>Ga0194132_10008880_pt1 | contig 14163 bp, 9 predicted proteins | sample TA2KigOf80mmetaG_FD_148612 | JGI IMG/M metagenome (GOLD analysis project Ga0194132, IMG submission 148612) | Freshwater microbial communities from Lake Tanganyika, Tanzania - TA2015054 Kigoma Offshore 80m | ecosystem: Environmental > Aquatic > Freshwater > Lake | place: Tanzania: Lake Tanganyika... | reverse complement strand
ATACGATTTCGGGCCATACGGTGACCAGCCGTAACTGTCGGGTGTGGTGGTCGTAGCGTTGGAGCGAGGCGCCTCCTCCGGAGGAACTGCCGATGGCCCCGACAAACACGATGTCCGGATTGTCCGGACGAACCACGATATCGCCGCTTTCGCCGGTTCCCGCCGGATAGCAGTCCTGCCACGTGATCGCGCCTTTTTCGGTAGCACTGGGCACGGCAATGCTCGTGTTGTCCTGCTGAGTTCCGTAGACACGGTACGGAAATCGCGTGTCTATATCCATGCGATAAAACTGTGCGGTAAGCTGATTGTAGATCGTGGACCACGTCGCGCCACCGTTAAAGGTGACGCATGCGCCGCCGTCGTTTCCTTCGATCATACGTTGCGGGTTGACCGGGTCGATCCACAGGTCGTGGTTGTCGCCGTGCGGGGTGGTGATTTCGGTAAAGGTTTTTCCGCCATCGGTGGACTTCCACATCTTCATATTGGTGATGTATACCGTATCGGGATGCCGGGTGTCTGCAAATACATGCGTATAGTACCACGGGCGCTGCATCAGGTCGCGGTTGTCGTTGACCTTCGCCCAGTGGTCGCCGTAGTCGTCGGACCTGTATAGTCCCGGTTTTTCCTGTTCGACGAGAGCCCATACGAGACCGGGTTGCGCGGGCGAGACGGTCACGCCGATCTTGCCTTTGAGACCGGCAGGAAAACCGCGCTCCTCGGTCATCTCCTCCCATGTGTCTCCCCCATCGGTCGAACGATACAGCCCACAGCCCGGCCCGCCGCTCGACAGTTCCCAGAAATGGCGGTGTGTCTGCCAGATCGAGGCGTACAGGATACGTGGGTTGCCGGGGTCGAGCGCAAGGTCTACTGCCCCGGCGTGATCGCTTTTATAGAGCACCTTTTGCCATGTTACACCACCGTCGGTCGAGCGGAATACACCGCGTTCCTCGTTGGGACCGAAGGCATGGCCCAGCCCGGCGACGTATACGTGATCCGGGTTGCGGGGATGGATGCGGATTTTTCCGATGTGGCGCGTTTCGCGCAAACCGGCATGTGTCCACGTTTTGCCTCCGTCGGTGGATTTGTACACCCCGTCGCCATAGGATACGTCGATGCGGATGGTGGTCTCACCGGTTCCGGCGTACAACACGTTGGGATCGGTCTCGGACACGGCCAACGCGCCGATGGACGACGTAGCAAAGTGACCGTCCGATATGTTTTCCCAGTAGGTTCCGCCGTCGGTCGTTTTCCACACCCCCCCGGCAACCGCGCCAAAATAGAAGGTCATGGCCTCGGCAGGATGACCGGCGACGGCCACGACGCGCCCGCCGCGCGGGGGGCCGATACAACGCCATTTGAGCGCTTGCAGAAAAGAAGGATCAAGCGACATGGAAGTCTCCCTATTTGTCGTCCGGTACAGGAACAAGTCGGAAGAAACGCATCTTCCCCGCTTCGGGGCGGGAGGCCTGCTAAAATAAAGAAATGAAACGGTCTGCGTAACATAAGTCGCAAATAGGCCTGTTGCGCAAGATATTTGTATCGCGCGCGACACTCCGGACCAAAAAACAAAGGGATTGCTCCGCCTTCCTGTCTTGCGGGGCCGAGGTAGCGAAACGCTTGACCGGAGCGGGGTAATACGCTACATTGTCGGTCTGGCGGATACCCCGCTAAGTCCTTCCTCATTTTTCGATCATTCGCATGTATCCGGTCTGCCGGCGAGAGACGGTCATGGGCCAGACCTCCATTTCCGGAGAAGAAAGCATCGCCTACGGCGCGGTGGCGGCAGGCGCGGCGGTGATCGCCAGCTATCCGGGCTCACCGGGTAGTACGGCGGTCCAGAAGCTGTTTTCCCTTGCCGACGCATACGGTCTGCATGTGGAATGGTCCACCAACGAGAAGGTGGCGTTCGAGACGGCCGCGGGGGCGTCCATCGGCGGCGTTCGGGCGCTTATGGCGTGCAAGGGTGTAGGCTTCAACGTGGCGCTCGACCCGATCATGGTAGCCAACCTGACCGACGTCGGCGCGGGGTTGGTTGTCGTTCTTGGCGACGATCCCGGCGCGTGGGCGTCGCAAAACGATCAGGATACGCGCCCTATCGTCTACGGAACCGAGCTGCCCATGCTGGAACCGACTACGCCCGCCGAAGGGCTGGCCGCGATGGGAGAAGCCTTCCGGTTGTCGGACGAATTTCAGATGCCTGTGGTCGTGCGGATCACCAAGAGTTTCGGAGCGATGCGCCAGACGGTAGATCTGCCGATGATACGCCCGGCAGAACGCCCGACGGGACGGTCGTTTCCGCGCGAACCCATGCGATGGATTTCGGTTCCTGGAAACGCGGTCGCCTTGCATCGGCGTCAACACGAACGACTCGAAAAACTGGCAACCCGGTTTGAATCGTCCCCGTTTAACCAGATCGTGGGAAATGGCAGACTGGGTATCGTGGCCGCCGGGTTTGCCCATACCAAATTGATGGAGGTGTTGGAAGGGGCCGAGACGGCGGACTTCTCGATTTTCCTCTTGAGTACGCTCTATCCGTTGCCTGTCGGCCGATTGACGGCGTTTCTCGAAACCGTGGACCGGGCGCTTGTTCTCGAAGAAAACGAACCCTTTATCGAAAAGCTTCTCAAAGCCGCCGCCTTCGAAGCCCGTGTGTATGCTCCCATAGAGGGCAAACGAAACGGTTTGGTCCCTCGTGAGGGCGAACTGTTTTGCTGGCAGATCGCGGAAACACTCCGCTGCTTTTCTCCCGGTTTCCGGCTTGCAGGCACATGGGGTCCGGAAGCGGAGAAAAAGTACATGCCCAGTTTGTCGGGGTTACCGGAGAATTGTCCCTATACACCCGTGTTCGAGACGCTCAGGCGCATCGCCGAAGAAATGGATGTCCGACCGGTGTATGTCGTGGATCCCGGTTGTGCGATCAAAATCAATACACCGTCCTTCGAGATGCTCGACATCAAGTATTCGATGGGGTCGAGCATCGGACTGGCTTCCGGCTTGATCCATGCTGGGATATCCGATCCGGTGGTGGCGGTGGTAGGCGACAGCGATTTTTTTCATTTGGCGGTCAATGCTTTGTTTAACGTAGCGCATCAGGGATCGAATCTGTTGGTACTTGTGTTGGACAACGCCACCACGGCCCTTTCGGGTTTTCAGCCGGCCCCTGGTCTGGGCGAGACAGACGGAACGGGTGCCTTGCGTATCGAGGAGATCGCCGCCGCCTGCCCGGTGTCTATGGTCGAAACGGTCGACCCGTGGCGGACACTCGAAACGGAAGAGGCACTACGCCGTGGGCTTTCGGGAGTCGGTATCCGAGTCGTTATTGCACGTCATCCGTGTCCGTATATCGAAGCGCGGCACTGTCCGGGGTATCGTCCGGCATCCGCTCCGGTCGAGGTAGAGCAGGCAGAGCCGTAAGGCCATTTTTATCTTGCTTCTTGCAGAATTTTTACCGTGTCATTACATTTTGAGAGGCAACAGGGACGTATCATATCGCAAACCTTACTCCGGGAGGATTGGTTTATGGCAATGAACGAACGCGTCGCGGGCGGTGTGGTGGTGATCGAGGTAACCGGCAACTTTATCGGCGATCCGGAAGTATCCGACTTCCACAACCGTCTTCGCGCGCTAAAGGGCGCCGGGTCGAATCGCGTGGTCGTCGATCTGAGCAAGGTAAATCTGATCAGTTCGGCAGGGGTGGGCACGTTGGTAGGGGGTGCCAAGACGGTCCGCGAAGCCGGCGGCGACCTCAAACTGGCCAATTTGAGCGAACGTACGCATAATGTCTTGGTCGTCATCACCCGGCTGGGTTCGGTATTTCACATTTTTGACACCGTGGATGAGGCCGTAAAAAATTTCTGATGCTTTTTCTTGTCGGCCTATTGCTACAACCCCTCCCTGCCCCCGGACCTCATGTTCGTTCCGGGGGTAAAACATATTACCGCCATGAAAATCACCCGCATCGAAACATGGAAAGTGGTCGTCCCGCTAAAAGCCGGTGCATGGAACAGTCCCGAATTTGGACCGGACATCTGGGATCAGCGCCCTATCGTGCTGATGAGGGTGCATACGGACACCGGTATTGCAGGATTGGGGGAGTTGGTAAAAGGCAAACCGGAAGAGGCTGTGTTGCAGGATGCTCCTTCTTATGTGGGTCGTAGTCCGCTTGAGTTCAATCTGCAGGATCTGCCGAGCGCAGGCGCGGCCCGGGATGGCTACGAAATGGCGTTGTACGACATACTCGGCAAGGCGTATGGGGTTCCGGCGTATCAGCTTATGGGAGGCAAGTTTCACGACAGGATTCCGGTGGCGTTCTGCTCCGGACATCGCACTCCCGAAGATGCGGCGCAACAGGCCGCAGAAGCGTCGGATGCCGGATACCGGACGTACAAGTGCAAGGCAAGCGGAAGCTGGCAAAACCTGCCCGACCGGGTGCGTACGATTTACGACGCCGCGCCCAACATCGGCGTGCGCATCGATCCCAACCAAAAACTCGGCGTCCCCTCGCTTGCCGTGTCGATTGCCGACCAGCTGACGGGATACAACGTGGAGTGTTTCGAAAGTCCGGTCAACCAGCAAAATCTCGACTGGTACGTCCTGCTTAGACAGAAACTGCGTATCCCGCTGGCGTTGCATCTCAATTCGTCACAAGAAGTCGTCGCCGCCGTTAAATGTGAGGCGTGCGATTATATCAACCTCGGCGGCCCCGGCATGTCGGGGTTTCAGCGCGCCTCGCATATCGCCGAAGCGGATGGCATCCCGGTATGGCACGGTTCTAGCGTTGGCTTGGGCATCTCGGACGCTTCCTTTGTCCATGCCTGTGCGGCCACCCGTAACGCCATACTACCCAGCGACATCGTGGGCACTCTGCTCCGTCAGGACGACCTGATCATGGAACCCCTGCACTATGAAAACGGCTTTGTCCACGTTCCGGAAGCGCCGGGGCTTGGCGTAGAACTCGACGAGACGGCCATAGAGCGCTGGGGCGTAAAATAAAGTTCGAAAGGGTAGGGAGCTGGTATGTTCGATTTGCAGTCCGTTCGGACCGAATTTCCCGTCGTAGACAATGTCACTTATCTCAACCATGCGGCGGTAGGGACGATCTCACGCCGGGCGCGCCGCGCCGTAGAGGAATATGTAAAGGATTTTAACGAATACGCCGCCGCCCACTATGCCGCGTGGGAAACGAGGCAGGGGCAGGTTCGCGCGCTCATGGGTCGGCTGGTCGATGCGCCGCCCGAACAGATGGCCTTCGTAAAAAATACGACCGAAGGGATTTCGTTTGCCGCCAACGGGCTGGACTGGCGCGAGGGAGACAACGTCATCCTCAACAGTCTGGAGTTTCCTTCCAACGCGCTTCCGTGGATGAACCTCGCCTACCGAGGCGTGGAGACACGCTGGGTACAGGCGCTCGAAGGCCGCGTGACGATAGACGATATCCGGAACATGATAGACCGCCGAACCCGCGTGGTGGCGTTGAGCCACGTCGAATTTGGCAACGGATACCGCAACGACCTTGCCGATGTCGGCGCGTTGTGCCGTGAACAGGGGGTCTATTTCGTGGTGGACGGCATACAGTCGCTCGGCCAAATGCCGGTGAGCGTTCGGGAAACCCCGGTGGATGCGCTCGTAGCCGACGCTCACAAATGGCTGCTCGGCCCCGAAGGCATCGGACTGTTCTACTGTGCACCCGATTTCATGGACCGTCTCCGCTTGTACGAGGTCGGGTGGAAAAGCGTCGCCAATATCGGCAACTACGATGTCTACGACCTTACCCCGCACCCGACAGCGGAGCGCTTCGAGGGCGGATCCGCCAATGTGCTCGGTATCTACGCGCTGGGCGGTGCCATCGAACTGTTTCTGGAGGTGGGGATGGATACCGTTCAGAAACGCCTGCGGTTGTTGACCGATACGCTGTGCGATGCACTGCTCCACAAAGGCTACCGGCTTCTTAGCCCGCGCGGTGAAAACGAATGGTCCGGTATCGTAACGTTCAACAGTGACCGCTACGCCAACGAAGAGTTGCACAAGATACTGCGAAGCCGCAACGTCATAGGCTCGCGCCGAGGGGGTGGCATACGCATCTCGCCGCACTTCTACAACACCGAAGAGGAAGTGCTCCGTGTGACCGACGCCCTGCCGGATCATTAGACTTATCCTCAACCTGCTCTTTGCCATGCCTCGTTTTCTTACCCGTACCCATATCGAAGAAATATCCCCCGAACATACCGTCTATACCGCCCGGGTCGAGGGAGATGTCGATCCGTTTAACGAGGCGGTGCTTATCGAGAATACGGGATCTCTACGCTCGAAAACCCCATCGTGACCGTAAACGACCGGTACGATTGGTCTACCGTAGAAAAGATGGCCACTGAAATCATCATTGGCTGTACCACGGACGAAGAAAAGGCGATGGCGATCTTCAACTGGGTGCGTTTGCACGGCAACCACCAGTATAGCGGAGATATCCGATCGCTTGACCCTGTTCTGTTTTTCAACGTTTATGGATACGGGATCTGCGCCTATTTCGCCGCCGCGCAAACGGGACTGGCCCGCGCCGCGGTTCTGGACGCGCGAATATGGGAGATACAGGGCCATACCGTAGGCGAGATATTTTACGACGCACGCTGGCACATGCTCGACCCGGACATGCAGTTGTTTTTTCTCAATCCCGACAACCGTACGGTCGCCAGCATCGCCGAACTGGAAAAAAACCTCGATTTTAATACCCGCACCGAAGCATTCCAACGCACGTTCGAAGACGCCCATGACCGTGTCCGCAACGAACATCGCTCCAAACACGACACGTTTCGCTACGACATCCGACACCCCCGGTATGTGCAGTATGACTACGACCCATATCTATATGCCGGGTGGCGCATGACCTATGCACTGCGTCCCGGAGAACGGATCGTGCAACGATGGCAGGGGAGCGGAAAACACAATGACTATCGACAGACGGACCGGTTTCGGCTCAACGAAGAGGAGCCGCACAAAACATGGCCGCCCGTCCAGTACGGAAACGGGACCGTGTCGTTCCGCATGGACCCTGACCAAGCGGTGCATGTCTCGGCATACGAGTCACGCAACGTGTGCTGCTCGCCAGACGGGTTGATCGTAGATACGTCGCAAAACTCGGATGAAGGTTCCCGGTCTTTTTTTCTGTACCGTCGTCCGTTACCCTATCTCATCGTCGGGGGGTCGGTAAGCGGAGAGGGTTTTCGGGAAGGCGACACGGCCTTCGATCATTTCAGTGTCGGTGGATACAGAAATACCCAGACGGACAAACAATCGTTCTATCAACAGCAGGCCGCCGGACGGAGAGCATTTACCGTTTCGCTTGATGATTTTCTGTACCCGGAGAAGGGACGTTATGCCCTTGAACACGGTATCCGGGTCAATATGGGAAGATATGCGGGTAATTTCCCTTCTACCCGGACCGGGCTGGCGGCGCTGGACGTCGTCACCGAATTTCAAACACACCCACGCTCGCTCCCGGCGCTTTTGTCCGGCGAAAATCGGGTTCAAGTGCTCCACACCTCTGCTTGGCCCTTTGAAGCCCGTGTAACCCATACATGGACCGAGCGCCACGGCATACCGAACGCCCCGGCTCCGTTTCTCAGGTCGCCGGAAGGGGTGACCGATCTCATACCCGAAGGCATTGCCTTTAGCTGGTCGAAAACTGCCGGCGCCGTATCCTACCGGTTTCAGCTTTCGCTACACCATCTTTGCCTGTTTCCCCTGTCACCCAATTTCGATGTGGACCTCAAAGACGACCGGACGTCGTTTCATGCAGCGCGCGGATGGTTTAACCCAAACACCACCTACTACTGGCGTGTGCAGGCAAAGTCGGCGTACGGGCTTTGGGGACGATGGAGCCGGATTCAGCCTTTCAACACTCGGTGAACCTACCTTGATTCCCCCTGTAACACGCTTTACGCTACACCCTCTAAAAAAACGCTATGCGCTCTTTTACCCTTCCTCTGTGTGTCGATTTTGGCGACGCGCATCCTGTGTCCACGTATCCCGCACGCGGGGGCATCCCTTTTTTTCAAGAACGTGCTCCGTGATCCGGATCATATTCGTTTGATTTCCGGCGACAGGGAAATCCCTTGTCAAATTACCCCCACCGCCTTATGGCCCGACGGATCCGTCAAATGGATCATGGTCGATTTCATGGGGACATACTCCGAAGATTACACACTGGAGTACACCCCTGAAACCAAAAGAGCCATCTCCCCTCTTGAGGATGTGCTCCGTAAAGAAAATGGGAGCATAGCAATAAAACCAGGTATATTGTTTTATTTATGGATCATGCTCCGGATTTGGCATACATCTCTCCACATCTTCCGGTCTTTCGTTACGAACAAAAGGCCAAGACCGTCTTCACAGAGCAGATTTTATCCATGTCGATGCCACAAAAAACCGCCCCACAGAGACGGTGACGTGCTCCGGAGAAAACGACCCGCCCGACGTCCGCATCGACGTCATGAAAATCGAAGAAAACGGGCCGGTACATGGCATCGTGCGGTTGACGGGCGCATATCGGTATCGGTGGGTCGGCTCGACCATAAAAGGCATTTCCACACCTGGCCTCTGTCCGTTTTCGCTACGTTTGCACTTCTACGCCGGAACCGGGCTGATCGGGATGGAACACTTTTTCGTATACGACGGCGATCCGGATATGGATTTTGTCCGGCAAATCGGGATCGGGTTCGACATCGGATTTCGGATCGACGGCATGACGGTGGGAACGGATGCGGAGTCGTTAAGCTATACCTGTGCTTCCGGCGCGATGGGTATCCATCAGGCGTCAGCGGATCATTTCGAGATATGGAAGACAGGTAAAGACTCTTTTCCCGAAACAATCGGTTGTGGTCGCCGCGCCGCCGGCTGGGTCCATGTCTCCGGCGAAAAGGGCGGTGTGGTCTTTGGCATCCGGCGGTTTTGGCAGCAGTTTCACAAGTCGCTCCATGTCGATGCGGATGCCGGGCGTATCGATGCGTTTCTGTGGCCCCCCGAAGCGCCAACGCTCGATTTTCGCCGATACGCACGCGAGTGGGGTGTCGGAGAGGACGGCGCCTACGAAAACGACCCCATGCCCGAAAATTACCGACTGGCGGCCAAGGGAACCGGAAAATCGCACGAACTTCTGTTCTGTCTACATGAAGGGAGCATGACGCCGGAAGACGCCGGACAACTCTTTGCGATTTTCGACCAACGCCCGCTCCTGCTCGCTCCTCCGGCGTACTATGCAGAAACCGGCGCATTAGGTCATTATTCAGCAAAAACCGACACGGGGTTCGATGATTTGGAAGCCATCGTACAGCGCCCGATGGACTATCTACGGGCCGCGCAGAAAGGGTCGCACTGGTACGGTTTTATCGACTACGGCGACGTACAGACCTGTTATACCACGTTTCACCGTCACGACCGATGGGAAAACGATTTTGGGCGATGGGGATGGGGAAACGGAGATCAGGTAGGGCGGCTCAACTATGCACTCATGCTCCAGTTTTTAAGCACCGGGGAACGAGCCCTTTTTCTTTTTGCCGAAGCCAATATGCGGCACGTACACGATGTAGACGCCACCCATACTTCCGAATACCCGTTCAAGATGGGAACCGAATTCCATCTGGCCGGTTCGGTGCATCGTCACAACGCCCAGCACTACGCCTGCCCCTATGTCGGTAGTCGCGGCGCGCATCTGATGGGGGCCAGAATCCACTATTTTCTCACCGGATCGGGCCGGTCCAAAGACATACTCGACGAGGTACTCGCGCTCGCGGAACGCCTCCCCCAAGGCGCGGCAAACGATGGACACGGCACAAGCGCGATCAGCTTTCTTTGCGCATGGGAACGCACCGGAAACAAAGCCTACTGTGAGAAAGCGCTACGCGTGCTGGAAAGCTATGGTCTCGAAAAAATTCGAGGCGGATGGATGGCCATGCTCACCGCCGCCTTTGGCGTGTTTGACGCGATGGTCGAATATACCGACTTGAGCGAAGACCGGCGGTTTGTTCCCCTGATCGTAGCCTTTGCGGAGATGTGTATGGGACCGGACATCGAAGAAAACTGGACCTATCCCGGCGGCTATTTTCGGATTTACGCCGAAGCGCTCCGGTTTTGCGAAGAGGCCGACCGCACGGAGCGTCTTTTGCAAGGCATCCATCGTGCCAGAACACGGCTCGGTGAACAGATGGCGTCGTCGTCGTCGATTCTGCGCGAAACCCTGTGGCCCGCGCCGCCCGGAGAAAGCGGCGGAGCGTTTTCGAATTTCTCCATCGATGCCAACACGCTTAGAGATCTCCCATTTCTGATGTACGCGCTGGAACACACACGGAAAGACGAAACACGATGAACGCCCTGCGCACAGGCGACGCTCTTTTTCGTTTTGGCAGCGGTGGGTTTGTCGAATATGCCGCCATCGGCGACAAAACCGTAGTGGAGAGAAAAGCGGGATTCCGCAGTATCGTCGCCGCCGATGGGTTTGTACCGGCAAATCCATCCGAACGGTTTCCGGTCCGGGGCGAGAGGATGGCCGTTTATTTTCAAGTCGAGCATGTAGAGACGCCAAAGGGGGTCGTCGTGCAGGCATCCGGAAAAGCGAGCGATATGACGATGGAAGTCCGTCTGGATGCCCATCCTGAACCGGACGGCGCTGTGTGTGTGGCGGGACGGTTTGTCGTGCGAGGAAAGGGGTGGGTGGCAGGCATGGGGCTTGCCTTTCCGCTTGTCCTCGACCCCGATCCGCTCCGGCGGCGAACAACCGTCGGTGGTGAGCGCCGCAACGAAACGTGGCGGCTCGACCAGAACGACGAAGACGACAGCGAAACATGGAAACACAAGGTGTCCGACACCCGCGCACGCTGGCCGCTCTGGCGTATCGGCGGACTGACGGTGGATGCGCCGCATCATTATCTTGTCTGGAAGGCCAACGCCACCACCACGGCCGCGCTACCGATGGATCAAGGAACCCGGTGTCCGGGATGGATCGAATACGCCAACCGGACTGCCGGCATTCGCGTGACATGGCCGGATATCCATCGCCATGCGCCCGCCGGTTTTACGATGGACGGCGAGACGGGCACGCTTACGATATGGCTGCATCCCCCGTCGATCCGTCCCCTGCGGTGCGAGGGTGAAATCGTCCGTACAGGGGCGTGGCGACTGTCGATAAACGGAGATCAAGACCTGTAACTCGTACCTACCCGAATCGCCTTTAGCGTAACCATCGCATTCCAAGGAGACCCGCCATGGATAAAAACCGGAGGACCGGATTGACGGCGGGGCTGACACCCCGTGCGGTCGTCATCGGTGGTCTGCTGTCGGTGGCGTTGGCGATATGGGTCTGTCATTCCTCCTATATCGCCCGATCCTCTGTACTGACCATCACCCATCTTCCCATTGCCACGCTATTTCCTTTTATCCTCACCGTCTTTGTCCTCAACGGTGCGCTCAGACGATGGTGGCCTGCAAAGGCGCTGACCCCGCAGGAACGCATCCTCATCTTTTTAATCGTTTTTACCGCGTCCGCCCTACCGGGATGGGCGTTTACCACCTACTGGATCGCCGTACCGTCCATGCCCTACTATTTTGCGAGTACGGAAAACCAATGGGCAGAACTGTTTTTTCACACACTTCCTACGTGGCTGGTCGTTCAGGATGCCAATTCCACGGTAAAATGGTTTTACGAAGGACTTCCACCGGGCAAGTCGGTCTCATGGATTTTCTAGATCATCCCCATGGGCTGGTGGGCTACCTTTTTTATCGCGCTTTTTCTCGTCAGCGCCTTGCTGATGGTCATTCTGCGTAAACAGTGGGTGGAGCACGAACGGCTGACGTTTCCATTGACGCGCGTGCCGCTGTTGCTGGCAGAGGCATCACCGGACGGTCATGTGTTTCCCCCCATTGCCCGACAACCGCTGTTCTGGATCGGATTCGGGATCACCTTCGGCATCCTTGCGTGGAACGTACTCAGTTATTTTGGCGGTGTTCAGCCGATACCCCTTGGCCCGCGCTACAGCATGCAGCTTGAGATCGCATCCGGTTTTCCCGCCATTCGGATCGCCTTCAACTTTTTTGTCATCAGTCTGACCTATTTTACCGAACTCAACATCCTGTTTAGCATCTGGGTATTCGTGCTGTTGGCGTATCTGCAAATTGGGATCATGAATCAGTTTGGTGTTCCTGCCACCGGCAATATCGTAAATATGCAACATGTGGCGGGGCTGTTTGTCTATGTGGGGTTTGGGTTGTGGATGGCAAGACGGCATCTGACCGGTGTATGGCGCAAGGTATGGCACAACGCGCCCGATGTGGACGACAGCGGAGAGTTTTTCTCCTATCGGAAGGCGGCGGTGGGAATCGGGTTGGGGGTGGCCTATATGGTGTTGTTTCTGTATGCCGCCGACATGACGTTTACTACGATCGGAGTATTGTTGACCACCGTATTTTTTCTGTATATCGGAGTGACGCGGGTGGTGGCCGAAAGCGGGTTGGTGTTTCTCGATTTGCCAAGCAACGGACACGATTTTACCGTTTCTGCACTCGGGTCGGGCAATTTAAGCCGGGGCGATCTGGTGGGGCTTACGTTGTGTCAGACTTTCGCGCGCAACTGGCGTACGCTCGGCATGGCGTCGAAGGCGCATGTCAGCAAAATCGGCGACGAGATCGGCGGTGACAAACGCGGGCTGTTTCCGCTTGTGATCGGCGGTCTGGCGATAGGAGCTATTGCTTCCGTCGTATTTACCGTTTCACAAGGCTATGTCGTACAGGGTGGGGCGTCGCAGTTTACGCAGGTTTTTGACGCCTTTGAGCTGTTGTTGAGCAGTTACAACCGGTTGGCAAGCTGGATCAACAACGATCGGGCTTTTTCGGATGTCGAATTTATGGAGCTCGGCTGGGGCGGCATCGCCGGATGGCTACTTCTGCTGGCGCATTACCGGTTTGCGTGGTGGCCGCTACATCCGATAGGTTTTGGCGTGGCGCAGGCGTTTGGCACGACTTTCGTGATCTTTTCGGTGTTTTTATCGTGGCTGATCAAGGGGCTTTTGCTCAAAATCGGCGGCGTAGCCCTGTACAGCCGAGGTCAACCGTTTTTTCTCGGCATGCTGGTAGGCTATGTCGTGGCGGTGGCATTTTCGTACGGAGTGTATCTTATCTGGTTTCCACACAACGGCCACGTGCTTCATTCGTGGTAGACGCTATCCATGGATGATCAGTCGGATTTCTTCGGGAAGGTTTTTGGCGACCTCCTGAATGACGCTTCCCCGGAGCAGATGCACCAGCCGGTTTCTTGACGATCCACCGAGGATCAGGTAGTCCACGCCCAGTGTAGCCGCTTCGTCGAGAATCATCGACGGAGCGTCGTCGCTTACACAGTACAACGGTATGATGTCCACCCCTTCCCCAAGCTGACGCGCCGTATCGACGATGGTCCGGTAGGTGGCGTCTTCGGCGGCGTTGGCTTCCGCCGTCCCCTGCACCGCGATTTCACGGACAAACAGCACGTACAGCGTAGCGCCACGCAGCCGTGCCTCTTCGATGGCAAAACGCAGGGTATCGGTGACACCTCGGACCGCCACGAGCATGGCGGCGGTGGGTTGCGCCATCTGGCGAAGCAGGGTCTGGATATCGACACGCGGCGCCTCGATGGTTGTCGGCGTCGTTATTTTCGCCGCCTGTCGCCGGGAAAGGGTCCGTACGATCATGCCGACCGCCAGCACCGAGCAGGCAAATATCAAGGCATTGCGTTTTTCGTAGGCGATGGTAAGCTCGACAACTGCCAATACGACAAAGGTCGCGCCCATGATGATGCGTTCGTGGCGCAGAATTTTGAGCGAGCGATCCGTGGCGCAAGCGCCAAGGTGAATGACGATCGCGCCGATCACACCGATGGCGTATAGCGCCGCCAGCTGCTGGAGGTCGTGTTCGGCGACCAGCACGAGAATGGGTACGGAAGTAGCCACCAACAGCGGAAGCCACGGCACGCCATAGGTATTCAATTTTTCGAACGCCGACGGCATCTCCCGGTCGCGTGCCATCGAGTAGAACGTGGCGACAAGCCCCACAATGGCCGTGTTGGCGGCGGACAGCAAAAGCAGCGAAAAAACGATGCCGATCACCAGGGCAAACCACTCTCCTACAAAATACTCTCCCATGTAC
>Ga0194132_10008879_pt1 | contig 14163 bp, 13 predicted proteins | sample TA2KigOf80mmetaG_FD_148612 | JGI IMG/M metagenome (GOLD analysis project Ga0194132, IMG submission 148612) | Freshwater microbial communities from Lake Tanganyika, Tanzania - TA2015054 Kigoma Offshore 80m | ecosystem: Environmental > Aquatic > Freshwater > Lake | place: Tanzania: Lake... | reverse complement strand
GTGGGCGTGGTAGTGGTCGGGGATGTTGCGCATGTTGCCGTCGACGTAGTGCTCGTAGGTGAAGTGCATGACGACCACCTCGGCGAGCCGCTCGTGCATGTGCGTGAGCTCCTCCGCCGGTGGCTCGGTGCCGTGGCCGCGCCACACGACCATGGGCACTGCGCAGATCTCGCACTCGGCGATCCAGCAGACCTCGTCCTCGTGGAACCACGGCGTGATCCGGGCCGCCTCGCAGAGGTCGCAGTCGTCGTCGAAGTCGTACTCGTCCATCCGGTCCCTCCGGGTCGGGTCGCCTCGATTGCCTCGGGCGCGTCGGTCGATCAGTCGGAGGCGTCGAGCGCGGCGCGGAACGACGCGATCAGCTCGTGGGCGCCGGCGGGCCCGCCGCCCTCGAGCAGCCGCGCGATGAGCGCGCTGCCCACCACCACGCCGTCGGCCACCGTGCTCGCCTCGGCCGCCTGCTCCGGCGTGGAGATGCCCACCCCGAGGAGCACCGGCAAGTCGGTCGCCGCCTTCGCCCGGGAGGCGATGCGGGTCGCGCTGTCGGCCAGCGACGCCCGTTCGCCGGTGATGCCCATCAGCGACACGCCGTACACGAAGCCCCGCGAGCGAGCGCAGATCGCCGCGAGGCGCTCGTCGGTCGTGTTGGGGGCGGCGAGCATCACGGTCTCGACGTCCGCGGCGTCGGCGGCATCGGCCCACTCCCCGATCTCGCCCAACGGGAGGTCGGGGAGGATCGCGCCGGCGATGCCGGCGTCGCGCAGCGCTTCGGCGAAGCGCACGCACCCGGCGTGGAAGACGAGGTTGCAGTAGGTCATGACCGCCAGCGGGATGCCGACGTCGAGGGTGCGGGCGTCCGCCAGGATCGACGTGGGCGTGGCCCCGGCGTCGAGGGCGCGCTGCGACGCCGCCTGGATCGTGGGCCCGTCCATCACCGGGTCGGAGAAGGGGATGCCGATCTCGACCGCGTCGGCGCCGGCGTCGACCACCGCCCGGACCACGTCGGTCCAGTCGTGGCCCAGACCCCCGGTCACGTACGGGACGAGGAGCCGGGCCCCGGCCTCCCGGCGGGCCCGCAGGTGCGACTCGAGGTTCACGCGTCGCGCTGCCGCAGGATCTCGGCCACCTGTGCGGCGTCCTTGTCGCCCCGCCCCGACAGCGTGACCAGGACGGTGGAGCCGAGCGGCACCTCGTCGCCGACCGCCCGGGCCAGCCACCCGATCGCGTGGGCGGGCTCCAGGGCCGGCACGATCCCCTCACAGACCGACAGGAGGCGGAAGCCCTCGAGTGCGACGTCGTCGGTGGCCGAGACGTACTCGGCCCGGCCGATCGCGGCGAGGGCCGCGTGTTCCGGACCGACGCCCGGGTAGTCGAGCCCCGCGCTGATCGAGTGGGCCTCGAGGATCTGCCCTGCCTCGTCCTGGAGGAACAGCGACCGGGCGCCGTGCAGGATGCCGGGCACCCCGCGGGCGACGGAGGCGCCGTGCCTGCCGCTCTCGATCCCCAGCCCACCGGCCTCCACGCCGATGAGCCGGGCCGGGCCGTCGACGAAGCCGGTGAACGTGCCGATGGCGTTGGAGCCGCCGCCCACGCAGGCGACCACGACGTCGGGGTCGGCGCCCAGCGCGGCCAGGCACTGGGCCCGGGCCTCGTCGCCCACCACCCGCTGGAACTCGCGCACGATCCACGGGTAGGGATGCGGCCCCACCACCGACCCGATGCAGTAGTGGGTCGACTCGACGGTGGCGACCCAGTCGCGCAGCGCGTCGTTGACCGCGTCCTTCAGCGTGCGGCTCCCCGACTGCACCGGGACGACCTCGGCGCCGAGCAGCTGCATGCGCCACACGTTGAGGGCCTGGCGCTCGACGTCGACCGCACCCATGAAGACCGTGCAGTCGAGCCCGAAGAGCGCGCACGCGGTCGCGGTGGCCACGCCGTGCTGGCCCGCGCCGGTCTCGGCGATCACGCGCTGCTTGCCCATGCGCTTCGTGAGCAGCGCCTGGCCGAGGACGTTGTTGATCTTGTGCGAGCCGGTGTGGGTGAGATCCTCGCGCTTGAGGATCACCCGCACCCCGAGGCGCTCGGACAGGTTGTGACACTCGGTGATCGGCGTGGGCCGGCCCGCGTACGAGGTCAGCAGGTCGGCGAACTCGGCTCGGAACTCGTCGGACGCCCACGCGGCCCGGAACTCGCGCTCGAGCTCCTCCAGCGCCGGGATGAGCGTCTCGGGCACGAACTGGCCGCCGAAGTCCTCGAACCGGCCCCGCACGGTCGGCTCGGGCCCGGGCGCGCCGAGCACGACCGGCCGACCGCGGGCAGGGACGTTGAGGTCGGTCATCGCGGTGTCCTCACCCGCCCCATCATCGCGGGTCGTCGTGGGCCCAGTCGTACGGAGCGAGATCGGGATCGGGCCCATGGGTGGGCGTCCAGCCGTCGGCCTCCACCTCCGCCCCGACCTCGCGCGCCGCCTCGATGAAGTTGCGCACCTTTCGGGGATCCTTGTGACCCGAGCCGACGAACGTCTCGACGCCGCTGTTGACGTCGACGCCCCAGGGCCGCACCCGCCGGATCGCCTCGGCCACGTTGTTGGGGTCGAGACCCCCGGCGAGCATGATCCGGACGCCGCCGGGCGCGCCTTCGGCGAGGGTCCAGTCGAACACCCGCCCCGAGCCCGGGGTGGGCGAGTCGACCAGGATCGCGTCGGCCGGGCTGTTGCCTGCCGACGCCAGCGCCGGGTCGCCGGCCGGGAACGCGTGGATCAGGAAGTGGACCTGGGGCCGGATCATCCGGGCTTCCGACATGGGCTCGCGCCCGTGGAGCTGCGCACCGGTCAAGCCGATCTTGTTGACGATCTCGACCAGGCGCTCGGGCCGCTCGTCGCGGAAGACCCCGATGGTCATCGTGTCGGCCGGGAGCCGCTTCACGATGTCGCGCACGGCCGACGGAGTGACCTGCCGAGGGCTGCCGGGGGCGAAGACGAACCCGATCGCGTCGGCGCCCATGGCCACCGCCAACAGGGCGTCCTCCTCCGTGGTGATCCCGCAGATCTTCACGAACACGCCCCGGACGGTACCGGAGGGGCCCCGCACCCCTCCGGCAATTCGTGCACCGGAGCCCGCACGCCGTTCCGATACGCTCCCCCGCGGTGTCATCGAGTCGTCGGGGACTGTGGATCGGCGGGTACGTCGCCGTCTCGCTCGTGGTCGCCGTGGCCGCCGGCAGCGTGGACCGTCCCGCGGTGCTCGTGTGGCTGCTCGGGCTGATCTTCCTGGCCGGGTGGCGCAACGAGCAGCCGGTGCTGCGGGGCCTGTACGACTGGCTGCCGCTGTTCCTGATCCTGGCGGTGTACGACCTGGTGCGGGCCAACGCGTCGGGGCTCGTCGACCGCGCCCACCTCGAGCCGATGATCCGGTTCGACGAGTGGATCGGCCTCGGGACCGTGCCGACCGTCCGGCTCCAAGACGCCCTCTTCCACCCCCGCGACCCGCGCTGGTACGACTATCTGTGCCTCGCGGTGTACGCGAGCCACTTCCTCTGCGCGATCACCGTCGGTGGGATCGTCTACTTCCGGGCGCGGGCGCGGTTCGTGCGCTACGCGTGGACGTTCGGGGTGTGCAGCCTGGCGGGCTTCGCCACCTACGTGCTGTATCCGGCGATCCCACCGTGGATGGCGAGCGAGCAGGGGGCCCTGGCGCCCACCGTCCGGGCGCCCGACGTCCTCTGGGACCACATCGGCCTCGACTTCCTGGCCAAGGTCTTCTCGGGCGACCCGAAGTACTCCAACCCCGTGGGGGCGCTGCCCAGCCTGCACGCGGCCTACCCCATGCTGTTCCTGCTCTTGTTCTGGGGGGTCGCGCCGCGGGGCTGGCGCGTCGTGCTCGTGGGGTACACCCTCGCCATGGCGTTCGTGCTCGTGTACTTCTCCGAGCACTACGTGTTCGACGTGATCGTGGGCTGGGCCTACGCCGTCGCGTCGTACGTGGTGGTCGGTGCGGTCCTGGAGCACCGCCAGCGGCGCCGGTCTGCGGTCGCCGTCGCCACTCCCCCACCATCCCACCACGCGCTCGAGGAGGTCGGCGATCGTGAGTGAGCCCCCCGTCCTCTACGCGCGCGACGGGCACGTCGCCACGATCACCTACAACCGGCCGGAGAAGCTCAATGCGATCAACGGCCCGCTGCGTCAGGCACTCAACGCCGCCTGGGAGCGGTTCCGCGACGACGAGGAGGCGTGGGTGGCGATCCTCACCGGCGCCGGCAGCGCCTTCTGCGTGGGGGCCGACCTCCACGACGGCGCCGGCGCCGCGGGCACCTGGGCGGGATCCTTCTGGGAGATCCCGACCGTCAACTCGTTCGAGTCGGGGATGGAGATCTGGAAGCCCACCATCGCCGCGGTCAACGGATACTGCCTGGGCTACGGGCTCACCGCGGTGAGCGCGTGCGACTTCGTGATCGCGGCCGACGACGCACAGTTCGGGATGCCCGAGGTGCGGCTCGGGTCGCCCACGATCGTCGGCGCGATGCGCCTTCCCGCGCGGGTGGGCATGCAGCCCGCGCTCGAGCTGCTGCTCACCGGGGACCGGATCGACGCGGCCCGGGCGAAGGAGATCGGCCTCGCCGGCTGGGTCGTCCCCCGCGAGGAGCTGCTGGCCGAGGCCCGGCGCCTCGCCGACCGGCTCTGCCAGGGAGCCCCGCTCGCGGTGCGGGCCGTCAACGAGGTGGCCCACCGCGCCCAGACGCTGCCGTGGGTGGACGCCGTGCGCATGGGCGAGACGATGCGGCGGGTGGTGCTGGCAACCGACGACGCCGCCGAGGGCATGGCCGCTGCCCGCGAGGGCCGTCCCCCCGAGTGGACCGGCCGGTGAGGCTCCGCCCGGGCGTGCTGGTGGTCGCGGCGGCGGTCACGGTCGGCACCGTCGGGCTGACCGCCTGCGGCGGGGGCGACGATCGGCCGCGCGGCTCCTCCCGCGGAAGCGGCACGACCGAGACCACCGCGACCGGCGCCGGCGCGTACGTCGGGCTGTCGAAGCGGGCGGCGATCGCGAAAGCCGACGCGAGCGACACCCCGTGGCGCATCACCCGCGAGGACGACGAGTCGTTCATGGTCACCCAGGACTACGTGCCCGAGCGCCTCAACTTCGAGATCGACGACGGCACCGTCACCACCGCCGCCTACGGCTGATCAGGCGTCGACGAGGCGTCCGTTGAGGAAGTCGTCGTAGGCCGCGAGGTCGAGGAACCCGTGGCCGCAGTAGTTGAACAGGATGACGCGCTCCTCGTTCAGCTCCTTCGCCGCCAGCGCCTCGTCGATGACGGCGCGCAGGACGTGACCCGCTTCGGGCGCCGGGAGCTTGCCCTCGGTGTTGGCGAACTGGATCGCCGCCTCGAACGTCTTGCCCTGCGGGTAGGCCACCGCCTCCATCCGGCCGCACTTCACGAGCGCCGAGATGATCGGGCTGTCCCCGTGGTAGCGGAGGCCGCCGGCGTGGATCGACGGCGGCACGAAGTCGTGGCCGAGGGTGTACATCGGCATCAGGGGCGTCACGCCCGCGGAGTCGCCGAAGTCGTACTCGAAGGTGCCCTCGGTGAGCGTGGGGCACGATGCCGGCTCCGCCGCGACGAGCCGCACGTCGGGGTTGGTCATGTAGGGCAAGGCGATCCCGCCCAGGTTGGAACCTCCCCCACAGCAGCCGACGACGACGTCGGGGACCCGCTCACCGGCGAGCGCGAGCTGCTCCTGCGCCTCGAGCCCGATCACGGTCTGGTGCAACAGCACGTGGTTGAGCACGGAGCCGAGCGCGTAGTGGGTGTCGTCGCGCGCCACCGCGTCGAGCACCGCGTCGGTGATCGCGATGCCGAGCGACCCCGGGTGGCTCGGGTCGTCGACCGGCGATGGCACCACCTCGCCACCCCAGGTCTCCATGAGGATGCGGCGGTAGGGCTTCTGCTCGTACGACGCCCGCACCATGTACACCTTGCAGTCCATCTCGTACTGGGTGCACGCGAAGCTCAGCGCCGTGCCCCACTGCCCGGCGCCGGTCTCGGTGGTCAGGCGCTTCACGCCCTCGCGCTTGTTGTAGAACGCCTGGGGCACCGCGGTGTTGGGCTTGTGCGAGCCCGCGGGCGACACCGACTCGTCCTTGAAGTAGATGCGGGCCGGGGTGCCGAGCGCCTGCTCGAGCCGTTCGGCGCGCACCAGCGGCGTGGGCCGCCAGAGGCGCAGGATGTCGAGCACCTCGCCGGGGATGTCGATCCACTGCTGCGGCGACATCTCCTGCTCGATCAGCGCCATCGGGAACAGCGGTGCGAGGTCGTCGGGCCCGACGGGCTCCCGGGTCCCCGGGTGCAACGGCGGCTGCAGCGGCTCCGGCATGACCGGGAGCGCGTTGTACCACGCGGTGGGCATCTGGTCGGCGGGCAGGTGGATGCGCATGGGATCCCCTCCGGGACGGACTCGGATTCGGATTCGAGTTCGGATCAGGCTCGGGTGCGAGGCCGGGTCGGCACGGCACGGAATGCTTCCACCAACCGGGAGGGATCGTCAGATCGGACGAGCGCCTCGCCCACCAGCACGGCGTCGAAGCCGGCCTCGGCCATCCGGCGGGCGTCATCGATCGAGCGGATCGCACTCTCGGCCACGGCCACGGTCCCGGCCGGGATCCGGTCGACCATCCGCTCCCCGGTCGACAGGTCCTCGGCGAACGAGGCGAGGTCGCGGGCGTTGACCCCCACGAGGTGCGGGTCGAGGGCGAGCGCCCGGTCGAGCTCGGCGTCGTCGTGGACCTCCACCAGCACGGTCAGCCCCCGCGCGACGGCGTGGCCGTGGAGGTCGGCGAGGGTGGGGTCGTCGAGCGCCGCCACGATCAGCAGCACGGCGTCGGCGCCCATCGCCCGGGCCTCGTCGATCTGGAGTCGGTCGATGGTGAAGTCCTTGCGGAGCACCGGCAGCCCGACCGCGCCGCGGGCGGCCACGAGGTCGGACTCGCCACCACCGAAGTACGGGCCGTCGGTGAGCACCGACAGGCACGACGCCCCACCGCTCTCGTAGGCCTGCGCCGTGGCCACCGGGTCGAGGTCGGGCGCGAGGGCGCCCTTCGACGGCGACATCCGCTTGATCTCGGCGATGACGCCCAAGGTGGGCCCGCGCAGTGCGCCGAGGAAGTCGCGCGCCGGGGCCGCGGCGGCCGCCGCGGCCTCGATGGCGGCGCGGCGCGGTTCGAGCGCTGCGACCTCGGCCCGCTTCGACTCGACGATCTCCACCAGCACGTTCGCCACGCGTCGCAGCCTATTGGGCGCCGGCGGCGGGCCCGTCGTGCCAGCATGCGGTGTGGACCCCGACGCCGCCGGCCCGGCCCCTGCCCGGGCCGGCGCCGACACCCAGGCCGCGCGCCGCCTGACGTTCGGCATCATGATCACCGTCGCGGTCCTCGCCTTCGAGGCCCTCGCGGTAGCGACGATCGGGCCCCGCATCGCCCGCGACCTCGGGGGCGACGACCTCTACGGCTGGCTGTTCAGCGCCTTCATGCTGGCCAACCTCGTGGGCATCGTGCTCGCCGGCCACGAGTCCGACCGGCGGGGCCCGGCCACGGTGTTCGTGATCGGGCTCGGCTGCTTCGCCGCCGGACTGGTGCTCGGCGGGCTCGCTCCGTCGATGGTGGTGCTGGTCTGTGCCCGGGCCGTGCAGGGCCTCGGCGGTGGCGCGCTCTACAACGCGGCGTACGTCTCGATCGGACGGGCGTTCACCGAGACCGAGCGACCCAGGCAGTTCGCGCTCCTGTCGAGCGCGTGGGTGATCCCGGGGCTGCTCGCGCCCGCCCTCGGCGGCGTGATCGCCGAGGTGTTCGGCTGGCGCACGGTGTTCATCGGCATGATCGTCCTCGTCCCCATCGCCGCGGCCCTCGCGCTGCCACCGATGCGGGCGCTCGGCACGGGACACACCGACGACGCGACGTCGCCGGTCTTCGCCGCGCTCGGTCTCGCCGTCGGCGCCGCGCTGCTCCTCGCCGGCCTCGGGACCGGCGCCTGGTGGTCGACGGGGCCGCTGGTCGTCGTCGGCCTCACCCTCGGCGTGTCCCAGCTGCGACGCCTCACCCCGCCCGGCACCCTGCGCGCCGCGCGCGGGCTGCCGGCCGCGGTCGCGTTCCGGGGCCTGTGCACCTTCGCGTTCTTCGGTGCCGACGCGTTCCTCGCGTTCGCGCTCGCGCGCCTGCACGACCTCGACCCCATCGCAGTCGGGCTCATCATCACGCCGTCGACCCTCACCTGGGCGGCGGGCTCGTGGGTGCAGGCCCGCCTGGCCGGGCGCCGGTCGCGTCGCGCGCTCGCCACCGCCGGCGTCGTCCTCATCGCGGTCGGCATCGGCCTCGCGGCGACGGTCGTGGTCCACGACGTGCCGCTCGCCGTGATCGTCGTGGCGTGGTCGATCGGCGGCCTCGGCATGGGCCTCTCCTACTCGCCCACGTCGATGGTCGCGCTCAGCGAAGCGGCGCCGGGCCGCCAGGGCGCAGCCACGTCGGCCGTGCAGCTCACCGACGTGCTCGGCGCCGCGCTCGGCACCGGGATCGCCGGCGCCATCGTCGCGGCCGCGGCGTCGCAGGCGTGGACCCGGCGCGACGCACTGACCGTCGTGTTCGTGATCATGACCGCGGTCGCGGTCGCGGCGATCCCCGTCGCCCGGCGCTTCCCCCCGGATCCCCCGGAGCTGACCTCCCAGCCCCACGAAGTCCGGCACGACGGCCACGCGCTCCCCGCGCCCGAGACGTAGTCTCCGCGACCATGACCGACTTCCCCGCCGGGTTCCTCTGGGGCACCGCGACCGCCGCCCACCAGGTCGAGGGAGGGAACTGGAACAACGACTGGTGGGCGTGGGAGCACACGCCCGGCACCGCCTGCGTCGAGCCGTCGGGCGACTCCGTGGACCACCTGTGGCGCTATCCCGCCGACCTCGACATCATGCGCGGCCTCGGCTTCGGGTCGTACCGCTTCTCGCTCGAGTGGTCGCGCATCGAGCCCGAGCCCGGCGAGTTCTCGTCGGCCGCGCTCGACCACTACCAACGGGTGATCGACGCCTGCCACGAGCGGGGGATGCAGGCGTGCGTGACCTTCCACCACTTCACGACGCCGCGGTGGGCCGCGGCCTCCGGCGGTTGGAACGACCCCGCGATCGTCGACCGGTTCATTCGCTACGTCGAGGTCGCGGCAGAGCGGCTCGGGCCGTCGATCGACATGGCGTGCACGATCAACGAGCCCAACGTGGTGTCGTCGCTCGGCTATCTGGCGGGCCAGTTCCCGCCCGGGGTCGCGGGTGACCTGGCGGCCTACGTGCAGGCGAACGACCTCCTCGTCGCGGCCCACCGGGCTGCGGTGCCGGTGCTGCGGGCGGCCGGCGACTTCCCCGTCGGCGTGACGGTCTCGATGAGCGACTGGGCCGCCGAACCCGGGGCCGAGGACCAGATCCCGGTGTGGCGGGCGCCCCACGAGGACACCTTCCTGGACGCGACCGACGGCGACGACTTCGTCGGCGTCCAGGCCTACACGCGGATGCGGGTGGGCCCCGAGGGGATCGTGGGACCCGAGCCGGGCGTCGAGGTCGTCGACATGGGCTACGAGTACTGGCCGACCGCAGCCGAGGCGTCGATCCGTCGCGCCGCGGAGGTCACCGGCCTGCCCGTGTACTGCACCGAGAACGGGATCGGCACCACCGACGACCCCCGGCGCATCGCCTACCTGCGCGACTCGCTGCGGGGCGTGGCCCGCACGATCGCCGACGGCCTCGACGTGCGCGGGTACTTCCACTGGTCGCTGCTCGACAACTTCGAGTGGGCGCACGGCTACCGCATGCAGTTCGGGCTGGTGGCCGTCGACCGGGAGACCCAGGCCCGGACGGTGAAGCCCAGCGCCGCCTGGCTGGCCGAGGTCATGCGCACCGGGTCGATCGACGCGGCCGGCTGAGCCAACACTCCCCTCACACTCCCCGAATGCGTCCCGCACGGCCACGACGCAGAATCGGGGCGATGCGACGGATCCGGGTCCGCCGCGCGAGAGAATGGCGCCATCATGGCCAGTGAGCGGGGCACCATCGTCGTGGTCGACGACGAGGCGAACATCGCCGATCTCGTCGCCCTCTACCTCGACCGCGAGGGCTTCCGGGTGGTGAAGGCCGCGACCGGGACTGACGGCATCGCCGCCTTCGTCCAGCACCGGCCCCGGCTCGTCGTCCTCGACGTCGGGCTGCCCGACCTCGACGGGCTCGAGGTGTGCAAGCGGATCCGGGCCCAGTCGCAGACTCCCGTGATCTTCCTCACCGCTCGCGACGGCGAGATCGACCGCATCCTCGGGCTCGAGCTCGGCGGCGACGACTACATCACGAAGCCGTTCTCGCCGGCCGAGCTGGTCGCGCGGGTGCGGGCCGTCCTGCGCCGCACCGACGGCGCGCCGGCCCCCGAGGTCGTGCAGGCCGGGGCCGTCACCATCGACTCCGGCCGCCGCGAGGTGCGCATCGGCGACACGGTGGTCGAGCTCACCACGAAGGAGTTCGACCTCCTGCACTTCCTCGCCGAACGGCCCGGGCTCGCGCTGAGCCGCCAGCAGATCCTCGACGGCGTGTGGGGCTACGACTGGTACGGCGACCCCCGTACCGTCGACGTCCACATCGCCCAGGTGCGCAAGAAGGTGGGTAACGCCGTGGAGATCCGCACGGTGCGCGGCATCGGGTACCGGCTGGATCCGTGAGCACGCGCCGCGAGCGGGAGTCGTGAGCCGGCCCCGGCGGCGGCTGCGCACGCGGCTGCTCGTCGCGATGGTGGCGATCGCGTTCGGGGTGCTCGTCGTGTCCGCCTTCGGCGCCGCCGCGCTGGCCAAGCAGACCGCAGCCGACTCCGCCGTCGCCGACCTCGAGGACCGGGCCCCGGCGCTCGCCACCCTCGTCGAGCAACTCGGCCGCCAGATCCGCACGCAGCCGGTCGCCGCCGACGCGGCGAGCCGCCTCCAGCGCACGATCGTGGAGCTCCTCGCGGCCGCGGGCACGTCGACGTTCACCATCAACCCCGACGGCTCGGTCACCGAGGGCACGGGCGCGCTGGTCGGGCGCCCCACCGACGTCTCCACGCGGACGATCCTCGACCTGCCCGACGACCTCCGGGTCGACGACCTCGACCTCGTGACCCTGCTCGCCGGCGGACAGCAGTCCGGGGTGGACGGCGACCGTGCATACGTCGCGGTGCCCCTCTCGCCCATCGCCGGAGCGACGCCGGTCGTCGTCGTGAGCGGTCAGGTCGAGCAGCGGCCGCTCGGGCGGGCGGGAACGTTCCTCATCGTCACCGGCGGGCTCGCGCTGCTCGCCGCGGCGATCGTGAGCGCGTTCCTCGCCCGCCGCATGACCCGCCCCCTCTCGGCCATGGAGGTCGCCGCCGACCGCATCGCCGGGGGCGACCTGTCCGCCCGGGTCGACACCGCCGGCATGCGCGACGACGAGCTCGCCCAGCTCACCCGCAGCTTCAACGCGATGGCCGACGAGCTCGAGACCGCCCGCGGCCACGAGCGGGCGTTCCTGCTCTCGGTGTCGCACGACCTGCGCACGCCGCTCACGTCGATCCGCGGGTACGCCGAGGCGATCGGCGACGGCGCGATCGAAGGTGCCGACGAGCGCGTCCGCGCCGCGCGGATCATCGAGGCCGAGGCCCGACGGCTCGAGCGGCTCGTCGCCGACCTGCTCGACCTGGCCCGGCTCGACACCCACCAGTTCTCGCTCACCCCCCGGCCGGTCGACGCCCGCGAGGTCGTGGAGACCTCGGTCGCCGGCTTCCAACCCGCGGCACGCGACTACGGCGTCGTGCTGCGCGTGCTGCCGGGGGCTGCGGTTCCGGCCGACGTCGACCCCGAGCGGCTCGGTCAGGTCGTCGCCAACCTGGTCGAGAACGCACTGAGGTACGCCCGGACCGCCGTGACCGTGTCCGTCGACCGGACCGCCGCCGGCGTCGCGCTGCAGGTGGTCGACGACGGCCCCGGCATCCCCGTCGAGGAGCGCGATCGAGTGTTCGACCGGCTCTACACCGCGCGTCCGGTCGCCGGCCGATCCGTCGGCACCGGGATCGGCCTCGCCATCGTCGGCGAGCTGGCCCAGGCCATGGGCGGCCACGCCTGCTGCGACGCCGCGGCCCCCGACGGCACCGGTGCCTCCTTCGTCGTCACCCTCGCCGGTTGATGCGTCCCTGAGCGACGCCCAGTGTCGGTTGAGGGGCGCATGGTCGGACCGTGCGTCCGTGAGCGACATCTCGTTCACCGGGCCGAAGGTGCGCACCTCCGTCGCTGAAAGACGCATGGTCGCACCATGCGTCTCCTGACCGACGCCCAGCGTCGGTCAGGGACGCATCATCGCGGGGAGGGGGGTGTCGACGGCGGTGACGGTGACGGGCGCCGGGGGCTCGACCTCGCGGCGGACCATCGCCAGGGCGACCACGCGGTCCTCACCGGGGACGGCGACCGCGCTGGTGATCCCGCCGACGACCTTGCCGTCGTGGTGCACGTCGGACCCGGGGAGCGGCACCACGACACCGGGGATGTCGAGGCGGCGCAGGAACCGGTTGACGTGCCCGCGGGAGTCGATGCGGCACACCAGCTCCTGGCCGATGAAGCAGCCCTTCGTGAACGACACCGCGTCGCGCTCGAGGAACGCCTCCTGGGGAATGGTCGTCTCGTCGACGTCGATCCCCTGAGTGGGGATGCCCGCCTCGATGCGCAGCACCTCGAGCTCCTCGGGCGTGCCGTCCCGCACACCCGACGCGGCGACCCACCGCTCGACCACGGCGGGAGCTCCGATGACGTCCGTACCCGCATGCTCGCCCCACCCCGTGTGGATCCGGAGCAGCCCGACACCGGCGACCGACAGGGTCTTCGGTGCATCCACCGGCTGGTCCTGGTTGAGCGCATACCGAGGACCCGGCACGGCGCGGGTGCCCACGACCGACGCACACGCGCTCGCGGCGGTGTGGTCCTCGATGTCGGCCTTCACGCGGATCTTGAAGCGCGAGAGCCCGGCGGCCAGACGCTCGGCCATCTGCGGCTCGGTGTCGAGCCACCACACGTCGCCGTCGTCACCGTGCGCCTGCAGCGTGGCCCGGAACGCGACGTCGAGCTTGCCCTGGGGCTGGAGCAGCAGCGACGGGACCGTCTCGCCCACCCCCACCGGCGCGAGGTCCTGCGACACGATCGACTGGAGGAACGACGTCGCGTCGGGACCCGACACGACCACCAGCCCCCACGGCGCGCGCGTGAACACCGCGGGAAGCTCGATCACGCCAGCACCTCCAGATCGCGCGCCGCGCCCAACGCAGTGAGCAGCGCCTTGGCCTTGTTGCGGCACTCGAGGTCCTCGTCCTCGGCCACCGAGTCGGCCACGATCCCCGCACCGGCCTGCACGCTCGCGTGGCCGTCGTGCCACACCATCGTGCGGATGGCGATCGCGGTGTCGAGGTTCCCCGAGAAGTCGACGTAGCCGACCACCCCCGCGTACGGCCCCCGCTTGGTGGGCTCGAGCTCGTCGATGATCTCCATGGCCCGCACCTTCGGCGCGCCGCTCACCGTTCCGGCCGGGAACGTGGCGCGCAGCACGTCGATGGCGTTCTTCCCGGCGGCGAGGTCACCCGACACCTGGCTGGTGAGGTGCATCACGTGCGAGTACCGCTCGAGCGACATCAGCTCGTCGACGACCTCGGTGCCGAACTCCACGACCCGCCCGACGTCGTTGCGGGCGAGGTCGACGAGCATGACGTGCTCCGCCCGCTCCTTGGGGTTCTCGGCGAGCTCGGCCGCGAGCCGGCGGTCGTGCTCCTCGGTGGCCCCCCGGAAGCGGGTGCCGGCGATCGGACGGCTGATGACCCGCCCCCCGAGCACCTGGACCATCGGCTCGGGGGACGAGCCCACCAGGGTCACCTCGGGCTGGCGCAGGAAGTACATGTAGGGCGACGGGTTGACCTGGCGCAGCACCCGGTACACGGTGAACGGGTCGACCGACTCCGCGACGTCGAAGCGCTGGGCCAGCACCACCTGGAAGATGTCGCCGGCGAAGATGTGCTCACGAGCGACCTCCACCGCGTCGCGGTACAGGTCGCCGCCCATGGTGGAGGTGACCTCGGGCAGCCGGACGTCGGCGAGCATCGGCGGCGCCGA
>Ga0194132_10008878_pt1 | contig 14165 bp, 13 predicted proteins | sample TA2KigOf80mmetaG_FD_148612 | JGI IMG/M metagenome (GOLD analysis project Ga0194132, IMG submission 148612) | Freshwater microbial communities from Lake Tanganyika, Tanzania - TA2015054 Kigoma Offshore 80m | ecosystem: Environmental > Aquatic > Freshwater > Lake | place: Tanzania: Lake... | reverse complement strand
GACGGACGGCTTGCGGAACCCGTGGTACTACGAGATGCAGGAGCTCGGATTCCACTACCGGGTCACCGACATCCAGTGCGCACTCGGCCTTTCGCAGCTCGGCAAGCTCGATCGGTTCCTCGCCCGACGCAGGGCGCTCGCGGCGCACTACGATCGGGCGTTCGCTGGGTTCCGCAACCTGCGTCCGGCGCAGCCCGACGGTCGCTCGCGGAGCGGGCTCCATCTCTATGTGGTGCGCATCGACTTCGCAGCTGCGGGCACCACCCGCGCGCGGCTCATGACGCAGCTCCGCGAGCGCGGGATCGGGACGCAGGTGCACTACATCCCGGTGAACCGGCACCCCCTGTATCGGCGGCTTGGCATGGCGGGCGATCCTGTGCCCGAGTGCGACCGCTATTACGACGAAGCGCTCAGCATCCCGCTCTATTACGGCCTCTCGGATGTCGAGCAGTCGTCGGTCGTCGGTGCGCTTCGGGAGCTTGTGGGATGAAGTTGGCCGTCGGTGCCGTCCAGATGGGGCTGGCCTACGGTATCGCCAACCGAACCGGAAAGCTCTCGGGCGACGCGGTCGTGCGGGTGCTGGACCTTGCCCGGCGGCGAGGCATCGACACCGTTGACACCGCCGCGGCGTACGGCGAGAGCGAGGAAGTCCTCGGCAGGGCTGGTGTCGGGGGATTCCGAGTCGTCACCAAGGTGCCGCCAATCCCAGCCGGTTCGGACCCCGCGCGTCATGTGCGCGATTCGCTCGAGCAGTCGCTGCGGCGCCTCGGTACCGCTTCCGTGGACGCGCTGCTGCTCCATCGCGGTCTCGATCTCGCGGAAGCGCACGGCCCGGTGCTGTACGCCACGCTCCGCGCGGAACGTGAAGCAGGGAGGGTTCGGAGGATCGGGATCTCGGTGTATGGGCCGGAAGAACTCGGCCGCATCCCTGACGGAATGCACGTGGACGTCGTGCAGGCACCCATGAGCGTTCTTGACAAGAGAATGGAGCGTTCGGGGTGGCTTGACCGGCTCGCGGCCCGGGGCACCGCGTTCCATGCACGCTCGCTCTTCCTACAGGGGCTCTTGCTGATGGAGCCGGCTCGGCGGCCGCCTCGGTTTGGTGCGTGGCGGCCCACGCTCGAGGGATGGGATCGCCACGTCGCGAATTCAGGCCTCGGTGCGGCGGGCGCCTGCCTGGCGCCGGTGGTCAACGACCCCCGGGTCGAGCGCGCGGTCATCGGCGTGGACTCGCCAGCGCAGCTCGAGGAGTGCGTCGATGCCCTGGAGCGATCCCTTGTCGCTGGACATCCGGCCTTTGATCCCGGGTCGGGGCCTTTGCCCGACGGACTGATCGATCCGCGGTGCTGGAGCTGCCCGTGAGTGCCAGAGGCCGGGGTCCCGACGTGCTGCTCGCAGCCCGAGGACTTGTGGCGCTCGCGGTCGTCTTCTGGCACACGATCGGCTATCACGGCAAGCTGCCGAACGCCATCAACGTGCCGGGTCGCGTGTCGGTCTGGCTGTTCTTCGGGATCTCTGGGTATGTGATCGCACACGGGTTCCTCGAACGGCGATACACGCTCGAATCCCGGTCACTCGCCCGTTACGCACTGAACCGGGCCCTCAGGATCATGCCGCTTTTCTGGACGGTGTCGGCTGCAGGCTGGGCATGGACACTTTGGACGAGTGGAGAGAGTCCGATCGGGAAATCGAACTGGGCGGCGCAGATCCTCGCGCTGCAGTGGAACCAGTCGTACGTCCTGAACGGGGTCTTCTGGACGCTTGGAATCGAGATGCAGTTCTACGTGCTCGCCCCGGCACTCGCATGGTTACTGCTTCCGAGGCCCAACCGTTGGGGAACGGCCGCGTTTCTCCTGTTGATGTTGATGGCGATGGTGTGGCCGTGCGTGCACTCAAAGGTGATGGGCGGCAATACCGACCTGCGAAACCTGCTGCACAACCTCGACATGTTCATGGCGGGCATGGCGGGCGCCGCGCTCGCCCCGTTGTTTTCATCGGCGCGTCGATTCCGGTGGCACTTCCTAGGCGGCGCCCTTGCCACAATCGTTGCGTGCAACGTGCTGTATCACTCGGGCTTCGCGCCGTTCATTGAGTATAAGGGGCGCATCACGATGGTCACGTGCATCCTTCTACTGGTCGGCGCGCACGTCGGGTTCGAGTCTGGTCCCCCGGTCGAGGCCCGGTGGTGGCGGGCCCTGGCGTACCTCGGAACGCTATCGTATGGGGTTTACGCTTGGCACGGCCTGCTCGTGACGCATTCGCCCTTCCTCGAGAGCCACTTCCTTGCCACGGCGGCGATCACGCTCGTGCTTGCCGCCGCGTCGTATGCGCTTGTCGAGCGACCATGCCTTCGCGCGAAGCGCTCCGGCATGCCCGCGGTACATGGAGGTGCATGAAGATGCCGACCGAAATTGTCGCCGAGCTCGCACAGGGATTCGAGGGACGGCCCGAAGTCGCACGCCTGCTCGTGCTGGCCGCTGCGCGCGCAGGCGCGGACGCCGCGAAGTTCCAGCTCGTGTATGCCGATGAGCTCGCCACGCCTGACTACGTCCACTACCAGTTGTTTCGTTCGCTCGAGCTCCCTGACGAAGAGTGGGAGCGAGTGTCCCTCCTTGGCGCGGACGAGGGAATCCAGGTCTGGTTCGACGTCTTCGGGGAACAGAGCCTGGCGCTCGCCGAGCGACTCGGCGCAGGTGCGGTGAAGCTGCATGGATCCGACACAGCAAACGAGGGGATGCTCGTACGCGTGGCGTCAAGCACCGTGCAACGGATCGTGCTCGGGGCCGGCGGGGCGGATCTTGACGAGATTGAGGTCGCGCTACGGCTCCTTAGTCGCAAGCAAGTAGTACTGATGCTCGGATTTCAGGCATACCCCACCGCCGAGGCCGACAACCAAGTGGCGCGCGTCCGGGCGTTGGCCGAACGCTTCCGGGGCCGTGGCGGGCTCGAGATCGGCTTCGCGGACCATGCGGACACTGCATTCCCGTCGGCGGTGCTTCCCGCAGCGGTGGCGATCGGCGCTGGCGCATCAATGATTGAGAAGCACCTCACGCTCGGTCGCGCAGTCCGTCTCGAGGATCACGAGTCGGCACTCGGGCCCGACGAGTTCGCCGATTTTTGCTCAGCGGTGCGGTCCTGCGACGCGATTTTCGGCCAATTCGGGCCGGGAAACGACATGGGCATGTCCGCTGCTGAGCGCGCGTATCGGCTGAAGATTCGCCGCCACGTTATTGCTTCGCGTGACCTGCCCTCGGGCCACGTCGTGTCCGCGGCGGATGTGATGCTGCGCCGGACTGGCTGCGAGACGGCGATCCGGGACATCCGGGATGCGTACGGCCGCACGCTCGGCGTGGCGGTCGCCAGACACGCCGCGATCACCCCCGATTCATTCGGAGATGCGCCATGACTAGGCGCCTCATCGCAGCGCTCGCGTGCCGCAACGAAGGTAGCCGCCTGTTTGGCAAGCCACTGCAGCAGGTGTCGAACGGAGTGACCATCCTCGACCAGATCATCGCGGGCATCCGTACATGCCCCGAGATCGACGCAATCGTGCTCGGAGTGTCCGAGGGCACCGTGAACGAGGTGTTTGCTGGCATCGCGCGTGCGCAGGGGATCGGGCACATCGTCGGCGACAGCCGGGATGTCCTGGCGCGGCTCATCCAGTGCGGGCGCGCCGGCGGCGCCACCGACGTGTTCCGCGTCACCACCGAGTGTCCGTGGTTTGCTTACGACTTGGTATCCGAGGCCTGGCGCCGGCATCTCGCCAACGGTAACGACATCACCGTGACCGATGAGCTGCCCGAGGGACTCAACTTCGAGATCTACACGTTGGAGGCGCTCGAGCGTGCCCACGTTCGGGGCACGGACCGAGATCGTTCGGAGTTCTGCTCGAATTACCCGCGGACCCATCCCGAGGAATTCAAGGCCGAGGTGCTGCTCCCTGCGAAGGGCCTCCGCCGTCTCGACCTGCGCATCACGGTCGACCAACCGCAGGACCTGATTCTCTCGCGCGCGATCGCTGCAGAGTTTTCCCATCAGATGCCGCGGGTGATGCCACACCGCATCGTCGAGTTCCTCGATCAGCGCCTCGACCTGCGTACACTCGTGCAACCGTTCGTCGATCCGAAACCGGTCTGGGGGATGATCGAAAATCGTTCCGAGGCACCTCAATGAGCATCCACCCGCGATCCCCCCGGTCAGCGGCCCCAAGCGCCGCCGACTCCTTCGAGTCGCGCCTGCTGCGGGCGATCCCCGGTGGCGCCCACACCTATTCGCGTGGCAGGGACCAGTTTCCTGCCAACGCACCGCAGATCCTCGAACGTGGCGAGGGCGCATATGTGTACGCGCCGGACGGCACGCGCTACCTCGACTTCGGCATGGCGCTCGGCGCGGTCGGGATCGGGTATGCGGAGCCGGAGATCGTTGAGGCTGCCCGAAAGGGCGGTGCGCTCGGGAATGGTCTCACTCGGCCAAGCGTGGTCGAGCTCGAGGCCGCGGAGCGTCTGATCGACATCATCGACTCGGTCGACATGGTGAAGTTCACCAAGAACGGCTCGACCGCGGTCACCGCCGCGGTAAAGCTTGCGCGTGCACACACTGGCCGTGAGCTCGTGGCTCGCTGTGCGCAGCACCCGTTCTTTTCCTATGACGACTGGTTCATCGGTTCGACGCCCATCCAGCGCGGTATCACAAGATCCACGATCTCGGAGACTCTTCTCTTCGACTACAACGACGCCGCTTCGCTCGAGCGACTGCTCGAGTCGAATCGCGGGAAGATTGCCGCCATCGTGCTCGAGCCCGCGACCGCGGTGTGCCCCGCTACTGCTGCGGGCCCGTGTCGCACTGGCCCGTGCGCTGGATGCTGCTCAGCGTGCCCGTGCTCTCATCGTTCGCAGGGTGAGCGCAACTTCCTGCACGAGGTTCGAGACCTTTGCGATCGTCATGGCGTCGTGATGGTGCTCGACGAGATGATCACCGGATTTCGCTGGCACCTCAAGGGCGCACAGCATCTGCTGGGAGTCGAGCCCGACATTTCGACCTTCGGCAAGGCAATGGCCAACGGCTACTCCGTGGCCTGTGTTGCGGGTCGTCGCGAACTGATGCAGCACGGCTCGATCGAGTTTGAGGGCACCGAACGCGTATTCCTGCTCTCGACCACCCATGGCGCGGAGATGTGCGGGCTGTCCGCGTTCCTGGCCACCGTCGACTTTATGGAGCGCCACGATGTCTGCGGGCACATGTGGAGTTGGGGATCGGACTTCATCGCAGTGTTCAACGGCGCGGCCGATGCGTGCGGCATCCGGTCCCGGGTACGAGCGGGTGGGCCCGCTTGCAAGCCTCTCCCGATGTTCTTCGAGGCCGATGGCTCGCCGTCCTTCGCCCTCCGCACGCTCTTTATGCAGGAGATGATCAGGAACGGGGTACTGATGCCGCAGGTGTGCGTGACATGGCGCCATGGCGCGACGGAGCTCGCGGCTGTCCGTGCTGCCTTGGGCGCGACGATGCAGGTGCTGGAGCGGGCGATCGAGGCCGGCTTCGATGGGTTGCTTGAGGGACCGGTGGTGAAGCCGGTCTTCCGGCGGGTGAATTGAAGGATCGCGCGATGATTGCCCTGTTCCGGGTCGACGCGAGCAGGGGTATCGGGAATGGCCATGTGGCGCGTTGTCGGGCGTTTGCTGCCGTGCTGAAATCCCGATTCAGCTTCGGCCGGGTGATATTCGCTTGCGCCGAAGTTTCCAAAGCATGGAAGAGCATTCTTGAGGGGGAGGGAATTGAGGTTCAGCGGATTTCCTCAAGACTTGCTGGCCCCCAGCCGTGGTCGCTGGAGGATCCCGATGCGGATGCACAGGCAATCGTGGAGTTGGCGCATCGAGAGGTCGGCCGATGTGATTGGGTAGTGGTCGATCACTACAGTCTTGATCGTATTTGGGAGGATCGCGTTCGTGATGTCGCCCGCAAGGTCCTAGCGATAGATGATCTCGCGAATCGCCAGCACTCCTGTGACATTGTTGTTGACCATAATTTTGATGATCGCCCCACAAGTCGTTATGCGTCGCTCGTCCCGCCCTTTGCAAAGCAGCTGATCGGTCCCTCCTTCGCGATGCTTCGGCCGGAGTTTGCGGTGCTAAGGCGGCACGTTCGCTGCCGAACCGGGCGTATTCGGAACATCGTCATTCTTCTGGGGCCGGCAGATGTTCATAACGTGACAGGAAAGACGCTTGAGGCGATAGGAGCCGCCGGCCTTGACGAAGTACGGGTGAACGTGGTCCTTGGGGGTGAGCATCCGCACGCAGAGCGAATCATGGAACTCGCGCGTTCGTGCGGCGCAAACTTGCATCGCTCGGTGCCATCCATGGCGGATCTCTTCGCAAACGCAGATCTGGCCGTGGGTGCGGCCGGCGTCACCACTCTAGAACGGATCTGCCTGCGGCTTCCTTCGCTCTTCACCACCGTTGCGGATAACCAACTCCCGGTGGCTCGTGCCTTGGCAGCCATCGCCCCGGCGCTGTGGTTGGGGCCCGCTGAGAGTGTGACTGTTGCCGCAGTGACTGCGAAGTTGCGGCAGCTTTCCGATGGCGTGCACCCGGATCTTTCGATGGACCGGATGCCGGAAGTTGATGGCCTTGGCGCCGATAGAATTGCGTCAGAAATGCTTGCGATTAACCCATGAGCCATACTGCACATCATGCTCTCGGTTTCCGAGAGATTCGCCCAAGGCCCTCCGCAGACGAGCTTCGCGCCTACTACGCGCAGCAGTACTTCCAGCAGGCTCGAGGTAGCTACGAACTGCACTACAGCGAGACTGAACTCGCGTGGATTCGTTCTCGCAGCAGGGTTCGTGTGGATGCAGTGGTCGATGCCTGGCGGGGTTTACCTGATCCTACGTCGCCTCGTCGCTTGCTTGACGTGGGCTGTGGCGAGGGGTTTGGCATGCAGGCCTTTCGAGATCGGGGCTGGGACGTGCGCGGTCTCGACTTCAGTGTGGCCGGTATCCGTGCGCAGAATCCTCGCCTTGAGCCCTTTCTGATTGCAGGCGATGTTCAGGAGTCGATCACTGCAGAAGTGGCTGCGAGCAACCGGTACGACTGCGTGACTCTGATCAACGTGCTTGAGCATGTGCTCGATCCGATCACTCTCATGGAGTCCATCCATGAACTATTGCTTCCCCACGGCGTTCTCGTCGTCACCGTGCCGAATGACTTCTCGCTGCTACAGGCTCTCGCTCTGTCTGAAGGACATGTGGAACGGGAATATTGGGTGGCCCCTCCAGATCACCTGCAATACTTCGACTCGGATGCACTTGCCTCGATCAGCGATGCAACAGGTTGGCGGGTGATCGACCTGCTTGGCGACTTTCCGATCGAGTGGTTCCTGTTCCATCCCGGGTCGAATTACTCGCGGTTACCGGCAGTCGGCAAGCTCGCCCACATGGCTCGATGTGCGATCGAGGCACAGGCGCTTTCGGGGAAGGTGTCGGATGCTCTGAAATTCCAGCGAGGGCTTGCGGCCGCGGGAATGTGTCGGAACATTACCGCGCTGCTGGCGTCTTCGAGGCTGAAGTGATGCGGATGGCGGTACTCGCGGACATTCATGGCAACGAGCCCGCCCTTCGGGCGGTCCTCGCGGCCGTGTCCTTCGAAGGGATTGATCGGCTGCTCGTCGCGGGGGATCTGGTGGGCTACTACAACGATGCGGCAGCAGTGCTCAAGCTACTCTCCGAATGGCGGGCGGAGATCGTGCGCGGCAATCACGAGGATCTCTTGTGTGGTGCTGCCGCCGACGAGACCGAGTTGCACAGGCTGGAAGCCCGCTATGGCCGGGGCTTCCGATCCGCGATCAAAGACCTCTCTACGAAACAGATGCAATGGCTCGGATCGCTTCCTCACCCACTCAACCTTGAAATCTCGGGCCGTCGAGTGATCCTGTGTCACGGTGCCCCGTGGGATATCTCTGCCTACGTATATCCGGATGCGACGGATGAAGCTTGGCGAAACTTCGGCGCTCTGCAGGCGGATATCGTGATCTGTGGGCACACGCATTATCCGTTCAACCGTCGATGCGATAGCGTTCTCGTACTAAATCCTGGTTCAGTCGGGCAGCCGCGGAACAGAGTTCCTGGAGCGCACTGGGCAGTCCTTGATCTCCAGAAACTGCAAGTTGACCATAGGGTGGAATGCTATGACGTCGATGCATATGCCAAGCTCGTCAGAGAGGCGAATCCTGGCCTTCCCTCAATTGCTGATGTCTTGGGCAGACGATGAGTAAAGTCTTAATCACAGGCATCGGCGGCGACATCGCGCAAGGCATCGCGGCGATCGTTCGTCACTCCATGCCGGGCACCCGGATTCACGGCACCGACATCCATGACGAGCATGGCGGCAGGCTCTTCTGCGATGACTTCACCATCGTGCCTCGCGCCACCGATCCAGACTGGGTCGACACGATCGAGACGATCGGTGCGGGTTGTGGAGCCGCGATCATCGTTCCCACGACGGAAGCCGAACTCGATGTGCTTTGCGGTGTCCCGAAGTGCCCGGATCTCAGGCGATGGATGATGGTGAATCCTGCGTCGCTGCGGATCTGCCTCGACAAGTTGGAGACGGCCCGTGTCCTTGGTGCGCTCGGGCTCGAGGTTCCTTGGACAGTCGACGCTCAGGCCGATTCGCCTCGCGCGTTCCCGTGCATCCTCAAGCCGCGACGCAGCTCGGGATCCAAGGGCGTCGCAGTCGTGTCTGGCCCTGAGGAGGCACGGCTGCTTGCGACTCGCGCGCCCGCCAGCGTCTTCCAGGAAATGCTGCTTCCAGCTGACCGCGAAGTCACCTGTGCGGTGTATCGCGAGGGTCCGGGGCGTATGTGGGTGGCGCAATTGAGGCGCCGTCTCGTGGGCGGCTTCACAGGATGGGCCGAGGTGATAGACGATGCTGCGGTAACGACCGTGTGCAGGCGCATTGCCAACGGGCTCGAGATCGTCGGATGCATCAATGTGCAACTGCGACTCACGGACCGGGGTCCGCGAGTGTTCGAGATCAACCCTCGCGTCTCGTCGACGGCGCTCATGCGGCATCTTCTCGGCTTTCAGGACGTGACCTGGAACTTGCGGCGAATGCTCGGACTCGAGCGTTCTCCGCAGCCCATCGAGCCTGGCCAGCGAGCGGTCCGGGTGCAGGGAGCCTCTAAACTTGCGTGAATGCCGCAGGACCTCTGACCATGCACGAATCGCGATTCAGCACCTCTCGTCCACCCTTCATCATCGCCGAACTGTCCGGCAATCACAACGGCTCGCTTGGCCGGGCTCTTGAGTTGGTCGACGCCGCTGCCGATTCCGGCGCGCATGCCCTGAAGATCCAGACCTACACTGCCGACACCATGACACTGAACATTCGGGACGGGGACTTCCTCATCTCGGATCCTCGCAGTCCTTGGCATGGGCGGACGCTGTACGACCTGTACCATGAGGCACATACCCCCTGGGACTGGCATGGCCTGATCTTCGAGCGCGCCCGAGCCCGTGGCATGATGGCGTTCAGCACGCCGTTCGATGACACCGCGGTCGACTTTTTGGAATCGCTGGACGTTCCTTGCTACAAGATCGCGAGTTTCGAGAACACGGATCTGCCGCTGATCCGGAGGGTCGCAGCGACGGGCAAGCCGATGATCGTCTCGACCGGGATGGCGACGCTCGGTGAGATCGACGCCCTGGTGCGCGCGGCACGCGACGCGGGCTGCCGCGACCTGGTCCTCCTGAAGTGCACCAGCTCCTACCCCGCTTCGCCCGAGCATTCGAACATTCGGTCCATTCCGCTGATGCGCGAGGCATTCGGCTGTGAAGTCGGCCTCTCGGATCACACCCTGGGCATCGGCGTTGCCGTAGCATCGGTGGCCCTTGGCGCCTCAGTGATCGAGAAGCACTTCACGCTGTCGCGTGCGGATGGAGGAGTCGATGCCGCCTTCTCGCTTGAGCCCGCCGAGATGCGCGCGCTCGTGGATGAGACGTACCGCGCATGGCAGGGACTTGGACAGCCGTTGTTCGGCGCGGGCGTGGCGGAGACAGGCAGTGTGACCTTCAGACGATCTCTCTACTTTGTGCGGGACCTTGCCGCTGGAACTGAGATCACGCATCAGGATGTCCGTGCCATCCGGCCGGGGCACGGTGTGCCTCCCGGCGAGATCGACAGGGTGGTAGGAAGGAAGGTGGCGGTCGCTGTGAAGCGCGGCGCACCAGTATCTTGGGACTGCCTGTAAGGTTTCCGTGTGACCTCGTCTCCACCAACGATTGAGACGTTCCGCGTCTCCCTTCGGCCGCTCGCCGAAGCAGATGTCGGTGCGGAGTATCTGGGGTGGTTTTCCGATCCTGATGCTGTTCGCTTCATTGATGCTGCAAAGACACCCCAGACCATTGACTCACTTCGTGCGTTTGTGCGTGCCCGCGTGGGGCGGGCTGACGTGTGGTTCCACGGCATGTTCGCACGCGACGGCGGCTTGTTGATCGGAACGATCAAGTGCGAACCTATCGATCGGGTGACGCGCTCAGCAGTGATGGGAATCCTGATCGGCAGCCCGCAGTGGCGGGGTGTCGGTCTCGCTGCGGAGGTGATTGGTGCCGTCGCGGGCGCGCTCCTGGCGAGCGCCGACATTGAGCATCTGGAACTTGGGGTTCACCCCGAAAACGTGCGGGCAGTGCGTGCGTATGAGCGCATGGGGTTTCGACATATCTCCTCCACTTCGTCTGCGCTTCGAATGAGGCTGGACACTTCGCGATTTCGATCAAGGCCGGGGGCCGCCCATGCCGCTCCGTGACGGAGCTGGGTTCGTCGCCTTTGATGCGCTAGTGGCGAAATGCTGTCCAGGCAACCGGATCAACGACGCTCGAATGCGTCAGCTTCTCGCCGCGGAGACACTTGGCGACTACATGAAGGTCTGGAAGGGCACCGTTGATCGCCATGAGGCACCTCCCGGAGCCAATGGTGCAGACGTTGTCACTCGTTTCGGCACCTTCCGACCGAGCTGCGGCGCTTTCAGTCCATCCATGCGCGCCGTGCTTGGCGGCCTCTGGATGGGTTTGCTCGCGTGCGGCGCTGGTGTGGTGGCGGCCCTTTCCCCGGCGCGCATCCGCCGTCTCGGCAGGTTTGCCCTGATCATTGGCACCGGCCCCTCCGATGTCACTCGCGACGGTTCCGACGAACGATTCGTCGAGTTCTGCCGCAAGGGACCGGTCTCGACGTTGCACGCCCCCGCGATGCTGATGGTGCAGAGCGGGGGTGCCTCGCAGAGTGGATTTGATTCAGGCATTCTGTACGCCAAGCGCCCCCTCTATCGTCTGGTGCGGGTGAGTCACGCCGGTTGGCTGCAGAGACTGGGCGTGGCGGGAAGGCTGCTGCTCGCGGCTGTCGCAGCGGTCGTGAAGACGCCACTCGATGCGCGACAGGCGCTGCTCATGCGCGATGCGATGGAGACCATTGTTGTTCGTGCACTTGTGCGCATGGGTTCGCTAGGCGAAGTGATAATCACCAACTCCTCGGCGTCTCGGCAGGCGATCTGGATCCGTGATGGATCGGTGCCGTGTGCCATGGTCTGGTACTCCGAGAACAGCAAGTGGATCTGGCAGGACGGGATTCACGATGCGGAGTTGCCGATGTATCGGCACTTGCATGTCGGCGTTCACTGGGTGTGGTCTGAAGCACATGCGATCTGGCTGAAGTCGCTCGGTCACGCTGGGCCTATTCATGTGGTGGGGCCGATTTTGTGGTACTTGCCGCGTCCAGCAATTCCCAAGCCTGCTGCCGACGTTCTTTGGGTGACAGTGTTCGACATCATCCCTGTCTCGGATGACCTTGCCGAACAACTTGGCTTTACGGACAACTATTACTCCGTCGATCGTTGCCTCGCGTTCCTGAGCGGTGTCCTAGTCGCAGCCGAAGCTGCAAGGGCGCAAACCGGGCTACCCATCCAGGTTCGTATCAAGCCAAAGCGCGACCAGCCTCGGGTCGCATTGGCTTACACGTCCGCGGTCGATTCACTTGCCTCCGATGGCCGAGTCAAGTTACTTGATTATGTTCAGGACCTTTTCCAAGTCATCGAAGATTCGGCCCTGATTGTGGTTCAGCCATTCAGCTCACCGGCACTTGTTGCATCGGCTCTTGACCGCCCCGCGTGCTTTTTCGATGCCTCCAAACAACTCTCGCGGCCTTCATGCTTGGATGCCGGCATTGGATTTGTCATCGATCCCGTCGCGCTCGGTAAGCTCATCTCCGGTGCTGCTTCGGCCGCATCGCGAGAAAGTAAAATTTGCGATCTGGGTGTTGGCACCACAGCCGCCCACGACCGGGCTTCGCCATGAAAGCAGCGGGAATCCTGGCTGGGACTGCTCTCGCGCTTCTCCTTCTACTTCCTCGTGGATTCGAGACCCCCGGCTTTCCCGGTGTTCAATTGCATCAAACCGGGTTCCTTCTGGCGGGCGTCGCCAGCGCGTTGTTGTGGGCGTGTCATCGACGGCGCCGACATGAATCTTGGAAGATCGATCTCCTGCTTTTCGCCATCTTGGGCAGTGCGGTGGTATCAGCTGCCGTCTCGGGGGTCGCCCTGGCAAAGCCACGCTGGTTGCTCTACCCGATCGTCATGCTGTTTGTTCCTTATGTCCTTGCCCGAAGTGCTATGCGCGGGGGAGGTTCTGGCGCTCTTCTGCGCCTCGTTCAGCTAGTGGCTGTGGCACTCGCGCTTATGGCGATTGGCGAACACATTGCGCAAGAGAAGCTTTTTGGGGCGCGCACCTTTTATGATGAACAGGAATCGCTCTACACATTGAACTTATCGCGGAAGTGGAATGCGGCCGGTGTTACAGACGTGCCTCTTTCGTCGATCGGACCGTTCGCAAACAACCTGCCACTCGCAGGTGTGTTCACCGCACTTGGAGGCCTTTTGATTGGCCTTCGCAGATCAGTGTGGGGCGTCGGTGTTGCCTCCCTCCTCGTAGGTTGCGCTGTACATGCGATCCAGTCTCGGGCCGGACTGATCTCGCTTCTCTTCTTTCTCGGCGCCTACGCTGCTTCGGACAGGGTTCGTGTTCGATCTCTGGCGGCAACTATCGGTGTTGCGCTTAGCTTTGCAATCACGATTGGCCGCATTGGTTATATCCGCTGGATTGTCGTGTTTGCGAATGACATTTATGCGCCGGAGGTTGCGGGAGCGGTTATAGTTTTGCCCGTGGTCTTAGGATTTGTAGCTTGGGCTGCTGCTCGAACTTCAACTCTCCGTGTATTTACAACGTTCTTCGCCGGAGTATCCGCTCTTGTGGTTGCTGCCAGTTTTGTCTCGGGTGGCGGCGATGGCGATGCGGGCGGGCTCGGCGGAAGGCTCTACGGCAACTCCGTGCTTGTTCGTAACTTGTGGCTACATCCTTTGGGCACGGGACCTGGTTCGCTTTTTCAGCACGACGAGGCTCTGGGCGTCGAGATTTTCTCCGATCAAGGTTCGCTGCAGACCTTCTGCGGAGAACTCGGCATCGTTTCAGGGATCTGCTTGGTTATCGTGATTGTTCGGAGCATTAGTCTGGCAGCCCGCTCTGGCAGCAGGATCACTATCGCCGCGGGCCTAGGTATCGCCGCGGCGACTCCCGGCGTACTAAGTTCTGTACCTCCGGAACCTTGGATTGTCATAGTTGCGTTTGCATGCATCGTTGAAGCCACTTCTGCAAGTGGTACCGTCGTTCAGCATGCGCCGGCGCGGACGGCTGCACTGCGAACTTCGGATCTTTGGAAGTTGCGCGCCAACTCTTCAGGGACATCGGTGTGATCAGCGATCGTTTTGCAACCGTAAGCCCGCGGCGTGGTGGTGAGGTGCCGCACTCAGCTAGATGGGCGCTGGACGAGGATTCTGCGTTCTCATTCTGAACGTCGGCTCAAGGTCGCAGTCAATGTCGGAGATTCTCGTGCCCCACATTCTTGCGCTCGACTTCGATGGCGTCGTTTGCGACAGTATTGCTGAGTGCATGGCCACTAGCCATATGGCGTACTGCAAGGTGAGCCCCGACCTAACTCTGGAGTGTCCCTCACTCTGGCAGTCGATGTTTCGCGCCCGGCGGGGAGTGGTGCGGCCCTCTGGACATTACTTGCTGCTGTGGGACTGGATCACCCGGTTCCCGGATCGCAACTTGTCTCCGCATCAGTTTG
>Ga0194132_10008877_pt1 | contig 14165 bp, 21 predicted proteins | sample TA2KigOf80mmetaG_FD_148612 | JGI IMG/M metagenome (GOLD analysis project Ga0194132, IMG submission 148612) | Freshwater microbial communities from Lake Tanganyika, Tanzania - TA2015054 Kigoma Offshore 80m | ecosystem: Environmental > Aquatic > Freshwater > Lake | place: Tanzania: Lake... | reverse complement strand
TTATCTGCTTTCGGATTTGTCGGCGAGCGTCACCGGGGAGGTCCATCACGTCGATTCGGGCTACCACGCCATCGCCATGCCCCAGCCCGGCAACAACTCCGGCAACGCCTCCGGCGACAAATCGTAAGCACCCGGGACGCCGAATTTCCCCGCTATTTCCGAGGCCTGGCCCGCGCGCTGACGCGTGGCGCGGGCACGGTAAGACTCTCTCAATTTTTTGCCGTTTTTAACAACTTTGGTAGTTGTGATATGGGGCAATTCCCAGAAACTCATTGCCGACGGGAGACGGTTGCGGCCATGGGAACGTCTCCGATCGCTCCGAACGGCCATGCGATCCCCGAATCGCGCCCGATGCGCCGCGCGCTGGAGTGGACGGCATGAGGCGCGGCGATACCAAACATTCCCATACCATTCATTGTTCGAGTCTTTTCCGTGACCGGGTTCTGGCGCTGGCTCGCAAGCGCAACGTCAACGCCGCCGACCTCGCCCGCTCGGTCATGCTCCTGCTCTCCCCCGAAACGATCGCCGGGGTCCCCGATCCGGGCGAGCCGCCGCCGGGAGACCGCGAAACGGTCATTCTCCGCTCGGGTCCGTCCAAGGGCCGCCCCTGGCGGCGCAAGCCCCGGCTTCAGGTTCGGCTGCCCAAGGGCTCGGACGCCAAGACCGCCCGCCGGGCCTTGGCCGTTGCCTTGGCGCTCGACGCGGGCGAAAACCGGATCGAGCTTCGCCCGGCGGGCGAAACGAGCGCTGCGGAACTGAAGCGCGAGGTGGAACGCCTGGTTCGGGTGATCGCCGACCTCTCGCCCGCGGTGCTGCCAGGGGGCGTGCGTACCGCCGCCGAGGCGCTCCATGTGCTCGGCTTCCCGCCCGAAGCCGATCCGGATTATTCCCAAATTCGTTCCAGGTTCCGTACGCTTGCCGCTATCCACCATCCCGACAGCGGCACCGGCGACCACCGGCGAATGGCTCAGCTCAACCAGGCGGTGGAAATATTGCGTCGCCGGGACTATTGAACTAAGCCCATTCCCGGCCGGAATCCTGGATCGATTCGGCCCCGCATCGAAAGGAAATCTCCATGCGCCTGAAGGACAAAGTGGCCCTGGTGACCGGGGCGGCCTCCGGTTTTGGCGAAGGGATCGCCAGGCGCTTCGCCGAGGAAGGCGCCAACGTGCTCGTCGCCGACATCGCCGAGGACAAGGGCCGGGACGTGGCCGCCTCGATCCCGCGCGCCCGCTTCCACGCCGCCGACGTTTCCCGCGCCGACCACGTCCGGGCGATGGTCCGGGCGGCGCTCGACGCCTTCGGCGGCCTCGACATCCTGGTCAACAACGCCGGCGCGACCCATCGCAACAAGTCCCTGCTGGAGGTGGACGAGGCGACCTTCGATCGCATCTACGCGGTCAACGTCAAAAGCATCTACCTCACGGCGCTCGCCTGCGTGCCGATCATGCGCCAGCAGGGCGGCGGCGCGATCCTCAACATGGCCTCCACCGCCGGCGGCCGGCCCCGGCCGGGGCTCACTTGGTACAACGGAACCAAGGGGGCGGCGATCACGCTGACCCGCTCCATGGCGGTCGAGCTCGCGCCCGAGCGCATCCGGGTCAACGCCATCAATCCGGTGATCGGCGAAACCGGGCTGACGGCGGCGTTCATGGGCGGCGACAGCCCGGAATTGCGGAAAAAATTCGTCGCGTTGATCCCCTTGGGGCGCATGAGCCGCCCCCTTGACGTCGCCAACGCCGCCCTGTTCTTGTGCTCAGCCGAAGCCGAGTTTCTGACCGGGGTCTGCCTCGATGTGGACGGCGGTCGAAGCGTCTGAACCGAACCGCAACGCCTGAAGGGGAGATCCGCCGTGGCCAAACCGAAACTGTTCGTCCTCAACAAGCTGCCCGAGGCCGTCGAGGCGCGGCTTTCGCGCGATTACGACGCCCGGCTCAACGCCGCCGACAGGACCTATTCGCCTTCCGAAATCGTTGCCGGCGCCAAGGGCATGGACGGGGTCGTCACCAGCCCGACTACGGCGGTCCGCGCCGACGTAATCGAAAAGCTGGACAAAAGCGTCCGCATCATCGCCACCTTCTCGGTCGGGTTCGACCACGTCGATTTGCAGGCGGCCAAGGCACGCGGGATCGTCGTCACCAACACGCCCGAGGTATTGACCGACGCCACCGCCGATCTTGCCATGCTGCTGCTGCTGGCGGGCGCCCGGCGCGCCTACGAGGGCCAGAAGATTTTGCGCGAAGGCCGCTGGATCGGCTGGCGGCCGACCCAGCTGATCGGCATCGGCGCGCAGGGAAAGCGCCTCGGCATCTACGGCATGGGCCGCATCGGCCAGGCGGTCGCGCGCCGCGCCAAGCCGTTCGGCTTCGAGCTGCACTACCACGACCAGGCCCCCTTGCCGCCGGAAAAGACCGAAGGCGCCGAGTTTCACGCCAACGTCGAGGAGATGCTGCCGTTTTGCGACTACCTCACCATCCACTGCCCGCTGACGCCGGAAACGCGCAAGTTCCTGAACGCGGCCCGCATCGCGAAACTGCCCAAGGGTGCGGTGGTGGTGAACACCGCGCGCGGGCCGGTGATCGACGACGACGCCCTGATCGCGGCGCTGAAATCGGGCCACGTCGCAGCGGCCGGGCTCGACGTGTTCGACGGCGAGCCCAAGATCCATCCCGGCTATCTCGGCCTCGACAACGCCTACCTGCTGCCGCATCTCGGCAGCGCCACGCTCGATACCCGCAACGCCATGGGCTTCCGCGCCCTAGACAACCTCGACGCTTTCTTCGCCGGGAAAGCCCCGCGCGACCGGGTGGCGTGAAGCGGGCCGTAGGCGTGAAGGAGATGGCCTCCCACATGAAGGGCGAGATCGAACTGTCGTCTTACGAAATCCTCGTGCCCTCGGAAGTCGAGGCCGCCCGTATCCGCCGTCGCTTGGGGTTGAGCCAGGCCGCGTTCGCGCGCGCCTTCGGCCTCGACGTGGCGGCGGTCCAGGCCTGGGAACAGGGCCGCCGCCGCCCCGACCACGCCGCGCGCATCCTGCTCGCCGTCATCGCCAAGGAACCCATGGCCGTACGCCGCGCCCTGGCGGCGTGAGCGTCACCTTCAAAACGAAACCGCCCGGAAATCGCCTTCCGGGCGCACGATGTAACGAATCTGAGGCCGCCGCCGTCTAATAAGGGAAAGATAGGCTCTCTTAGCTTTTGACGCGAAAGGAGTACGAGATATGGACCCGAGTTGGGCACCCTCCTTCGGCATGTTCTGGATCTTCCCCGTGCTTTGTTTGATTTTCATGGGGGCGATGATGTTCATGATGTTTCGGCACGGCGGCGGTTGCATGCCGATGGGTCGCCGATTTCAAATGCCACCCAACGGCACCTGCGAGACGCCTCAACAGATCCTGGACCGGCGGTTGGCGAGCGGTGAAATCACCCTCGAGCAATACGCCTCGATCAGTCGCGACCTTGAAGCCTCGGGAGGAGGACGATGATCTGCATGCTGATGCACATGTACGGTCATCGCCATGACGCACAGTCGCCGTACGGCGGGCACGCGGCTTGGTCGCCTCCGGAGAGCGCCCTAGAAATCCTCGATCGGCGCTACGCGAGCGGCGAATTGACGAAGGGGCAGTACGAACGGATCAAACGGGAACTCCAAGACGCAGCGTGAGGAAGAGCGCCGAGCCCGTCGCCCAGCCGGCCCGACGCGCGGTGCGAGCCAGCACCGGTTCCGCAAACATTTGATTTGAGCCAAGGAGAATGGAGATTATCATGGACGAGCACATGAAGGAGTTGATCGCGCTCGGCGCCTCGGCGGCGGTGAACTGCCACCCCTGCCTTGAGCACCATCTGGCCGAATGCGACCGGGTCGGCGTCGGCCGCGAGGAGGCAAAAGCGGCGGTGGAAGTGGGCATGATGGTCAACCGCGGCGCGGCCGCGAAAACGCGTAGCAAGGTCCAGGCCCTGCTGGGCGCGGACGGGGGCGAAAGGAAGGGCGCAGGTGGTTGCGGCTGCGGTTCTTGAGGACATGGCCGCGCACCGGACGACGGTGCGCGGCGTCCTTCTCCGCTTGGTGAAGGACGAGGCCCTGGCCGACGACCTGGTGCAGGAAGCCCTGCTGCGGGCCACCCGTGCGGCCGGCGGCCTGCGGGGCGATTGCGTCGCCAGCGACATGGCTTACCGCCATCGCGCTCAATCTGGCGCGGGATCATTTCCGCGCCACCAAGCGGAAACCGCCGTTCGTGGCCCTCGATCAGGCTGAAGAGGTGCACGCTCCCGACCGGCCCGAGGGCGATGCTCTGCAAGCCGAGATGTCCGGGTGCATTCTCGGCCATGTGACGCGGCTGCCCGAGCGCCAGCGCGAGGCCGTCCTGCTTCATCATTTCGCCGGCCTCAGCCATCGCGAAATGGCGGCGGCCTTGGAAATATCGGAGGGAAACGCCAGGGTCATTCTTCATCGCGGGCTGGCGGCGCCGCGCGCCAGCCTTGGCCGTGAGTGCATCCTGGACTTCGGCAACGACATTCCCTGCGAACGCCGGTAGCGCCCCAAAACGAAACCGCCCGGAAGGCGACTTCCGGGCGGTTTTTTGTCGGGCGGTTCGCCGGTTTTAGCGGCGCTCGCCGAACAGCTGGATCAGCATCACGAAGATGTTGATGAAGTCGAGGTAGAGCTTGAGGGCGCCCAAGATGGCCTTCTTGCTCGAAACCTCGGTGCTGTCGCTTTCCAGGTAGATCGACTTGATCTCCTGGGTGTCGTAGGCGGTGAGGCCGATGAACACCAGAACGCCGACGACCGAGACCACGAAGTGCAGCGCCGAGCTGGCGAGGAACAGGTTGACGACGGCGGCGATCAGCACGCCGATCAGGCCCATGAACAGGAACGAGCCGAAGCGCGACAGGTCGCGCTTGGTGGTGTAGCCGTAGAGGCTCATGCCCGCGAACGTGCCGGCGGTGATGAAGAAGACGCGCGCGATGCTCGCCCCGGTGAAGACGAGGAAGATGTTGGCGAGCGAGAGGCCCATGAGCGCCGAATAGACCCAGAACATGGTCTGGGCGGTCTGGGCCTGCATCGCGTGGATGCGGGCGGCGAGGAAGAAAACCATGCCGATCGGCGCGAGCATCACGATCCAGGCGAGGATCGTCGGCGAAAGCTGGCCGGCCGGGCCTTGCGCGTAGAGTAGGTTCATGACCGCGGGCGAATTGCCGGCGGCGTAGGCGACCATGCCGGTCAGCGTCAGGCCCGAGGCCATGTAGTTGTAGACCTTGAGCATGTGCTGGCGCAGGCCGACGTCGACGTGCGCGAGTTCGGCCTCCGACCGGCTCATGTACTCGGAACGGGCGTCGAAACGTTTATCGGTGTCGCGGGCCATGGATTCGATCTCTCCTTCAGAGGTCCTCCCTCGGCTTCGCGGGCGGATACATGAGCGAAACCGTAGGACTTGAGGATTAATATGGGCCAAGCCGGGAAAAATGCAACAGGGCTATGATCTTGAAAAAATTTTGATTTTCAGGATATGGCCGGGAGTAGGGGCTTTTTCGGGCGCCTCGCCCCCCGGTTCGGCTTATATATAACCCCACGAAACCTTCGCCGGACGCCCAAGGAATTTGACCCGTTGCCGGACCCCGTCGTCTTCAAAGCCGCCCACACCGCCGCCGACCATTGGGCGCACGCCGCCAAGGCGTGCGTCGATGCGCTCCTGCCGTTGCCCGCCGGCGCGAACCTCGGCTTCGTCTACGCCACCGACCGCCTGGCCGAGGATTTCAGCAGCATCCTCGCCTATCTGCGCCAGAAAACCGGGATCGAGCATTGGGCCGGCAGCGTCGGCATCGGCATTTGCGGCAACGACACCGAATATTTCGACCGCCCCGGGCTCGCGGTTCTGGTCGGCGCGCTGCTGGCCGGTTCCTTCCGCATGTTCCCGTCGATCACCAAGGGCCCCGACGAACTCGCCGACGACATTCGCGCCTGGATGAAGCAGGCGCCGTCGGCGTTCGGCATCGTCCACGCCGACCCCGAAAACGCGGAAACGCCCCGGCTGCTCGAATCGCTGGCCGACGCGGGCGCGGGGTTCCTGGTCGGCGGGCTCGCGTCCTCGCGCGGGGCGCTTTACCAGATCGCCGGCCGGGTTACGGGCGGCGGCGTGTCCGGAGTGCTGTTCGCGCCGGGGATCGCGGTCGCCACCGGCCAGAGCCAAGGCTGCGCGCCGGCCGGGCCGATGCACACAGTGACCGACGCGGTCGAAAACGTGATCGTCACCCTCGACGGCCAAAAGCCGATCGAGGTACTGAAGGCGGACCTCGGCATCGCCGACGCGCGCGCGCTCCAGGAACTCAGCGGCACCGTCCACGCCGCGTTTCCGGTGGCGGGCTCCGATACCGGCGATTACACGGTGCGCACGCTGGTCGGCGCGGATCCGGTGCGCGGCTGGCTCGCGGTCGGGGGCGCGGTGGCGGCGGGCGATCGGATCATGTTCGTCCGGCGCGACCCGAAAAGCGCCGAATCGGACCTTGCGCGCATGGCCGACGATCTGAAACGCCGCACGGGCGGCCGACCGAAGGCCGGTATTTACATCAGTTGCATCGCCCGCGGCGTCGCCATGTTCGGCCGCGAAGGCCACGAACTGGATTTGATCCGCGCGCGACTCGGCGATTTTCCGCTGGTCGGGTTCTACGCCGGGGGCGAGATTTCCAACGCCCGGCTTTACGGCTATACCGGGGTCCTCGCGCTCTTTCTCTGATTGGCCCTCACGGCTCTTCCCATGCGCCTGTTCGTCGCCCTGCCGTTGCCCGAGGACGCCCGCGCGCGCCTCGCCGCCCTGCAGAGCGGCGTGCCCGGCGCGCGCTGGGTCGATCGCGACAATCTCCATGTGACGCTCCGCTTCGTCGGCGAAACCGATCGCCACGGCGCCGAGGAACTGGACGCCGGACTCGGGTCGATCCGCGCGCCCGCCTTCGGCCTGACGTTGGCCGGCGTCGGGTTCTTCGACCGGGGTCGCTATGCCCACACCCTGTGGGCGGGGGTGGAGAAGCCCGAACCGGTCGCTTTCCTGCGCGACAAGATCGAATCAGTCGTCGTGCGCGCCGGCTTCAAACCGGAACGGCGCAAGTTTTCGGCGCATGTGACGCTGGCCCGCCTCGACGACGTGCCGAGCGTCCGGCTCGGGCCCTACATCGAAACGCGCCACGGCTTTTCCGCCGGGCCCTATCCGATGACCCGGTTCGCCCTGTTCGAAAGCCGTCGCGGCGGCGATGGGGTCCACTACGAACCGCTCGCCGAATATCCGTTGTCGGGAATTACTTGAGGGGCGCGTTGATCGCCCAGTCGTAGGCGTGATCGTCGACGCCCGCGATCCCGGCCAACCGGGCCTTCAAGTCGGGCGCGGCGTAGCGGGCGAGGTGCGCGATCACGGCCATGTCGGAACCGTCGCCGAAGTCGTCGCGAAACCAGACGTAGATGGAAGACAGCCGCAACCGGCGGCCGTCGTCGATACGGACCCCGCGCGGGTGGTTGACGAACGCACCCGCCGCGCGCTCCAGCAAGTCCTCGGCGTTGGCGGCGGTGAAGGCGCGGGGTTGCAGGTCGGGGCAGCCGACGGCGGCGCAGTTGAGCGCGTAATGCAGGCGGGCGTCCTTCCAGATCGGGCGCAGGATGCGGTGCTCGATGTCGTCGAGGCTCAAGGGCTCGTTCTCGACGGCGACGAGCTTCTTGCCCCAGGGGCCGACGCTGAACAGGCCGGGCGAGATGGAAATCTCGCGGATGCTCGCGACCGGCCAACGCTCGAGCGCCGTGCGCACCGTGAGCGCATTGTAGAGATTGATCCAGAACGCCCGCTGTTCGTCGCGGGCGAGGGCGGAGACCGGCGTCGCGGCCAGGCGCTCGACATAGGCGCCGAGTCGGCGGCGGTCCTCCGCCGTAACGGCGGCGTAATCGAACCTGCGGCTGCCGTCGGCGGCGGCGTTATTGTAACGCGCGAGCAGAGTATCCCAGTCGGAATGATCGACGCTCCGAGTTGACGTCGGATCGTGCGCCGTCCAGCGCGGCCACAATTCCGCGCGCGGCGCCGCCGCGGCGGTTGCGGCCAGCGCGAGGACGGCGACGAATGCCGCCAATCCGGTCGGAATTCGCATGAACGGAATCCTGCCGAGGGCGCGCCCGCGACGCCAATCACTTCGCCGCGATGATGAACAATCGTCGGAACGGAAACAGCGTGACCCCGTTGGCGCGCCGGAGATAGGCGCGGGCGAGCCGGGCGCCGTAATCGGCGAGAAAGCCGTCCCGTTCCGCGGGCGCGAGCAGGGCGAGCATGGGGCGCCGCGCCGCGCCCTTCATCCACTCCAGCACCGCGTTTTCGCCCGCGAGCGTGTGGTGATAGACGGTCTCCCACACCTCGACCGCGCGGCAGAGCGGCGCGAGCCATCCGTAGTAATCGGCAGCAACGTGATCGGGATAGCGCGGCAAGGCCGCGCGCGCCTTGTCCCGCCACGGGCCGGCGTCCGCGCTTTCGGCCATCAGCACATGCGACGTCTGATGGTTTACATGCGGCATCTGGGCGGCGAACACTCCGCCCGGCGCGAGACGCGCGACCAGGCCCGGGAACAGCCGGGCGTGGTCGGAAAGCCAATGCAGCGCGGCGTTGGAAACGATGACGCCGGCGGGCGCGTCGGGAACGAAATGGGCGATGTCGGCGCAAACGAACTCGATGCCCGGGTACTTGTCCCGCGCCTCGGCCAGCATCGTGTCGGACGAATCGACCCCCACCACGCGCGCCTCGGGCCAGCGGCGGCGGAGCAAAACCGTCACGGTGCCGGGGCCGCAACCGAGGTCGTAAACCGTATCGGGGGATTCGGCGGCGATCCGCGCCAGCAGATCGAGGGCGGGGCGCAGGCGCTCGCCGCCGAATTTCAGGTACTGGGCGGGGTCCCAGGCGCTCAGGGGGCACCGGGCGCGGTCAATGGTCGCGGCCGACCGAGGTTCGGATCATCCAGAAGTCGAACAGCACCGCGGCGGCGAACACCGTCAAGCCGATCGGATACATGAGGGGATCGGCGCTTTTCGCCGCGGCGAATAGCCCGGCGAAGCCGATCAGGGTGGCGACAATACCGGCGATCCAGGTTCCCATGACAATTCTCCCTAAGATAACGGCGATTAGGTTAGCAAGCCGGACGGGTCGCCGTCGATGTCAACTCTCGGGCAGGTGCAGCGTCAATTCGAAGGTCGTGCCCTGGGGCCCGGTTTCGAAAAGCGCCAGGTCGCCGCCGTGGGCGCGCGCGATGTCGCGGGCGATGGGCAGCCCGAGCCCGGTGCCCTCGCGGCGGCCCGAGCCGACGAAGGGCTGGAACAGCCGCTCGCGCGCGCCCGGATCGAATCCCCGGCCGTCGTCGGCGATCCGGATTCGCGCCAAGCCCCCGTCCGCGAAGGCGGACACGCGGACATGGCGCGCGCCGGCCTGGAACGCGTTGAGGATCAGGTTGGCGAGCGCGCGGCGCAACTGTTCGCGGTCGGCGACGACGGCGAAACTGGCTTCGGCCTCGGTCGTGACCCGCGCCGAATCGAATTTTCCGGTCAACTCCAAGGCCACGTCCTCGACCAGCGCGCCGACCGGCACCGCTTCGATCTTCAACGCGGGCCAGCTGTCGGAAACGAAATTGAGCGTCCGGCTGCACAGGCTGACCGCGCGCTGCATGGCGTCGTAAAGGCGCGGCGCCACCTTGCGCACCTCGGGATCATCGCTGTCGGCGAGACGGTCGGAGACGAGCATCGCGGTCGCCATCGTGTTGCGGAGATCGTGGTTGACCTTGGCGACGGCGGCGCCGAGTGTCGCGAGCCGGGTCTTCTGACGCAACGCCGCGCGCAGGTCCGCCCGCATGGTCGCCAATTCCCGGCTGGCGATGCCGATTTCGTCGCTGCGCGTCGGCTCCGCCAGATGGGGAACCGGGCCTTCGGGATCGGCGCGGAAGGCGACCATGTCCTCGGTGATCCGGCGCATCGGCCGCACCAGCAGCCATTGCAGGCTGAGATAAACCAGCACGGCCGCGAACAGAGAAATGGCGATGGAGAGGGTCAGGATGCGCCACGAAAACGCCAGCATGGCGGCGCGCAGCGGTCCTTCGTCGAGCACGATTTCGATCAGCGCGTCCGGCGCGCCCTCGGGGTGGCCGATGACGCGCAGCACCCGCTTGCCGTCGCCCCAGATCGCCTCGAGCGCCTCGCCGATCCACCGGACGAACATGCGCTGGCGCAGATCGACGACCAGATCGATGCCCGGCGGCATGTCGTCCATCACCATCAGCGAACGATGCCCGTCGCGCGTCAATCCGATGCCGTGCAGCCCGGTGTTGAGCAGCAGCTGCTGGCCGAGCGCGCGCAACGGCGCGTCGTCGGGCAGCGCGGCATAGGCGATGGTGGCGAGATAGGCACGGGTGATGCGCTCCTCGAGCCAGGTCTTGCGGAAATTGGAAATCGACGGCGCCCAGATCAGCACTTCCGCCACCATCACGAACACGACGGTGAGCCCGAGCAAGCGGACCGATAACCCGAATCGGGCGAGCGGGCGGATCGTCATGCTAATGCATGCCTATCGGCATGACGCGCGCTCACCCCAATCGCGCGAGCAGGCGCACGATCGCCTTGGTGCGGTCGCCGAAGAGCGTCGGTGTGTAATAGCTGCCGGCGGCGCGCTTCGACGCTTCGCCGAGCGTCGGATAGGGCGCGACGACCGAGGCCATGGCCCCGATCCCGAGACCGTTGGCGATCGCCAGCGTCCATGGCTGGATCAATTCGCCCCCGTGGGTGGCCGCGATGCCGGCGCCGAGAATCCTGCCGCGCCGCCCGATCACGGCCTTGACCAGTCCCTCGGTCGCGCCCTCGGCCTGGGCGCGGTCGTTGTCGTGCATCGGCCAACGCAAAATCCGGATTCCATCGTATAGGGCCATGGCCTCGGCTTCGGTGAGGCCGACCTGGGCCAGTTCGGGATCGGTATAGGTGACGCGCGGGATGGCGGCGCGGTCGGCGCGCGCCGGGAGCCGGAACAGGATGTTGCGCAGCACGATGCCGGCGTGAAAACCGGCGACGTGGGTAAACTGCAATCCGCCGGCGGCGTCGCCGATGGCGAACACGCGCCGGTTGGTGGTGCGGAGCCGGGCGTCGACGACGATGCCCTTGGGTTCGACCGAAACGCCGGCGAGGTCCAATCCCAGATCCTTGACGTTGGGCCGGCGTCCGACCGCGACCAGAAGGTGCGTGCCCTCGACGCGGGTCGGGGTTTCGCCGCCGACGGCGACGGCGATGCCGCCCTCCCCGTTATGCGTCGTCCGCTCGACGCTCTCGGCGGGGGCTTTTTCGAACAGATCGACGCCCTCGCGCGCCAATTGGCGGCGAACGACGTCGGCAAGTTCTGGGTCGTCGCGCCCGAGAATCGTCTGCATTTCGATCACCGCGACGCGCGCGCCGAGGCGGCGGAAGGCTTGCGCCAGCTCGATGCCGATCGGCCCGCCGCCGAGCACGATCAGGCGCTCGGGCACGGCGTCGAGATCGAACACCGATTCGTTGGTGAGATGCGGAACCCGGTCGAGGCCGGGGATCGGCGGCACCATCGGGCTCGACCCGGTGGCGACGACGAAGCGCCGCGAGCGGATCTCGACGTCGCCGGCCCGCACGCGATCGGGACCGGTGAAGCGCGCATGCGCCTTGATCACCTTGACGCCGAGACCCTCGAACCGCTCGACCGAATCGGTCGGCGCGATGGCCGCGATCACGTCATGGACGCGCTTGAACACCGCCGCTCCGTCGATCGCGAGGGGGCCGGCGCGCACGCCGAAACGCTCCGCGGCGCGCGCGACGTGGGCGGTATGCGCCGCCGCGATCAGCGATTTCGACGGCACGCAGCCGTAATTGAGACAGTCGCCGCCCATGCGCGCGCGCTCGATCAGAACGACCGAGGCGCCCATTTGCGATGCCCCGGCCGCGACCGACAGGCCACCCGATCCAGCGCCGATCACACACAGGTCCGGAGTCAGGATTTCGCTCATGTTCTACCGCCCATTGTGCCGCTCATCGACCTTTCGGCGCGTTTCGCCTGCCAGCGTTTGAACGCGACCGGGACGAGCGTAAGCGCCGCCAGCGCGATCAAGGCCGCGATCATGGTCGGGGTCAATATTTTTCCGGGATCGATGTCGCCGCCGGCCGCGACTACGCCGCCGAGGCCTTCGCCGATGACGCTGAAAACGACGGTGCCGGGCGCGATGCCGATCGCGGTGGCGACGGCAAACGTCGGCAAGCCGACGCCGAGAAATGCCGGGGCCAAATTGACCAGCCAAAAGGGAAACAACGGCACCAAGCGCAGCACCAACATATAGCTGAAGGCGTTGGCGCGGAATCCCGCTTCCATTTTCTTGAGGAACGGGCCGGCGCGCGCGCGGAGCGGCTCGCCCAGGCCGAACCGGGCGGCGAGAAAGACGGCGCATGCGCCCATCGTTGCGGCGACGATGACGACGGCGGCGTTCGTTGCCGCGCCGAACAGCATCGCGCCGGCCAGCGTCAGCACTAGCGCGCCCGGAATCGAGAACGCGACCATCGCCGCGTAGACCGCGCCGAACGCCGCCAGCGCGAACACGCCGTGCGCCTCGACCCAGTTTTTCAGATCGGCAAAATGCGCGCCGAGGACTTTGAACGACACGTAGCGGTCGAGCCCGAGCAGGAAAAAGAGCGTAAGCCCGCCGAGCAAAGCGCCGATCGGCAGCAGCCGGGTCACCGAAAATTTGGGGGAAAACCGGGGCGGCGGGGAATCGGGCGGGACGGGCTGATCGGTCATCGGACGGTCATCGGGCGGGGGGTCGGTCGCGGGTCGGCGCGGGGGCGCGGCGTCGGTGAAGTTTAAGGCGATTTATTCTTGGCAGACCAGACACGAACCGGCGAGGCGCGCGAAAAAGCCCGAAAAAAGACAAAAGAAAGCCCTCTCCCGCGATAGCGGGAGAGGGGAGAATTAGCGGGCGAAAAAGCCGTAAAAACGCTCGAAAAACCCGGCGGCCGCGTTGACTTGGGGTGGGCTCGGGCCGTATACCAGCGGCCTTCGATCCGCCCCTCGAGGAGCCCGTTCCCGTGAAACGCACCTACCAGCCGAGCAAATTGATTCGCAAGCGGCGCCACGGCTTTCGCGCGCGCATGAAAACCGTCGGGGGCCGCAAGGTTCTCTCCGGCCGCCGGGCGAAGGGGCGCAAGCGCCTGTCCGCCTGAAGGGGCCGCTTGAAGCGTCCGCTTGACGAAAGGGATTTTCAATCGTGTCCGGCACGCTCGCGCGCTTGAAACGGCGGGCCGATTTTCTTTCGGTCGCGGCGGCGCGGAGGAAATGGGTCGCGCCCGGTCTGATCGTTCAGGCGCGCCGGCGCGCCAACACCGGGTTGATTGCCGCCGCCGAAAAGGGTCGCGGCGGATCGCGGCCCGACCGATCATTATCGGCACGGGTCGGGTTTACGGTCAGCCGCAAGGTCGGTCCCGCGGTCGCGCGCAACCGGGCGCGGCGGCGGCTCAAGGCGGCGTTGGCCAGCCTCGGCACCCATTGCCTCGCGGGCGGCGTCGACGTGGTGGTGATCGGGCGGGTCGAAACCCTGAAGCGACCCTTCGCCGACCTGGTCGGCGATCTGACGCAGGCGTTCAAGCGGCTCGGGGTGTGGCGGGAAGATTCGTCAGCTGACGAAATGGCACAGGCACGCAAATCATGACGGGGGCAAGGCACGTTTTCGACGCGGCGATCCGGCCGTTGGCGCTCGGCGCAATCGGCGCGTGGCGCTACGCGCTCGCGCCGCTCGTGGCCGCCTTGATCGGCGCGCCGTCCGCGTGCCGTTTCGAGCCCGGCTGCTCGGCCTACGCCGAGGAAGCGATCCGGCGCCATGGGGCCTTGCGCGGGGTCGGCTTGGCGCTGGTGCGGATCGCGCGCTGCCATCCCTGGGGCGGCTCCGGCCTCGATCCGGTTCCGGCCGCGCCCAACCATGATCGAGACAACGATCGGAAGGTGCGTTCGTGACTCCCGACAATCGCAACCTGCTGCTGGCCGTGGTGATGTCGATCCTGATCGTGATCGGCTTCGAATTCTATTTCACCAAGACCCGTCCACCCGCACCGGCGCCCACGCCATCGGCCGGCGCTCCTTCCGCGACGGCGCCGTCGGCAAGCGCGCC
>Ga0194132_10008876_pt1 | contig 14166 bp, 16 predicted proteins | sample TA2KigOf80mmetaG_FD_148612 | JGI IMG/M metagenome (GOLD analysis project Ga0194132, IMG submission 148612) | Freshwater microbial communities from Lake Tanganyika, Tanzania - TA2015054 Kigoma Offshore 80m | ecosystem: Environmental > Aquatic > Freshwater > Lake | place: Tanzania: Lake... | reverse complement strand
TTTGACTCGGCGAACATCAACATCAAGGGCACGATGAACCTACTGGAGGCCGCTGCCGCGTTGCCGAACTTGGAGGTGGTGGTCTTTGCCTCAACGATGGCGATCTACCCTATCTGCGATCACGCGGTGACGGAGACCCATCTCCCTGGGCCATTGGACATCTACGGACTTTCCAAATTGACGGGCGAACATCTTATGCGTGATTTCCACCTGCGCACGGGCAAGCCGGCGTTGGTGCTTCGCTTCTCAAACGCATTTGGTCCGAACGAGACAAACCCACACATTATCCCGGAAATCGCCAGGCAGGTGAACGAGGGGCGACGGACCATTCAACTCGGGAACCTCGCCCCAAAGCGCGACTTCATCCACACCTCCGACATGGCCGTGGCGATGCGTCTGTTTCTGGAGCGATTTCGCCAAGGCTACGAAATCTTCAACCTCGCACGCGGGATCGAATACTCAATTCAGGAAGTGGTGGACGCTTTCTCAAGACAGTTGGGTGACCCGATTAACGTGGATGTGGAAGCGGCACGGGTCCGCAAGGTGGAGCGGATGCATTTGCTTGCTGACATCACGAAGCTCAAGACCTTTCTACAATGGGAGCCTAAAGTCAGCTTGGATGAGGGCATCCGCACACTGATCGAGAAGCCGGTATGAATTCCAAAATAAGGGTCACATTCTGCACGGATGGGGTGTTCCCCCACACCGTCGGCGGGATGCAAAGACACTCGCGCCTTTTGGTTGAGGAGTTGGCCCGTCGATCGGATGTGGAGCTTGAAGTGATTCACCCCCACGCCAAAGGGATATTCGACAGTTCCCTCGGAGTCAAAGAGTTGATTGTGCCGCCGCGCGATACTGAACGCATCTATCTGGCCGAATGCTACCGTTACTCACGGCACGTTTCGGCGTTGTTGGCGGAACGTCCGCGTCATCTTGTTTACGCGCAGGGCTTGTCCGTCTGGCACCGAATAGCGAGCCTCCCGAACATAATAGTGGTAAATCCTCACGGTCTGGAGCCGTGGCAGGGACTTACCGTGAAAGACAAGCTGATGGGGTTACCCTTCCGCTCCATCTTTGGACATCTGTTCCGGCATGCAGATCGAGTCGTTTCCCTTGGAGGACGCCTCACGGACATCTTGGAGCGATGTGTGCCGCAGGGGCGCGTTGCCGTGCTCCCGAACGCGATCAATCCGATGCCGCCGCGAACCCGCGCGTTTGAGGGACCGTTGAAGATGCTGTTCGTGGCGCGGTTTGCGCACAACAAGGGGATTCATCTCCTGCTACAGGCTGTGCGTGAGCTGCACGCTGAGGGGCATGGCGATAAGTTCACTTTCAATCTGGCAGGCAAAGGCCCACTCTACGAAGAGCTAACGCGAGAACATCAGTTTCCGGGGGTGAACTATTTGGGCTTTGTGACGGATGAGCAACTCGGCCAACTGTATGCGGAGAACGATGCGTTTGTCTTCCCCACGTTGTTCGAAGGGATGCCCACCGTGGTGCTTGAGGCGATGGGCTATTCCATGCCTGTCATAGTTTCGGACACGGGTGCAACGGCGGAGTTGGTGGGCCCAGATAATGGGTTTTTGATTCCAGCAGGCAGTGTCACCGCCCTGAAGCAGGCGCTCATGCAATTCCACGCACTGCCAACCGCGGCGAAGGCGGCGCTCGCTGCCCGATCCCACGCAAAGGTCATAGAACGGTTCACATGGCCCAAGGTGGCGGAGGCACACGTGGATTTGTTTCGGACCCTGTCCGCAGGAATCAAGGCAGGTTAGCTATAAATGTTCAGAACCAGAGGGGATTCGCGTTATGAATGTGCAATATGGGTGTGGCCTCTCGGCACCAGCTGGCTGGGAGAATTTTGATTCCAGTCCGACGCTATGGCTTCAACGCTTGCCGCTGGTGGGCCGCTGCTTTCTGGGCAAACAGCCTAACTTTCCGAAGGAAGTCCGGTGGGGAAACATTGCAAGTGGACTTCCGGTGGGTCAGAATCAAGCAGATCGTGTCTAATGTTCCCATGTCCTTGAGCATCTGGCGTTGGATGAGTTTCGCCGTGCGCTAGTAAATACGCACTCACTGCTCAAGCCGGGCGGAGTTTTCCGTTTAGTTATGCCAGACTTGGAGGTGCTCCTGGGCGAATACATGAAAAGTGCCGAAAAGGCTCGGGGTATCAAGCTCATCAGAGACACGCTTATGGGCTATGAGCAACGCAAACACAGTGCGCCTTCATTCCTTCGGGAGTGGTTGGGAGGTTCGCGACACCATTGGCTTTGGGACTATGCGGGTGCGCGGAAAGAGCTACGCGCTGCGGGGTTCATGAACGTCCGCCGAGCTGAATTTGGCGATTCGGGCAGTCATGAATTTACTTCTGTAGAAAACCCCGACCGCTGGAAGTTGGCTCTGGGTATTGAATGCAAGAAGCCGGTGTGACCGGCCTGGGAGCAGGGGCCATCGGCTCCCTGAACAGTGTTCCCAAAACCTGAATGCGCGTCGCCGTCCTCTACTCTGAGTTAGCCGGCTACATGGTGTCGTGTTGGAAGGCGCTGCATGACTTGCACGGCGTTGAGCTGCTCGTCTACTATTACGAACCTTCCACCGAAGCTCCGTTCGAGTTCGGAACGCTTGATTGGATCCGCCACCGGCTGCCCCGCCGGGAAGCAAGCGAGAGCGAAATGGTCCATCGGCTGGGTGAATTTAATCCTGACGCCGTTATCATGTCGGGTTGGATGGACAATGGCTACCTCCGTGTGGCCCGGGCCATGCGACGGCGGGGAGTGCCCGTGATTGCTGGGCTTGACGGTCAATGGGAGGGCACGCTACGTCAGCACATCGGCGTAGTGGCTTCCCCGGTTCTTCTGCGCTCCTCCATCGACGTTCTCTGGGCTGCTGGCGAACGCCAGGTGGAGTTTGCACGACGACTTGGGTTCCAAGGCACACAGTGCTGGCGGGGAGTGTATTGCTGTGATTGGGAGAAATTTGCCCGAATCCCAAGCAATGAGTTTCCACCGACAAACCCAGCGTTCGTATTCGTGGGCCGTTACGTGGCGGAAAAGGGATTGGGGGACCTGCTCGCAGCATATCGTAAATACCGTCGTGACAGCGCACATCCATGGGATTTGGTTTGTGCCGGAGCTGGTCCGCTAGCTCCGCTTCTGCAAGAGGAGCTAGGGATACGGGACTTGGGGTTTGTGCAGCCAAAGCGCCTGCCAGAGGTTTTCAAGGAGCTCGCTGGAGTGTTTGTGCTGCCCAGCCGAGTCGAGCCCTGGGGCGTGGTAGTGCAGGAGGCGGCTGCCAGTGGGTTGCCGTTGATCTGTTCCGAGGCTTGCGGAGCTGGGGTCCATCTGGTGCAAGAGGGGTTCAACGGCTGGCTATTCCAAACCGGCAACGCGGACCACTTAGCCACCTGCCTGCGTATAGCCTCCATGTCCTCCACCTCCACCCTTCGTGAAATGGGGCGCAGAAGCCACAACTTGTCCCAGATATTCACTCCCCGCGGGTGGGCGGACACGCTGATCAGGGGTGTGGTCGCATTGAAGGGGAAGAGGAGTGCGTAGCTTTATTGGGAACGGCATGAACACATGCGAAAAGTTGTCCCCGACGAAATAGTTCATGCAACGCCGCATTACCATTGCCTTAATTTGCTTCGTCCAGTGGGCGGTCATACTAGTCCAGTCGGGCATGTTATCAGAGAATCCGTGGATTGCGCGCATGCGCTGGTTCGGGTTGATGGGCCTGTGCGCCTTGGCTCTGCCCGCGAGGGGAAAGCGCGCGCGTCCGGTCTCGATGGCGGATTTAATTGGCGGGATTTTCCTGCTCCATGCTCTGTCATCGGTGCCGAACACCCCCTACGAACAAACTGCATTGTTACGCACGATTTCGGCGGTCTTGCTCTACGTGGGGGTATTTTGGTCGCTCTGGCACTTTGCTGATCAGGGCGAGGAAGAGACAATCATGCGGTCCCTCACATGGTGCGTCGGCCTGTGTTTGTTAGGTGGACTCTTAGCCGCACCCACCGGCTATATTTCGGCATGGCAAATCGATGGACGTTTCCGTGGCATGATGCCGAACCCCAACAGCGTCGGATTGCTGGGTGCCATTGCCTACCCCATGCTGCTCACGCAGGCGATCGAGGGGCGTCGTTGGATTGACCGTGTCTTCGTGCTCGCTGCTGCTGCCAGCGTGTTGCTGTCCGGCTCCCGAACCTCGGCTGTGAGCTGTGCCATCGCCACGATATTCCTACTAGCGCGGGCGGGGATGGGGCGTGGGTTAGGCATCCTGCTGGTGGCTGGGACACTCGTCGGCACTTTGTTTACGATTCGGCCATGGGAAAAGTCGGAAGGCTATACAGGCACGACACTCTTCGACAATCCCCTCACTCGCCTCAGCTTTAAAGATGACACCTTAATGGGGGGAGGGCGATTCGAGATGTGGCCGCTAGCGATTGATGCAATCAAGGAGTCTCCTCTCCTAGGGCATGGGTTCGGCACCGAAGAATTTTGGCTGGATGAAGCAGGTATCAGCATGGAGGAATTCGAAATCCATCAGGGGAAATATATGCACAACTCCTACCTTGGCTTGACTTATCAGTTGGGAATAGTTGGGACGGTGATATTGTTCGTCCCTTTGTTCATTATGGCTGCTGAGAGATTCACTCGGCTTCTCCAGCGTAAGCTCACCCTTCAGCAAGCAGGCTACACAGGAGTGCTCATTGTAGGATTGGTGGCCTGCTTCTCGGAGAGTTGGATTTATTCTGTCGGCAACGCCTTCGCGTTCCCATTTTGGACTGCTGTAATGCTCTTAATTCGGAGCCGGATGCTCGAAGACCGGCGCAAAGCGTCGCGGCACCTCCCCGTTGGTGTTGATCAGCCAGCAGGCGCATGAAGCTACTGATCACAGGATCCAGCGGTCAAATCGGCACTAATCTCGCGCTGCGCTTGGTTGCGGAGGGGCACGAAGTGCATGGAATCGATATCCGAAGGAACACATGGACGGATGAGTTTCCATACACACTAGTAGATTTGAGCCACCTAAGTCCGGCCCTGAATGTTGCTGCCAGTGTTTCGGATTCTAAAGTCGACGTTGTGGTGCACTTGGCTGCACACGCGAAGGTTCACCAGTTGGTGCGACAACCGGAGCGCGCGCTACAGAACGTCATGATGACCTACAACGTGTTGGAATTCTGCCGAAACAGCCGCACGCCGCTCATATTCGCAAGCAGCCGCGAAGTCTACGGTGATATTCACCGCTTCAGCACAGAGGAGGAGAACGCAGATTTCGCCTACACGGAGAGCCCTTATTCAGCGAGCAAGATCGCGGGGGAAGCGTTGGTTTATTCTTACAGCCGATGCTACGGCTTACCCTACATCGTCCTTCGATTCAGTAATGTTTACGGTCGGTATGACACAGATATCGAGCGAATGGAACGGGTGATTCCTCTGTTCGTCCGGCAAATTGTTTGTGACGAGCCCATTACCATTTACGGTCAAGAAAAGGTTCTGGACTTCACCTATGTGGACGACTGCGTGGATGGCATACTCGGCGGCATACATGCACTGTTCGATAAACGCATCAAAGGGAGCACCATCAACTTGGCATACGGCCAAGGGAACACTCTCAAACAAGCCGCCGAGTTCATAGCCGCCAACTTGGGCAAGAAGCTTAGAATCACCACCGCGCCAGCCCTCATCGGCGAGGTGACGCGCTATGTAGCGAACATCTCACAGGCCCGGACACTGGTGGGCTACGAGCCGAAAGTTCCCCTCGCTGAAGGCATTCGACGCTCTGTCCAGTGGTCGCACGAATGGGCTGTTTCCCATGGGTTAACACTAACACGGCCTTACGTCCCAAACACAGATGCTGCCGCCGCTGAAGTTTCCGAATTCAAGTCCACTGGCACGGGAGCGCTACAAGCCTGACGCTCCCCTCTCCGAATTCGACTGATAGCCTGAGGCTTCCATTAGTCCGTGTGCACACCCTCGTTGCGGCGACACCTCCTGATTCATTGTCAGGTTTATTGGCCCGACAACTCCGCTGTTTCCCAAATGATCACGGCGGTGGCAGAGGATGCGGCTCGAGCAGGTTGGCGTGTAACGGTTGTCACGAGCGCGCGTGGTTATATCCGGGACGAGACCTACCCGGCCTTTGAGGAGCACGACGGCGTTAGCATCCATCGCGTCGGCGGGGCGCGATCCAATCGCCACTCCATCGCAGGCCGACTGGCCAATTACCTCTCCTTTGTTGTCGCATCGGGCTGGAAGTTGCTGCGGCTACCTGCGCCAGATTGCTTTGTAGTGACATCCTCACCCCCGTTTTCACTGGCTCTCGGCTGGGGCTTTAAACTGCTCCATCGTTCACCATTCGTGTTTGTTGCCGAAGATTTATACCCTGAGATTGCAGTTGCTTCGGGAATCCTGCCTGCCGGATCGGCAACCGCGAAACTGGCAGGTTGGCTCTTCGGAAGCTGGCTCCGGTGCGCCTCGGCGATCATTGTTCTAGGCGAGCATATGAAGGGCCGTTTGCTAGCCTCGCATCCCCGCTTGGAACCAAACCGGCTGGTGCCGATTGACAACTGGCATGACGGTCGACTCCTCATGCCGTTGAACCGCACCGCAACTCTACCTGTTCGGGTGCAATACTCGGGAAACTTCGGTCAAGGCCACGACTTTTCAACACTCGTGGACGCTTTGGAGAAGCTGCGCGGCGACGCGCGGTTGTGCTTTCAATTTGTCGGCGGTGGGCGACGCCGACCTTGGCTGGAAGCGGAAGTGAAGTCGCGTGCGTTGGCAAATTGCTCCTTTCACAACTACGTGCCCGAGGCCGAACTCAACGCCAGCCTCAACGCTGCTGACCTTTGCCTCGTCACCGTGGCCCGTGGCTTCGAAGGGTTGCTGGTTCCCAGCAAAATTTACGGAGTCATGGCCGTTGGCAAACCAGTGCTCTACTACGGTGCGTTGGAAGGCGACGTGCCCGCTCTGATTAGGCGTCACAACATCGGTTGGGTAATCGAACAAGGAGACTCCACTTCCCTCGCGCGTGTCCTGACAGAAATCGCTGCCTGCCCGGAGCAATTGGCTGCGTTGGGAGCCAACGCCCGTCGTGCCTTCGACGCGCACTACGATCGTCCGCTGGCTACCGCGCGCTACCTTCAAGTCTTCGCGCAGACTGCGAAATCGTGAGCGAGTATCTCATCACCGGTGCGAACGGATTCATCGGTCGGCGACTGGTGGAGCGCTTTGCGGCAGCCGGCGCGCGGGGAACATTGTTGTGCCGCCGCGTGCCCGAGAAGGTTCCTTCTGGCTTTGCGTGGGAAATGTGGCGTGCGGGCCGCTCGGTCACCTTGCCTGCGGCGGGCCCGGACGCTTGCGTGCTGCATCTAGCCACGATTCACCACGTTGAACGCCCGGATGCCGCGGCTCTCGCTTCCTTTGATGAAGTGAATGTCCGCGGCACGCGGCAACTTCTCGCTGACTGCGCCGCAGCGGGCATCCAGCGCTTCATCTACTTCAGCTCGATCAAGGCCGCCTCCCCGGCATCCAGCACAAAGGCGCTGACCGAGGCGCATCCCGCCGATGAGCCGCCCAACACCGACTACGGCCGTTCCAAACTCGCCGCCGAGCAATGTGTCCGCGAGTGGGCCGCTGCATCGAAGGGGCGTTCGGCAGTCATTGTCCGGCCGGCCGTTGTGTATGGGTCGGGTAACACGGCCAATCTCTACGCGCTCGTGGATGCCATCGCCCGTAGCCGCTTCTTCCTCGCTGGGCGGAATGACAACTACAAATCCTTGGTCGCCGTGGGCAACGTCGTCGCAGCCGTCGAGCATCTTGCCGCCCTCATGCAGCCGGGCGTCGAACTGTTCTACCTCGTGGATCGTGAGACCTACACTGTGGCAGAGATTGCGGCGATGATTGCGCGCGCGCTGGGCCAGACGGGGAATTTTCGCTCATTGCCGGTGCCGTTGCTGCGCGCGGCGGCGGGCTGGGAATCCTGCTCGCGGTGGTGGCGGTGGTCGCCATCGCGGTGCCCGTCGAAGGGCGCGTGGTGGCGTGGCTGGGAGCAGGGATTGGAGTCGCCGTGATTTCCTTCGTGGATGACTTGCGGCCGCAACCGGCTTGGTTACGGTTCGGCTGCCACTTGGTTGGTGCGGCGGTGATCTTGTGGGCGCTCGGTTGGCCGGAGTTGTGCGTGGGTTTCACGCCGGAAAGCGGTTGGCAGTTGCCGCTGGCGTTGAATGTGGCCATCGCACTCTTCTTGTTCGTGGGCCACGCGAACGCGTTTAATTTCATGGACGGCATCAACGGAATTGCCGCAGGGCAAGCCATGACCACGGGGGCGGGGATGGCAGTGCTCGCCGGACTGGCTTCGGGCGAATGGAATTCAGCGCCTGAGTAGCTCTGCTGGGTGGTGGCGCCCCGGCGAGAAGCTCTTCGAGGAACTCAGTCACCACGGCGAGAACTTCAAGGAAACGACTCATCCGAAGATCATGCGATTCGTCTGCACCCCCGCTCCACTGAAGCAGGTGCGCGCGCAGTTCGACCGCCTCACGCACGAAATGCACGCCACCGAGCCTGACCGGCTCAAGCGTATCATTCGGGAGTCCGTGCCCGAGTATCAGCCGTTCCTTCGGGGCACCTAACGCCACGCGGCCACGAATCGGCTGCGGATAAAGGAGTCCGCGTTCCTCATTTCCCATGTGCGGCATTGCCGTTCAATTCGCTCATCACGCAGCGGCCTCCGAGGTTGATGAACTCGCCCTTCTCCGCACGCGCGACCACATGACGCCACGCGGGCCGGATGGCGCGGGCACTTGGATTTCCCCCGATCACCGCGTCGGCCTCGCGCATCGGCGGCTCGCCATCATTGACCTCTCGCCCGCCGGTGCACAGCCCATGCACTCGGCAGACGGCAAGTTGGTCATCGTCTTCAACGGCGAGATCTACAACCACCGCCAGCTCCGCGCCGAACTCGAAGCCCGCGGCCGGCGCTTTCAATCGCACAGCGACACCGAAGTCCTCCTGCATCTCTACGCCGAACACGGGCGCGCGATGCTCGGACGGCTGCGCGGGATGTTCGCCTTCGCGCTGTGGGATTCCGAACGGCGCGGACTGCTGCTGGCGCGCGACACCTTTGGCATCAAGCCCCTCTACTTGGCCGAAGACGGTCGCACCCTGCGCGCCGCGTCGCAGGTGAAGGCGCTGCTCGCCGGCGGTGGCGTGGACACCGCGCCCGAGCCAGCGGGCCACGTTGGCTTCTTTCTTTGGGGCCATGTGCCGGAGCCCTACACGCTGTATCGCGGCATTCGTTCGTTGCCGGCCGGTGCTTGGCTGTGGGTAGGTGAGAATGGCGTCCGTGAAAGCGGCCCGCACGGCAGCGTGCGGGAAATTCTCGCCACCGCCCGCGCGGACGCGGATGCGCTCCCCGCTGAAGCTCCGCGCGCGGCCTTCGCGGATTCCGTTCGGCATCACCTCGAAGCCGACGTGCCGGTCGGCGTTTTCTTGTCCGCCGGCCTCGACTCGACCGCGCTCGCGGGCTTGGCCGCCGAGCAAGGCGGCAAGCTGCGAACCGTTACGCTGGGCTTCCGCGAATTCGCCGGCACGCCCAACGACGAAGTCCCTCTCGCCGAATCCGTTGCCCGCCACTACGGCGCGGAGCACCGCACCATCTGGGTCACGCGCGCGGACTTCCAAGCCGAGCGCGCTGCTGTCCTCCGCGCGATGGACCAGCCCTCGACCGACGGCGTGAACACTTACTTCGTCAGCCGCGCCGCGCGAGAGGCTGGCTTGAAGGTTGCCCTCTCTGGCCTCGGCGGTGATGAGTTGCTCGGCGGTTACCCGAGCTTCTGGCAAATTCCCCAATCCGTCCGCTGGCTCGCGCCGTGGCGTCATGTGCCTGTGTTGGGCCGTGGCTTTCGCGCCGTCGCTGAACCGCTCTTGCGCGGGCGCACCTCGACCAAATACGCCGGCCTTTTGGAATACGGCGGGACGCCGGGCGGCGCGTATCTGCTCCGGCGCGGGATGTTCATGCCGTGGGAATTGCCGTCCGTGCTCGATCCCGATCTCGTCCGCGAAGGCTGGCGCGAAATGCAGCCGCTCGTTCGCCTCGGTGACTCCCTCACCGGCCTGCCTGCTGGCCGCGCCACCGTCTCTGCGCTCGAAGCGCAGTGGTATATGCGGAACCAACTCCTGCGCGATTCCGATTGGGCCAGCATGGCGCACTCGCTTGAAGTCCGCGTCCCGCTTGTGGACACGACACTCTGGCGCACACTCGCGCCCGCCTTCGCCCGCCGCGCGCCGCCGAACAAGCAAACGCTTGCCCGCAGTCCCGCCCGCGCGCTGCCCGATGCGCTGCTCAATCGGCTCAAGACCGGCTTCTTCATCCCCGTGCGTGACTGGCTCCTCGGCGATGCGCCCGCAGCCCCGGCCGACCGCGGCCTGCGCGGCTGGGCGCGCCACGTCCACACCCATTGGCAAAACCCTATCGGATGAAAATCCTCGTTCTCCTCACCGACGGATTTGGCGGTGCCGGTGGCATCGCGAAGTTCAACCGCGACCTGCTCGGTGCGCTCTGTTCGCACCCGGCCGCGCCCGAGGTGATTGCGTTGCCGCGCCTGATGCCCGAACCGCCCGGCCCGTTGCCCGCGCGGCTACGGCATCTCACGCACGGTGTCGGTGGCAAGCTGCGTTACCTGCGCGCTGTGGCGGCACCGCGTTGCGCGAGAGGCCGTTCGACCTGCTTGTTTGCAGCCACCTGAACTTGCTCCCTGCTGCCGCGCTCGCCTGGCCGCGCACGCGTGGGCCCATGGCGTTGAATCTATACGGCTACGAGGCCTGGCATCCGCCCAGTGGCGGTCTGAACCGTCGGCTCGCGCGAGGCGTGGATGCAGCCGTCGCCATCACCGACGTGACGCGCCAACGTTTTCTCGGCTGGTCCGGCGTGCCTGCCGCGCGCAGCCATGTGCTGCCGTGCGCGGTGGATTTGTCGAGCTACGGCCCCGGCCCCGCGCCGACCGAACTGGCTCAGCGTCACGGTCTCGCCGGCCGCCGCGTGCTGATGACGCTGGCGCGGCTTTCTGCCGACGAGCGTTACAAGGGCATAGACGAAGTCCTCGAAGCACTGCCGGACTTGGCGCGGGAGATTCCCAACGTGAGCTATCTCATTTGTGGCGACGGCTCAGACCGCTCGCGCCTGGAAGCGAAGGCGGTTCAACTCGGCCTGCGCGATCGCGTCGTCTTCGCCGGTCGCATCGCGGAGGAAGCGAAACGGATTACTACCGGCTCGCGGACGCGTTCGTCATGCCGGGCTGGGGCGAAGGCTTCGGCATCGTCTATCTCGAAGCCCTCGCGTGCGGCATCCCCGTGCTGGCGAGCGCCGTGGACGGTAGCCGTGAAGCCGTGCGCGACGGCGCGCTCGGAGAACTGGTGAATCCCAAGGAGCCGGGCGCGGTGGCCGCCGGGCTGCGGCGCGTGCTGGCTCGCCCGCGTGGTCAAGTGCCCGCTGGGCTTGAACATTTCTCCATCGAGCAATTTACGCAGCGCACGCACGCGCTGCTGGACACACTGCTCGCGCGACCGCGTGGCAACTGAGATGCCGCCATGCGAATCCTCCAGGTCACCAGCTATTACTTTCCCGAGCTGAAGTTCGGCGGCCCGCCGCTCAAAATCCATGCCCTCAGCAAGGGCTTGCGCCAGCACGGACACGAGGCGTCCGTGCTGACTTTTTTTTCAGAGGACTCCGCGCGGTCCGAGGTCATGGACCGTGAAGGTGTGCGCGTGCGCTATTTGCCGTGGACTGGCTCAGGCTTGCGCCAATGGCCGCGCGACCGCGCTGCGCTGGAAGCTGAAGTCGCAGCCGCCGATGTGATTCACGTCCACGGGCTCTACAACCTCCTCGGCCCGCTGGCCATGCGGCCGGCGCGGCGCGCAGGCCGACCGTGCGTGCTGGAACCGCTCGGGATGTTCACGCCGCGCGGGCGCAACCAGTGGGTGAAGCGGCTTTACCACGCGGCATTCACTCGGCGCATGGCGCAGCAGGCGCGCGTCGTCATCGCCACCTCGCCGCAAGAGTTCACCGAGCTCCAGCCGCTTGCGGAGCCGCCCAAACTCGTGCTTCGCCGCAACGGCATTGACCTCGCCCCATTCGAGCACTTGCCGTCGGGAAATGATTTCCGCCGCACGCTGGGCTTGCCCGACAACCGGCGTATCGTGCTCTTCCTCGGCCGGCTCAGCCCGGTGAAAAACTTGGAACAGTTCATCGAGGCCTTCGCGCGCGTGCGCCCGGAGAACACCACGCTCGCGCTCGTCGGTCCGGCGGAAGGGGATTACTTAGTGAAGCTGAAGGCGACCGCCGAACGCCTCAGCGTGGCGGACACAATCGCCTTTACCGGCCCGCTCTACGACGGCGCGAAACTCTCCGCGCTCGCGGCGGCTGATTTGTTCGTGATGCCCTCGCTCATCGAGAGCTACGGCAACGCTGTGGCCGAGGCCGTCGCCTCCAGTTTGCCGGTGCTGCTCACGGACACCTGCGGCATCGCACCCGCCATCCACGAACGCGCAGGCCTCGCCGTTCCGCTGGGCGTCGAGTCACTCGCGAACGGTCTGCGCACGATGCTGGACCCAGCCGAACGCGCCCGACTCACGAGCCGCCGCGCAGAAGTCGTGGCGAACTTGTCCTGGGCCGAGCCACTGCGGCAGATGGACGAGATTTATCGGCAGCTCGCGCGGACCTCTCCTTAACCGGAACGATGCAGTTGGAGCGCGGCATTCATGCCGCAGAAAGGTGGAATGCAAAGGAGATTGACGGTTTTGCGGGCCCTCCGCGCGAGCGGACCAGATGGTTCGGGCGGCAGCCAACGCAACCCGGCGTGGTGGCGGGATTACAACGAAGCGATACCACTGCGGCTCAAGATCAAGCTGCATTTGCACCGCGAGATTCAGCAGTAGCTCGGCAACACCGTTCATCGACATGCTCCTCTGAGTTGGGCGACAGCCTGATTGCACAAGCGCACCCTTCCGGTGCGCTTGTGCTTTTCGGTCACGACCCCGATCAACACACTCTCACGCTGTGCGGTTCGCCTTCTTCAAAAGTTTCCTCGCCCACGCGCGCTGGCGCATCGTCACGGTGGCGGCACTGCTGGTGGCCGTGGCGTTGACCGAGGCGGCGGGGTTGCTGTTGCTTATGCCGTTGGTGGAACTGCTCGGGCTGGGACAAGTCCGGGCGGCGGGTGAACGCGCCGCCGTGTGACGAGGTCAGCCTGACGATTCCCGCATGGCGCATGACGGCGCTGGCGAACGGATCGGGCGGTTGTGGGTGACACCAACTCTGAGAGAAACTTGATTGAAGGGGACGTTCTGGAGTCGGGTGAGGGAGAGCGGCGGCTGAGCAAGTCGCGGCACCGCGAACGCTTCGGCTTTTATGGGGGCTGAACGGTGCGCTCCGGACGGTCGGCGTTTGAGAGCACTCAGCTTGCGTTCGACGCAGCGGGGGACTTTTGATAACCACTGCTCCCATGCAACGCATCCTCCGTGACCAAGCCCGCAAGTTCGCGCTCGACTCGCGCGAGGCACCACAGCTCCGCGTCCAGCTAAAGGTCTGGCCGGGAGCTAGTGAGCTGCCGTGTCCGTTCCGCCACCAACTCCGCGAGCAGCGCGTTGCCTGCGGCACTTAAGTGCCGCGAGGGGGCCACGTAGAGCAGCTCAAACTCCGCCGCCGGGACGCGGCGGGCGAAGGCAGCGGCGATGTCCATGATGTGCTCCTCCTGTCGCAATGCTTCCACCAGCGGCGTATGAACCCACCGGCCGTGCCGCCGGAAGCACTGGAGATCGCGCCCGGTGGGCAGCAGCAGGATGAGCGGTGTCTGACCGCGCTCGCGGCATTGGCGTTCAAACTCGCGCGCCAGCGCCACGGTGAGCGCCAGCGCTCGGGAGGGGTGATCAGCCCGGTAGAAGTCCGCGTGCCACGGCTCGCCCCGCCACCGCGGGCCGACGGAGAAATGGCGGACACCGCGCGCCAAGCTCAAGGTGAAGGGAAATTCCGAAGCGCCCACCCCGCGCCCGCCCTCGGGCAGGAAGAACTCGTGGGGGAGCCATCGGCCGGGATCGCGCGCGAAGGCGGGATACTCCGCCACATCCGGCGTGAAGAGCGGCACCAATTCCAGGCCGTTCGTCGCATTCA
>Ga0194132_10008875_pt1 | contig 14169 bp, 8 predicted proteins | sample TA2KigOf80mmetaG_FD_148612 | JGI IMG/M metagenome (GOLD analysis project Ga0194132, IMG submission 148612) | Freshwater microbial communities from Lake Tanganyika, Tanzania - TA2015054 Kigoma Offshore 80m | ecosystem: Environmental > Aquatic > Freshwater > Lake | place: Tanzania: Lake Tanganyika... | reverse complement strand
CAATTGGTAGGCGGCGTACGCTCCGGCATGGGGTACTGCGGCTGTCGCAACATCGGCGAACTGCGTACCCAAACCCGGTTTGTCAAAATGACACCCGCCGGGCTACGCGAAAGCCATGCACACGACATTGCCATTACCAAAGAAGCACCCAATTATCGTCTCGAATAAAAATTTTGCATCGCGTGATCTGCATCACGGCACACCGTCTCTTTTGTGTTGTATATTTGAGCCAGCGATAGTGTCGCGCAAAGCCGGATTAAAAAAAGGAGCGTTTTTGTCCACCCTGTGTCCTCGTAAAATAAAGCCTGCCGTCGGTACCGTTATCGCGTTTTTGCTGTTTATCGTGCTCCCGGCGACAGCCCAGACCGACACCCTCTCGGTTTCGGGTGGTTCCGGCGCTCCGGGCGGACGTATCGTCGTACCCGTCACATTGGCCAATCATGGTGCCATCGCCGGACTCCAGATGCGCCTTACCCCCTCTTCCGACGTGCTGGCCCTCGACAGCCTCACCGTCACCCCACGCACCCAGGGGATGCAAGTACAGTGGAACCCCGTCAACAACATGGTGATCATGATCGATATGTCCATGAAACGCATGATAACCGCCGGACAAGGCCCCATACTGAACGTACATTACCGGATCGGAGCCACGGCAAAATCCGACACCACTCACATCCGTATAAGCGATGCCGTGCTGTCCGACGCGTCGGGACTCGGCACACCGCTCAAAACACGGGAAGGCAAAGTGATCATCCGTGCGAAAACACGCTAAATAAAAGCAGGTCATTAAAATAATAATTTACAATAGAAGGATTCAGACGTATTAATAATGACAAACACCAGTTTGAGACGATTCTTTCTCATGGTTCCACCCCGCAAAAAGGAGTCAAGCCCTTGAAACGTCACATACCCAGTTGGTTCGGCCTTGCAGCAGGTCTGCTGATCAATGCGGCGACCGTTTTTGCGCAACCAGGTAACTCGATCGTCGTGAAGAACCAAACCGGCGCCCCCGGAGAACAGAATGTCGTGGTGCGGGTCCAAGTAAAAAATGTAGACCCAGCCAGCGGGATACAGTTTACCCTCCGTGACCTTTCTCCACATCTGACGCCGATCGAGGTGCGTCCGGGTAGCCGCCTCCTAGGGACGACGTTTGTCAATTACGACAGTACAACACAACAGGAAAAGATTAATTTCTTTATTTTATCCCCCGACAGCGTCAGGGTAGTTGTCATAAGTCTTAGTGGCGACAGCCTTCAGCCGGGGCAAGGCGATTTTGTCGAGGTGCTCTACAACGTGAAGTCCAATGCACCGATCGGACCCATCGCGCTGACCCTGACCGACATCGTAGCCTCCGACCCCTCCGGAAACGTCTTGGAAGGTAGCTCCCAAGACGGTGTATTTACCGTCGGCTCACCGCTAGTCGCCACCGACGACGCCACGACCATAACCGAAGACGCCACTGCCGTCTCGATTCCCGTTCTCCTCAACGATACCGGAGACGGACGGCTCGTCATCGAAGGGCTTTCCAATCCCAAACACGGAACGGTCAAACTCAATGCAGACAGCACCGCGGTGCTGTATACGCCAGATGAGGACTTTAACGGAGAAGATTCGTTTTCCTATGTGGTCTCCAATGGACTCGGAAGTGATACAGGTCAGGTGACCGTAACCGTCACTCCGGTCAACGACGCGCCCGAGATCACTGCTCCGCAACAGGCGCAAACAGATGAAGACACACAGCTGACGTTCAGCTCTGATACCGAAAATGAAATCCGCATCGACGATGTTGAGGCCACCGAAGACAACGACGTCGAAGTAGAGGTTACCTTGCAGGCCACCAGCACGGTAAAACTGGCGGACCTTCAAGGGATCACACTGCTGGGTGAGACGACAAACAACAGCGATTTCGTAAAGTTCACAGGGACGTTGAGCGAAGTCAACGACGCGCTGGACGGGCTGATCTACACGCCGACCAAAGATGCCAACGGACCCACCGCCGGCAGACTGAGTATCTCGGTCAAGGACCTGGACGCCGGCGATTACCACGAAATCGTCATCGCCATCAATCCGGTCAACGACGCGCCGGTGATCACGACCGAGGAACTCCCGGACGCTACGGAAGGCGTGGGGTGGACCGCTCAGATCAAGGCTCCTGACATAGATAACGATCGCCTTACCTTTGAACTGGAAGGCGATCACCCCGAATGGCTCGCGATAGATCCGGAAAACGGCGTCCTCAGAGGTACCCCCGGGCCGGCCGACGTGGGAATAGACACCTTTACCGTCACTGTAACCGACGATCCGTCCGACGATGACGATGACGACGGGTTGTCCACCTCCAAAGAGTTTACCATCGAGGTCAACCCTGACGCTACTCCCCCGTCTTTCACCCTCACGCCTGAAGTTCAGGCCAGAACCGACACCAGGGCCACGATCGAGTGGGAATCCAGCGAACCCACGACCGGACTGATCATCCTTTCTTCGGCGGCGCGAACGGACACCGTACGGGTGAACACGCTCAGCAAAGAAGGACACGCGGAACTCCTAGAACTGACGCCAAATACTGCCTACACGGCCACGGTGACTATCACCGACGCCAGAGGCAACTTTACGACTAGCGACATAATCGAATTCAGCACGTTGGCAGCGCCGGACGGTATCGCGCCCGTGTTTATCGAGGGGCCGGTGCTTCAGGCTCGCACGGACAACAGCCTTACCTTTGCATGGAAAGCCAGCGAACCGGCCCAAGCCACGCTTCGGCTTACCCGCAAAGACGGGGTACTGACCAATAACGAACAGATAGTGCTTAGCACCACATCGTTTAACGACGACGACGTGCTGACCGCATCGGAGTTGGATGCCAACGCCGTATACATCGGGACGCTCGAGCTGGTGGATCAGACCGGCAACGGCCCGACCAAAATCGCCACCGACAACAACCCGTCTCCGGTCAACGGCAAAACACTCGCCCTTCCGGATACTCTGAAACCAATCCTGTTTTCCGGGCCGACCGTCGAGGGGATCACCGACATCCATTCCAGTGTACTGTATGAAACCAACGAAGCGGCGACGACCGTTGTCGAGTACGGCAAAACAGAGGCATTGGGATTGTCGTATACGGATGACAGATTTGTCACCGAACACGATGCGCAGCTTTTCTCCCTCGAACCGGCGACCGTGTACTTCTTCCGTATCGGTGGCAAGGACCCCAGCGACAACGAAATGGACTTCAGCGACATATTCACCTTCCGCACCAAGGCCACGCCCGATGTAACCGCGCCGGTGTTTACGTCCGGCCCGGCGGTTTTAAGCACCACCGACCAAACCGCGATCATCTCTTGGGCAACGAGTGAAATGGCTCACTTCCGTATCAAGTATGCCGAAACCGGCTCCGCCGACACCTTGCGTATCGCAAAGAGCGATTTGGCGTTGGAACAAACGGTAACGCTAATCGACCTTACACCGGAAACCAACTATTTCTTCTCGGTGCGTGCCGTCGACGGAAGCAATAACATCAGCCCGGCGCAGACGGTCAAATTCCTCACCAAAGCCACGCCCGACGTAACCGCGCCGCGTCTTATCGGAAGGGTCAACGTGGTCTCGCGCGATCACAACCGGCTTACGGTGGCGTGGGAGACCAACGAACCGTCAGGCAGCGGGGGCGAAACCGGTAAAACTCGGACCGCCAACGAGATCGAAGCGACGGAGTTTTCAAGCGACACCAATCCCACAACCGATCACCAGGCGACCTTTACCAACTTGGATGCTGCTACGCTGTACTATTTCCGCGTTCGATCACCCGATGCCAGCGGCAATACCTTTGAATCGATCATAGACAGCGCGCGTACCCGTGCCACACCGGATGAGACGCCCCCTTCCATCTCCAGTATTTTTGCAAGCAACGGACTCAACAGCGCCATCATCGAGTGGCAAACCTCGGAACGCGCGGACAGTCGAGTCGTGTACGGAACCGACTCGACCGCCGTAGCCAATGGAAACACCTCGGTGGCGGACGAAAAGAGGGACGGAGAACGGGTTACGTTCCACACAATCACGCTGACCGAGTTGACGTCGGGTACACGCTACTTCTACCGGGTACAGTCCACCGACGAAGCGGGCAATGTGTCGACGCTCGAACCGAGGAGTCCCAGAAGCCCCAGACTCTTTACCACCCAGCAGGCGGCGGACACGACACCTCCTACCATCACCCAAATCAGCGAAACGACCGGTTCGCGCACGGCGACCATCAGGTGGCGAACCAACGAACCGGCCAACTCGGTCGTACTGTTCGATACCAACCCGAAAACATCGACCGCGCCGCTGATCAATACAAAACAAGAAGGCGATCGCGTCACGGAACACGAAATCACGCTGGAAGATCTGACGCCCAATACCGCGTACCGCTACTTAGTGGAAAGTACCGATGCGGCCGGCCTCACCCGCAGAGCGCCCACCGGCGGCGCGGCGCGAGCGTTCAGGACCGACCCGGAGGTCGTGGACGACGAGGTGCCGCTGTTCACCCAAGACCCGTTTCTCGGATACGCTTCAGACGACAAGGTCATCCTTCAGTGGGAAACCGACGAAGATGCGGACGAACGAGTGTTCTACCGGAAGACGGGCGCAGAGCTCTATGACGAACAGGTGGGTGATTCTAAATTTAAAACATTCCACAAAGTGACCATCGCCGGTCTTGAGCGCGGAATCGACTACGAGTTTGTCGCGTCTTCCGCCGACGAAGCGGGCAATCAAGCGTTTGCTCCAAACGTGGAAGTCCGCACCACCAAGGTGATCGTCACCAGAGTCGGCACAAAATTCAAGATCACGGGTATTGCGCAGGCCACTAGCGGACGATTTACGACGCTTCTTGCCCCGGATACGCAGGCGCCGGTGATTCTGTCGGGGCCGACCATCACGAGTACCAGCACCACCTCGTTGACGCTCAACTGGACCACCGACGAACTGTCCACGAGCGGCGTCAAATTTGGTGTGGGCAACACCAATCAGCAGTCCGAAAGCGGAACGCTGGTTACCAACCATGCCATGACGCTGACCAATTTGTCGCCTTCTACGGTCTACTCGTTTGTGGTCAGTTCCACCGACCCCAACAACAACGGTCCCTCGACAAGCGTGCAGGCCGTAGCGCAGACGAGCGCGCAGGCGGACATCTCTCCGCCGGTGATCAGCAATGTCAACGTATCGAGCGTGTTTGTAAACAGCACGGACGGCACGACGGCGACCATTACATGGACCACCAACGAAGGCGCCGATACCAAAGTGGATTACGGGACGACCAGTGCGCTGGGCCAGACCAAAACAGTCAACGAAACGGTCATCAACCACAGCGTAACCATCACCCGTCTGACCCCGGGACAAAGTTATTCGTACCGCGTATCCTCGATCGACGCTTCGAACAACGGTCCTTCGCTGTCGTCGATCGCCAGCTTTACCGCGGCGAGCAACCCGGACACTCAGCCACCGACGTTTAGCAACGTGAGTTCGTCGGGCACCAGTCACAACCTGATCCAGGTGACGTGGACGACCAACGAAAACGCTACCAGCATCATGGTCGTCAAGAAGTCGCCGACCGACTCGGTGACGGTCATCAACGGGGTAAAGGGCACGTCGCACTCGCTGGCGGTAACCGATACCCTGTTTGTGCGTCCTTCCACATCGTACACCTACTATGTGGAAGGCATAGATGCGAGCAACAACCTCGGCAAAGACATCGTGCGCAACGTCACGACCGACGCCGGGCCGGATGTCACCCCGCCTGCCGCGCCTGCGACGCTTACCGCGAAAGCGGGTAACGAGCAGGCACAGCTTTCCTGGAGCGCCGTGTCCGATGAGGGGCTAAAAGGGTATAACGTATTCACCGGAAGCACGCAAATCGCTTCCAATCTTACGGGAACCTCGTTTACCGCTACGGGTCTGACCAACGGCAATCCGTACAGCTTTACGGTCAATGCGGTGGACGAAGCCAACAACGTCAGCGCCGGGTCTCCTACCGCGCAGACCACGCCAAGCGCCGGACAGGCACCGAGCGCGCCGACCGCAGCCGGCACGTTTATCGGTGGAGCGGCGGTAGATACGGTATCGCTCAAACCCATCCTGATCGTCGGCAATTCGACGCGCGTCAGCGGACGCCCGGTCCCGACGTATCAATTTGCGGTGTACAGCGATGCTGGCCTGACCAACCTCGTCCTTTCGACCGTCGGCGTCGTGGAGGGCACGACCACCAACCCGACACACTGGCAGGTGGCCGACATTTCACAGCCGGGCGGCATCGTGTTGCTGGACGGCACTCGGTATCACTGGCGCGCCCGTGCCAACGACACCGTCTCCGACGGCGAGTGGACCGCAACCAAAACCTTTATCACCTCCAGTGGCAAACCTACCGGGATTCAACTGGCAGGCATGGCCGCCGGAAGCGACCGCGGTGTGGTATCGGTGACCTGGCGTACATTCGACCGGGTCGGACTTGAAGGATTCCGGGTATACCGCAGTCTCAACGCGCTCGGTCCGTACGAACTCATCACCGCACGGCAGATCGGCGTAAACGAGTCCGGCGAATACCGGTTTGTAGACGGCAATGTGTTGGCCAATTCCACGTACTACTACCAGATCGAAGCGATCAACACAGACGAAGCGCCACAGCGTTTCGGGCCGGTTTCGGTAAAAGTCTCCCCGCCCAACGTCTTCACCCTGGGCCAGAACTTCCCGAACCCGTTCAACCCGGAAACCTCGATCCGCTACGAACTACCTACACCGGGTCAGGTAAAACTGGTCGTATACAACCTGCTCGGTCAGGAAGTGGTAACGCTCGTAGAGGCGCACCAAGGCGCCGGGTTCCATACGGTGCGGTGGAACGGTCTCAACACCTCCAAACAACAGGTAGCCAGTGGCGTGTACTTCTACCGCATCACCGTACAGGACGGCAACAACATGGTGTTCTTCAACGCTCGTAAGATGTTGCTGATCAAATAACCGAGAAACCGATACTCGGTGCGTACCGTTCTTGTGCTGCGCCGAGACCGGACTGTCGTCAAACCGGCGTCTCCTGCATGGAGACGCCGGTTTTGTTTTGGAAAACACCCGTTGGATGAGAAAGACCGTTTCGGTCACTCGAACGTCTGAACGGCGAGAGGGATTTTTTGGTTGACATCTTCAAAGACGATTGTTATTTTTAAGGATCTTTTTTTGTCGTATCGACTTGATGTATCGTAATTTGGGGTTATCAGGAGTCGTTTTTTGGCCTCTTCGATTCGCATTACCCTTCCGGACGGAAAACAACTGGAGGTTCCCTCGGGATCCAGCGTGTCCAGCGTCGTAGAACGTATCGGTTCCGGTCTGGCGCGCGCGGCACTTGCCGCCCGTGTAGACGGCAAACCGGTGGACCTTGCCTACCCGATCCGCGAAGACGCAGCGCTGGAAGTACTCACTTTCGACCGTCCCGAAGGACAGGAAGTCTACTGGCACTCTTCCGCCCACCTCATGGCGCAGGCCGTCAAAGACCTGTTTCCCGAAACCCGACTTACCATCGGCCCTCCGATACAAAACGGCTTTTACTACGATTTTGACAAACCCGTCCCGTTTACCGAAGACGACTTGCGCCGTATCGAAACGCATATGACCGAACTGGCCGGTGCAGACCTTCCGATCCGGCGGCGCGACGTTTCGCGCGATGAAGCGCTGGATTTGTTTGGCAAGCGCAACGAAAGCTACAAAACCGAAATCATCGAGACGATAGCGCCCGACGAAACGTTGAGCGTGTACGAGCAAGGGGATTTTGTAGACCTCTGCCGGGGACCGCACGTAGCCTCCACCGGAAAAATCAAGACTTTCAAACTGCTAAACATCGCAGGCGCTTACTGGCGTGGTGATGAAAAAAATCGGATGCTACAGCGTATCTACGGGGTCTCGTTTCCGGACCGCAAACAACTCGACGAATTTATCGCCCGACGCGAAGAAGCCGAACGCCGTGACCATCGTAAACTCGGCCGACAAATGGAACTGTTTATGTTTCATCCGTTTGCCCCGGCTTCGCCCTTCTTTTTTCCCAAAGGCGCCCGACTCTACAATCTGCTTGTCGATCACGTACGCAAACTTTACGACGAGTTCGGGTACGAGGAGGTCATCACCCCGCTTATCTACGAAGCGGGTCTCTGGAAAATCTCCGGACATTATGACCATTTCTGGGGCGAGATGTTTACGATCAACGCCGACGAGCGCGAATATGCGCCCAAGGCGATGAACTGTCCCAGCCATTGTCTTATGTATCAGGCAGGACACCGTTCGTACCGTGATCTACCGGTCCGCTACGCCGACTTTGCACGTCTGCACCGCTACGAACGGTCGGGAGTGACCGCAGGACTGATGCGGGTCCGGTCGTTTGCGCAGGACGATGCGCACATCTTCTGCCGTCCGGACCAAATACAAACCGAGATTCACGGTTTTATGAAGATGCTCAAACGTACCTACAGCCTGCTCGGATTTACCGATATCGACGTGTATCTATCCACCCGTCCCGACCACCGGGCCGGGACCGACGAGGTGTGGGACCGTGCTGAAACTACGTTATCGGGCGTGCTAAAGACACTTGACATCTCCCACCGGGTAGCACCCGGCGAGGGTGCCTTCTACGGTCCCAAGATCGACGTATTCGTCCGTGACGCGCTTGACCGTCCGTGGCAGTTGGGCACCTGCCAACTCGATTTCAACATGCCCGAACGATTCGGTCTCGAATACGTGGCGGAATCAGGAACCGCCGAGCGTCCTGCCATGATACACCGGGCTATGCTGGGGAGCATCGAACGGTTTTTGGGTGTGTACATCGAACACTGCGCCGGTGTATTTCCATCGTGGCTGGCTCCGGTACAGGTAAAAGTCATCGGTATCACCGATACACAGACACCGTACGTCGAACAGGTAGCCGCACGTCTTGCCGCCGACGGTCTGCGCGTGGAAACCGATACCCGAAACGAAAAAGTCGGTTATAAAATTCGGGAAGCCGAGACGCAGAAAATTCCCTTTATGGCCGTTGTCGGCGCACGTGAAATGGATACGGACAGCGTGTCGGTTCGTCTGCGCGGACAACACGACGCCGGTGTGATGACGGTAGACGCCTTTATCGCGTTCGTCCGGGAAGATATTGAAAAAACCCTGTCTCCCAAGCCATAACGCCGAAACGACCCGGCGTTGTCATCGTAGGTCCATGCAGGAGGTGAGTTCTTATTCAAAAGCAAGCCCCCAGAATCAATAATCAGATCCGCGTCCCACAGGTGCGCGTGATCGGAGAAGACGGAAAACAAATGGGTATTCTGGATACACGCGAAGCCGTCACCCGTGCGGAAGCCGTGGAACTCGATCTCGTGGAAGTGTCTCCCGATGCCCGTCCGCCCGTCTGTAAGATCATGGACTACGGCAAATACAAGTACGAACAGAGTAAACGCGTCAAAGAATCTCGCAAAAAACAGCATGTGATGCAACTCAAGGAGATTCGATTCAAGACACCCAAAATTACGGACCACGATCTCGAATATCGGGCGGAACAGGCAAGAGAGTTTCTCTCCAGCGGCAACAAAGTAAAGGTTTCCGTTCGATTCTGGGGCCGAGAAATGGCGCATATCGAACTGGGCCAGCAGCGTCTCGACAAAATGTCCAAGATGCTGGAGGATATCGCTACCCTCGAACAGACGCCAAAACTCGAAGGCAGAAGCATGTCGCTGGTCCTGATGCCCAAATAGGGGCAGGTTTCAAACCTGCCCACAAGGCGCACGACACGTAGACGAGGAAATGAAAATGCCCAAGATCAAAACGTTGAAAACAGCCGCCAAGCGGTTCAAAAAAACGGCAACAGGAGAGTTCAAACGCGGACACGCCTTTGCCACGCATTACAAAATAGCCAAGTCGGGCAACCGCAGACGCAAACTGCGCCATAGCGCGATGGTAGCCAAAGCGGACACCCCGAAGCTCAAACGCATGATTCCGTATTGATCGTCATGCGTAGCAGTTGTGAAAACCGTTCCACACCGGAAAGCAAAGCGGAGAGAGGATAGTTATGCCACGCGCAAACAATTCTGTGGCCTCGCACCACAGACGCAAAAAGGTCATCGCCCAGGCCAAAGGCTACTGGGGACGTAGAAATCGGCTGTACAAGACGGCGGAAGAGGCGGTCAACCGAAGTCTTGCCTATGCTTACCGTGATCGACGACAGCGCAAACGCGATTTCAGAACGCTCTGGATTACCCGCATAAACGCGGCGGCCCGGATCAACGGTCTGTCCTACGGACAGATGATACACGGTATGAAAGTCGCCCATATCGAGATGGATCGTAAAGCGCTTGCCGAATTGGCCGTAAACGACCCTTCGGGGTTTGCGGCGGTCGCCGAGGCGGTAAAAGCACATCTTTAATCCGTCCGACGCCTGTCCGAAACGGGCGGGCTTCCGATGCGGAAGACAGACACGCCGGCGACGTCTTTGAGTGTCCTGCGCCGAGCGTTTGCAGTGCCTGTGCCAAGACCGGGTCAGGCGCTGTGCGTCTGGCTTCCGCATTGTCGTTTACAGAGCCAATCAGGAACCGGATATGATAGACCGCATAGAAAATATGGAACGCAGGGCGCTGGAAGAAATAGATCAGGCTACGGATACAGCGGCGTTGGAAGAAGTGCGTATCCGCTATATGGGTCGCAGTGGGCAGCTTACCGCGCTTTTGCGCGGCATGGGTGACATGGCTCCGGAAGACCGCCCCCGCACCGGCCAGCGCGTCAACCTCGCCAACCGGACGGTAACCGACGCACTGGCCACACGGCAACGCGCGTTACAAGACGCAGCGGCGGTGGTGGAGCGACTTGACATTACGCTGCCGGGACGTCGTCCTTCCATCGGGCGCAAACACCCACTGACCCTTATCCGTGAAGAGGTGGTCGCCATCTTTGGCGAAATGGGTTTTACCGTCGCCGACGGACCCGAAATCGAACGCGACTACTACAATTTCGAGGCACTCAACATCCCGGCAAACCATCCGGCGCGTGACACACACGATACCTTCTATATGGGCGGAGACAGGGTACTGCGTACCCATACGTCGCCCGTTCAAATCCGGGTCATGGAACTTTACCCGCCCCCCGTGCGTGTCATCGCGCCCGGTCGCACCTACCGCCACGAAAACCCCGACGCCACCCACGCTTTTGCCTTTCACCAGTGTGAAGGACTGTATGTAGCTCAAGGCGTATCGATGGCGCATCTCAAGGGCGATCTTACCTATTTTGCGCGTCGACTGTTTGGAAAAGCAGTCAAAGTTCGTTTTCGTCCCGACTTTTTTCCGTTTACCGAACCGAGCGTGGATTACTCGTTTTCGTGTGTCGTCTGCAACGAAAAAGGCTGCGGCATCTGCAAGGGTACGGGATGGCTGGAAATTTCGGGCGCCGGCATGGTCGATCCCGCCGTATTCGGTTTTGTCGGCTACGACTCCGAAAAATATACCGGATACGCCTTTGGCATGGGGTTGGACCGGCTTGCCATGTTCAAATACGGCATAGAAAGCATCCACATGTTTCTGGAGAACGATCTCCGGTTTCTGTCTCAAGGGTAACATGCTATGATTATCGATGTTCCGGTTTCTTGGTTGCGTGAATACGTAGATATTCCGTGGCCGCTGGAAGAGTTGACCCACCGGCTTACCATGCTGGGGTTGGAGGTCGAACACGTCGCCCGGCAGGGTGCTTCCGCGGAAGGGGTGGTGATCGGTCATGTGCTTTTGGCTGAAAAACATCCCAATGCCGACCGTCTTTCGCTTTGCACGGTCCATACCGGCGACGAAATGCTCGAAATCGTCTGCGGCGCGCCAAATGTGGCGACCGGTCAGCGCGTAGCGGTGGCGCGGGTAGGGACGGTGTTGCCCGGTGGCATGGAAATCCGGCAAGCCAAAATACGTGGTGTTGTCTCAAACGGCATGATCTGCTCCGAAGCGGAATTGGGACTGTCCGACGAGGCGGACGGCATCATGGTGTTGGCCTCCGATGCGCCTGTGGGACGGCCTTTGTCCGACCTGATCGGCGACCCCGAAGTCATCTTGAGCATCAATGTCGGCACCAACCGCCCGGACTGTCTGTCACTTGTCGGTATCGCCCGTGAAGTCGCGGCATTGACACGCGGTGCGCTGCGTCTGCCTGATGCGACATTACAGGAGACCGGCCCGCCCGTGTCGGAAGAAGCTTCGGTTGCCGTCTTTGCCCCGGACGACTGTCCTCGGTTTGTAGGCCGCGTCGTCAAAAATGTCCACATCGGTCCTTCCCCGGACTGGATGGTCCGCCGGCTCAAAGCCGCGGGTATCCGCCCAATCAACAACGTAGTGGATGTAACCAACTACGTCATGCTGGAATTGGGACAACCGCTTCATGCTTACGACCTTGATCGGTTGGCCGGTCGTTCGCTTATCGTTCGTCGCGCATCCGAAACGGAAACCTTTGTCACGCTCGACGGTCAGGAACGCGGCTTATCGGCCGAGGTGCTCATGATCGCCGACCGCGAACGCTATGTCGGCGCGGCGGGCGTCATGGGGGGACTAAATACCGAAATCACACCTGAAACTACCCACGTATTTTTGGAAGGCGCCTGTTGGACGCCCGATCGTATCCGCGCCGGTGCGCGGCGGCTCAACCTTGCCACCGACGCTTCCCGGCGTTTCGAGCGAGGTGTGGATCCGGAGTTGCAGGATTATGCGGTCGCACGCGCCGCCCGACTTGTGGCGGAAACGGCGGGTGGACAGATAGGTAACGGTGTCATCGATGTGCGTGTCGCACCGACATCGGCACCGGTCGTACGGCTACGCCCCGAACGGGTCCATCTCCTGCTCGGCGTCGCCATAGGGTCCCCTGAGATTTGCGACATTCTTGAAGCGCTGAGGTTCGAAGTAAAAGACGAGGACGGCACGCTGATCGTCACCCCACCGTCCTATCGACGTGACGTCACACGCGAGGCTGATCTTATCGAAGAGATCGCCCGTCTCTATGGATACGACCGGATCGACGCGATAATGTCCACTCCGTCGCCGCTGGACATGGACGAGAGCATGGATTCGGCTCGGATGCAGTACCGAATCCAGCGACAAGTCCGGGAAACGACGGTCGGACGGATACGCGACCTGCTGACCGGAGCCGGTTTTACCGAGATCGTCTCGCACAGTTTTGTCCATCCGGACCAAAACCGGGCGGTCATGCCGCATATCGAAGGGCTGATGCTCGAAAATCCTCTCAGCCCTGAATTGTCGGCCATGCGGGCCAGCTTGGCGGCTTCCGTGTTGAACGTGGTCCGGTGGAACATGAACCGACAGGTACGAGACATGTGCATTTTTGAGGTGGCGCGCGTCTATCGTCCCTGTCCGGACGGTCCGTTGCCCGACGAGCCGGTCGAATTGTGCATCGTCATGACAGGACGGCGTTCGGAACCCCACTGGAGCGGCGTTGCCGACCCGGTAAACTTTTTCGATATCAAAGGGGTGGCCGACTTTGTTCTCGACAGGTTCGCCCTTGACAATATTCTGGCCGTTCCGTATGATGGAGCGCAAGGACCATTCGATCCGAGCAGTGCGGCCCGGCTTATGGTCGGCGACGTTTGTGCGGGTTTCTGCGGACGAGTCGGCGAAGCGGTACGACAGTTGTACGATCTGCGCGAACCCGTTTGGATGGCCCTGATCAACGTCGAATATCTCTACGGACTAAGTTCGGTCCGACGTGTCTATCGAGCCATGCCAAAATTTCCGTCCGTCGAGCGGGATTTAGCGGTGATCGTGGCCGAAAAAATCGAACATCAGGCCATTGCGGAGACGCTGTACGAATCTTGCGGTCCCCTGCTCGAACGTCTGGCGCTGTTCGACGTGTATCGCGGCAAACAAGTTCCCGCCGGCAAAAAGAGTCTTGCTTATGCGATGTGGTTTCGCGCCGCCGACCGGACCCTGACAGACGAAGAGGTAAATACGCTTCAGCATAAAGCCGTAGCCTGTCTCAAAACCCGTTATGATGTGGAGTTACGTGTCTGAGTGCCGTACGGACGGGTTCCGTAAAGCCTTGCATGTTTTGTGAGGCTTTTGCCTCGTTCAAACGTTTTTCCCCGGGTGTGACAAGATGGAGGAGAGTATGCAGCTTCATACGCTGGATCAACTGCAAACCCGA
>Ga0194132_10008872_pt1 | contig 14179 bp, 17 predicted proteins | sample TA2KigOf80mmetaG_FD_148612 | JGI IMG/M metagenome (GOLD analysis project Ga0194132, IMG submission 148612) | Freshwater microbial communities from Lake Tanganyika, Tanzania - TA2015054 Kigoma Offshore 80m | ecosystem: Environmental > Aquatic > Freshwater > Lake | place: Tanzania: Lake... | reverse complement strand
TGCCGCCGCTATGGTGCAGGTGCGGGCTCATGTAGGCGAGCTTCACGAAGTTCCGGAAGTCCTCGAGTGTGCCATAGCGCCGGCCGCCGTCGAGATCGCGCACGAACGGCGACCCGTAGTTCGGGGCGAACACGAGGTTCGGATCGCCGATCACCACGTTCCGCTCAGGGTTGCGGGCGTACTGGGTGAACGTGCGCGGTGCGCTCGCCTGGATGATCGAGCGGCACATGCCGCGCGGGAACCGGACCCGTTCGCCGTCGACATCGGCGCCCCCCTGGCGGAGGGTCTCACGGGCGGCGGGATCACCGCGGAAGTCGATCCCGACCTCCTGGAGGATCGTGTCGGCGTTCCACTCGAGGAGGGCGAGGCCCTCCTCGTTGAGAACCTCGTATGGCGCGAGCGCCCGGGTCAGGAACGGCTCATGGCTGACCACCGCGTTGAGTCTCGCCAGGCGGCGGCCCTCGCGGCCTCCCAAGCGTCGCTGCGGCGATTCGATCATGGCGAGACCTCCTCAGCTGCGCGGGCGACGCGCCGGTTCCGGCGCTCGGAGCGGGTGGCGCGCACGGGTTCCGTCCGGGCCGGCAATCGGACGGCGCGCGAAAGGTTGGGGTACTCGGCCGTCCGGTGCGGCAGGGCCATCGCGTCGACGAAATGCTCCTGGAAGCGCGGCTCCACCGCCGTCTCAATCTTCTCGACACGGCGGGCGACATCCTCGATCTCGCGCCGGGCCGCCGCCGAGAGCAGGGCGATGAGCGCGCCCACTCCTGCGGCATTGCCGGCCGGGCCGACCCGAGCGAGGTCGGCGTCCGGGATGAGCCCCAGCACCATGGCGTGGGTGACGTCGATCTGGCTGCCGAACGCTCCCGCGAGACGGATCTCGTCCACGTGGTCAATGCCGGCCTGGTCCATCAGCAGCCGGGCGCCCGCGTAGAGCGCCGCCTTGGCGAGCTGGATCGCGCGCACGTCGTTCTGGGTGATCGTGATGCGCGGCGGTCCGTCGTACAGGACGTACGCCCACGTGCGGCCGTCGGGCACGACACGCGGAGTTCGTGCCGCCGCCCCGCCGTCGATGACCCCCTCGGCGGTGATCACTCCCGCGAGGTAGAGCTCGGCGATCACCTCGACGATGCCCGACCCGCAGATGCCCGTCACGCCGGTGCCGGTGCCGTCGGGGCCCACGGACGCGGCGAAGCCGGGGTCGTCCGACCAGCGGCCGGACCCGATGACCCGCACCCGCGGCTCGAGGGTATCGCGGTCAATCCGGACCCGCTCGATGGCACCCGGCGCGGCCCGCTGGCCGGCGCTGATCTGGGCGCCCTCGAAGGCAGGGCCGGTCGGGCTGGAAGCGGCCAGCAGCCGATCCCGGTTTCCCAGCACGATCTCGGCATTGGTGCCGACGTCCACGATCAGGGTCATGGCGTTCGCCCGATGCGGCGCCTGGGCAAGGATCACACCAGCGGTGTCGGCGCCGACGTGCCCGGCGATGCAGGGCAGCACGTAGAGCCGCGCGCCCGGATGGGCCCGGATGCCGATCTCCGCGGCCGTGGTCCGGACCGCCCGGTCCGTTGCGAGGGCGAACGGCGCCGACCCGAGCGGAACCGGGTCGATGCCCAGCAGCAGGTGATGCATCACCGGGTTCCCGACGACGGTCAGTTCCAGGATGTCGCGCGAGTCGACCGCGGCCGTGACCGCAAGCCCGGCCACCAGCTTGGCCAACGCCGCCCGGACGGCACGCGTCATCTCGCCGGCACCTTCGGGATGGAGCATCGCGTACGACACGCGGCTCATCAGGTCCTCGCCGAACCGGATCTGCGGGTTCATCACCCCGCTCGATGCCAGGACCGCGCCGTCCGCCAGGTTCGCCAGGTGGCCGGCGATCGTCGTGGAGCCGACGTCGATCGCCACGCCGAAGGCCCGGTCGTGAAGACCCGGCCAGACGCCGGTGACCTGGTGTCCGTCATGGACGGCCACGGTGACGCGGTGGTCGCCAGCCGCGAGCGCAGGCTGGAGCGCGCGGATCACGGCCAGGCCGGCCTCGAGGCCGGCCAGATCCCACTCACGCTCCAGGGCGTCGAAGAGCCGCGCGAGGTCGCCGCCGGGCCGAGCGAGGTCCGGCCGCTCCACTTCCACGTAATGCAGGCGCACCACCGGGTCGATCTCGAATGCTCGGACGTCGATCCCCTTGCGGACGACCTGGCGGTGGACCTGGCTCTCGGGCGGGACGTCGATCACCACATCGCCGGTCACGTGGGCCGTGCAGCCGAGGCGGCGATCGGGCGTCAGCCCGTGGAGGCGCCGGTACTCGTCCTCGACGGCGCCCGCAGGGGTGAGGTGGCCGGGGACCGACTCGATGCCGTGCTTCGCGAAGCTGCCGAACGCTGGCTGCACCTGGCAGCGGCCGCAGATCCCGCGCCCTCCGCAGACGGAGTCGATGTCCACGCCGAGCGATCGCGCCGCGTCGAGGACCGTTGTGCCCACGGCGACCCGGCCCCGGCGCCCAGATGGGGTGAAGATGACCAGGGGCTCGCGCTCCGCGGCGGGCATCGTCGGCTCAGTCCGGACCGGCGGCCAACGCGGCAGCCGCCGCGGCGCGGCGGCGGTTCACCCGCCGACCGCTGGTCTCGCCCTCCGACCCCGGGCTTTCCCGCTCGCGGTGCTCGCGGATCCAGCGGCTCGCGTCGCGGTCGTTGCCCATGAGGACATCGGCAGCCATGACCGCTGCCCGCACGTCGGGCAGGAGCGGGTTTGTGATGGCGCTGGTGAGCCCGTTCGAGATGGCCATCGAGAGGAAGGGCCCGTTGATCCCCTCTCGGTTGGGCAGGCCGAAGCTGACGTTCGAGGCGCCGCATGTGCTGTTGACACGCAGCTCGTCCCGCAGTCGCCGCAGGATCGCGAACACCTGCCGGCCGGCCGTCGGCAGCGCGCCGATCGGCATCACCAGGGGGTCCACGATGACGTCTTCGCGCGGGATGCCGTGATCGGCTGCGCGCTCGACGATCCGCTTCGCCACCGCGAACCGGACGTCCGGGTCCTCCGAGATCCCGGTGTCGTCATTGCTGATCGCCACCACGGCGGCGCCGTACTTGCGCACGAGCGGCAGAACCCGCTCCAGGCGCTCCTCCTCGCCGGTGACGGAGTTGACCAGCGCCTTGCCCCGGTACACGGCGAGCCCGGCCTCGAGCGCCTCGACGATGGACGAGTCGATCGCGAGCGGGACGTCGACCAGCGACTGGACCAGCTCGATGGAGCGGGCGAGGATCGCCGGCTCGTCGGCGAGCGGGATCCCGGCATTGACGTCGAGTAGGTGCGCGCCGGCGGCGACCTGCGCGAGCGCGTCGCGTTCGACCCGGCTGAAGTCGCCGGCCCGCATCTCCTCGGCGAGGGCCTTGCGGCCGGTCGGGTTGATCCGCTCGCCGATGATCGTGAACGGCCGGTCGCCGCCGATCACGACGTCCCTGGTGGCCGACGATAGAACGGTCTGCGTCATCCGCCGGCCTCCCCCACGGGCTCGTGTTCGGCGCCACCCGAGGCGACGAGGGCGCTCAACCGCTCCTTCGGGTATTCGGCCTCCAGCCGGCCGGCCTCGGTCTCGGCCACGGCCCTGAGATCGTCGCCGCAGGGGCGCGCCACGCGCCGCCACTGCTCGATGTAGCGATCGAACTGCTTGAGGTCCGCCTTGACTGCGGCCCGGTCGATGGCCACCTGGAAGCGCGGGTGCAGGACGATCTTGTGGCTCTGGCGGCGGTCCTTCGCGATCACCTGGGCCGGGATGTCGCGCCACCAGATCACGGTGAGCGTGGCTGCCATCAGGCGTGCGTCCCGGCGAACGCCAGGATCGAGGTGCGCAGGTCACCCAGCCCGACGTGCCGGTGCTCGAATGCCAGGCCGAGGCGGTCGGCTGCGTCTGTTGCCTGCGCGAGAATCGAGGCATCCTCGGACTGCGCCAGGTGAACGACCCGGCGGTAATTGCCGAAGTAGACGGCGCGGAACTCCGGGTGGCGGTCGATGCCCAGGCCTCGCCAGACCAGCCGCTCGAAGTTCCGAGCCAGGAAGTCCGTGAGGTAGAACGTGCCGGGTTCTTCCTCCGCGAGCCGCGCGAAGGCGGCGGCGCCCGCGTAGAACTCGTAGCAGTGGGCGCCCGGCAGCCGCTCGATCCCCTCCGCCTCGAGCAGGCGGTCGAGGCCGCCGCCGGTTCCGCAATCGGCGTAGGCCACGAAGATCCGGTCGCCGTAGACCGGCCGCGCCGCCGCAATCGCCTCTCGAACGGCCGCAGCGATTCGCTCGGGCCGATTGTGGAGGTCGGGCCGCAGGCAGGTCACGTCCACGCCCGGCAGGCCGCGGGTCACTTCGGCAAGCTCGCGCGCGAGCGCGCCACAGCCGATCACCAGCGCCCGCGGGGTCGCCGCGGGGACGGGTGCCTCAGGCGGCCGCACGTCGCTTTGCGACCAGCGCACGAGCAGTCTCGGCGGCAACGGCGGCGTCGCGGCAGTATGCGTCCGCGCCGACGGCAGCGCCGAACTCCTCGTTGAGCGGCGCGCCACCGACGAGCACGATGTAGTCGTCGCGCAGGCCGCGCTTCTTCAACTCTTCGATCACGACCTTCATGTACGGCATCGTCGTCGTGAGGAGGGCGGACATCCCCAGGATGTCCGCGTTGTGCTCCAGGAGCGCGTTGATGAACTTGTCGGCGTCGGTGTTGATGCCGAGGTCCACCACGTCGAAACCAGCACCCTCGAGCATCATCCCGACGAGGTTCTTGCCGATGTCGTGGATGTCGCCCTTCACGGTGCCGATCACGACGGTCCCCTGCCGCACGGCGCCGGTCTCGGCGAGCAGCGGGCGCAGGATGGCCATCCCGGCCTTCATCGCGTTCGCGGCGAGGAGGACCTCCGGCACGAACAGGATGCCGTCCCGGAAATCGATGCCGACGATGCGCATCCCCTCGACGAGGGCGTCGTTGAGGACCTTCTCCGCGTTCCAGCCGCGGTCGAGGAAAATGTTGGTCCCCTCGGTGATGGCATCCGCGATTCCGTCGTAGAGGTCGCTGTGCATCTGCTCGGTCAGCTCTTCGTCGGACAGCGACGCGAGGTCGATGTCCGGGCTGTCGTCGGTCACTGAGAACCCCCGGGATGAGGTCGAGGCCGGACCCGTTGCGTGGTGTTCCACATCGTGGAACCGTGCCGTATAGTGGAAAGGCCGACCGTAGGGTAGCGAACAAGGGAGCCCGATGTCGAGAGTCCAGGCCATTGAACGCGCCGTCGCCGTCCTCGCCGCCCTCGGCGGCGGACCCATCGGGGTGACCGAGGTCGCCGAACGTGCCCGCCTCCCCAAGAGCACCGCGGCGCGCCTCCTTGGCACCCTGGCCCACGAGGGCGTCGTGGAGCAGGTCCCAGGCGACACGCGCTACCGACTGGGGCCGCGCATCGTGGCACTCGCGGCGAGTGTCCGGCCCACCCGCAGCCTGGTACCACTGGCGCGGCCGCACCTCGCTGCGCTGGCGGACCGCGTCGGGGAGGCGGCCGGACTGTCGATCCCCGATGGATCCCTGGTCCACTACGTCGACCAGGTCGCGAGCGCGCACCCGGTGGGCGTGCGCGACTGGACCGGCACACGCCTGCCGATGCACGCGGTCTCGTCCGGCCTTGTCATGCTGGGACACCTGCTGCCTGCGGACGTGGAGCGGTTTCTGGCCCAGCCGCTGGAGCGGTTCACGGACCGGACGGTCGTGGAGCCGGACGCGATCCGCGACCGACTGCGGCGTGTCCGGCGCGACGGTGTCGCCTGGACACGCGAGGAGTACGCGGAAGGGATCACCTCCGTCGCGGCACCCATCGCGGGCGAGGACGGCGAGATGGTCGCTGCGGCGCACATTCACGGGCCCGCCTACCGCTTCCCGCCTGCAGGCGGCGAGTCGGCCGTGACCGAGGCCCTGATCGCCACGGCGAACCGGATCTCCGCACGCATCCGCCAGATCGCCACTGCCGGGCCAGCGGCGGACGCGCCGTGACAATCCGGCGCGTTCGTGTCGACGCGCTGTTGGCGCCCGGCACCGCCGATTGCAGCGGACCCCTTCCCATGGCGAGTCGATGCCGCTATCATGCCGCGGACATGCGCTCGAGATGCGCCGCTCCGTTTCGCTGTCTCTGTCGCCGGCGAGTGCCGGTGACGGCCGAACGCGGGTAGGCACAGCCCCACCCCTCGGCCCCGGCCTCGCGAAAGCCGACTCGTCGCCCCACCCGGGGCGACCGTTCTCCACCCCGGTCCCAACGTCGCGAGGTCAGTTCGTGTCCAGCCTGCTCACACCTCCCGCCCGGTTCGTCGATCCCCGAGGCCAGCGCTTCGGTGCCGGTTTCTCGGCCGTGATCCTGGCCGGTGCGATCGTCTTCAACGCCGTCCCCGTGGTCGCCCTTGTGGCGCTCGCGCTGCTCGCCAGTTCGGCGCTCGGAACGCGGTATTGGCTGCTTGGCAAGCCGTGGCCGGCGATCCGCCGAACGCTGCGCCTCGGCCCGGCCGAGCTCGAGCATGAGTACCCGCCGCGCTTCGCCCAGGCGCTGGGCTTCATCGCCCTCGCACTCGGCCTGATCGCGTTCGTGGCAGGAATCCCCATCCTCGGTTGGGCCCTCGTCGCCGCCGTGATCGGTCTCCAGACGCTGCTCGCCGTCACGGGGATCTGCGTCGGCTGCAGGCTGTACTTCCTGCGCTGGTACGTCCCGAGCCTCTACGCGCGGCTAATCAGCCGCACCCCGAGCGGGACCGGCATCCCCAACACCAGCCTCCGCTCACCCGCGGCATCGCCGGATTGACCGCATGACGGACCGCGCGTCGAAGCAGCAGCCCGCCGCGCGCGGGAGCCGTTGACCACCGTTCTCCTCGTCCGCCACGGGCTGACCGCGCAGACCGGCCACGCACTGTCGGGCACGACGCCCGGCGTGCACCTCGACGAACGCGGGCGGCGCCAGGCGGAGGCGCTGGCAGACCGTCTGAAGGGTGTCACGCTCGACGCGGTCATTTCGTCACCCCTCGAGCGGTGTCTGGAGACCGCAGAGATGACGGCAGCCGGCCGCGGCCTCACGGTGCAGGTTGACGCGGGCCTGCGCGAGACCGGTTACGGCGATTGGACCGGCCTGAAGTTGCGCGACCTGCGGCGTGAGCCGCTCTGGAAGGTTCTGATGGCCGCGCCATCGGCGGTGACCTTCCCCGGCGGCGAAGCGTTCCGGGACGTGCAGGCTCGTGCCGTCGGCACGATCCGGGCCTGGAACGAGCGGCTCGGGCCCGACGCGACCTACCTCGCCTGCACGCACGCCGACGTCCTGGCATCGATCGCACTGGACGCTGCGGGCGCGCATTTCGACCAGATCCACCGCTTCGCCTTCGCGCCCGGCTCGCTCAGCGTGATCCGATACGGGCCCTCGCCGGTGGTGATCCGCCTCAACGACGATGCGACCTCGCTCCCCGACCTCCTCGCGCCGCCGGAGCGGCGAGGGCGGCCGCGCGGGATTCGGCCCCGGACGCGGTAGAGTCGAGGGACACAGCTTCCTCGGCTCGCACCGCGTGCCGCCCGGAGACCCGATGCCCCGACGCCGCTTCATCTTCGACTCGCCGGACCGCTTCATCGTTGCCGCCCTCGGCGAGCCGGGGCACCGATCCTTCTTCCTCCAGGCTGCCAAGGGCCGCAACGTCGTGACTCTGGCCCTCGAGAAGGCCCAGGTCGCCGTGCTCGCGGAGCGATTGGGCGCGCTCCTCGACGAGATCGAGCGCCGCGGTGTGGACCTGCCCGACGGCACGTCGGACCCGACCGGGACGGGCTTCCAGGAGCCCCATGTCGAGGCGTTTCGCGTCGGGACGATGACCATCGCCTGGGACGGAACCAGCGAATCGATCCTGGTCGAGGCGCGGGCCGTGAGCGACGATGATGACGAGACCGACGAGCCCGTCGAGGTCGACGATGACGAGGAGCACGGCCCCGACATCTTCCGGGTCCGTCTCGACGCGCCATCTGCTCGCGGATTCATCGCGCATGCGATCGAGGTCGTCGCGGCCGGCCGACCGCCCTGCCCGCTGTGCGGCCTGCCCCTCGACCCCGAGGGCCACATCTGCCCGCGCCGCAACGGGTACATGCACTAGGTGCCGCGATGGACGGCAACGCCGAGGACCGGCTGACACTCGAAGCCGCGGATGCGCTCGAGGTGATGCGCGAGGGCGAACTCGAAATCGTGGGGCGCCTGGTCGACGCGTCCAACCTCAACCTGTACTGCACGATCACCCGCCCCTGCCCGGAAGCCGCATCCGAGCCGGACGTGGTGATCAACTGCGTCTACAAGCCGATCCGCGGCGAGCGGCCCCTCGACGACTTCCCGGACGGCACCCTGGCGTACCGGGAGGCCGCGGCATACGTGGTCTCTGAGGCGCTCGGCTGGTCGATCGTCCCGCCGACGATCCTGCGCGACGGCCCACTGGGTCGCGGCATGGTCCAGCTCTGGATCGACGTGGACCCCGAGCGCGACGTCATCGAGCTGATTCGAGCCGGTCACCCGGGCCTGCGTCGAGTTGCCCTGTTCGACGCGATCGTCAACAACGCGGACCGCAAGGGCGGACATCTGCTGCCCACGCCGGACGGGCACATCTTCGGCGTCGACCACGGGGTCACGTTCTCGCCCGATCCGAAGTTGCGGACGATCCTCTGGGGCTGGCGCGGGCAGCCGCTCGATGAGGCAGAGCTCGCCATGCTCGATGATCTGCGCGGGCAACTCGCGGGCGAGCTCGGGACCCGCCTGCACGCGCTCCTGGCACCCGATGAAGTGCGGGCGACCGAACGCCGCGTCGCGCGACTGCGCAGCCGCGGCCGCTTCCCGCAGCCCGACCCGGACCGTCCCGCGATTCCCTGGCCGCCCTTCTAGCCGCGGTCCCGCCGCCCGACGCTCAGCGCGCTACCGGCGCGTCGGCCCCGACGCCTGGCGCCGGTTCGGCCTCCCAGGCCATGACGGCGATCCCCGCGCCCGGGAAGAAGCGCGAGAGCTCGATGTCGCTCTCCACGCCCTCCACGGCATAGCGGTTCACCCATGCGTGGTCCAGCTCGCGAATCGGCTCAGCATCCGGCGGGTCTCCAGCCCGACCGATGCGCACGCGTGTAAGCAGGATGAACGAACCCGTTGGCCGCGCAATGGCCCGCCCGGGATCGTATCCGGGGAGCGAGGGCAGCTCTCCGTCGACGACGTAGGGGTTCATTCGCAGCCGCACGCGATGCCACGCCGCGTGGAATGGGACCACGGTCTCAGGCGGGGCTGCCACAACCAGCAGGTCGTCGACCGCAACCGAGGCCCACGGCGTGCCGGGCACGATCTCCGGCTCCGCTGTGACCCCGCCGCCCGGCAGCAACGCAAGTGTCGGTGCCTCGACCACGACGGACGTGAAGGAAGCAAGCAGGTCGGAGAGGAGGGGCTCGGCAACGACCCGGCCGCCCAGCCGCCCCGTGGCGGTGTACGCCTCGAGCGAGATCACCACTGCCGTTGGCTCCTCGGTACGTGCGCTCAGCGTGCCACGGGCTCGACCACATGCGTGAGACCCGTCCGTACCATCGGTGCCGCGGACTTTGTACCAATGGGCGGTGGACGCCCCGTGTTTCGGCCAGGGGAGGTTGGCGTGACGGCGTTCGACATGCCGCTCGAGGAGCTGCGCGCATATCAGCCCCAGCGCGAGGAACCGGCGGACTTCGATGACTTCTGGTCGGGCACGCTTGGCGCCGCGCGCGAGCACCCGATCGACGTGACGATCGAGCCGGTGGACAACGGCCTGCGGATGGTCGAGACCTTCGACGTGACCTTTCGTGGCTTCGCAGGCCAGCCGATCCGCGCCTGGCTGGTCCTGCCCGCCGATCGCCGAGGGCCGCTCCCATGTGTGATCGAGTACATCGGCTATGGCGGCGGGCGCGGCATGCCCGTGGAGCGCATCACGTGGGCGGCCGCGGGCTTCGCCAATCTCGTGATGGACAATCGCGGTCAGGGCACGTGGGGCCCGGTAGGCGGGACCCCCGATGCTGTTCCCGAGAGCGAGCCGGCCCACCCGGGCTACATGACGCGCGGCATCCTCGATCCTGCCGACCATTTCTACCGCCGGCTCATGACCGATGCGGTCCGGGCCGTCGATGCCGTTCATGAGATCGCCGAGGTGGACCCCGCGCGAATCGCCGCCTACGGCCGCAGCCAGGGTGGCGGCCTCGCCCTGGCAGTGGCCGGCCTCGAGCCGCGCATCGGCACGCTCCTCTCGGACGTCGCGTTCCTCTGCCACTTCCGCCGGGCGACCCAGATCACCGAGGCCGAGCCGTACGGCGAGATCGTGCGCTACCTGCGCTACCACCGCGACCGGGTCGAGCGGGTGTCCGCACCCTTGCGTACTTCGACGGGATGAACTTCGCGGCCCGCGCCCGGGCGAACGCGATCTTCTCGGTCGGCCTCATGGATGACACCTGCCCGCCATCGACCGTCTTCGCGGCGTATAACCACTACGCGGGGCCAAAGCAGATCCGGGTCTGGCCCTTCAACGTCCACGAGCGCGGCGGCCCGCACCAGTTGACCGAGCAGATCCGCTACCTTGCGGGCACGTGGGGGGTCTGAGCGTGGAGCGTGCCGGCGCCGGGCGGCGGGGCCTGCGATGCTCAGCGGAGCCGGCGATCAGCGGCCCACGGACTCCAGCAGCCGGACCAGGATCGCGGCCTGCTCGCGCGCGTCGTCGAGGGCGTTGTGCGTATGCGGCCGGTCGACCGGGTAGCGCTCCAGGATCGCCAGGCGCCCGGTGTCGCCCCACCGGCGGACCTCCGCGAGGTGGCGCCCGAGATAGAGCGCCTTGATGTCGAGCGCGGTGTGCCCGAACGGGTTGCGCCCGAGGTAGCGCCACGCGTAATCGGCAACGAACATCCAGTCGAAGGGCGCGTTGAACGCCACGAAAATGGGCTGGCCTTCGCCACAGGTCAGGCCCAGCCATGCCTCGAGCGCGAGCAGCGCCTCGTCGGGCTCGATCCCCGTCGCGGCCAGCCGCTCCCGGGTCAGGCCGTGGATGGCCTCGGCGTCTGCGCTCCACGGGCGGTCGGGCTGAGGCCGGATCTCCACGCTGAACCCTTCTTCCGGGTCGTCCACGCGGCAGGCACCGATTGCGATGAGGCTGCCCGAGCTGGGCGTCGGGCCGGACGTCTCGACGTCCACGCTGATCCAGACCTCGTCGGCCACGCTGCCCCTCCTGAAACGATCCGGCGGATACTAGCCGTGCCGCCGGCCGGCGACGGGCGGGACACGAGCGCGAGCACGACGAGGGACACCGCCATGCACGAGAACGCCCCCACCGACAACCTGGCGCAGATCGTCGAATCCGCCCGGCGGCTCGGCGTGGAGCTCGACGAGAGCGAAGCCGCCGAGTGGCTGGCCGCCATGGAGACCGAGGCCGCCGGCGGCGACATCGTCATCGACGTCGATTCGGGCGTCTACGGCCACCGTGTCACGATGCTCGACTTCACCCCCGGTGAACTGGCCAGGTTCCGCGAGATCGGGAAGATCGTCGGCTTCGACGACCGGCCCAACGTCGCCACGGCCCTCGCCCTGTCCGGCTCCGCCGCGCAGAGCAAGATCCAGTCCTACCCCGGTGACGCGGACTTCTTCGAGCGCGTCCACATCACCTCGGACACCCGCGACGACGCCTGCCGGATCCTGCGTGACCTGATGCGCGACAAGGCGCTCTCGACCCTGGTCGGGCCGACATACCGGCTGTGGGAGGTCAAGTTCGGGGTCTACCCGTTCGATTGCGATCGCGGCGGCCAGCCCCAGCACGCGGGAAGCACCATCTCCTGGAACCCGGCGGAGGTCCAGGCCGGCGCGGTCGCCGTCGAGCGCGACCGGGAGACGGTGGAACTGCGCTGGGATGACCTGGGCGTGCCGGAGACCGGCTGGTGCAAGCTGGACTGGATCGTCGCGGACCCGGCGCGCCACGCCCTCGCCAACGCGAGCAACGTGCTCGACGTCACGTGGGAAGCTCCGGACGGGACGATCACGCCGCTCGACAAGTTCATCGATCCATACTTCCAGGAGGTCTACCTGGAGGCGGAGTCTCTGCCGCTCTTCAACCGGCTGGTGTCGCAGCTCTCGTCCGATGCCGTCGACACGTACGTGGACGACCTCGAGCACGAGGTCCACAAATACGTCACACGCGACCGGAACTTCGGCAAGGCAGCGCGGCGCATGTACAACGTGTTCCGCCTGACGGGGCGCTACGCCGAAGCCGCCTACCTGCGGGAGCTCTTCGACGAGCCGACCACGGCCCTCTACCAGATCGCGGCGCTGATCCGGACCCTGGACGAGGCGGACCGGCCCGGCGCGGCGTTCGACAACGAGATGCTGATCAGCCAGACGGACTCCCTCATCATCTCGGCGGTCGCGGCGCTGGAGGGCAAGGCCGAGACCGACATGGTCCGCGCGCTGCTCTCGGTGCGCGACAACCTTGGCCGTGCCACCGGCGGCGAGGCCCGCAGTGCCGAGGTGGAGCAGGTGCGCAGCGGCGCGATCGCCGCGGTCAACGACTACTTCGAGCGGCGCCTACTGGGCATGCCCCAGATCGCGGCGTACCTCGATGACCTGGCGCAGCGCGAGGCCAGCGGCGGCTGACGACGGTTCCGGCGATCGGCCGCCGTCGCGGCGGACGGCCTATTCGAACGCCGCGGTTGCCCCTCCCAGGGCATCGATCTCGATCTGCACCACGTCCCCTGCGGTGACCCAGCGCGTCGCCACGAGGCTGCCCAGGGTCACGAATTCGCCCGCCCGCAACGCCCTGCCCCGGGCCGCCATGCTTGACGACAGCCACGCGAGCGCCTCGAGCGGGTGGCCCAGGATGTCCGCGCCGCGGCCGGAGCCCACTTCCTCGCCGTTGATCAGCATCCGGCCCACGAGCGCCGCAAGGTCGAGGGTCCGCCACTCGGTCACCGGCCGGCCCAGCACGCAGCCGGCGTTGAAGAAATCGTCGGCGATGAGCGTCGGGGTGTCAAGGGTCGTGAAGTCCGCGTAGCGGTCGTCCACGACCTCGATCGAGGCATGGATCGACGCCACGGCGTCGTCGGCTGTGTCGCGTGACAGCGGCATCGCCACGTCCCGTCCCAGGCGAACGGCGATCTCGCACTCCACGCCCAGCCGGACGTGCGCCGCGGTCCGGAAGGTGCCCCGTTCCTCGAAGACCGTGGGAGCGAACACCTCGCCGGCGCACGGGTTCGGGATGCCCAGGAACGCCTGCATGACCGGCGTGGTGCAGCCGATCTTGTGACCGGCGAGTTCACCGAACCCGGCGACGCTCAGCGCTCGATTGACCGCCGCCTGGAGGCGGTAGGCCTCGGACTCGTCGGCCGGACGCCAGCGGGCAGGCAGACGCGCGAGCGCGCCGCGTCGCAGGCGCACCTCGGCGATGTGGGCGACAGCCGCCGCGACGTCCTGTTCCTTCACTCCGGGGGCAGGCTACCGGACGGAGTCGACGCCCCGATCGTGGTTCTCGCGGCCGCCGCGGGCGACGTCCTGCACTTCGTCGAGTTCGCGGCGCTCCACCTCGCCGGCCAGGGCCACGCCGGCGGCCCCGAGACCCAGCGCAACCGCGCCGGCGCGCACCTCGGCCTCGACCGCCTCCACGAGCTCGCCGTGGCCGGGCTGCATCTCGGGCGTCGTCAGCCCGGGGTCATCGCGATAGGCCTCATCGTGATCGACCCGCTCCTGTCGGTCTCGCATCGCGAACCTCCAATCGCTCGACGGAGCGTCTCATGATCGGCGCGACCGAGGCGAGAGCCGGTCAGCACGGTCGGAAAGGGCCGTTGCGATCCGCTTGCAATTGTCAGAACGGCTTGCTGAACATCAGGTAGACGATCAGCACCAGCGCGCCCCCGCCCACTGCGAGCAGCTCCCACGCACGGGCCCGACTGGCCAGTAGCGCCTGCAGGCGAGCAGGATCAGGTTCGCCGGCCGGGAACTCCTTGCCACGAATGTGTAGCGCTGGCCCGCGGCGCCGCGGAGCGCACTGAACCAGGTGTTGCCGCGCAGCGTCATGTAGACGGCGATCGCGATGAGCAGCGCCAGCGACGCCCAGATCCAGAGCCGGCCGCTGGTCCACCAGCCGCCGACGATGCCGGATGCGATGCCGCTGAGCAGCAGGACCAGCAGGAAGA
>Ga0194132_10008871_pt1 | contig 14181 bp, 14 predicted proteins | sample TA2KigOf80mmetaG_FD_148612 | JGI IMG/M metagenome (GOLD analysis project Ga0194132, IMG submission 148612) | Freshwater microbial communities from Lake Tanganyika, Tanzania - TA2015054 Kigoma Offshore 80m | ecosystem: Environmental > Aquatic > Freshwater > Lake | place: Tanzania: Lake... | reverse complement strand
GGTGCTGCTTCCTCTCGCACTGTGGATTATCCACGGCTTCTTCCGTGTCCGTGACGATTTCGGCTTCTTGCCGGAGCTGTTCCGGGGTCAGTTCTAACAGCGGGACCGGGAATTCGAGCAGTGTCGAGGGCATGTGCCACCTTTTCCGACCAACAGTGTACCACCGCTTCCGGAACTCACGCTCCGGCCGCCAACTGGCTGTGCCCAAAGCGCTACAGGGTCGAGCCACAAGCCCGGGAATACGCGGGACCGGTAGATACCATCCGCATCGGGCTGGATCTCGACGTGCCTGCCACTCACAAGTTCGCGGCTCCGTTCGTACAACTTCAGCTTGGACCCGCTATCCCGGGCGCTGGCCGTCAAGCTGACCTCATTAGCCAACTCAGGAGCCCCTACCGCATACAGTCCCTGCAACCTCCATCGGGGACTGTTCGCGATGCGCATCTCAAGATCCGGCTGAGGAGCCGAGTCAGCGGCCATTAGCCAAGTTTCCCGCTGAGCCCACACGGCAGCCCGGCGTAGCGAGCACGTAGGCGGTCAGCCACCGATCAACTCGGCCCGTTTGACGTCCGGCATCGCCTCCCACCGGCGAAGAAACTCCTCCCGCGTCAAGCGGTCGCCGTCGCGCAAAGGCGGGGTCAGGACAGGTGCTGCCAACGGCATTGGGACCGCCTCCCGGCGGCCACTTTCAGTGTATCAAACGCCCTATCTCCCCAACTCCCGCTTCAACCACGCCTCCGCAAACCGGATCTCCCGGCCCACTGTCGCGACGCTCACCCCCACTGTCTCCGCGATCTCATCAATGCTCAGCCCGCTGAAGTGACGCAGCTCCAGGATCCGTGCCTTCCGCTCGTCGGTCTGGGCGAGCTTCGAAAGCGCAATGTCGACCATCAGCAGCAAGTCAGGGTTGCCGTTCACCGCCACCGGAGCCTCGTCAATCGGCACAGCCACCGCCCCGCCCCCGCGCTTTTCCGCCACCTTCGCACGTGCGTGATCCACGAGAATCTGCCGCATCGCCGAAGCCGACACCGCGAAAAAGTGGCCCCGGTCCTTGAACTCCCCGTTTGATCCGGCGAGCTTGATAAAAGCCTCGTGCAGCAACGCCGTCGGTTGTAGGGTCTGGCCCGGCTGGGCCCGGCTCATATGCATCCGCGCGATCCGCCGGAGCTCGGGGTAGACCGCCTCCAGGAGCGCGTTCATCGAATGCTGGTTTCCGCCGCGCGACTCGCGCAGCAGCCGGGTGATCTCGAGACTGTCCGTCATGCTCATGCCTCCTTCATTGCTATCACACTGATCCACGGAGCCGGAAACCGGAATCGATCACCTTGTCCCGGAAAAATTTCATTCACCTCGCGATCGCCGCGGCCGCCCTTTTCCGTTGACTCAAACGAGATGAAACCAATCAGAATCCTCGCCCTGACCCTGGCCTCGGTGGTTGCCGCCCAGGCCCAATTGCCAACCCTCAGCCGGGAGCAACTGTTGACGCTCAAAGCCCGACAGGCTGAAAGGACCCAGGCCGCGGAGACCTGGTTGCAACAGAACGTTGCCGTCCTACAGCTCAGTCCAGATCACAGCTTTAAACTCGTGTCCGCCAAGACCGACCGTTACGGCTGGCTCCGCGCCCGGTTCACCGAGCAGTACAAGGGAGTCAAGGTCATCGGCGGATCCGCGAACGTCCACATGGATCCCAACGGCAAAATCAAGCTCACGCACCGTGTCTACCCTGTACCACCGATGGCGGTGGCGCCTGCGGTTCCCGCTTCGTCCGCCATCCAGGCCGTGCGTGAGGCCGTGGCTCGGGAAGACGGACTGCTCGCGGACGAGGACATTGAAGCCCAGTTGGTGCTCTGGCCCACGATCGAGCCGGTCGCCGCCGCCACCCGGCTCGCTTCGGGTCTTCCCGGCCCCAAGGTCGACTGGCGCGCGCGCTCGTTCGCACTGGTCCACCGGATCGACGTGATTTCTGAAACCGTGCCCGCGCGAGTCTACAAGGTCGACGCCAACACCGGCCAGATCATCAAGGTCACCTCGCAGGAGATCCCGGAAAACGCCAACGGATTTCACTTCGGAAAGGTGAACCTGCCAGTGGTCAAGGACCACAACAACGTCGCGACCCTACTCAACAGCGCACGGAAACTGTCCACGGTTCACGGTCTGTTCAAAAAGAATCCCTATAAGGGGAACTGGGTTCCCTTCTTCAACGTGGCGGACAATTGGGGCGACGGGACGGCATATATCTGGGGTGAGCCAGAGACGGCAACGCAGGCCCGAATCGAAACCCCGGCCGTTGACGCTCACTACGCTGGAACCGTCGTCCTGGACATGTTCCAGAAAGTATTCGGGCGCAACGGGCTCGACGGAAAGGGCGGCGCGGTCCAGCTTCGCCCGCATTCGAGGGAAAACTGGAACAACGCGGCGTGGATTCATCGTCTCGGCGTGTCGATCTCGGCACCGTCGGCCACGAACTTGGCCACGGATTCTTCGCCTATGAGACCGGATCGGAGTATGATCCGCTAGGCGAGAGCGAGGGCATCAATGAGGGGACGGGAGACGTCCAGTCGTCAGTCGCCAGTGCCTACTTCGCCAATGGCATGGGCAACTCGCTCCCGGTGAACGTCGCCGAATCGGTCTTCCGTGGCCGCATGCGGAATCCAACTTTCCGGTACTATACGGCAGACCTCGCCTACAAGGACGTCCACGCCGTCGGGACCCTGTACGGCAACACATTCATGCGGATCGTGCTCGGTTCCAACTCGGATCCCAAGAGCGCCACCTATTCCCAGTTCCTGCCGAACGGGATGCAGGGAATCGGCATGAACGATGCCGCCCGTGTCTGGTTCGATGCGACAGCGAATTACCTGCCCGCCAATCCCTCGTACGCCGACCTCTATGGCGCCTGGATGTACGCAGCCGAGGACCTGTGGGGCACCCACGACCGCCGCTACAAGGCGATCCATCAGGCTTGGGCCGGGACTGATCTGGTCAATCCGCTCAACGACACGGTCAAGCCCACCGGCGCCATCAAGGTGCTGGCAAAGGAAGAGTCCAATGACAGCATCCTGGTCGAAGCCACAGGGGCCGACGACCTGGGCGTCATGTCGATCTCCATTCTGCGCGGGACTCAAACCGTGGCCACCCAGGCCCGGACCAGCCTCCGGCAGCGGATCAGCGTACACGGATGGAATCCCGGACAGCAGGGGCTCACGGCGCGGATCTTCGATTTCAACGGGAACTTCGGCGAAGCCAATACCGCAGTGGGAATCGTGGGCGTGCTCGATCTCATCCAGAACGGCGGGTTCATCAACGGCGTCAGCAACTGGACCGCAAAGAACATGGAGCACAACCCCGGCGACGGATTCGGAGGGAGCAAGGGCTACGCGCAGGCGATCGCTGACGGCGCCTCGATCGAACAGACCATCGGCATCCCGCCAGGCGCCTCTTCGGCTCAGCTCAGCTTCTGGTTTCGCGGAAGCACCCTCGGAACGGGAACAGAGAGCGTCACCGCCAGCATCATCTGCTCCGCCCCGTGCGCCAACAAGGATCTCGGCGTCTACGGAGCCGGACAACCCGATCTGCCGGAATCGGGCGGGTACCGTTTCTACACTCACAACCTGCTGGCATACGCCGGCAAGACCATCACCGTGCGCTTCGCTTTCAAAGGTGCCAACCTCAAAGAAATCTTCCGGCTCGACAACGTGATGCTCACCTACACCGCTCCCAAGGCCGTGACCACCAAGGTGCTGGTTGACGAGGGCGAGAACACCGTGTTCCTCGAACTCGCCTCGCTCGCCGGCGTCACGATGAACCAGATCGACAAGGTCGAGTACTGGACCGACAAAGGCAATCTCGGCACCGCGCACACCGCCCCCTTCGGCATCATGCGTGCCGTGACCGGGATGCCTGTGGGCAACTACGTCCTCGCCGCCAAGGTGTACCTGACCAATCAGATCGTGGAGGCCGCGCCGGTATTCTTCCGGGTCCGGCAGGTCAACCAGTTGATCAAGGACGGATCCTTCGAAAGCGGCGGGCAGGGATGGCAGTCGGACGCGTTCCCCTGGATCGGCACCAATCCGAACGATTCGAACGTGGCGTTCCAGGGAACCAAGTACGCCATGATCGGACACGACGGAAAGTCCGGCAAGTTTTTCCAGACCGTAAGCATTCCGTTGCAGGCTGCCCAGGCAAGGCTTACATTCCGGTTCAAGGGAGTCACCACTCAGCCGGATCTCCCCCCCATCGAGATGGACAGACTGCAGGTCAGGTTCGAGACACCCTTCCAACAGGTACTCTACACCTGTGTCACCCTCACGCCAGTTTCTGAGCCCCCCGGGCACGAGTGGCGCGGGTACCACAAGGTGGCATGTGTGGTGCCCGCGGGCCTGCTGGGCAAGGATCTCAACGTGACCTTCGCGACCACCCAGATCGGTCCAATCGCGAGTACCTTCCGGATTGAAAACGTCAGCCTGACCTGGGATGCGCTGGGCTACACGTTCTGACACCCGCCCGGTGGTTGTCGTAAGATTCCGGTGTGGCGCAAACGATCGATCAATACCTCGAGAGCGTCCCACCGGACAAGCGGGCGGCGCTGGAGCAGCTTCGCAAGACGATCCTCGCCGCCGCGCCGGACGCCGAAGAGTGTGTCACCTACGGCGTCCCGGCGTTCCGTTTGAACGGCAAGGCGTTCATCGGATTTGGCGCGGCTCGGAATCACTGCTCGCTCTTTCCGATGAGTGGAGCGGCGGTGGAAAAGTTCAAGGCCGAGCTTGAGGGATTTGAGACCAGCAAAGGCACGATCCGGTTCAAACCGGAGAAGGCCATCCCTGCCACGCTCGTACGCAAGATCGTCAAGTGGCGCGTCTCGGAAGTGCTCTCCAAGACACGATGACGCCTCTGATCGCTCTCCAACTCATCGCCGCACTCGGCGACAGCGTCACTAAAGGCGTGCGGACCGACGGCAGCGTCACGCCGGAGCAAACGTTCGCCGCCGTGATCGGGCAGCGGACCGGCCGCCCGGTCCTGAACGCCGGGGCCGGCGGCAACAACACGGCCCAGATGCTCGATCGCCTGGATCGCGACGTGCTCGCCCACAAGCCCGTAACCGTCCTCATCATGGCCGGACTCAACGACGCCGCCATGATCGACGGCGGACCCGTGGCGCGTACCTGGCCGAGAATCTCGGTCGAGGCCTATGGCCGGAATCTCGGCGGAATGGTCCAGCGGGTCCGCGCATTTGGGGCCACGCCGGTGGTGATGACCCCCAACCCAATGACACGGCGCTATCCTTACGCGAACCTCGGCGCCTACCTGGGGCGCGACATCAACGATCCGCTGGTAAGCTACGCGGCCGAAGCCCGGGATGTCGCGCGTGCCACCAGCGCCTGCCTGGTGGATGTCTACGCGGCTTGGATTGCCCGCCGCGATCTTGAATCACTCCTGCCGGACGGGATTCACCCGAACCCGGAGGGACATCGCTTGATCGCGGACCAGGTGATCGCGGCGTGCCTGTCTCGCCGGTGAGATATTTTCGCACGGGTGAGATGCGCGCCCCGAACCCATGCCGCTAAACCGCTGATTTTCCGTCCCTATCCATTTGGCTAGGGAATTGCCCTTAAAAGAGGCACTGCAGTGACAAAACGGACTCGTCCTCCTGAGTCCTTGAAGCCGCCACCGCGATCCGGCTGGGTCCGCCTGGCCGTCTCGTCGCATCTGGTTGCGGAGCGGCGGTTTCTATTGTCGTCTCCAACCGGCTCGCCCTCTGGCGGGCCGGTTATTTTTTCTGGCGATGTGTCAAGGTGACTGCCCACGACGCCACCATGTAGTACGCCGGAAACGCGAGTGATCCCCAGACCAGCGCCGGCGGAGCATCCTGCCACCACACCAGAATGGTGATGACCGCGAGAGTCCACACGGCGGCAGCCGCGTTCGTGAAGCGCGCGTAGGGTCCGCCCTGAGTCGGATAAAGGTACCGGCTGGGCACGAACGTCAGCACCGCCAGCACGGTGACAGCGGCTGCCGCCGCCATCTGAGGCGGACGCAGCAGGTACACATAGAACGCAACGATGTTCCAGTACGACGGAAAGCCCAGGAAGAAGTTGTCTTCCGTCTTGGCCTCTGTCTGGCTGAACCCGTAGGCGCTCGCCAGCGCGGCCAGAACCAGACACCACTCCTGCCCGCTCCCCACCGGTCCCGCACGCCACAGCAGTAGCAGCGGCAGGCTTGTGTAGGTGTGGAAGTCGATGATGTCGTCGAGCCGGCGCCCGTCCAGGCCCGCGGCGTGAGTCTTGACATCGGCCCGGCGCGCGAGCCATCCGTCGGTGCTGTCAATCAGAGTCGCCACCGCCATCAGCGCGAATGCCAGCCGGAACGCGGCGTCGCCGCCATGAACGATCTGGACCGCGATGCCCGCCGCCGCCACCAGCCCCATCCCCGTGTACAAATGGACCGCCCAGGCCGCGGCACGCTTCATGCCAGGGCTCCGGCCGGCCGTGGCGGATCCCACCGTGCCGTCAGCCGCGAAACTACGATGAGTAGCGCCAGCCCGGTGGCCGCGGCCACCGTGCGGAAAGGGAAGTCCGCCGGGTAGGGAATCCAGGCGGGAATCGACAGCAGCGGCTCACCCGCACCCAGGCGCAACAGCAGCGACACCAGGAACGCTATTACCGATCCGGTGCGGTTCGCTTTCGAATCAAACAGCGCCACCGTGAGCTGCGGAAACAGCAGCACGAACACGAGGTCGCTCGTGAAGAACCACAGCGCCTGCACGCTGCGGACCTGCAGTGCCATCAACGCCGCGCTCGCGCCGAGCACAAGAATCGACCAGCGGATCACGCGCCGGATCCGCGCTGCATCAAGCTTCGGCCAGAGCAGCCGGTGTCCGCCGTTCCAGGCAAGCATCGATCCCGCCGAAAGGATGGATGCGCTGAAGCTCGATGTGACGGCGCCGATGATCGCGCCCAGTCCCAGGAGTGCCGCGCCCGCGGGCACGGCGTGCTGAAACACCGCCGGAAGCGTGCGCGACGGTTCGGCCTGCAACAGCGCCTGGACGCCGCCGGGCCACGGATAGTTCACCGCCGCCATTCCGAGCAGCAGTGGCGGAAGCGTAAATGCCATGGTCAACACTCCCGCGAGAATCGAATGGGTCCGCGCCCCGGCGGGAGTCCGGCACGACAGCACACGCTGGAAGTAGCAGTTCCAGGGAATGCCTCCGAACACGAGCATTGTGCTCAAGTCCCACCATCCGCGCCCCACCCCCGCGGTTGCCGGACGCTCGCGGAAGTAGCCCTCGGCTGTCTGCGCGAATCCGCCGGTCGCGCTGAGCATGGCCGGGACCGCGACGGCGAGCCCGAGAGCCACCAGCCCGAGTTGAATCACGTCGGTGTAGGCGACCGACCACATGCCGCCGAGCATCGTGTACGCCGTCACCACCAGCGCCGCCCCGAGGATCGCATGCGCCACCGGGAGTCCGGCCATCACCGAGAGCGTTGCGCCCAGCGCCGCCAGCAGCTCCGCGCTCCAAAACAGCTCGGCCATCACCGCCGGAACAAACAGGACCGCCGCCCAATGTTTCCCGTACCGGTCTTCGAACGGATCGGCAAGTGTCGAGTAACCGCGGCGGCGCATCGGCGCGGCGAAGAACAGGCCACCGAGGACGAGCGAGATGCCGAAGCAGATTCCGCCCTGGAGACCGGAGGCGAGTCCACTGCGATAGGCGCCTTCCGCGGTGCCGAGCAGGTATCCTCCGTCGACCCAGGTGGCTGTCATCGTGAGCACGGCGAGCCACACAGGCATGGTCCGGCCGGCGACCATGAGACTGTCGGCGGTCGGCTGGGAGGAGCGCCGGGAGGCGATCCAGCCGGCGAGGAGGAAAATGGCGTACAGGGCCGCAATGGCCGCAACCAGCATGTATCAAGAGATTGTACAGAAATCAGGCCGAGGCTCGTGCCCGGCGAGTAGCGGCTACTTCGGCGCTTCGCAGTTGATCATCCACTTGACCCCGAACCGGTCGGCCAGCATCCCGAACGCTTCCGCCCAATAGGTTTTGCCGAGGGGCATGAGGATCGTGCCTCCTGCCGACAGCCGGTCGAAAAGAACCCTCGCTCGCTCCGGATCATTCAGCCCGATCGCGAGGCTGATGTTGGAACCCTCCGGTCCCGGCCGCGGATCCAGGTCATCGCACATCATGACCGTCGAATCTCCCACCTTGATCGTACAGTGCATGATGTTTTGCGCCGGTCCCATGTCCGCCATCGGTGACTCGCCAACCGTGTGGACGAAAAGCACCTCGGCGTCCAGCGCAGCTTTGTAGAACTCGATCGCTTCCCGGCAAGTTCCCTTGAACGCGATATATGGATTCACTCCCAACATGGTTGCCTCCCTGTCATTGCGTGAAAGCCGCCGCTTCCCGCCGCAGGACGTCCCAGGCGGGCTTCGCCCGGCCGTTCTTGTCAAAGTAGCCGAGCGTGGCCAGGTACTCGCGGAAATTGCTGTTCCCGGCGAGGCTGTAGTACTTGGTCAGATCCTCCACAACCGAGTCCGGCAGGTCGCTCATCCACACGAAGTTCGCCGCCATCACGCCTGGATTCGCCCGCAGCGCCGCGAACATCCGTGTGATGAATTCAGCCTGCTTGCCCGCCGATGCGATCTTGTCCGACGACGCGTAGCCCACCTCCTGCAGGAACACACGCTTGCCACCCGCATACCGGACCATGTTCGCGATGTCGCCGTCCGTTTCCCCGGCGGCCGGAACGTCAAATCCGCATTCAACGGATAGTACGTCAGCGACACGAAGTCGCACAGCGACACCAGCGGCTTGTAGTCGCGGCTCAGATCGCCCATCGCGTACCAGGTGAAGTTCACCGACACCTCCACCCCGGGGAAAAGCTCGCGCGCCGCCGGAATTACCCGCCGCAGCAATTGCTCATAGCCACGGATTTCGCCCTTCCGGCTCTTGAAGTAGTCGTTGGCCTCATTGCCGATCGTCAGCCACCGGACCTGCCCGCCACCCAGCTCCGCCACCTTGCGCAGCAGCGCCGTCAACCGGTCCGCCGTTTTCGGATCGCCGAAGTCCCACCGGGCATAAGCGCCTGGCATCGATCGTTGGTTGGTGTCAACCGTCCGGATGTTCAACGCCACCGGCCAGCCGTTTTGTTGCGCCACCGCGAACCGCTCCTCGAGTTCCGCGGTCTGGTAGCGCCCCTCGGATGGCTCAAGCTCATTCCACTTCGGCGCGTAATAGAGGAAATTCGCGCCCGCCTGACGTGCCATCTTCGCGCGATTCTCCTTCGACGCCCGCGAGTAGCCTTCGTTGGGCGGGGGGTTCGCATCGATCGCGATCCAGCGCTTGCTGCCCGCGCTCACCGTTGGAGCGGCGGGCGCCGGCTGCTCCACGCGGTAGTTCGCCAGCAGGAACGCCCCGCGCCCCTGGCCGAACCGCACCGGACCCACGCCCGGCGCGAACGTCCAAAACGTGTCCGATCCCTTTGTGTCGCGCGCCCGGATCTCGATGCAGTTTTCGTACTTGCCGGACGGTGTCTGAACCGCGCGCGGTTTGCCCACCACCGTGATCGTGCCCAGCGCATTCGACCAGCTTCCGCCCTCCGGCTTCTCGAAGTCGAAGTAGACCGTGCCCTCAGGCATCGCAAAGATCCCTTGGCCCATGTCGAGCGAAGCGAGATCCACGCGGCCGGCCGCGGGCTTGAATCCGAACTCGGCCTGGACCCACGGATTCTCCCACCGCACCCGGAACACGCCGTTCAACTCGCCCGTCACCTCAAACACCATGGGCTTCTTGTTGAACGCCGAGGTCATCTCCCAACGGCCGCCCACCTGCATCGGCCAGTGGCTGGCAGCGAGCATCATCGCGAACGCATGGATCACGGCTTCTCTCCCAGGATCACAATCCAGGGATTCAACGGCGAAGGCCGCAGCCACGCGAACGCGCTGTGCGACACCAGCGAGAACAGCGTCTCCACCGGAAACGCGAACAGCCGTCCCTTCCAATGCTGTTTCATCCGCAGGAATCCCCAATATCCCCGGACGGGCAGCGCCTCGAACCGGTTGCATCCCGCTTCGCCAAACAACCGCCGGTAGTCGCCCGCGGACAGCAGGAACCGGCTCGTTGGCGGATTCCACCGCGGATACGGCTGCGCTGGATTCCGCCCGTGGAACAGATCCAGCGGAAACCACCGGTTCGGACTGCTCACCAGCACCTTTCCACCCGGCCGCAACACGCGCGTCATCTCGCGCGCGATTTCCAAACGGTCCTGCCAATAGCGCGGCGTCACGCGATTGGAATCGCCTTCGACGCCAACGTGCGGAAAGACGCATCCGCAATAGACCAGGTCAAACGTCTGATCCGCGTAAGGAAGATGCCGCCCATTGGCCAGGCACAGGCGTTCCGGATGCTGGCGCGACGGCCAGGCCTTTGACCGGTTGCCGCAGTCAATTCCCGCGATGTTGAATCCGGCGGCGGCGAGCTTGTCGACATCGATTCCCGCGCCGCAGCCAAGCGACAGCAGCCGCGCGCCCGGCTTCGGGAACAGGCGCTGGAACACCGGCAGCCAGTAGTTGCTGGTCAGGTAATCGTTCGTCAGGGTTTCGTAGGCTGTCCGCTCGGCGTCGTCCTCGTCGTCGAACCGGCCGCCGCGGATCAGATCCGGAATCCCGTTCTCATAGCTGTATTCGGCGTTGCACCGCGAACAACCAATCTGAGTCCGCGACCAGATCAACTCACCGTGGCACATGGGGCACACCAGCCGGATTGCCGGCGTGAACATCAAATCGCGACTCCGCCTTCGGGCCGGCCCATCTCCATTTCCTGCTTGGTGCGGTCGGATTCCTGCCGCACGGCTTCCAGCAGCATCAGCGATCCCGCCCGCAGCCCCAGCAGCGCCGCTGAAGCCCACCGCAGCGGATTCGCCGGACCCAGGTTGTGGTGCAGGCAGTACCATTTGTGCGCGGCTTCGTGAAAGCTGCGGATATGGCGCATCCGCACCTTGCGCGTACGCACACCCGAACCCGCGCCTTCGTAGTGCACGATCTTCGACTGCGGATGAAGGTAGTTGTTCCAGCCGGCCTCCTGCAGCTTCGCGCAGATCACTTGCTCGTGGAAGTAGTAGAAATCTTCGGCCAGCCCGCCCACCTCCCAGTAAGGCTCGCGCCGCGTCATCATCGCCGCCGCCGACAGCCAGTCGACCTCGTACGGTTCGGCGCTGTCGATCTTGTGCGACAGCAGGTAATCACGCGCCCACTTGGAATTTGGAAACAGGCGTGTGAGCACGGATTTCCGTCCGAAGATCGCCGCCCAGGGCGTCGTGAACGAGCGCCCGGAGGAGAACTGGTCCGTGCGGTCGAGATTCAACAGGCGGCTGCCGATCATGGCAGCCTTGGGATTGCGGTCCATCCACTCGACAAGCTTCGGCAGCGCGTCTTCGAGAATCAGGATGTCGTCGTTCAAGTGCAGGAAGTAGCGTCCGCGCGCGATCTCCGCTCCCTGATTGCCGGCCTTGCAGTACCCCAGGTTCGATCTGTTGGCGATCACCCGGACATCCGGATGGGCCGCCAGTTCCTCCAGCGTTCCGTCGGTCGATCCATTGTCGACCACGATGATCTCGTAGGTCACCTTACGCCACACCGCGCTCTTCAGCGAACGGATGCAGTCGCCCAGGTACCGCTTGGAATTCAAGCTAATGATGATTGCCGAGACGTCTACCGCGTCTTTCAAACCCCCGCCTCCTCAAAAGGCGCGTAATAATAGAGCGCCATGCTCATTCCCATCGCAAGCCACCATCCCTTGAGCGGAAAATGCAGAACGTCCACCTGGACCGCGTAGACCAGCGTCGCCAGCAGCGCGATGCGGGCGGCGGTCAGATATCTCGCCGGCGGCTCCTCGCCCAGGACATCGTAGGCGCGCTCGGCGCGGCGGATCCGCCGGTAGAGCACCACCAGGAATCCGAACAGCACCGCGGCGCCGAAAATTCCAGTCTCCATCGTGCTCTGGATGTATTCATTGTGCGCCGTGGAGTTGTCCGGCATCAGCATATAGCGCCGCATGCGCTTGGGGATCTCGGTCTGGTTGCCCAACCCGATCCCCAGCACTAGATTCTCCGAGATCGACTCCAGTCCCGCCTCCCAATAACGCAGCCGTGCCTGCAGCGTCAGCGACCTCTCCAGCGACCAGTTGTTGGGATCGAGGATCCGCTCGTAGAGTGCCGGGGGCAGAAAGGGCGCCGCGCAAGCTCCGGCTCCGATCAGCACGTAAACGTGAACCGGGCGGATCCGCAGCATCCGCGTGGCCGCGAGCAAAACGCCCACCGCCAGGCCCGCCAGCAGTGCCGCGCGCGTGTTGGTGAGCAGGATGTTGTAGGCGATGATCCCCGTACCCGCCAGGATCCCCAGCCGCACCCAGACCGACGAGGTCAGCGAAAAGAAGTAGGCCAGAAACGGCAGCGTCAGGATGTTGTTGATCGCATACACCGCCGGGTGCGACGTCGGACCCATGGCCCGCACCATCTGGCGGGAGGTCTCGAACTCGGCGGCATCCTGAAGCACAGTCGAAAACCGGTCTTCGGTCGAGCGCTCGCCCGTTGAGGCGAAAGCGTCCTCGGTCACCAGTCCTTGCGCCGTGTGCCACTGGTACATCGTCATCAGCCCGATCCCTACGCTCATCGCGAGCCAGAGTCCGGTTGCCCATAGTACATAGCGCCATTCCTCGGCCATGTTGATCACGAGGAACAAGAAAAGCAGGTTGCCGAGCATCGCCCCCGCCGTGCGCACACCGCTCAGGAAATCGTTCGAATACGTCAGCGTGACGATCCCCCATCCGAGGTAAGCGGCGGCATAGAGCACGAACGGCAGGTCCACGCGCAGCTTCTTGCGCGTGATCAGCCGGTGCAGAAGCAGGCCAGCCAGCGTCGCCAGTCCCATGACTCGGATCAGCGAGAACGTGAACGCGCTTGAGTCATTCGTGAACCGGCCGATCCGCTCGAGTGGAATCACGAGCACGGTGAGGAAGAAGCCCACCATCGGCTCGATCAGGATCAGTCCGCCACCGATCAAGGCCATTGCCGCCGCCACCCCCATGAGTGGCGATGTCTGTGCCGCCACGGCGGTGACCGCCGGACCGAGCCCCAGCCCCGCGATCCACGGCAGCAGCCGTGAGTTCGCCGAAGAGCGCAGAGCCTCGAGCCGCAGCACGTTAATTCAACAGCCTGGGCTTGAGATTCACTTCGCCGAGGCAGGGAATCCCGAGTGCCGCTTCCATTTCCGCCGGATGGCTAACGGTGCCGCTGGCGTAGTGGAGCAGCATGGCGAGTCCGAGCCCGAGCACCAGGCCCACCGGCAGCAGGACGCCCATGATCAGCAGCTTCTTCGGATACACGGGCAGGAGTCCGGCGGCGGGCGGGGTGACGATGCTGACGTTCGAGATCCGGCTTTTGTCGAGTTCGGCGGCGACATCGGCGTCGGCCTGGCGCTTGACCATCGCCAGGTAGTCCTGTTCGGCGATTTGCCGCTGCCGCTCGATATCCACCATCGCGGCATCGGCGTCGTCCACCTGGCGGACCTGAGTTTCGACCGCCGTCAGGTTCCCGGCCTGGACGCGCTCGGCGGCCTTCAAACCATCCAGCCGCACGATGTCCTGCTTGAGCTTCTGCTCCAGATTCTGGCGCACCGGGTTCAATTGCGACGTGACCGTGCCGGGCTGGGTTGTCCGCTCCCTGGCGAGCATGTCGTCCAGATCCTTGATGCGCTCGTCAATGTTCCGCACCGGCACGGAATCGGCCTGGTACTTCGTGAGGAGAGTTGCCCGCTCCGAGCGCAGGTCGGCCGCTTGCTGCCGCAGTTTTTCGACCAGAGGATTCGGTGTCGTCTGTTCCGTGGCCCGCTCAAACTGCGGGGTCGCGGCCACTTGTTCCCGGCCCGCCGCGATCTGCCGGTTCAAGTTCTCGATCTCGCTCCGTGTGCGGATCAGATCGGACCGGACATCCTCCACCTGCTTGAGTAGCAGTGCCTTCTGCTCGGCCGCCGACACCAGTCCCCGGCTCCGTTTCAGCGCCAGCCGCTGCATTTCTGCCTTCTGCAATTCCGCCTTGCGCTGCGACGCACGGGAGTCCAGGAACTCCTTCACTCCTTCGCTCCTGCGGACATCGACCCGGCGCGACATGTAGAGATTCAACAGCCGGT
>Ga0194132_10008869_pt1 | contig 14183 bp, 15 predicted proteins | sample TA2KigOf80mmetaG_FD_148612 | JGI IMG/M metagenome (GOLD analysis project Ga0194132, IMG submission 148612) | Freshwater microbial communities from Lake Tanganyika, Tanzania - TA2015054 Kigoma Offshore 80m | ecosystem: Environmental > Aquatic > Freshwater > Lake | place: Tanzania: Lake... | reverse complement strand
CCGACCGCATACTTGGTCAGTATCAAATCTTCAAGATGGGTTAGGTGTTTGACGACGTTCGTCTCGTTTGCTTCGTGTAGTGGAGCGTTATCAAAGCACGTGGTCCATTGGGTAAACGGTAGGTACGTCATAGGATTACGTCACGGACGGCATCGACGCCCAAATTTGTATAGGGACCGACTAGTGCGAGTGTTTCTGTTGACATAAAAGTTCCTATACGCCTATTTATATGGGGCGGGGCGTTAAGGCCCCGCCCCCACCACACGAGCATTATTTTACTACAGATGGAACAGACGGTTGGATTGTGATGAGACGTTTCTTTTCCTTTTCAGGAATCACATTCTCCACAATAATCGTCAATATGCCATGTTCTAACGCCGCATCACATACTTCGATCGTCTCTGCCAGGGGAATGTGTTTTTCAAACGACCGGAGAGCCAACCCACGATAGACATAATCATCGGTCGTGGATGTTTCGGGTTTAGTGCCTTTGATGGTTAGCACCTGCTTTTCCACTGACACTTCAATATCCGATTCTCTGAATCCAGCAACGGCGATGTCCAGCGCGTATACATGTTCTTTCAGTTTACGGATATTGTGGGGGGGATAATTGGTTTGTGTAGAACTCACCTGTTGGAGTTGGGTGCGAATGTCGTCGAAGAGCCGATCGAATCCGACGGTATATTGCGTGAGTTCGGTGGGGTACGGGTCTTGCAGAGCGTTAAAAAACGAACGTAGAGCGAGTTGTGTCATAATAGTCCTCCTTGAGCGACTGTCATTCGCCGCAATTCCCGAAGGCAATTGCGACTACGGTTAATAACATTATATAGTATATCACTGTTCGTATTTATATAGACGACGGAGGGGTCGTTAAAGGTTTTGATATAAACAACTGCCGGGTAATAATTTAAGTTGCTGGCATTTTCGGCACGTGCCGCAGTTCACATCCACCCCGTGGGTGACCCCGCATGTCGGGGTCTAACGCCCATAAATCATAATGACCATACTCATTCCACTTGGACATCGCAACCGCTACACTTAGTATACCAGATTTATTCTGTTGGACTTACACCGCATGTAGTAGTGGAACAAGATTTTTCCGAGGCCGCTTCCAACGCTTCCCGCTGGGCACAGGTCGGACATCCTCGCACATGCACTCGGGCGTTTTCATATCCCGTTCCTAACATGCGAACCGCTTCCGTTTCAGTGGCATATCGATAAAACGCAAACACATATTCACCTGCATCGTCTTTGGTAACTTCAACGACCCAATTTTGCCCCGGAGGAGGATTCCACCCCAAATACGTACCAATTTGATCGATAAACTTTGCTCTATCTGGTTCAGGGATTTGTTCATCTCCCGCCCGACTACCCGCGTCATACCCGAACTGGGTGACCCAATTTCTGAGCATCGGTCAATCAAAGCCCTGTGAGGTGATCCCTCCCACTCCAACATTGCCACCGTGATCAGTCATCTTTATTAACACGTTGAATCCGAGCGAATCTTTCATACCCATGTGTGTATCCTTTATGTAAGAGACGGTTAATAACATTACATAGCATATCACTGTTCGTATTTATATAGACGACGGAGGGGTCGTTAAAGTTTTTGATATAAACAACTGCCGGGTAATAATTTAAGTTGCTGGCATTTTCGGCACGTGCCGCAGTTCACATCCACCCCGTGGGTGACATTGGTTACGCATGTGCGCACCAGCGGCTTGATAGTGTTGTCGAGTAAACGCGGCTTCGGCTAAATGTGACGAAAATGATTTAATAGGCATACCTAGTTTCCTGTGCTATTTAGACTCCCGTCAGGTCGAGTCTTGATCAATCGTGGTGGACCGAGGTTCGCGTTCGCGGGTTTCTGTGTGTCACAGAGAGTACACAAATAGGTTCGTTCTGACATGGACGCGAGTATAGCACAAAAATCCCTCACATCAATCCTTCCCAAACAAATCCACGGATGTCGAGGCCGTCGCACGTGCAGCACGGACACGCGCCCACTGTTGTAGGGCGGACTGTCGTATCTTCTCACGCCAGTCCGGATCTTGTGCCCGCTTTCGAGCCGCTTCCGCAGTCTTTCGTCGCCAGTCCGGATCCTGTGCCTTCTTTCGATTTGCTTCCGCAGTCTTTCGTCGCCAGTCCGGATCCTGTGCCAGTTTTCGAGCCGCTTCCGCAGTCTTTCGTCGCCAGTCCGGATCCTGCGAACGCTTCTGCATCGCTTCCGCGTGGTTTTGTTGATAGTTCGGATCCTGCGAACGCTTTCGATTTGCTTCCGCAGTCTTTCGTCGCCACTCCGGATCCTGTACCAGCTTTCGAGTCGCTTCCGCGTGGTTTTGTTGATAGTTCGGATCCTGCGAACGCTTTCGAGCCGCTTCCGCATTCTTTCGTCGCCAGTCCGGATCCTGTGCCAGTTTTCGAGCCGCTTCCGCATTCTTTCGTCGCCAGTCCGGATCTTGTGCCCGCTTTCGAGCCGCTTCCGCAGTCTTTCGTCGCCAGTTCGGATCCTGTGCCTTCTTTCGATTTGCTTCCGCAGTCTTTCGTCGCCACTTCTCATCATACCGAAACCGGTTGGGAAACTGATGGCGATTCACACAGGCTGGGTCGTCCCAATTAAGACCAATCTGACGAGTTTCTTCGTCGCGCGTCTCAGGGTCGGTGGTATGTTCCGACAGAATCTCCCAGACAAACGCGTTTGGTGTGGCGCGAAACTCCTTCTTCCAAGGACCAGAAGAGAAATACCACCGGCCGAAATCCTCCGAGGGGGGACGACGACTTTTGTGGGAGCCAATATAAAACGCAGTGCCGTCGCGACGGGTGAGACGATAGACGTAATAATAAACGCGGGGATGGGAAGACATATAGAGTTAGTATAACATAGACGGGGGACACCCCACGCATGTGTCGCGGGGGATGTGTGTATTCATTTATTTTCAAGCGGATACCACAGTCAGTCTGCGCTGGGCATATTCTTTGACTCGACGGAGCATAAAATAGGCACCATTGCGTCGGTTCATGCTGAGAATGAATCCTAGAGGCAGTGCTGTCAGTAAATCTGTGGTGTTTTCCATAATCTCTGCTGGTGTATGCCCCGAATACACATCACTAATCAGCGTCACGGTGCCTTTGACAAGCAACGCGTCACTATCGCTCACATACCGAATCGTGTCCGACTCCATACGCGGTACCAACCAGACGCGACTCAGACATCCCGGCACACGAAACGGATCGATGCGAAACTCCTCGGGAAAAGGCAACGCGCGGCGGGCCAAATCAATCAAATACGTGTATCGCGCCGTGACATCCTCACAGGCCGCAAACTGCTGTCGATAGTGCGCGATTTTTTCATCAATGGACAGCGTGGGGCACGCATTATCAGGGGCAATCATAGATGGACATGAGCAGTAAAAATATACTAATGAACACACCAAACGCAACCGTGGTTGCGGGAAAAAAAGAGTAACCCAAAAACCAATATTACATAGAACAGAGAGGAATGGTTGAATTGACTCACTGAATCATCGGGTGCTTTTTGTGTAAGCATCGCGGTGCTCTCGACGTCCCCGAAAATAAGATGAGACGATTCATTCGGGGTGATGGTCCATAAACACTGGAACGTCGCGGTTTTTCCATGAGGCAAACCTACGTTTATGTTCGCGATAATATTTTTGATAGGCGTGCACGGTTGCGTCCCATGTATTCCCCGGCACCCGACATTCGTCTGGCATACACTGAGGAGGGGGTACCGCGCATCCTCCACCAACAATCGGCGGTGTCATGGACAGTAAGTGTTGTAGCCGTGACGTGCTGTGGGTTTTTCCATACCGATGAGTGTATTCCTCAAGCAATGCAAGGTATAATTTATATGCCCAAGCATAATGCTCGGGATGATCTCCGACCCATTTTGTGGAGGGGTGATTTTTATGGGTGGCTTTATATACGTGTTCGGCGAACGGAGAGTTCCAACGATGATGTGCGGTGGAGAGAAGTTGAGCCGTTTCGACAATCATCTTAATCACATGTTTATCGATGTGCATTTTGGCCGCCAACACGGGATTTTTATCAATTACAAAAAGGTTCATATTGATATTATACCACGATAGTTATCGACGGGGGATGACACTGCTTATGGGTGCGTCATGGGATGAGCGTCGGAAACGCTTTTTTCACAATATCTTTCGTGATTGGATATTTCTTTTGTAGCGTCTTATCCTTGACGGCTAGCAAAACCTCCGCCTCGTCGGGGTGTATTGACTCCAATAATTGCACAAATTGCATTTCTAGTCGATATTTGGGCACATTACGGTTTGTGGGTGGGGTCGCTCGACCCATAAGTTCCGCATCGGCAGTTAGCAGAGTGTTCTGAGTATTGCGTACCTGTGCGTCGATTTGCGCCACCGCCGCATTCAATTCTTGACCTTCTTTCATGATGCGCTGTGATGCTTCGATTGCTTGCTTGAGCCGTAGCCGTGCGACTTCGATGCCTTCTTTAGCGTCTTCAATTTCTTTTTCTGACGCTCGATATTCGGCAATTTTTTCTTGAAGTTGTTTGCCTATCTCCGCTTGTGTGGTTTCCAATTCCGACAATTGTTGTTTCTGTGTTTTACTCAAACTGTCGAGGGCGGAATTACTGGGTTGCAACCACAGATAACTTAATTTACGTGTTTCGGTGTATAGCGTAGATTCGGTTTGATCAATTTGGTTTTCATTGCGCGTGAAGGGAGGTGTCCCTTCAGGTAGGTTGTACGCAATGGTTGCATCAAAGTTGTGATGCAGCAGCAATCGTAGCGTTGGGCTATCATGCGTTTTCAGCCATTCAACCTTTTTGGCGACGGATCCGTCGCCGGTGAAGTCTTTGAGTTTTGCTAAAATTTCTGAAATTTGAAGTTTCATTGCCATGGTGTATTCCTTTCACGCTCCACGAGCGCATGGTGTAGTGTCTACGTCTATTTAGACATCCGCGGCGCTGCGGTGCCCATGAGACCGATCATTGTGTGCCACATGGCAATTCCCGCCGCCGTCGATACATTAAGCGACCGTACAATGCCGGGTTGGGGGATGGTATAGCAGAGTTCGTTGCGACATATCGAATCGGGAATTCCCGTGTCTTCTGATCCAAACACCAAACAAACAGGCGTGACACTATGTGTCGGGTGAAAATCAAAGAGCGGCAGGCCCCCTTGCTCGATTATTACGGGAGTATATCCATTGACTCGGATAATTTGCAACACATCGGTCCAGTTAAAGGGGTCTAGTTCTTCTGACGATTCAAAATGGGCAATTTCAATGTAGTTATGGGCCCCCACGGTGCTCCGACGATCATATTTCTTTTTTCCGAACATAAACACGCGTTCGGCACCAAGCACACAGGCGGTGCGAATTATGACGCCGGTGTTTAGATCGCCTGTGATATTCGCTAAGGCTACCGCATAGGGCAAGAGTTTGGATTTTGCAATATCTCGCAAGGCATCCACTGATAAGTGTTGAAGATCTGTCCGAACATTAAACGGGGTGAGTTTCGGTGCAACGTCGGGAGTCATGACAGGGGATGTTGTACTGAGGTTAGGATTTTTTGCTGTAGTGGTTTTTTGCATTGTATCCGTTGATGACAAATCCACCCGCCGCTGGAAGTCGTGTCAGCGGGGTGCGGCACGTTGCACATACCGCATGTTGTGAGGCTGCATATGACGGAAAGAGCCGCTCACATATGACATTACAGCGTTCACACCGAAAATCCCATAATGGCATAATTTACCGACCGTCGTTAATACAATGCCAGGCAGAATAGCAGGTCTTCGAACAAAACACGTGCGAATCCCATTCACCGCCACTGCGTTCGTTAATGTATTGATAATTAAACTTTTGTCCTTTGCCGTCAGTTTTATCCCGACCACAAAATTCACATTCACGAAAGGCATATCCTCGAACAGCGCGTCGATTCATAATTACGGTAGACATAAAACTCCTTGAAACATTACTGCTGTTAGTATAGCAGAATTTTACGGGGCATTACGAATTAATTGTTGTGGAACATCACTTATGTGTGGAGAGTTTGTTTCTGGGGTTTCCACTGTTTCTGTGGGTGGTCTATATTCCGGCGGGGTGAGTGATGTTGCCGCCGGTGCCGAAATAATGGGAAGTGAGACGGGAGGAATATCTGACTTGGTGTCAAGAATATTGACCGTATTGTGGGGCTGGGTCTCTATCGGAGACAATCGAGTAAACAAAATATTGGCCGCAATAAGCAACATGATTGCCATGGGATCAAATACTACCATTAGTATCAGGGTTAACCAGATTGCAGATTTGCGGATAGTGGTAATGTCATCGGTCCCATATACCGCTTGTGCCACATATCGCAAGGGCCCAATATCCGCTGTGGCCTTGTTGGTTTCCGCTTCTATAAGAATGCGGTCTTTTTGCGCGGCGGTTAGTGCTTCCGTAATTCGTTGTGTTTCGGTGAGTAATGCCGCACGACGCGTAGCATTTTCTCGTTGCACTTCGACCGCTCCTTGTGTTCCACGGAGTCGTTGTGCGGATCCTAATTGAGACACGAGTTGTGTGGACTGCTCGGTCAAGGCGGCCAGTTCGGTGGCGATTTGCCTGCGCTCGTCTTGTAACTGAGTTTCTCGTAATTGCACTTCTTGTAAGGTCAGTTGCGCGGTAGTATAGCCCGTTTCACTTTCCACATGAGCGCGAGTAAGGTATCCAAAAATGCCCATTGAAGTCACGCACATAAGCACAGCAATTGCGGCAACAAAATAGATACGAAGAAGATGTCCCGCCAATTGACGGTAGCGATACATCCACGACACGGCTACAATCTTCGCGAGTTCAAGCATACTAGACATGACAATTACCGGCCAATAGGCTCCGGAGAAAATCATGGCTAAACCGACGACCGAGTAGAAGCCTGCCACAACCGATAGGGCGAGTCCTGTCAAAAAGGTGATCCAGGCAAATTTACGCATATAGCGTATTTAGGACGACGCGGTTACTCGCCGCGGCGAGTATACTCGCCGTGGTGGGAGTTAGCGATGTGTGTGACGAAATTGCTGGTACCAGATAAAATTATACCGACACCGAGGGTCCGTGGAGGGATAGACCCATACGATATTACCGAATTGGTCGCGCACGGGTGTGGGGGGCACCAGCGGGCAGATCGGATATCGCACCGTGTATCCCTGACCATAATATGGATAATTGAGATAGACGGGATAGACCATTGGAACATACGACCCTTCCGCGGCAGACACGGCGGTGCCTACAACGGCCCCGATGAGTGCACCTACTGCGGCATCGCGCACTAATGGCCGCGACGTCGCACAACTGACGGTGGTGGTGCTGCTAAGAAGTAGGATAATTGTGGCAATAAGTCGTTGCATATCTAGAGTATACCACATATTACGCATCGGTTATTAATTAATAATGTGGCATTGTAAACTTCGACGTGCCCTCGTGCGCGAAAGTATGCGCGAGGTTGACGTGCCTTGGGGCCTCGATAAACAGAACGCAGAGGCACGCGAATGTCACTGTGTACCGCACGATGCCAGCGGCAGCGGTTGCCTTCCCGCAAAGCCACTTAAGCCTATAACAATCATGCTTTAGATACCTCATAATAAAAACTATCGGTATCTTCGGTAACCCATCGATCAGCAACCGTTTCAACCGATAGGTGTTCCTGATCAACTTTGATTTCTTTGGGCGCGAGTGGAAATTGTTTTGTGACCCAATTACTATCTCGCCAAAACAGGCGATTATTTGGTTGACATAATAGATAACCGGCATCGGCGGCTAGCACGTGGCCGCACTTATAATCAGACGGCTCCTCACTATATGGATTATTAAACCAATCAATGGTAAAAAGATACGTTGCCCAAATCTTTCGCTTATCTCGTAGCAGCACCTCGGCGCGTTTCTCTTTTAAAAAATCAAATTTTGTAATCGTACAATGCTCGCCAAAGCAATCCCACAATTGTTTGTAGTAATAAGGAATGTCGTCTTTCGGTGGCTTGGTATAAATTTCACTCAGCGGTACTCGACTGCGTAGCATTCCGTAGTCGGTCATTACATGAAAGGTCAATATTTTCATGGAAAGAGACTGCGCGCCAAACGCATAGGCCTCATGAAAGATATCACGATGCGCTTCATTCTTTGTAAAATGCGACTGACGAATCACGCATTTAAATGCAGGAATATCAATATTGACCATCATAACTATAATGAACGAAAATTAAACAGTGTCTTCTGACGAGGTTTCCATCTTTTTAAAATATTCTTCAATCGAGTCGTTCGGCGAAGATGTCAGTCACGCGTTACGATTCGTCTTATAGTATTTAGAGTTTCACGTGGGTGTCTTCAATCACATCCCACACAAAATCACGTTCATCCATTCCGGTTGCGAGTGGATAGCGTTTGCCTTTATAGGTAATCTTCGGGGACTCGTCATAAGCCGCCGCAAAATACCGGTTCAGAAATGCATCCGTCCATACCGCACGTCCTCCGAAATATTTACGGAAGTACGCCGCAACCTCTTGGAAGTATCGCGTCATCGATTGCTCTGTCGTTTCTTCTGATCGTTTATAGCGCGGACCATACACGGGTCGCGCTTTCCATAACGTCAAGAATTTATTGTAGCGACGTTTAGACTCCGGCGTCTCTACAGACGGAAATTTTTCAAGTTGCGTGATGAGTTTGGTGATTGCCGCGACGTCTCTCGTCGCCAGAATGCGGTGGACGTATTGCTCTTGTGCGGACGTCACCTTTTTGGTCGACAGCAACGCTTTAATGGTCGTTGTCAAATTTGCCAAATTCGCTTCGGTGACGTAATCCTTGAACGACTGCATCACGACGTCTCCTCCTTCAATTTATCGGAGATTGATTTTTTACCCCATCCCCATTTACAAGACCAGTATTTGGCTTTCCACTTCGGGCCGGGGTCTGAGCAGTTGTGACGTGCAAGAAAGTTTTTGCGGCGTTCTGGATCGTCTCGTTTGATAGAAAGATTGGGATCGCCGAACCCGAGTTTGATGACGTTGCCGTTTTCGTTCTTCACATAGACCGCAAACTTCTTCGGGCCGTCGGGAGTGCGGAACGGATTATTGAGTGTCACCGTACGTCCGTCGTATTCCGCCTCCTCCAATGACCGCGCCTCACCACACGACGTACAGGTGTCGTCTTCACGCAGGTTACCACACGACGTACAGGTGTCGTCTTCATGCAGGGCGGGGTTCTCCGAACGAGGGTCGACGTTAGACCGACGAAGACGGTGTGCCAGGGCCTGCCACGCTTTTCCAATCGGGTTTGTGACGGGCGCGTTCATCCATGCACGAATCTGCTTGTTCATTAGTTCAAGTGATTGTGACTCTTTGTTATTGTCCACAATCAAGAAGCGGGCGGTACCGAATAGCCGCTGGAACGCCCCCATATTTTTTTGCACGTCGGTCCAACTATCCTTCACAATCGACGCAGGCAACACCCGTGGTCGTGCCGCATTTCGTGCGAGCGCAGTTTCCAATGAGGTGTTTACGAATACCATATAACAGTCGTACCCAAGAGATTGTGCCTGCTGAACTTTGGTTTGAATTTTGTGTACATCATCGCCGGTACCGTCAATGATGAGACCGAGTCGTCCGGATTCATAGAGTCGTTGTTGCAGGGCTGTCAGTGCTTTTGCGCGATCGCGCAACGCCATAATCTGATTCCATTTGTCGGTGTTATGTATTAGGGTTGCGAGATCTTTAGGATTGATGCCGTGCTTACGCAACTCGTTTTCGAATGTCGCGTCGGAGTTCACCAACTTTAATCCATGAGTTGAGAACGACGCACGAAATCGAGGGGTAACGGCGAACAGTTCGCCGGCCACATAACTTTTGCCGCTTCCGGGGCCTCCGGCCATAAAAACACACTTGAGTACGCCGGGATCGTCGACCCCCTCAATAAGAGAGGTTTCGTGTTCAGAAAGGCTAGCGATTCCGCAATCTTCATCGACGTAATCGTCATCGCTGTCTTTGCCCCACATCTTTCCCTTGTTCTTCTTGACGCAGGCATCACAGATGCGAAAGCCAAGTTTTTGTTCGCGGGGAGAAAGTTTCTTCTTGCACTGCTGACAGGTTGTAATGCGTTCCCATGCTTCACCGAGGGAGAGGAGTTCAACCAAGGCGGTGGCTTCTGCCAGTTCTCCCGGTGTATCCTGCTTGTAGATACGAACTAAGGAATCGGTGCCCCATTCCCGTTGTGACGGGTCTGACAGGTCATAGGCTTCGTTCTTTTCGGATTTCCATCCACCCCCGCGTTTCTTATACCATTTCGCAGCCCACCCGTTAGCATAAGCAGAATTTCCTGTGATCGTAATAAGACCATTCTGAATCATTACCCATGTTTCGTTTTCTGTCGTAGGACACCACACAGAATCGGTTCCGGCCTCTTTTTTATACAGATTTTGTGTTCCGTGTGTGCGTTTGTTGCGAATATACGTAGCACCTGATACGGATCCGGGAGTTTCGCGAAAAGAAACATAATATCCATTCAAATACGCCGCAAGTAATGATGACCATAGATGGTCATATTTTTTTTGAGAAAATCCAAACGTATGTCGTTTATGAATTCTCGATGATAGACCTTTGTCCCACCCGTCATACACAATAGAACTTGCCAAAAAGATTTCGCGCTGATTCTTGTCCATACTGAGAACATGATCAACCCATCGTTCGTGCTTTGACCAATCACACAATAATAAGGTTGATTCATTGTGAAGTGACGCACACATCACAATATTCATGTGCGTTGTGAGGTTTTGCGCTTCTACGAGTTTACGTTCCGTTTTTGTATCAACTACCCACTTATGATTGGGAGTGCATCGGATTGAAAACCCCGTAGGTTTGCCAATTTCAATCAATGGGGCATTTTCATAATAATGTTTATGTTGTACGGGTTTCCATTCCAAGCAATCCTTTTCCATGTTATATGTCAATATTTCGTCGCCAATTTCAATGTCGTCGTGTGAAGTTGGTCCAGATTTAGTAATGGCTAAACTGTCCAACGGAACACAGGGGTAGACATCAAACCGTTTCTTGGCCTCAGCTTTGGCCCGACTCCACAGCGAGGGGTTTGTCGGCACATTTTTTTCTGCGAGTATAGATTCTCCGATACGATTACTAACGGGTCGTGGGGTGTTTCCTGTGCCCCTTCGGTTGGTTACGGGGTCTTGTGCTTTCTTACGTTTTACGGCGTTTGCAATCGCTTGTTTGCCGCCTTGTGCGCGAAGTTGTGCGGCTTTTTCTTTTGACAAGCATTTGGGTTTGCCTTCACCCTCACCACCACGATCTTCGGCGTCTCCACACTTTCCAATACGTTCACCTTTGGTGTTATAACGATCCCATCCTCCGCCGCCAACACCACCTTCTTTTCCTTTTCCAAACCAATCGCGTAAATCTTCGGACGTGAGGTCGCGCTCGTGGGCTATCGTCATCGCTACATCGGATAATGATGTTTCTTGTAGTTTTGGCTTTTTTGACGGGCGAATTCTGGAGAGGACAAAATGTTCGCCGGGTTCGTCTTGTTGAAACATGTTCAGCCACGTTTGCTCGTCTTTGGGAGACGCAATCGTTCGCTGATGGTCCCAGTATCCTGACCGCTTATTGTATTTCCAGAGATTGGTTTCTTCGTCCATCTCCCGACGGCGCTTGCGGGGCAGCTTCACGCCGGGTTCGCCTTCGGGACCAACGCCGATGCCCGCGACTTGACCCGACCCTGCACTCATGGTGGGGGCGGGCATACCCCCGTCTTCTTTAAGTTTGTGAGTCCTCATAGTACTCCTCGTATTGATATGTGTTCTATCGCAAGATAAAGTCCAGCACGTTCATATCGGAAAACCGCGAGGCGGCAAGAGGAGTCTTCTTTTCGCCGGCTTTACCCGTGCCTTCTGCACCAGCACCCATTCCTTTGCGAGCCAATCCAAACTGATCGCCAAACTCGTTACTCATATCGACCATATCTTCAATATCCATATCAACTATAATGACCGGCACATCCGTCGGTTCTTTTTCCCCACGCATCATATCATACGTCGCGAGTGCGGCCCAGCGATGATGCCCGTCGAGTACATACCCGTCTTTGGAGATAATCAATGGTTGACGTAACGGGTGTGACGCATCCTTCGTCTTGGGATCGTTATAGAGTGCCCACGCCATTCCTGCGACCTTATCCGCATTCAACTGGTTCTGGGTCGCTTTCATTTGCGTGGCGGGCATTTCTCCGCGTTGAATCTTGACGCCTTTGTTAGTGAGGTATTCCAAGAATGCCGGTTCGGCATTGACTTCCACATCTTTCGGGTCAATTCCTTTTTCCTTCGCGACTTTTTCCGCTTCCTTCCATGCGGCCGATCCAGGCACCGCTTTTGTCTTTAACTGCGGCATTTCCTCGCGAGGAATTTCTTTGTTGCCTCCACAGAACAGATTGGTGCCAGGAATAGACACGGTGCAGAGATCATAACTCGGTGGAGAAAGAATCCCACGCTTCTTGACTTCCGCTTTTGCGGCCGCGGAGAGTTCGTCGTCCGAATAGTCAGGATGTTGCTGCTTAATCGCGTCCGTGGCGTTTTTTACAGCGGTGATGTATTTCGCTGACGCTTGACCTAATTGCGCCATACGGGTCACGAATTTCTTTTCCGACTTGGGATTATTTCCGATCGATTGATTCGAAGATTCGGGTCCGATATTTTTGGGCACCGGAATCTTCGTGACGGCTTTGATTATAAGTTTGTCTAAGTCGGTTTTTGTAATCTGTTGTAGTTCTTTTTTGCCTTGTCTTTCGCGTTCTTTTTGTTTACCCGCTTCAAATGACTGAATCTCTTTTGGAGACAGGTTAGGCGTGACGAGTTTGTGTTTCTGTAGGTTCGCTTTCTTGACGATATACGTTGCACCCGACACCTTATTGGTGACCAGATCGTCTTCTTGCAACACTTGTTCTAACAAATCGTCAATACTACGTAAGTTTCCCATCTGTATACCCCGTTAGCGAGCCGGTCAGACTGGTTGTTTCTTGCGCTGAATGTCGGCTTGCTTTTGTTGTTGCTTTTGAATTTTATCATTGAACGCCCGCTGTTGTAGGACATTCTTTTCTCGTTCGTGTCGGGTGTCCATTTGCGTTTTTTCTTGTGCGTGGCGTTGACGCAAGGCGTCTTTGGCGGACGGGCCCGTGTTTGACTCGGCTTCCGACAGTCCCAGTTTTTTCAGTGTAAGGGGCGTCAGCCTCTGACGTACCAGTTTCTCATCCCACTTGATGCCCATTGACTTTGCGAGTTTCAGCATTTTCGCCCCGAGCGCCCAGCCTTCATTCGTATGCGAGCCTGACAGCCACACGCGAATCGCTTGGTTTACGATCGCTTCGGGGCTACCTCCAGATACTCGAAAATCGACGGTTTGTCCCGACCCTTTCACGGTACCGAGTGATTTGGCAATCACCAGCGCGGCTTGCATTCGTAGTGGGACCATCGCGTCTTTCTTCTCGTCCGCTTCCGCAAGCGGTTCCACGGCAAACTCAGGGTTTTGGTCGTCGCTATACTTGAAATAATCGTGTAACGCGGTAATCGCGGTGTCCGCATCGGTGACCTTTGCTTGCACCCACGCTTCCACATTTGACGGCGGGTTAGACGACACACGATCCAATAGCGCATTTGCGCGATCGACGATGGACATCAACTGTCCTTTCATCATCCCGAGGTCGTCATTTTCTTCGACCAGCGACGCTACTTTCCGACGCGATTCCTTCAAGGCCATCAGTTTCTGATAGTACTTGCTATGCAGGGAGTCTACTTTCTTGATGAGAGGTTCATACTTGGCATAATCCAAGCCACCCTCATTCTGAGCGATGTTCTTCAGCTTGGCTGCTAACTGTTGTTCCTGTGGCGTGCCAAACAGCAAGGTGAGGAACAGCGCATTATCGGAGTGAAGGTTGTTTGCTTCGTTTTCCCGATACTGGCGCAGCAGGTTCTTCTTGGTGAACCCAAAGGTCGCAAGATATTCAAAATCTAAGGGCTGTTGTTCCACTTCGGTTAACTGATGCGATTCATTCGTGGCGCTATAGCCTTTGTCGACCGCGTTAAAGAAATCGTCCTTCTTGTCGTCGGGAATATCTGCGGGGGAGTCATAGCCGTGCTTCTTCAGCATGTCGCGGAAATA
>Ga0194132_10008867_pt1 | contig 14185 bp, 8 predicted proteins | sample TA2KigOf80mmetaG_FD_148612 | JGI IMG/M metagenome (GOLD analysis project Ga0194132, IMG submission 148612) | Freshwater microbial communities from Lake Tanganyika, Tanzania - TA2015054 Kigoma Offshore 80m | ecosystem: Environmental > Aquatic > Freshwater > Lake | place: Tanzania: Lake Tanganyika... | reverse complement strand
CTTACAGAGAGGCACCGGAAAACATCACCTCAGCAAGACGCTACGCCAAGTCAACAGCCCGATCAAGCACCGACGCGACGCCGATCACTCAGGTGGCCCGCGTCTCCATCGGTGCATAATTTAGGTTGCATGGAGGTCACAAAGTGTTTTCTTCTTCCAAGGGTTTCGCCATTCGATCCCTCGCCACAATGGCCCTGGTTGCCGTTTCGCTCCATGCGCAAACGGGCCAAGGCATCATCACCGGCGTGGTAACCGACAAGACCGGCTCCGTGGTGCCAGGCGTGAACATCCGGCTCACAGCCAGGGAATCGGGCTTCTCCTATTCCGCGGTCAGCAACGACGAGGGGCTGTACCGGGCGCCTTATCTGAACCCGGGGATCTACGAAATTTCGTTTGAGGGGCAAGGTTTCAAGCGTCTGATTCGTTCCGGCGTGCAGGTGCGTTCTACGGAGACGGCGCGCGTCGACGCGGAACTGGACGTGGGCAATGTGGTGGAAAAGGTGGAGGTGACCGCCAACGCCGCGATCATCGAAACCGAAACCTCCATGACCGGACATCTTGTCACCGGCAAAGAGCTGGTCAAGCTTCCCACGCCGCAGATGAAGGTGGAGAGCATGTTGTGGTATGTGCCGGGCGTCACCAGCCAGGCCGGCGCCGGCCATGCGGTGGGCGGCCGCTCGCGCGCGTTCGTGATGGCTAACGACGGCGTGTCGGGCATGACCCCCGGCACGGGCTCGATCGGCACCGGCCGCAATATGTCCACTTCTCAGCACGCGATGGAAGAGATCAAAGTGCTCACCACCGCGCTGCCCGCGGAGTATGGCCACTCCGGCGGCGGCTTGATGAACGTGAACTACAAGTCCGGCGGCAATCAGTTGCATGGCTTGGCCGAAGAGCGCTACATGGCGCGGCACTTCATTCACCGCAACTTTCAGGACGCGCAACGGCCCACCAACAACTTCGGATTCCACCTCATGTCGGCGATGATCAGCGGTCCCATCGCGATCCCCAAGCTCTACGACGGCCGCAACCGCACGTTCTTCATGTGGGCCTTCCAGCGACATCACGAGAAGGCGTCGGAGAACGCCAACATCAATGTGCCGAGCCCGGCGATGCTGGCCGGCGACTTCAGCTTCAACGGCCTCGGCCAACCGGTGTACGACCCCGCTTCGCTTACGCGCGATGCCGCCGGCGCCTATTCGCGCACGCAGTTTCCAGGCAACCGGATTCCGCTCAGCCGCCTCGATCCGGTCTATCAGAAGTTCCAGAGCCTGAATCCGTTCGAAGTGGAGAACAACCGGTTCAACCAGGCCTTCATGACCGCCACCGGGCCGCGCGACAACCGCAGCGCCGATACGGTTTTCCGGTCTTACCGCACCAGCTTCGACAACAAGGTCGACCACTCTTTCTCAGATCGCCATAAGATTTTCGGCCGCTGGTCGTACTTCCGGCACCGCTCATTCAACGGCCGCTGGCAGATTGGCGCCGCCAGGCGCGACTTCGATTTCAACGCTGTGCCCATTCCCATCAATCACAACCAGGTGGTTCTGTCGGACACCTTTACCCTCAGCCCCGTGATGGTGAACGAAATCCGGCTGGGCTTCAACCGGCGGTTCAACCTCCGGGAGCCCGGAACTACCGGTCAGGATTGGGCCCGGCAATTGGGGATTCCCAACGTGAGCGGAGCCACGTTCCCCACGTTTGTCTGCGCATCGGTGTTTACGGCCGAGTGCGCCGCCAGCCAAGGCGGCCGCCGTCTGATCATCGATTTTCCGGGCGGGCCTTCGCAAGACGTCAACGAGAGCTTCAGCTTTCAGAACAACCTCACGCGGGTCGCCGGACGCCACACCTTCAAGATGGGCTATGAGCTCATGCGGACGCGGCACAACGTACGCGTGGCCGACAATCCGTCGGGCATCTACGCCTTCGGCGGCACCGATTTTCCGTTCCGTCCCAACACCGGCAACGCATTCGCGGCGTTCATGCTCGGCTCCGTGCAGCGCGCGGACTTTACACAGAGTCTCGCCACGTGGCTGCCCCGCTGGTGGAGTCACGCCGCCTACCTGCAGGACGACTTCAAGTTCAGCAAGCGTCTCACGTTGAACCTCGGCGTGCGCTGGCAATACGAGTCGCCGTTCTCCACTAAATACGGCCAGCAGAGCCAGTTCGATCCCACCGCGCGCGATCCGCTCACCGGACGCCCCGGTGCCATCCTGCACGGCACCGGCCTGCTTGCCAAGCGCGACCTGAATAACTTCCAGCCCCGCGTCGGCCTGGCGTACTCCATGCGCGACGGCCTGGTGTTCCGCGGCGGTTTTGCCATTAACACGCTGGATCTGTGGACGGCCGGCCTGAACGAAAACTTCGAAGAGTACTTTGCCTCGGCCGCGGCTGAGCGCGAGCCCGGCAACCCGGACATCGCCTTCTATCTCCGCAACGGCCCGCCCGCCACGCGGTTTAACATTCAGCCCGACGGCAGCGCACCGTTCGTGGGCACCAACTTCGGCGCCCGCACGGCTTCGTGGCGCGACCCCAACATGCGCCTCCCCTACATCATGAACTGGAACGGCGGCGTGCAGAAGCAGATGGGCTCGTCCACGCTGGTGGAGTTGGTCTATCAGGGTTCGGCGGGTGTCGGTTTGCTGAACCGGTGGGACATCAACCAGATTCCTCTCAATATCTCCACCGACCAGACCCAGTTGCGTCAGATCTTCCAGGCTACGCAGAACTTCAAGCCTTATACCCAGTTCGGCAATGTCTTCCATTATTCCAACTACGGCCACTCTTCGTTCCACTCGGGCACGGTCAAGGTGGAGAGGCGGATGTCGAAGGGCTACAGCATCGTCAGCTTCTATACGTTTGCCAAGTCGATCGACGAAGCCTCCGATGACGGCGCCGCGGGAGGCGTCACCTTCTACAACCGGCGCCTCGAAAAGGCCCGCTCGAACTACGACGTGACCCACCGCTGGGTCACCTACGCGCTGTGGGAACTGCCGTTCGGCAAGGGACGCAAGTGGATGAACTCGTCGAACTGGTTCGTCAACGGTGCGCTCGGAGGCTGGGAGTTGAATGTCATCCAGACGCTCGAAAGCGGCCTGCCGATGTCGTTCTCGCACGCCGGTTCGCCGAATCAGTATCTGCCGGGCACACAGCGCCCGGACATGGTGCCCGGCCGCACCCACGACAGCATCCGTCTCGAATGGGACCGCAAGGGTCCCAACCGGCACCAGACCGCCCTGGCGCTGCCCTGGGCCGACATCAATGCCTTTGCCTATCCGGCCGCGTTCAATGCGGGCACCTCGGGCCGCAACATTCTCACAGGCCCGGGGAACTTCTGGTATCAGACGTCGATCTCCAAGACGTTCACCATCAAGGAACGGATTCAGGCCTCGGTGCGCTATGACGTGAACAACCCGCTGAAGTATTACTTCTTCAATCAGCCCACCAATCAGGTGGATCTGCGCGCGGCCAACCGGAACAACTTCGGGAAGATCACCGGCAACCAGGGGAGCTTCTCGGGTCTCGGCGGACGGTTGTATCAACAGATCGTGCTCCAGGTTCGGTTCTAACTGCCAAACGTCCGAACGGCGCCTTGGGCCATGCGCAAAGCGTGGTTCAGGGCGCCGTTTTCCATTTGCCTTGGCGGTGTCACATCGGTTCGATAATGCTGCTAATCCTGCACGCTGGCCGGCGGGTCCTCGCACAAGTTCAGAAAGGGGAGAGGGTTGACTTATGTGGCTTTGCAAGCGGCGCGGCCGGTGGCGCTACGACCTGGTGTTTCGGGCGGCGCCGGTGGTGGCCCTGACCGCGAGCGCCCGACTGGGCGATTCGCGAGGTTTGCCTGCGCGCCGCCATGAACGATTACGTCCCTAAGCCGATTGAGCGCGGAGAGTCGTACCGGGTGGTCAGGCAGTCAGTAGAGCCGCGGGCCGGAGGATAAGCTATCATCCAAGAGTCCTCAACCCAAGGAGGGGATTCGGATGTGGATTCGCAAGGGTGACCGTGACCGGCGGAAGGGCGTGGATTCGCCCATGCCAACGCAGTTGGTATCGACCGAGGAGTTCATTCCCCGGCACCAGACCGAAGAGCAGAAGCGGGTGGAGCAGCTGATCGGCAGTCTGGCGGACGGCAAGGCAAAGAAGCTTGGCATGGACCGGCGGACGTTCATGCGCTCTCCGATGGGGATGGCGACCTGTTTTTGGGCCTCGAACCAGGTGTTCGGCGCCAACTTCGAGGTGGACGAAGCCGAGACGATGGAGGAGGCGGCTTCCGCGGAGAAGTGGCCAAAGGGCGAATACTTCGTGCTGGATGTGCAGGCACACTTCACCAACGGCTTTGCCCTGAACTTCCGCACGGACCCGAGCATCGTGGGCATGGGTTTCAATCTCAAGAACGATGCCGCCTCTTACGGCTTCCGGAATTTCGTGAAGGAGTTCTTCTTCGACTCCGAGACCGACATGATCATCATTTCGGGCGTGCCGGGGCGCGAGATCCTGCGGGACAAGGACGGCAAGATCCCCGAGGGGGCCATGCGGCGCGGCGGCATTCTGCCGAGCTGGCTGATGTCCCAGGCATCGCGCGATATCAACAAGCTGGCCAGTTCCACGCGCGCGTTGTGCCAGGGCAACCTGGCCCCGAACCATTACTGGGACAAGGCCAACAACAAGATCAACGAAGCCGAGACGCTGGAACAGATGGAGCGCGAGGTGAAGCAGTATGGCATTGCATCGTGGAAGTGGTATTGCCATACGGACCCGGGACAATCGGGCGGGGGCTTCCAGCTTGACGATGACAAGGCGGCGTGGTTCTATGCCCAGACGCGGAAGCTTGGCATCAAGCTGATCAGCGTGCATAAGGGGTATTCGTACCAGTCGCGGACGCTGGGCCATCTGGCGAATCCGAAGGACGTGGAGAAGGCGGCGCTGGAGAACCCGGATATCAACTTCGTGATCTACCATTCGGCGCTGAAGCATGGGGTGAATGAGCCGGAGTTCAAGGATCCGAAGAACTACGACGCGGTTACCGGCGACTTCGCCTGGCACAACGTTCTGATGGACATCAAGAGGCGCAATCCCAAGATCCGGAACGTTTACCCGGAGATCGGGAGCTTCTTCGGCCCGCTGGTGATTGCCAACCCTCAGCTTGCGATGCATGGCATTGGGAAGAACATCAAGTACTACGGCGCGGACCATGTGGTGTGGGGGACGGACTGCATCTGGTGGGGGTCGCCGCAGTGGGTGATTGAAGCGTTCAAGCGGTTCCAGATCTCGGATGAGATGTGCGAAAAGTTCGGCTACAAGAAGATCAGCAAGGAAGACAAGGCCAAGATCTTCGGGCTGAACGCGGCCCGGCTTTACAAGATCGACCTGAAGAAGAAACGGAACCCGCTGCCCAAGGACGCACTGGATCATTTGAAGGATTCGTATCTGGCCGAAGGCGGGCAGCGGAACAATTTCGCCCACGGCTGGGTGCGGGCTGACGATTAGCCGGCATGCGGGCAGGCTTTCTATTCCTTCTACTGGCGGCGGCGGGTGGCGCGCAGCCCACGGTGAAGGCCCGGTACCACCATGTGGCGATCAACTCGGTGGATGTGGCGCGGTCGGTTGAGTTCTACGCGAAGAGGTTTGCGGCGGAACGCGCGGAATATGCCGGGGCGCCGGCTTTGCGGACGCAGCAGTCGTGGATCCTGTTCAACCGGGTGGGTGTACCGGCGCCGTCGGGGTTGACGTCAGCCATCTGGCACATTGGCTGGGGGGCGCCGGACATGCGGACGGAGTACCGCCGGCAGCTTGACTTGGGCACGCCGTTCGATACGCCGGTGACGATGTTGTTCCCGAATTTCTATTTCTCCTATGTGCGGGATCCGGATGGTGTGCTGATTGAGCTGAACTCGGCGCCGGCAAGCAATTTTGGCCACATCCATCTTTTCGCCGAGGATGTGGTGGCTTCGGCCGAGTGGTACATCAAGCACCTGGGTTTGACGATTCGCGGGAATCAGAAGCTGTCGCGGGAGGACCGTGTGCTGATGAACACGAACGTGGGTCCGATTGCGTCGCTGATGGCGGATGGCGTGAACGTGATCCTGTTTTCGACGTTCTACGCCAGGCGGCAGTATCCGGAGGCGTGGAAGGGTGTGGCTGGGCTGGCTTCCACCGAGGGCCGTGTGGTGGAGCGCCTGGGATTCGCCGTGGAGGACGTGGGGGCGGCGGTGAAGGCGTTGCGAGGGGCGGGTGTGAGGGTGCTTTCCGAGGATTCGAACGGGGCGCTGATTGAGGGTCCGGACCGGATTCGGATTCTACTCGTGAAGTCCTCTTAGCGCTTAGCGGGCCGGCGCGCTTTCGAGAAGGGCGGCCACCCGCTTCCAGCCCTGCGATCGGGCGATGTCGAGCGCGGTCCGGCCTTCGCGTGTGGTTGCGGCTGGGTCGCTGCCCAATTCCAGTGCGGCGCGGACGGCTTCAAGGGCTCGTGATTCGGCATCGTCCTTGGGCGCGGGCACCCAGGCGGAAGCTTTGCCATGGCCGCAGGCGGCCACCAGCGGGGGAATGATCTCGTGGTGTTCCTGGAACCGGTCTCCGGCGATGTACCGGACGTCGTGAGCGCTCTGGACGTTAGCGCCGTGGGCGGCCAGGAGGCGCATGAGGCCAGGTTCCTGGAAACGCGCGGCGAGCCAGAAGGGCGTGGCTCCGATGAGGGCGGGCGGAAAGTGATAATCGGTGGAAGAGCGGCGGGTGGGAGTCCAGGTGGTGAGTGGAGCGTTGGGGTTGGCTTTGTGCGTGAGCAGAGCCTTGGCCATTCGTTCATCGCGGCGCATGACGGCGATGATGAGGGCCGGGAATCCGGCTTGTGCCAGATTGGGGTCGGCACCGCGGCTGAGCAGGAATTCCACCATGGCGGTGTGGCCGATGTGGGCGGCGAAAACGGTTGCCGTGACACCCCAAGCGTCCGCGTCGTTGAGATTGGCGCCGGCATCGGCCAGGACTCGCAGGGCTTCCAGGTGTCCCTGGCGGGCGGCAAAGAGCAGCGCGGTCTGGCCGCCGTGCGGGATCATCCGGTTGTAGCCCGAGTAGCCGTGGGGTGGAACGGCCATCATCTGGCTCCAGGATTCGGAGCGGGCGTGAAGATCGGCGCGGGCGCGAATGAGCGCGGTGACAATGGCGGTGTGGCCCTGGCTGGCGGCCCACATGAGCGCGGTCTGGCCCCGAGGTCCGCGGGCGTTGGGGTTGGCTGCGTGGGCCAGCAGGCGATTCACCACTTCCGTGTGGCCCGACCTGGCCGCGATCATGAGCGGGGTCTCACCTTTCCTGAGCGGTGCATTGACAGCGGCCCCGGCATCGAGCAGGAGCTTGACCATTTCGGCATTTCCGTTCAGGCTGGCGTTCCAGAGGGGAGTGACGCCGAGATCATTGGCTGCGTTGACATCGGCCTTCGCTGCCAGGAGTTGCCGGACGCGCGCAAGGTCGTCCTGATGACTGGCCGTGAGGAGGTCGGCGGCTGGTTCGGCGGCCCACGCCGCCGCGGCGGCCAGTGTGAGCAGCGCCCTCATACGCCGGCGACGGGGGAGAGAGGCAAAGCGCCGGTGCTGCCGCCAAGTTTTTCGACGGGCGCGCCCAGTTTGTCGAGCAGTGTGACCAGCAGGTTCGCCATGCCCGGCTTGCCGGCATAGCGGATATGGCGGCCGCCTTTCCAGGCGCCGCAGCCTCCGCCGGCCAGAAGAAGCGGCAGATTGTCGCCGGAGTGGCGCGAGGAGTTCGAGATGCCGGAGCCGTAGAGGATGGTCATGTGATCGAGCAGTGTGCCATCCCCGTCCGGCGTCTGGCGGAGGCGCTCCAGATACTTGGCAAACAACTCCGTGTGATACCGGTTGATGCGCGACATGCGCTCGATCAGTTCCGGGACTTCCTCGTGGTGGGAGAGCGGGTGATGGGCATCCGGCACGCCGATCTGCGGATAGGGCCGGGCACTCTGCTCCTTGGAAAGCATGAAAGTGACCACGCGCGTGAGATCGGACTGGAACGCGAGCAGTTGCAGGTCCAGCATGATCCGAAGGTGCTGCTCGAACTCTTCCGGGGCGCCCTCGGGCTGGTCCATGCGGGGCAGTTGACGGTCCTTTTGGGTCTCGGCCTGGCCGATGCGGCGCTCGACATCGCGGACGGATTCGGTGAACTGTTCGAGCTTGGTCCTGTCGCTGGAGCCAAGCCCGGCACGAAGGGAGGTGAGCTTGGCGGTGACCGAATCGAGAATGCTGCGCTGCTGCGCGAGCCGTGCGGCGCGAATGGCGGGGTCCGTGGAGCCGCTGTCGCCGAAGAGCTTTTCGAAGATGGCCCGCGGATTCCATTCCATGGGCAAGGGCTGGGTGGCGTTGCGCCAGGAGATGGTGTGGGTGTAGGCGCAACTCAGGATGCCGGTGCAGGCGCCCGCGTTGGCGGGCCGGTCCATGGACATCTCAAGCGAAGCGAGTTGAGTCTCGCGGCCCAGGCGCCGGGCGAGGATCTGGTCCATGGATGTGTCCGCGATGACTTCCACTTCATTGCGGCCGCCGCGTGTGGTGCCGGTGAGGAATGACCCGGAGGCGCCGGCGTGGATGTAGTTCCAGTTGGCCTTGATGCCGGAAAGCAGCAGGATCTGGTGGCGGAACGGTGCGAGCGGTTCGAGGATGGGCGTGGTTTCGTAGCCCGCGCCTTCGGACTTGGGTGACCAGTACTCCATGGCCATGCCATTGGGCACGTAGAACGCCAGGAACCGGTGAGCGGGTTTGGCGGGGGTGGCGGCGCGGGCCATGGAGTCGAGGAAAGGCAGAGGAAGGGCCGCACCGGCTCCGCGCAGTAATGTGCGGCGCGGCAGTTGCTTACTTAGATACGGCATGGCTGGTCTGATGGGGCGGAGGCGGTTCGAAGGCCGGGCTCCGCACTATCCCAAGGATAATCGAAGACCAGCGGAATTGCGCGGGGCGGGCCTGGCGAACGATGCGGCGAATGGCGGGCTGGTCGTGGGTTTCGAGCGGGCGGCCGAGGGCGTAGGCAAGCAGCTTGGTGGTGAGGGCTCGCGGGAACTGTTCGGGGTCGGCTGTGAGGTGGGCCCGGAGTCCGGCCAGTCCTTCGACGGTTTGGCCGTTGGGGAGCGCGGTGTAGGTGTCGACGGGGTGGCCATGCTCGTCGTTGAGGCGCCAGCCGCCGATGACGTCGAAGTTTTCGAGGGCAAAGCCGAGGGGGTCGATCACGGAGTGGCAACTGTTGCAGGAAGGGTTGTTGCGATGGCGCGCGAGGCGTTCCCGGATGGAGCGGGCGGCGATTGCGGGCTGGCCATCGAGAGAGGTATCGAGACCGGGGGGCGGGGGCGGAACGGGCTCTCCGAGGATGTTGTTGAGGAGCCACTTGCCGCGAAGAACCGGCGAGGTGCGGTCAGGGTAAGAAGTAGTGGCGAGGATGGCTCCGTGGGCGAGGAGCCCTCCGCGCGGAGAGTTGGCGGGCAGGCTGACGCGGCGCATGCGGCTGCCGGCGATTCCGGAAAGGCCGTAGTGTTCAGCCAGCCGCTGATTGGCGAACGTGTGGCGGGCGGTGAGCAGTTCAGTGACGGGGCGGTCTTCGCGGATGGATTCGCCGACAAAGAGGCTGGTTTCGGCGCGTAAGGCTTCAAGGAGACTGTCATCGTAGGTGGGATATCGCACCGGGTCGACTGTGACCTCGGAGAGGCGGCGCAGGTTGAGCCACTGGGCGGCGAAGTTTGTGGTGAGGGCGTGGGCGGCGCGCGGATCGGAGAGCATGCGCCGCACTTCCTGTTCGAGTGTGGCGGGCCGGGCGAGTTCGCCGCGTTCGGCGAGGGTGAGCAGGCGGTCGTCGGGCAGGCTGCTCCACAGGAAGAAAGAGAGGCGGGACGCGAGTTCGAGGCTGGACGGGGGCAGGCCAGGCCGGTGGATGCGAAGCAGGAAGTCCGGATCGGCGAGGAGGCGTTCGATGGCGAATTGAATGCCATGGTCGAAGGAGCCGCCGGTGCGCCTGCCGGTGTCGAAGAACTTGAGGATCTCGGTGATATCGGCGGCGGTGGCGGGACGGCGGAAAGCGAGCCGGGTGAGACGCGTGAGGATGCGGGCGGCGCAGGAGCGTTCTTCGGCGGGCGCGCCCGGGTGGCAGACGAAGATAGCCTGGCGGCTGGGTGTGTGGAGCGCGGCGCGTTCGGTGGTGAGCGGGCCTGAGATTTCGACCCGGTCGACGTAGGCGTGGCCCATGTACACTTGGTCGTTGGTAATGACGCGGCCCCGCTGGCGCGGCTGCGGCAGGCCCTCCTCTTCCCACAGTTCGCGAACAAAGGCTGCGGCGATGATGTGGGGACCGGCTTCGACACGGACACGGACGGTGAGGTGCTGGTCGCCGGTGACCTGCATGAAGCGCTCCCACTCGGGGTCGCCCGCGAAGCCGGGTTCTCCGTCGCCTGCGTAGCTGGCTCCGGCCGGGGTTCCGGGCGCATTGCCGCCGGCGGTGAAGCGCTTGAGGAGCTTGCCATCGAGGCGGATTTCGATGTCCTGGGGCCAGCCCATGCCTTTGAGGTAATCCTGATACTGGCGCTGGAGGCGGACGCGGAACTCGTAGTCGCCGGTGGAGGGGAAGACGCGGCGGACGGCGATGCCGCCACGGGAGCCGAGGGGGAGATCCTCGCCCTGGCGGTCGTCCTGCATGATGTGGAGCGGGATCTTGAAGGTTTCGACCGTCGGGCGATCGGGCGGCAGGCCGATGGCGAGGCGCGAAGCCTGGCGGGCGACGGAGAGGTAACGTTCGACGTGCGCGGTGGAGATTGAGAGCGCGGCGGCCAGGTTGTCGAAGCTGCCGTCGGCGGTCTCATCGCCCGGGAGGAGCGGTTCCACGTCGAGATCGAGCGCGAGCAGGTCGCGCAGGGCGTTGCGGTATTCGGCGCGGTTGAGCCGGTGCACGACGGGATGGCGAATGGTGTGAGGCTCAGCGTCCGCGGCGGCATCGAGGGCCGATTCGATGGCGACGGCGGCTGCGCGAGCCTGTTCGGCCGTGGGGCGGGGAAGGCCGGGCGGTGGCATGGCCCCGGCGCGAAGTTTGGCGGCGGCGCGTTCCCAGAGGGCGGAATCGGCGGGCGCGGGGTTAAGAACAACGCCGCCCGCTTTTGTCTTGGGGTTGTGGCAGGTGGCGCAGTACTGCCCGATGAGTGCCTGCGTGGAAGGCGCGATATCGGGCGGCGCGGCGTCCAGGGGAAAGGTGCAGGGAATGGCGCTGGCCAGGAACTGGAGCATCCGTCGCGGCGCCATGAACCGACGGTATAGCAGTGGCCCGGCCGCGGTCAAGCCTGGGGCGAGCGTTTTCCCGCTGAGTGACGTACCATAGCGGCGTTTCCGTGTTATAACAGTTCATTCCCATGCGTGAAAAATTCTATGGCTGGTGGATGACCGCGTTCGCGTTCCTGACGTTTGGCATCGCGGTTGGCATCCCGTACTACGGTGGTCCGTTCTTCTACGACTACTACGAGAAGTCGTTTGGGTGGAAGCGGCCGGATGTGACGCTGGGGTTTCCGCTGGCGGCGACGCTGACGTTGTGGGTGGGTCCGCTGCTGGTGCACCGGTTTAGCCCGCGGAAGCTGATTGTGGTTGGCACAGGGTTGACCGGACTGGCGTTCCTGGGATTCAGCCAGATGAACGGCAATCTGACGTTCTACTACGGACTCTGGCTGCTGTACATCGTGGGATACATCTTCTCCGGCCCGATTCCGCATCAGGTGATCACGTCGAACTGGTTCCGCTCACATCGCGGGAAGGCGATGGGTTTCGTCTACCTGGGGGTGGGCGTGTTTGGCGGCATCTCGGCGAAGTTCATCGCCAAGCCGCTGACGAACGCGTTCGGGTTCCAGGGCGCGCTGATGGCCATTGGCGGGATGATGCTGCTGGCGTGGCCGGTGGCGATGTTCCTGATGCGCGACCGGCCGTCGGAGGTGGGCCAGTTCCCGGATGGCGCGGCCGAGGCGGTGGCGGAGACGAAGGAGGCGCCGAAGTCGTTTTCGTTCCTGATGAGGCAGAAGGCGTTCTGGCTGCTGGTGGTGGGCAGCTTCTGTTCGATTGGTTCGATCGGTTCGATCAATCAGCACATGAAGTTTGTGTTCAAGGAGCAAGGCTTCACGGATCAGAAGGTCCTGGACAACATGTTCAGCGATGCCACGCTCTACATCCTGTTCGCGAGCATTGGCGGGCGGCTGTTCATGGGCTGGATGGCGGACCGCTACTCGAAGAAGTGGGTGATGACACTGACCTATGTGCTGGTGGCGGGCACCATTCCGCTGCTGAGTCTGGTGCGGCCGGAAGCGCCCGAGATGGTGTATGTGTTCAGCGTGCTGTTCGGGTTCGGCATGGGCGCCGACTACATGCTGATTCCGCTTATGGCGGCGGAGCAGTTCGGCGTCAATTCGCTGGCTCGCGCGATGAGCATCATTCTTCCGACGGATACGATTGGGCAGACGTGGTTCCCGTACCTGGTCTCGATTCTGCACGGGTCGATGGGCGGCTATGGGCAGGTGCTGCAACTGGTGTTCGGGCTGTCGTTTGTGGGCGCGGTGGCGATCGCCTTGCTACCCTCAAAGAAACAGCGGAATGAAACACTTTACGTACCGGAGTCTGGCCGATCTTCAGCATGATGTTGAGCGGCTGGGACTGCGCAACATCCACTTTGAAAGCGAGCCTCAGCGCGTTCGAGAGATCCTAACCCAGCCCGTGATGGTTGGCCGGGCGCGTGTGGGTAATGCCATGGCCATCCACCCGATGGAGGGCTGCGATAGCACCGCCGACGGGCGTCCCGACACCTTGACGACGCGCCGGTACGTCCGCTTTGGGCGCGGCGGCGCGAAGCTGATCTGGTTCGAGGCAACCGCCGTCCGCCAGGATGGCCGCGCCAACGCCCGCCAGTTGTGGATCCACCGCGGGAACGTGGATGACTACGCGCGCCTTTTGGAGACGATGCTGCGGGAACACGCGGCGGTGTGGGGCCGGAACAATGACGTACTGGTGCCGGTGCAGTTGACGCATTCCGGGCGTTACTCGTATCCGGTGAAATCGATCGCCTACCACCATCCCCAGGTGGATCAGAAGACGGGGACTCCGGCGGATTATCCCCTGTTGAGCGACAGTGACCTGGAGCGCCTGGAGGATGACTACCTGGAGGCCGCGCGGCTGGTGTACCAGGCGGGATTCCGCGCCGTGGATATCAAAGTCACGCACGGGTATCTGCTGAACGAACTGCTGGGCGCCCGGGTGCGCGAGGGCCGCTATGGCGGTTCGCTCGAGAATCGCGCGCGGATGGTGCGCAACATCATCGGCAAGATCCGGGCGGAGTTTGGCGGCCGGATGATGATCGCCATGCGGCTGGGCTGCTACGACAGCGTGCCGTATGTGAAGGATCCGGGGACCGGTGTGGGCGTGCCGATCCCTTACCAGACTCCGTACGACTATAGCTGGGGCGTGGATCGTGAAGATCCCTCGCGTGAAGATCTGCGTGAGGTGAAGCAGTTCATCGCATGGATGATCGCCGATGGGGTGGAACTGCTGAACGTGTCGCTTGGCTGCCCCTATTACAACCCGCACGTGTTGCGGCCGTTTGAAAAGCCGGACGACGGCAACTACGAGCAGCCGGAGCATCCGCTGGTGGGCGTCGACCGGCACTTCCGGATCGCGGGGGAACTGCAGCGGACCTTTCCTGAACTGCCCATCGTGGGCGGCGGCTACAGTTGGCTGCAGAAGTATGCCATCAACGCCGGGGCGCGGAACGTGGCCGATGGAAATGCTCGCTTCTTCGGGCTTGGCCGCGGGGTGCTGGCCTATCCGGAGTTCGCCACCGCGATCATCGAAAAGGCGGAGCTGGATGAATTGAAAGTGTGCAAGACGCTCACCTACTGCACGTTTCTGATGCGGCAGAAGACGCATCCAACCGGCCAGTACCCGTGCGGCTGCCCTCCGTTCGACAAGGAGGGCTACGGGGCCATCATGAAGGAAGCGCGGCAGTCACAGCGTCTGGCACAGATCCGCACCTTCTAAGGAACTCATCCGGCCACTTCAAGTGAGATGAGCGCGTAACCCATTGATTTTGCTTTGGCGTGAAGTTTGGCCTCCAGCCTTTTCTGATACCGGAGTTGGTCGGCGGCGAATTTAGAGTCGTCGAACTCCTGGCGTGTGGTGATCAAGTGGAAG
>Ga0194132_10008865_pt1 | contig 14187 bp, 10 predicted proteins | sample TA2KigOf80mmetaG_FD_148612 | JGI IMG/M metagenome (GOLD analysis project Ga0194132, IMG submission 148612) | Freshwater microbial communities from Lake Tanganyika, Tanzania - TA2015054 Kigoma Offshore 80m | ecosystem: Environmental > Aquatic > Freshwater > Lake | place: Tanzania: Lake... | reverse complement strand
TCTGTCCATGCTGCCGCATCGGTGCAACAGGCGGAATGATCCGATTCGGTGCCGCCGAGAACGTCGCAATCTCGCCGACCGTGTTCGACGCCGTCGGCATCTGCTTGCCCGCCATCTTCAAGATCGCTGGTTTGTGCTCGAACAGATCCATCTGACTCACGCCACCTTCCATGAACAGGAAGATGCACCGCTTCGCCTTGCGCGGAAGATGCGCCGGCTTCACTGACAACGGTCCCGCGTCAAGACTCTGCGCCGCCAGCGCGCCCAGCCCGAGCCACGTTTGAGAGAGAAAATCGCGTCGATTCATCGTTGTTACTCCACGTACAAAAATTCGTTCGAGTTCAGCAGCACACGGACCATCGCGTCCACGCCGCCTGGAAACGCGGCAAACTTCGCAACTTCGTCGGAAGTCGGCGCGCGATGCAAGATCCGCGCGAACGCCTCCCGCACCTGCCCCGCGCGATCCGTCGCGCGCAACGTCTTGGCCAAGTGCGCCGACTCCTCATGCACCAGCGCGCCGTTCATCATCGACAACGCTTGCAGCGCCGTCGTCGTGCTGCTCCGCCGGTCGCACGACTCGGCAAACACCGGCGCATCAAACGCCGCCATCATCGGCAGAGGCATCGACCGCCGCTGGAATGTATATACCGATCGGCGCCGCGCATCCGTCTCTTTTTCATTCGTCTCCCACATCAACGCACCGCCGCGCCCATATCGCGCGAAGTCCGCCAAATCCGCGGGCAACGGCGGGAATACGCTCGGCCCTCCGCGCTCCGGATTCAATCGTTCGCTCAAGTACAAGATGCCATCACGGATCTCCTCCGCCGACAATCGCCGTCGCGGAAATCGCCACAGCAGCTTGTTGTCCGGATCGGCGTCTGATGCTGCGCCATTCTCGGCAGCCTGCTGATAAGTCGCCGAAGTCATGATCAGACGGTGCATCGTCTTGACGCTCCAGCCTGAATCGACAAACTGATTCGCCATCCAATCCAGCAACTCCGGATGTGTCGGCCGTTCGCCGTTCACGCCAAAATCGCTTGGCGTCGCCACGATGCCGCGCCCGAAGTGATGCTGCCAGATTCGATTCACCATCACGCGCGCGGTGAGAGGATTCTCCGGCGACGTAATCCACTTGGCCAGCGTGAGCCGCCAACCGCGCGTCGGAAACTGCCGATACCGATCCTGTTCAATCACCGCTGCCGATTCTTTGCCGGACAGCGCGGTCAAAAATCCCGCTTCAACCGCCTCTGCCGGCTGCCGGTAATCGCCGCGCGTCAATACTCGCGTCGGCGCGATGAACGGCCCATTCGGCGGCCCCGGAACATTCTTGATCGTCAGCGCAGTCGGCTGCCAGCGGCCCAATCTCCGCCTCAATGTGTCCAGCGCCTCCGACATTTCTTTGTGCTTTTCGCGTTCTTCGGCGTTGAAGATTTTCGAAGTCGATCGCGCCAATTCACCACGCAACTCGCCCACGCCCAGAACATCAAATCGCTCGGGCCCAAGTTGCGACACCCGTGCCATCATTGCCTTTTCAAACGTGTCCAGTGCCGCGCGCTCCTCCGGGTCGAGCGTGCGATCGGCGTCTTCTTTCAAGTCCGCATGTCGCAATCGCTCGGCTTTGGAGAACACCGAAGAATCCTTCCGCCGCATCTCCAGCCGCAAGTCGTCGATACCGGGCGTCTTCCCCTTCGCCGCTTCCTTGCGCGACGCGATGAAGCGCGGAAGCAACGCAGTCTCCATCTTGTCCAGCGCAACCTTCTCCGGCCCATCCTTCAGCCTCGCCTGTAAGGATTTAATCGCCGCATCCGCGCGCGCCTTGAACTCTTCGTCCTTGTAAGGGACCTCGGCGTTCTCCACCTGAATCGCGTTGAAGAACGCCTGCATGCGGTAGTAATCGCGCTGCGGAATCGGATCGTACTTATGGTCGTGGCATCGCGCGCAACCCACTGACAGCCCCAGAAACACAGAGCCAACCGTCGACGTCACTTCGCTCAAATAATTCTGGCGAACCTCATCGGCCACCAAATTCGATCGATCCCACGGTGCCACGCGATAGAACCCCAGTGCCACATGCCCTTGCACATCCGGCGCATAGTTGTTACGTGTCTTGGAATGCTCGTCGCCACCCGCCAGTTGCTGAACAACAAAACGGTCATACGCCATGTCGCGATTGAAGGCGTCGATTACCCAATCGCGATACCGCCACGCATTACCAATCGCGCCATCGCCTTCCAGACCCGACGTTTCTCCATACCGAACCAGATCAAGCCAGTGCCGCCCCCATCGTTCTCCGTGACGCGGATCGTCGAGCAGCTTGTCGATCAACTTCTCATACGCATTGGACGACGAATCCGCCACAAACGCCCGCAGCTCTTCTGGCGACGGCGGCAGGCCGATCAAATCCAAATAGGCGCGCCGCGCGAGCGTGTGCTTCGCTGCCGGAGGCGCCGGACGCAGCCCCTTCGCCGCCAGACGCAAACCCACAAAATGATCGATGCTCGCCCGCGGATCGTTCGATTTCAGAGGCTTCTCATACGGCCATCGCCACTCCGATTTCGCAGTCGTCTTCTCAAGCGGCAGTGTACGAATCCAAGCTTCCACCGATGCAATTTCGCCCGCCGTTAAAGTTCCGCCAATCGGCATGCGCGGCGCCAACTCGCCCTTCAGCATCTTGACGATAACGCTCTCTTCCGGATGTCCGCCAACCACCGCACGGCCATGTTTCTTACCGCCCTTCACAACGTCGTCCAGCGAAAAATCCGATGCCTTCGACGCCGCGTTGTGACACGCCCCGCACTTGGTCGTAAGCAACGATTTCACCGCCGACGGCGGGTCGGCCGCCACCGCGCAAAGCGATGCGCCCAACAGAATTCGCGCAATCATGTTATTCAGTATATGCAATGAAGTACTGGCTTCTGGTTGCTGCTGTGGCCTCCTTCGCACAACGGATTGAACGCACCGTTGAAGTGAAGCTGGACCATTCTCTCGACATGTCGCGCGACCGCTGGGTGAACGGATTCCTCACCGGTTTTTCTCGCGGCCAGGATCCCTCGGTCTGGCTCTACGATCGCACCGGCAAACAACTCATTCTCAACACACCCATCGTTCTGCCTCAGTACTCGAAGATCAACATTCGCGCGGTCACCGCTTCGCCGCGCGGAGAACTCTTCGTGTCCGCCGAGGCCTGGGGCGTGGGCGGCGGCGCGGGGGCGATCCTGCTGCGCGTCGTGCCGCCCGGCAAGATCGACAAGGTCATCGATGCCAATCGCTTCGTCGCGCGCGCGATGACGATCAAGGACAAACGTCTCTGGCTCTTCGGCGCGCCGCTGATCGACGGCAACATCCGCAACGCCGATTACACAACGGTGCGGAGCTACGATTCCACTTCGCTGAACCTCCTCACCGACACCATGCCACGCGCGCAATTCCAAAAGCCATTCGTGCCCTCCGCGCAGGACCCCGCCATCCTCGCACTGCCGAATTCGATTCTGATCTTCGACCAAAGCTGGCACGAACTCGACACAGATGGAAAAGCGAAGCGCCATTTCAAAACCGAAAGTTCAGCACCCTGGCAGATCGTCGCCACACCACAAGGCCGTGTCTACGGGGCTCTACGTAACAAAGGCGTCTTCGAACTAGATCTCGCCGCCGCGAGGTGGATTCAAAAAGCAGATCGCATCGACGGCTTCGCCGGTCTCTATGGTCACGAGCAAGAATCGCTGATTTATCGCAGCGGTTGCTGTACCTATGGTTGGCTCTCACCTCCTGAACGCTGATGTATACTGGCCCCTTCGAGTATGAGCGATCTAACCAGAAGAGCCCTGTTCGGCACGCTGTCCGCTGCGGCCCTGCCAGCGCAACAGCGAGCCAGCCGCCCGAAAATCAAGATTACAGACGTCCGCTGCGCCATCATCGGCCAAAGTCCAGTCGTCCGCATCGTCACTGATCAAGGCATCTCCGGCTACGGTCAGGCCGAAACGCGCAAGGTCTATCTGCGTCCCATGGTGCTTTTCTACAAGGACCTGATCGTCGGCGAAGACCCCACCGACGTCGAGCGCGTGATGATGAAAATCCGCCGCCTTGGCGCATTTAAGCCTTGGGGCGCGGCCGTGAGTGCGATCGAAATCGCACTGTGGGACATCGCCGGAAAGGTCGCCGGCGTGCCCGTCTACAAACTGATGGGCGGTAAGGTTCGCGACCGCGTGCGCATCTACAACGGAGGCTTCCGGCCCGTATTCAAAGGCCAGGAACCACAGCATTACGCCGAAGTCGTCCAGCAGATGAAGGAAGCTCCCGAGGGTTTCACTCTCATCAAGATGGCCGTGGCGTTCCATAACCCGGCGCAGATGAACGCAATGCCCGGCGAGTGGTACGACGAGCCGCGCATCGGAGGCACGCCGCACAGCAATAAAGGCATGCTCACCGAAAAGGGGCTGAAGAAGATCGTCGCCAGCGTCGAAGCGATGAAGAAAGTTCTCGGCGACGAAGTCGGCCTCGCGCTCGACGCCGGTCCCGGCTGGATGATGAAAGACGCCGTGAATTTCTGCAAAGCCGTCGAGCCGATGCACTTGGCCTGGGTCGAAGACATGCTTACCGGCGACTACTCGCCGTACCCCAACGCCGATCTCTATCGCGATCTGAAAATGCAGACCACGGTGCCCATCCACACCGGCGAACAGATCTACAACCGGCAAAACTTCAAAGACCTGATCGAGAAACAAGCCGTCGACGTGCTCGGTCCCGATCCCGAAGATGTGGGCGGCATCGGCGAACTCAAGTGGATCACCGAATACGCCGATCTGCATGGAATCCTAATGGCGCCGCACGGTATCTTCGACGGATTGATTGGCCTCGCCGCGCACGTGCACCTGGCCGCGACTCTTCCTCAAAATTACGTCGCCTTTGAGTATCCCTACGGCCAGCCCGAGTGGTGGTACGACATCGTCGAAGGCCTGCCAAATCCCATCGTGAAGAAAGGCTTCATCGACGTGTGGGATAGCCCTGGCCTCGGCGTGAATTTCAGAGTCAACGCCGCCAAAGCTCGGCTGTCGCCCGAAGACCGAGGCTTCTTCGACTAAGCTACTATTGGCGAATGCTCACTCGTCGCGAATGGCTCGCCGCGGTAGCGGCGTCAGCCGCGCCAATGCCCGAACTCTGCACGCGCTCGGCGGTTGAACTCGCCGCGCTGCTGCGCGCCAAGAAAGTTTCCGCGCTCGAAGTCCTCGACGCACACCTGAAGCGCATCGAAGACATCAACCCCAAACTCAACGCGATCGTGACGCTGGTTCCCGAGCTGGCGCATGAGGCCGCCAAACGCGCCGACGAATCCGCCGCCAAGGGCCGTTTTCTCGGTCCGCTGCACGGTCTTCCCATCGCACATAAAGACCTGCAGGACACCAAAGGCATTCGCACCACCTACGGGTCGCCGATCTACAAGGACAACGTTCCCGGCCGCTCCACGCTCGCCGTCGAACGCATCCAGCGCGCCGGCGCGATCACCATCGGCAAGACGAACGTACCCGAGTTCGGCGCGGGCTCGCACACGTTTAATCCCGTCTTCGGCGCAACAAAAAACCCATACGACATCAACAAGACCTGCGGCGGCAGTAGCGGCGGCGCGGCCGTCGCCGTCGCCACTCGCATGTTGCCGTTCGCCGATGGCTCCGACACCGGCGGCTCGCTCCGCAACCCCGCCAGCTTCTGCTCCGTCGTCGGCTTCCGCAACTCACCCGGCCGTGTCCCGCGTTGGCCCGCCGCGACCGGCTGGAACACGCTCTCGGTCACCGGCACCATCGCACGTACGACCGACGATCTCGCCATGTTGCTCGCAGCCATGGCCGGCCCCGATCCTCGCGTGCCGTTGAGCATTCACGAGCCCGGCTCCATCTTCGCTCGTCCATTGCCGCGCGACTTTTCCAACGTTAGAGTCGCCTGGTGTCCCGAATTCGCCGGCCTTCCATTCGCCAAAAGCGTGCTTGAAGTCATCAACGGCCAACGCAAAACAGTCGCTTCGATGAAGGTGCTCCTTGAAGACGCCAAGTTCGATATCGCGCGCGACGAAGACGAGTCGTTCAAGGTCTTCCGCTACCTCAACACAATGCAAGCCCGTGCTGCCAATGTCGCCCAACACCGCTCGCTGATCAAGAAGACAATTCTCGACGAATACGACGCTGCCCTGAAAATGACCTCGCAAGACATCGTCGCCGCCGACGTCGCCCGCTCCCGCATGTACGCCCGCTTCGGCCAGTTCATGGAGCGCTACGAATTCCTGCTCCTGCCGACAACCCAAGTTCCGCCGTTCGAGATCACAACCGAGTACGTCACCGAAATCGAAGGCGTGAAAATGGAGAACTACATCGACTGGATGAAGTCCTGCTGGTACATTACGCTCACCGGCCACCCGGCGATCTCCGTACCCGCGGGCTTCACCAAAGACGGCCTGCCCATCGGACTGCAAATCGTCGGCCGCCATCATGACGACTTCGGTGTCCTGCAGTTCGCCCACGCCTTCGAACAAGCGCGAGGCCCGATTGCCTCACCGCCGCTTTGATTTTTTCTTCACCGGCGCTTCCCAAACACCAAACTGCAAAGTCTTTGCATTCGAGTCCACGCGCTCCAACACCACTCGCAGCCGCTCGCCGATCTTGAACTCACGCCGCGTTCGCTCGCCGATCACCTTCCGCGCCGTGTCCATAAATCGATACCGGTCGCCCGGCAGATTGTCGATCGGAATCAATCCCTCGACGAAGAGTTGTTCAAGCTCCACAAACAACCCAAACTTCGTCGCCGAAATGATCATCGCGTCGAACTCCTCGCCCACGCGTTCGATCATGAATTTGACCTTTTTCCATTCCACCAACTCGCGTTCGGCCTCCGCCGCGCGGCGCTCGGTAAACGACGTGTCCGTGCCGATCTCCTCCATCTGCTCCTCGGTCCACTCGGGCGCTTCGCCGTCGATCAGCCTTCCCAGCACGCGATGCACCATCAAATCCGGATACCGCCGAATCGGCGAAGTGAAGTGCGTGTAGGTATCCGCCGCCAGCGCGAAGTGGCCCTGATTCTCGTGCGAATACCGCGCCTGCTTTAACGACCGCAGCATCAGGAAACTCAGAATCCTCTCTTCCGGTGTCCCCTCGATCTTCCCGATCAGCTTCTGATACTGCCGGCTCGTCACCGTTGCGCGTTCATCGGCCATCACCAAGTCGCGCCGCTCTTTTCTTCCATCGCGCCGATTATTCACCATTCCGAACTTCTTCACCGGCAATTGCGCGAACGCCAGCGTATACCCAAACTGTGACGCAATCTCCTCGAAGTCGTGAACCTTCTTGATGTCCGGCGTTTCGTGAATCCGATACACGCACGGCGTGCCGGCGTTGGCGATATGCGCCGCCACTGCTTCGTTCGCCGCCAGCATGAACTCTTCGATAATCCGATGCGCGATATTGCGCGGCGCGCGCGTGACGCCAACCATGAAGCCATTCGCGTCGAACTCAATCAGCGGTTCCGGCAAATCGAAATCGATTGACCCGCGCTTCACCCGCTTGCGATTCAGAATGAGCGCCAACTCGCGCATCTTCCCCAGTCGCTCATCGGTCTCCACTTCCACCGCCACCTGCGTGTACGTCTTTCGCGCCGACGACCGAATCACGCCTCTGCAAAACGACTGCGCCACGATATCGCCGGCATTATCGATCTCCATCAACGCCGACATCACCAGCCGGTCCTCATCCGGCCGCAGTGAACAGATATCGGTCGACAACTCATGCGGCAACATCGGCACCGCGCGATCGGGAAAATACACGCTCGTCCCCCGCCGCAGCGCCTCGCGATCGATCGCCGATCCCGGCTTCACATAGTGGCTCACATCGGCAATATGCACATCGAGCTGCCAGTTCCCATTCGGAAGCTGTTCCACATACACCGCATCGTCGAAGTCGCGCGCCGTCTCGCCGTCGATCGTAATAATCGGTAGGTCGCGAAAATCCTCCCGCCCCGGCGGAATCGCCCGCGATACGTTGCCAGCCTCTTCAATCACGTCTTCGGGAAACTGATGCGGCAGATGATGCTTGCGAATCATCACTTCCACATCGACGCCGAAATCGTCCGGCGCGCCGAGTATCTCGACAACGCGTCCCACTCCATCTTCGCCATTTGCGGGAAATTCCAGAATCTCGACGTTGACGATCAAGCCATCGAGATCGTCGTACTCGCGCTCGACAACACCGACCCGATCCAGCGTCTTCGCCTTCGCCGGCCGCTCCATGCCGTCCGGAATGAAAATCCAATTCTGAATGCGGTCGTCGTGCGGCTTCACCCAATTGCCGCGCCGCCTTACGCGAAACTCGCCGACCACCGTCGCGTGCGCGCGGGACAGTATCCGCACGATCTCGCCCTCTGCCTTGCCGTCCGGCCCGATCCATTTCACATGCGCCAGCACGCGGTCGCCATGCATCGCCTGCGACGCATTCGCCGCGGGAATGAAGATATCGCCCTGCACGCCTTCGATGCGCTGCAGCGGAATCACAAAGCCGTATCCATCGCGATGCACGCTCAATCTCCCGACAACAAATTCGCGCGAATGAGACGACGCAACGAAATGTCCCGACCGGTATTCGACCAACTCTCCCGCCGCAGCCATCCGATACAACGCGTCTTCCAGCAGGTCCCGCTGCGCACCATGCGCACCAAGTTCCCGCACCAAATTCTTAAAGCTGGCCTTGGCATGCGGCATCCGCCGGATGCGATTCAAAATGTCACGATCGGAAAGGAAAGTTGAGTCTGGCAAATCGAAACCCGATACTAGGTAGAGTCTCACATGGTCTTCTCCAACGTTTCCGTAACCATCCCGCAGGACTGCAACATCATCCTCGGCCAATCGCATTTCATCAAGACGGTCGAAGACATCTACGAAGCGATCGTCAACACGAATCCAACGATCAAGTTCGGCGTCGCCTTCAATGAAGCCAGCGGCCCTTGCCTCACACGCGCCGACGGCAACGACGACGCGCTAATAAAGTGCGCCATCGAAAACATGCAGACCATCGGCTGCGGCCACACCTTCATCGTCGTCATGAAGAACGGCTTCCCCATCAACCTGCTCGGTCGCATCAAGGACGTGCCCGAGGTCTGCAATATCTTCTGCGCCACCGCCAATCCGGTCGAAGTAGTGATCGCCACGACAGGCCTCGGCCGCGGCATCATGGGCGTCATCGATGGCTCCAAACCGCGTGGCGTCGAAACCGCTCAGGATGTCGTCGAGCGCAAAGAATTCCTCCGCAAGATCGGTTACAAGAGATGATCCGCACAATCGCCGAACTCGAAGAGCTTCTCTCTCGTCCCAGCGACTTTGACCGCGCCGCCATGGCCGCGCTTGCCGGCGATCTCCTCATCCTCGGCGTTGGCGGCAAGATGGGTCCCACGCTCGCTCTCCGCGCCAAACGCGCAGCCGCGCCCGGACAGCGCATCATCGCCGTCGCGCGCTTTTCGGAACCCGGCCTGAAAGAACGCCTCGAACAAGCGGGCATCGAATGCCGCACCGCTGACCTCCTCGACGCCGCGCAACTCAACCGCCTGCCCGACGCCCCCAACGTCCTCTGCATGTTCGGCCGCAAGTTCGGTTCCACCGAAGACCCCACGCTCACCTGGGCAATGAATGTATTCGCGCCCGGCCTCGTATGCGAACGATACAAGTCTTCGAAAATCGTCGCCTTCTCCAGTGGCAACGTCTACGCCTTTACGCCAGTCGCTCGCGGCGGTGCGACGGAGAGCGATAGCCTCTCGCCCGTTGGCGAATACGCCTGGACCGGCCTCGGTCGCGAGCGCATTTACGACTACCACTCGCGCCGCAACGGCACGCCGACAGCGCTGCTTCGTCTGAATTACGCCATCGATCTCCGCTACGGCGTCCTGCTCGACATCGGTACGCGCGTCTTCGAACGCAAGCCTGTCGACGTTTCAATGGGCGCCGTCAACGTCATCTGGCAAGGCGACGCTAACTCGGTCGCCCTCCGCGCCTTCCCGCACGCCACGTCGCCCGCGTTCGTCATCAATCTCACCGGACCCGAAACGCTCAGCGTCCGAGCCGTTGCGGAATCGTTCGGCGCGCACTTCGGCGTCAAGCCCGAGTTCACCGGCGCTGAATCCAACGACGCGCTTCTCAACAACGCGCAGCGCTGCCACCGCATGTTCGGCTACCCAACTGTCACGCCGCACCAGATGATCGAGTGGACCGCCCGCTGGATCGGCATGGGCGGCGCAACACTCGGCAAGCCCACTCACTTCGATACGCGCGATGGCAAATTCTAGAGCTCTCGAACGCTTCCATCGCGGCACGGTCATCCCTGCCCACCCGCTCGCACTCACAAATGACGGCAAGTTCGACGAACGCCGCCAGCGCGCCCTGACTCGTTACTACCTTGACGCCGGCGTCGGCGGACTCGCCGTCGCCGTCCACAGCACGCAATTCGCAATCCGCGATTGCGGCCTCCTCGAACCCGTCCTCGCGCTCGCGCTCACAGAGGCGCGACCGCGAGGGAGCGCACCTTCCCCAACCGGTACCTCCGGCGAACCCGTCATCGCCATCGCCGGCGTCTGCGGCCCTACGAAACAAGCCATCCGCGAAGCCACCCTCGCCAAGGAACTCGGTTACGACGCCGCGCTCCTCAGCATGGCCGCCATTACCGCCAACGAAATAGAACACGTGCGCGCCATCGCCGAAATCATCCCCGTAGTCGGCTTTTACTTGCAGCCTGCCGTTGGCGGCCGCGTCCTGCCATACGACTTCTGGCGGAAGTTCGCCGAAATCGACAACGTCATCGGCATCAAGATGGCCCCCTTCAATCGCTACCAGACCATCGACGTCGTAAGAGCCATCGCCGAATCCGGCCGCGACGACATCACCCTCTACACGGGTAACGATGACAACATTGTCCTCGATCTCCTCACCCCACACCGCTTCGCCGGCAAAACCGTCCGCATCAAAGGCGGCCTCCTCGGCCACTGGGCCGTCTGGACGCGCCGCGCTGTCGAACTCCACGCGCAACTCCAAACCGCCGAGCCCACCAACGACCTCCTCCAACTCGCCATCGAAGTCACCGACTCCAACGCCGCCTTCCTCGACGCTGCCAACAATTTTCACGGCTGCATCCCTGGCATCCACGAAGTGCTGCGCCGGCAAGGCCTGCTGACGAACCTCCGCACCCTTGACCCCGCCGAGTCCCTCGGCCCCGGCCAACTGGATGAGATCGACCGTGTCTACCGCGCCTACCCGCATTTGAGCGACGACGCCTTCGTCGCCGAAAACCTTGACAGGTGGTTACAATAGTCCCTATGTCAGACCGCACCCTAGGCTTCAACACTCGTTCCCTCCATCACGGATACGATCCCAAGTCGGCGATGAATGCCCGCGCCGTGCCGATCTTCCAGACCACGTCGTTTACCTTCAACGACTCCGATCACGCCGCCAATCTCTTCGCCCTGAAAGAGTTCGGCAACATCTACACGCGCATCATGAACCCCACCACCGACGTGCTGGAACAGCGCGTCGCGTCGCTCGAAGGCGGCGCCGCCGCTCTCGCGATGTCCTCCGGCCAGGCCGCGCAATTCATCACCGTTAACAGCCTCTGCGAACCCGGCGACCACATCGTCGCCGCCAGCACTCTCTACGGCGGTACATACACACAATTCGACGTCTCCTTTCGCCGAATGGGAATCGACGTCACCTTCGTCGATCCCGACGACATCTCTAGCTTCCGCAAGGCGCTCACGCCCAAGACCAAGCTCATCTATGGCGAGACGATCTCCAATCCGCGTGGCAACATCCTCGATATCGCCGCTGTCGCCGCAATCGCCAAGGAAGCCAACGTCCCGCTTGTCATCGACAACACCTTTGCCTCGCCCTACTTGTGCCGGCCGATCGAACACGGCGCCAACATCGTTGTTCACTCGCTCACCAAGTTCATCGGCGGTCATGGCAACTCCATCGGCGGCATCATCGTCGACGCGGGCAATTTCAACTACGCCAAGTCGTCCCACAGTCTGTTGAACAAACCCTCGCCGGCTTATCACGGTCTCGTCTTCAGCGAACTACCCGAGCCGCTTAACGCGCTTGCGTTCATTCTCCGAGCGCGCGTCGAAGGCCTCCGCGATCTTGGCCCGTGCCTGTCGCCGTTCAACTCGTTCCTCTTCTTGCAAGGCATCGAAACGCTTGGGCCGCGCATGGACCGCCACACGTCGAATGCGAAGGCGGTTGCCGCACACCTCGAATCGCACAAATCGGTGAAGTGGGTGAAATTCCCGGCCCTCAAATCGAGCCCTTACAACGCCCTCGCGCAAAAGTACATGCCCAAGGGCCCGGGCTCGGTCTTCAGTTTCGGTATCGCTGGCGGCTACGATGCGGGCAAGAAGTTCGTCGACTCACTCAAGCTCTTCTCACACCTTGCCAACGTCGGTGACGCCCGCAGCCTGGTGATCCACCCTGCCTCGACGACCCATCAACAGCTCAGCCCCGAGCAGCAAACCGCCGCTGGTGTCGAGCCCGACATGATCCGCCTCTCCATCGGCATCGAGGATATCGAAGACATCCTCTGGGACCTCGACCAAGCCTTAGCCGCCAGTCAAGGCTAATCTGACTCTCAACAACACGGCCTTCCGGTCGATCCCGGAAGGCCGTGTTGTTGTGTGCCGAACAGGATCGACAGTTTGTAACGGAGAGTCCCCGAACACGAAATCAACGTCCGCGGCGTAACGAGCCAGACCGATCACGCGTTACCATGCTGGGTTATGGAACGACGAACGTTTCTTTGTTCTGCCCTCGCGCTCACCGCACAGAGTGAGGCGGGGTTTACGCCGGTGTTTGATGGGCGGTCGCTGGCCGGATGGCATGTGAATGATGGACCGCAGTCGGCGTTCTATGTCGATGATGGTGCGATCGTCGTAAGTGATAGCGGCAATTCTCCAACCTGGCTCCGTTCGGAGAAGCAGTATGAAAACTTCGAGTTTCGCTGCGAGTTCTTCGTGCGCGGCTGGATCGATTCGGCGCTGTATCTGCACGCGTCGCGGCACGGAGACGCACAGGCCGCCGGTTTTGCGATCAAGCTGTTCCACAAGGCCGGAGAAATCAAGCCTGAAGGGATGGGCGCGATCTTCCCACTGATTGCGCCGTTGCGGAACAATGTGCGGTCTAAGGGCGAGTGGAACGATCTGCGCGTCGTCTTCGACTGGCCGCGTTTGCAGGTCTGGACAAACGGCGAACAGGTGCAAGATTTCAATGTCGAGTCGCAAGCCGAGACGGCGATGCGCTTGCGACACGGATATTTAGGATTGCAGTCGTTGTCGTATCCGATACGGTTTCGTAACCTGCGGGTGCGGGAACTGCCCTCGAAGGTCACCTGGAAGACGCTTTACGCAGGGCCGGGGGATTTGGCGGCGAACTGGCAGGTCGAAGAGGGTAAAGCGAAGTGGTCGGAGTTAGGTCCGGTGCTGCGCGCCGATGGTCTGGGTCACTTAGCGTCGCGGGAACGGTACAAGGACTTCGAGTTCTTCTGCTATGTGCGGGCATCGCAGTTCTCCAATGGCGGCGTGCTGTTTCGCGCCGAAGGCTCGGGACAGAAGCCGCACGAAGAAATTCAGATCCACGATGTGTCGGGCGCGGTATATCCGACAGGTTCATTGTATGGACGGCGCCGGGCGCGATATGTACATGTGCCGCCCGAGACGTGGTATCCGCTGCAACTCATCGTGAAGGGTCCCCGCTGTGTGGTGCGAGTTAACGGCGAAACGGTGACGGACTACAACGGGCTCGACCGTTTGGAAGCCGGGCACATCCTGATGCAGGCGCATCAAACGGGTAAGTGGATCGAGTACAAAGACATTCGAGTGAGGGCTATATAACATGAACGCGCTCGGTTTCCTGACCGATGAATTGAACAAAATCCGCGAGGCGGGCGGGTATTTCCGGCTGCGAGAGTTGGAGAGCGCCTGCGAGCCTGTGAGCCGCGTCGACGGCAAGGAAGTAATCAACCTGGCGTCGAATAACTATCTCGGTTTGGCGAATCATCCGAAGCTGCGTGAGGCGGCTATCGAGGCAATACGCAAGTACGGCGCCGGTTCCGGCGCGGTGCGTACGATCAGCGGGACGCTCGACATGCACATGGAACTGGAGCGTCGGATCGCCGCGTTCAAACACGT
>Ga0194132_10008864_pt1 | contig 14187 bp, 6 predicted proteins | sample TA2KigOf80mmetaG_FD_148612 | JGI IMG/M metagenome (GOLD analysis project Ga0194132, IMG submission 148612) | Freshwater microbial communities from Lake Tanganyika, Tanzania - TA2015054 Kigoma Offshore 80m | ecosystem: Environmental > Aquatic > Freshwater > Lake | place: Tanzania: Lake Tanganyika... | reverse complement strand
CTACCGAATCGGGACCGCTGGGCATCCAGTAATACTGTCCATAATTGATGAACTTGTCAAGATCCACAAAGGGATCCCAACTATAATATTCGCTTGCCCACAATCGATCATGACGGGAAACATCGCCCCCCTTGTTTGTTATGCCATCGATTAAGCCAGGATAGGTCACAGCGTTTTCCACTGTGTTGGTATTGGGTTTGAGAAATACCACTCCGCTTTCTAATTGGTAATCGGTCCTAGTTTTAAAGGGTTCCGGTACGTAGCTATCAGTGGGATTTACTCCTGGACCAACACGTCGACCAATATAACCTTGGGTGGCCTTGAGCGTGGGTTCTTGAACTAATTGATCTAGAGTGGCATTGAAAAACTGCTTGTTAGTGACAGTTCTAAAGATTTCTGGCAGAAAATCTACTGTGCGTATTCTAGTTTTGGCCATCTTTACACCCTACCACTATTGGTGGCAATCCTAAGTTCGCTGCTGGTCAATGCGTCAATAACTTCAATGTCGTTAATCGTAGCTGCATTTACAAATATTTCATTGGGCAGGCAACGTATTTCAAAAAGATCGCCAAATTTCTTGAGAGGGTCTTGCGGTACCATGACCACTGTGGATATGATAGTGCCTAGCTCTTTGTGCAGATAGGCTGCAAGTTCAGAAAAATAAAAAGTAAGACCAAAATCCCATTTATCAATAGTAAAATAATTATTGAGAGCCGTGATCACACTGCTCTTAATTTCACTGACACTGACCACAGAGTTTGAATTGCGTATTATTTTTAGTGTGGCTCTCAATTCTGGATCACTTTTGATACCAAATAAAGGCTTAAACACTACTGAATTTAAGATCACGTTGTCTGATATCATTTTGTACTTTTGTAAAGTACTGTATGACGTAGACAATTCATCAATGGTGGGTGGGGTTGGCTTGATCACAGTGTTGGTGGAATCTTTAATATAGTTTTGGTAAGCAGTGTAGTACGCTTGTGTGACCAAATACACATCAATGATATTGGATGATCCAGGATCAATCCTGCGGCTCAATGGAGCATTGTGTCGATATTGGAACGACAGACCTTGACGTCCGGTTCTTGCTATCAACCTTTCAATTCTTTGAATGCTGCGGACACCATCAAAAGCAACATTCAGTTTATAAAATGCTGGTTCACTGGTAGCATAAAAATATTGACCATTAGGATATTCAGCTTTGACCAATTCAATTTTATTTTTATCAGCATACTCAGTGACTACGGTTCCGGCTGCCAATGGCAGAAATCTTTCAAGATTGTCAAAATCCACTGTGAGCTCAAAGAACACATACTTGCTGGTTGAATTTACATCTGGGGCTACAATGGTTTCAAAATAATCAGGATCGTCAGCTACTCCGTCATCATCAAAGTCTGTGAAACTGACACGCACTCGAAAATCGTCTACAGCACCATCTCTCTGTATAGGCTGCCCGATAATGTCCATAACGATATCACTGTTCTGTGGCAGACTTGTATCAGGTCTATTATTGGTTTTCAAACAATTAATAAAATCATTGACCACTAATCCTGTGCGAGAATCATATACTGCTTGTGATCCATCATAAAAAAATCTTGTTTGTAAAATACTGCCCCAAAATCTCTGCAAAGATCTATTGCTCACGGTATAGGTCACACCATCAGTTTCAAACATAACCAACCAACTGTTGTCCAATCCTTGTCCTGACTGATTTTGAGCAAAATCTTGGCTAAATGTATGGTTTGAATTGAGATTGTTGGCCATAATCACATACCATGTGGCAGTGAGGTTGTTGTATCCTATGCCAAAATTTCTATACAACGTAATCTGTTCGGTCATGGACTTTTGCACCAAGATTGGTATATCAGTAACAAACTTTGGTATGACCTCAACCGGAATAGCATTGGTGGGTATAAAGTTATTGAGAGTCACAGGACCAATGCCGCTGGCTAAATTTCCAACACCAAAATTGGTACCATCCAACACCAATGCACTCACAGTGGCCCAAACCGCCACTTTATCGTCGGGCAATGATGGTGCACCTAATTTTAATCTATTGTTGGCATCAAAGTAATAACCTGTGGGTGGCACAAATTTGATCAACGATCCTTGTGTCATGTATTTTTTATTGTCGCTTGCCTGTGGACCAATGGGAGCAGGCGCGTCATTGATTGCGAATTTGAAATATCCAGTGGTTTCATTGGCAGCGGTTGTGCTTTGTTGCCATTTAATTTGCAAAGACGTTAAGTTCTGTCTAGAAAAATATTTGTAGTAAAACTCCAACATTCCTCGACTGGCTACAACCGGTTCTACTTCATTGATGATTGTGTTGGCAATGTCATTTGTATCAACAAAGGTAAAAGTAAAACTGGGAATTACCACGTTTTCCCAAATTAATCCATCATTGGCAAAAATATTAGTCGATGAATACTTGCCAGTGACATCTACTAAGTCAAGATAACGACTGGTTCCAATGGATGAGCGATTCACTGCTTTTGATTTGATTATGTTGCTATACAAGGTGTAAGGCAAGTTGTTATAATCTTCGCCGTTGACCATGCGATTCTGCGTGTAATAGCGGGCTGGGGCACGTTGCTTAATGTCTTCAATAGATTCTCTAGGATTTGCATTGGTTACCGTTTGACTTAGACCGCAGGTAAACGTAATGTTTTCTGCTCGTCCAGTGCGACTGATATATCCAAGAGAAATTTGGATAGCTTGCATTTCATCAGGGGTAATGGTGTATTGCAATCCATTGGACGTTCGCACATAGGTTCTAAAATCTCCCAATGGTATCTCAGCAAACACACCATCGCCAAAGTTTAAGTTGATCTGATCATTGGTACGAGATGTGATGCTAAAGCACTTGCGTGGTCCTGAGGTCGTTTGTTGATATTCAGCGGTGTAGATAGAATCTTTCTTATCCCACTGATATTCGATATTTCCCAATACATTCAGCTGATACAGCCACACATCCTCGTTATTGATACCTTCAACGTTTACTTCAACCACGCGATTGGCAATGCTTTCCCCTAGAGTAAAGTCTTGATTTTGCAGAGCGCCTTGTTTGAAATAAAAGAAAAAACCAGTATTGGCACTGCCAAATCCCAGTTTGTCTCTACGAAACAGCATATTAAAAATACCCGCCGGACGAGGTGCTGGTTCGTAAACAAAGTTTGCGTTTTGAAACGTGCTACTGACTGCTTCAAAATCCATGTTTATTCCATCCACCGTGGATGTATAAGGTATCACCGGCAAAAATCCTGGCGCTAAATTCACGCTATATTCCTGTGTTTCCACACCTAGGATATTCTTGGATGCACCCGGTTTGCCAAAACGTTGGCTGTCTATTAGAGCCGCATTTACAATAACCGTAAATTGTTCCAACCAGTTGGCATTGGTTACATCATTCCAGTTTACAGTCACACCGCTGAGATTAGAACCATTGAAATCCACTACGTTTTCTGTAGTAGACACATTGAAGACTTTGAGATATCCTTGTGCGGCTTGATTTCTCTTGGGTGTGTAACCAACTAGATTTGCCAGTTGCACTACCGAATCTCTACGTTCTGCAGTGTCTAGAAAGTTTTCACGCACATTTAAATCGTTGCGGAAGGCCAGTGCTTGACCCATGAAAGCCATGACATCCAACAAAGCCACAAACTCTGAAGATTCTATGTAATCATTGAAAGCTTCTGGATAATAAAGACGAATATAGTCTATAAAACTCTTGCGAAGTGTTTCAAAGTCGTAACTTTGTAGATCAGCTTCACGATAAGTGGTATAGATGCGTTTCCAATCCTCTACTCCAAAGATCGAAGTTTGTCTAATTGTTTTGGCCATAATACCTTCTGTGAAGTATTTATGGTTTGAATAAACTGAGTAGTTTTAGATAAACGAAGCAGTGCGTGATCGTTGATCAAAAAATACGGATAAAAATTCTGCAGTTTGACTTTGCACAGTTTGTATTTCTAATTCCACCAAGATACCATTCTGTTGTGGATAGCATTCAACACTGGTAAGATGAATACGCGGATCTTGACTCACAACACGCTGCAACTCTTGCTTGATAAGGGTTTTTGTCTCTTCGGTTTGAGGTTCAAACATTAAATTATATATGGTTGTGCCCACAGCCGGACGACCTACTAGTTCGCCCTGTCTAATGTTTAAAAAGTTTAATAAATCTCGTTGGATCAATGCAAAGTCTACCAGAGTAAACTTTTTGTATTGATCCACAGTGTTAAATCCAATGAATGTAGTCATGTTGTATTTATTATTTTAGGATAGCGGTAAGAAGCACATGACCCAAGAGTAACATTAAACATTATTTTAAGATTTTAGCCATACTGTCTTACTCATTGCTAGCATTAGCTTGGTCCCGACGAGCCGCCTGACGAGCTAAAAACCTATTTCTAGCGTCTTGTTGTATCTGTGCTCGTTCTTCAGGAGTAGGCGTAGTATTTGCATTAAGAATTGCAGTTATCTTGTTATAGGTTTCTTGCGTCGAATCGGTGTATTCTTTTCTCCGTTGTTCAAAAGATTCAGCGGTTCGAAAAGATTCAGCGGTTCGGCGGTGCTGCTGAGCACGCTCCAGCCGCTCCTGGTGCGTGGCGTTATATTCATCCGCTTGGCGCCTAAGTTCTATTTCCGCCTCGGTGAGGGGTCTACCTGACTCGGTGAGGGGTCTAGTACTAGATTCATCTAGATTCGACAAGCCCCGACGTTGACGTTCGCGATTGATATTATCCAACACGATGGGATCGTCACCACCATATGTTAAATTCTCATTAGAGGAAAATGCATAGATATTGGGTTCGGTATATATCGGCGGACTAACCTTTTCATTATTAATTATTTCCATTACCGCGTCATCCACACTGGATCTGTTAATAGTGCCGCTGCTTCCCAATACGGCTGTGCTAAATCCTTTGATGGATTCACTGATTTTTTGGTTGGCTAATTCCACTGCATACTGACCACCGCGAACCAGTTCGTTTATGTTTTTAACTATAGACGAATTACTAAGATTGCCTTTAATCCACGATTGTATATCCTTTGTTGCGTGTTGTGCTCCGGCCCTAATTAAGCCTGCCAATTTAGCCGGATCTTCTAGTCCAGTCACTATGCCACTCTGTTTTAAATCTGTAAATGCTTTTTGGTAAATATCTTGTTGAACCTGGTTTTGCAAATTGGTATCTCCCAAAAATGTAGACATGTCGTTGACCCCTCCTTTTCCAGTCCACACCGACGGATCACTTAATATTTCAGTTGTAGTGTTACTGTTACCGTCTAGATAGAATTCATTTGTACCTGGTTTGAGATATCCTGCCTCTTCAAGTTGTTGGGTATTTGATGCATGCCGTCCTATACCACGCTCACTGATGTCGTTTGCACCTTGGCCGGCGTCTTTATGATCTTGTGCCAACATGGCAGTGACTTGAGCATCATCAAGAGATCCTACACTGCTGTCTGCTCTAGCTTGGTTTTCATAATCTTCAGTCTCTATAGGGGTTATCTCGGTATTTTGTACCTCATCACTGTCGATGCGTTCAGTAATTTCTTCAGATGTGACGCTTGGTGCATTTTTATTCACATCTGTATTGGTAGCGATACCAAGCCCATTGAGAGCATAAGGTTGGTGCGTGGGAGCTCGGGTCACAATGGTTTCAATCTTACCATTTTCTATTTCCCATCCTAGGTTGGGGGCAAATTTAGTATCCGGAAGATTTTGCGTGAGAATTTTTCTAGGGACGGAAACATCAGCTGCCTTTCCACCATTGAGAGAAATACATCCTGCACTCAATACCATATTGCTGCCGCCATCCCATGTGCCTGATTTACCGGCTTTAAGACTCAATGTGCCATCAGATCTAACGCCCACATAACTTTCACTGAACAACACTAGGGATTTTTCGGCTTTACCCGATATGGACTTAGATTCAAAAGCCAAAACCTCCTTACCTTTGATATTGATCGTGCTAGCATTCAAGTTGATGCCTTTATCTGCATGCAAATTAATATCACCTTGACTACGTAGGTTAATAGAGTTGGTTGAAAAAACATCCACAGTGCCTTCTTTGCCAAACTCCATCCATGTGGATCCATTGGCATGTATAATAAAGAAACAATCACCAGAATCACTCATGGTAATCTGATGTCCTTTAGCGGTGCGAATACGCACCAAAGCATCATTGCCCGATAAATCTCCATCGTCTAGAACAAAGGTATGGCCGCCTTTGCGTCCAATTACATTGGTATCTTGCAAAGTCAATGCACCTGATTCTAGCCTTTGCAAAATATCTTTATCTTGCATGCCACCCTGGTAGATAGCACGTCCAGGTGTGCTGATACCGTAGCATGCGCTTGGGGTTTCTCGTTGAGCACTGGAACCAATCACACCACGCACAGGATCCTTAATTATGCCTTGCTGAAACATTGTGGATGCTATTACTGAATGTACAGGCTTCTTACCATCATAAAACTTGGGATTTTCTGATAATTTTTGATTATCTTCGTTGAGTTCTACCACAGGCAATCTAGGAGTATTTGAAAGATAATTCTTCTGACTTTCGTCTAGTGTAAAGTTGCGCGTGGCGCCAATGGCCGGCAACATATGATTGATTCCGGCCTCAACTATGGAGCCAAGATAAAATCCAGAATTTGAATCGCTTGAGGCAAAAAAACAAATTAACTTGGTTCCTATGTCTGGTGGCGTGAACCACATACCGTAGCTTTGCTTGTTATTGATATAAGAACCTTCGCCGGTGTCTTGTTCACCTTGAGGATTGGTAGTGCCGTAAAATGGGCTCACGGGAGCTACTGATCTCCAATTATCGGAATTTTTATCATCTGACGAACCAAAGTCTTTGATCCAGACCCTGACCACTCCACTGTGAGTGGGGTCTGTAACCTGACGAACTTCACCAATATACATGCCCGGTTGTGTGGGGGAACCGCCTCGTTCTGCTGTATAATTTTTGGGTACGCCTGCTGTTTTTTCATTATTTTCCATGGTATTGTACCTATTTAAATAGAGGATCGTTAGTCACATCTACCGTCTTGTTCTTTGCATCGATGGGAGCCTTATGCAGTCGCAGATATCGATCCAGGGTCCACCGGGGGGGATTGCGTTGTTCATCAATGATCTTTGCTAAACCTGGAGAGTTCGGCCTCCAGTGACTGAAAGCCCCTAGCATACCCGCCGCTGCTGCGGTTCCGGGTGATCCGGCCGCGCCAGGCGCGGGCCCAGCTGGTGGTGGTGGTAGCTCCTCAGTATGACGTTTCTGTAATCGTTTGGTCTCATCACCATAATCCACAATCTTAGGCGCAGGCTTGACCTTTTGCTCAACCTTTTTCTTTTGCTCAACCTTTGCTGGATCATTGTTATCCAGTTTAATAGCTCCTACTAGCCTTTGCGTGAACTTACCTTGCTTAAAATAACTGGTGCACGTAATTGCCCTAAAAATAGTGGTTTCACCCACTATTTTAATATCTGGGTTACCGGTGTATCCAGTGGGTTCGAGTTGTGTTTGAGCAGTGGCCAAACCTGTGTTAAGATCATAATCATTAACCTGATTAATTGTAATCGAATACAGTATCTCACCACTTCCTCCGTTTACAGAGCCATCTGGCATAAATGGTTCATAACTAACATGTGGAGGAGGAGCGTTATAAAAAACTTCGCTTTGTATGATCCAGTCGGGATCACCTAAAATTTCAAAGGTTGCTTGTGCTATATCGCTAAAACTGTACAATCGATGGGCCAATAGACTCGACAAATCAGTCAATCTCTCATTACCTTCTTGCGCAGGTTTGGATGAAAAACCTGCTTTTAGTGCAGGCGGGGCCACTGAAGAATCCTTCCCGGCAGCCCGCTGGTGCGGCACAACCTGGTCTGTATACGAAGATAGGTATTGATATTTCACGTCCAAATTAAGATTTATAACCTCTGTGTTTTTACCAGTAAAGAAGTAGTCGTATTTTTTATGCACGCCTCTAACACTGTCGGCATCAGGGAATCCCGGAGTCATAGGACTAGAGATTTGATATGGTGTAACAAAATAAGTATACTTGTATGCGTATTTGCTACGTAGGTTATCAAAACCCAAAGGTGTAAGACTACAACCTATTCTATACCACATCACAATTTTCGCTGACGGCTGTGGTTTGTATCCTCCTTCACCCTTCCCAAGGGATTCATCATAGATCATATTTTGTTGACTGGTGATATAAGTGCTGTTGCGCATCACAAGATCAATCACCTGAGAAATCGGCTGGCCAGCCGGTAGTCTCCAGGCCGATTGTTCTTTGTTGTATTTGCCGCCTGCTTCTTTTCCTAGACGACTCTTTGCTGATACCTCTGGCTCCACCGCAGTTGTGCCTTTGTTTTGGACCTTTCCAGTTCGAGTTATCTTTGCATCTCCTAGACCTTTGATTGGATCTAACAGGATTTCATATTGATCAGCTATGCTTTGTTGCTGGGGTTTGGCATTAGTTTGACCTGGCTCAAGTACAGATTTGGTCAAATATTTTTGATGAGCATTGAGAGCGTCTGCCAAACCATTCACATAGGTTTTCGTAGTGGCGGATTTGCTGGCATTCGGTGGTGAGCCCCTTTGTGAATCTCGACGCTCTTCAATTGGCGAGTTTGTCTGTTTTACTTGCGTTTTGCCATTGAGCAGTGAGGACACATCTTGGGCTTGAAGTTCAAAAGAAAAAGGTATTGAACCTGACATTGTACCAAAACCTTCACTTACCTGGGGGATGACGGCAGTAATTACGTATTCAGTCCCACTATCACGGATCCTATACTGTACGTCAGCCAAATGAAAAGGTATCCATTTTTCAATTATGGCATGGGGATCACTGGTTTGTTCGCCAAGTGCCATATTCTTTGCATTAGTTATTTTGCCATTTTGATCATACCCAAAGAATCTTATGACCATGAGAAAGTCTGAGTTTGCTTCACTCCTTTTGTTTTGATCTGCGGTAATTGGTGAAGGGGTAGTACCTTGGGCACGAGTTGAAGATTGAAAATCCAAATTTTGAAATCTTGAATCCAAGTTTTGAGATCTTGTCACGGAGGTGGATCGAGACACCGAAAGTTCGTCATTATGATCTCTAACCGCTTTACGCAGACGTTGAACAAACGTGATACCAGTGGGTTCATAGACTGAAAATTTTATCGCCATTGAGTTGTGGGCCCTACTTGCAGTTGCTAGACCTACGTTATCTGTAATTTCCACGTTATCGATAACAAAATCCACATCAAAGTATTTGTTACGCGCCGATTTTGATTTATCAATGCCACCAGTTTGCACGAGTAATTGTGGATTTGGGGGCAAAACTTTTTGTCCCGTAACCACCATCTTCTTATACTCTTCTAGATTGAGCATGTACATGCTAATGCTATAGGTGACGCTAGTAAGTTGGGATAAAGGATTTGGCCTTTCCTTAAACCGCTTTAAAAACTCCGCTGGAATGGTAGGACGGCCAGGTGCCGCAATGTCAGTGCTATACACATTATCAGCCAGGTCTGTATAGCTATCATCCGACTGACTTGCACGTTGATCTCCAGTGGATTCTCCAGTGGATCCGACAGTTACCTTAGCAGGCACACCTGTTTGATATTTGGCAGCTGGATAACGTCTTCGTAATCGTTCGGTCTCATCACCATAATCCACATTTTGTATTTTTTTATTTGAATCTAAGTTTTGAAAATCTAAGTTTTGAATAGGTGGACTGTCGGGTTTGGCAGCTGGATGACGTTTCTGTAATCGTTTGGTCTCATCACCATAATCCACAATCTTAGGCGGTGGGTTAGAAGGGTTGGCTTTGTTGACCTTAGCGACTTGATCGTCGCGCACAGCATTGCCTGAACTTGCAGCGAAGTGTGAATCAAAATAATCTGGTACATACGCATCATCTTTAACAATGTTGCCTGCACTTTTAGTACCTTGGATCGCTTGCTTCGTTGCTCTAGTAGCTTCTATCTGAACTATGGTATCAATGCTCTGCTGAGGTATTACCCCACCAGTTGCCGAGCCAAATTTACTAATGTCAATTTGCCTTGCCAGAACACTAGGCATACTTGCTAGCCTTGGATCTTTTGCTATAAGAGCTTGCGCTTGTTTACGCGCTTCTGCTTCGGCTTCTCTGCGCGTCTCTCGTGAAGATTGAGTATTTGCCATGATTAGAAGCCCAAGGTGTTGCGCAGAGTTGACAGCTTGGGCAGAAAAATCTTTGTCCCATCGCGAAAATCGCCCAATGGATCGGGCAAAACATTGGGGTTGCGTTGAGCAAATACCCACCAAAGGTTGGAATCACCATATAAGTCATTGGCCAACAGATCGGGGCGCAGATCGTAGGTTTTATTGATTGTGAAAATAATGTCGTCGGGCTCCCTGGGAATTGGCCTATTGACCATGGTTTCAAGATAGTTTCCATTAAATGTTGGTGTGGCATAATAAGCACTGGTCACCGAATATATAGACATTACCAAAATCCTTTTTTCAATAGATTTCCGCTGGCATATTTTTGCAGGCTGAACTCTTGGGACACCTGTATACGTGTTTGAATTGGTATGAGAGTCAACTGTATATCAATCTTGGTGGGCACGTAAGTGGGCGAGTTCAAGCCTAAATTAGGTGGAGGCGGTGGCTCATACCTAGCTCCAACAGGTAATTGTGCTCCTTTCAACCTGTCCCAAACGCTAGAAAGACTGTTATTGTTTGCGGTCTGAGCTAGAGGTCGTCGATACAGTAGACCTTGGCCTTGCGTGACGCCGGCTGACGATGTTGATTTCTGTCGAGCTCTAATATAGTCTACATCTGTGGGCAAGTTATAAGTGAACTGCCCTATCGCGCATGGATGATTTGCAAACTGAAATTCACCTAGACCACTTAAAAAAACCATGGGTGGTGGAGTACCTCGCAAACTGTCATCTTGGCCATAGAACATTTTAGTACAAGAGCGGAAAAAATGTATCACTGCCAAGACGTATTCAGCTTCTTGTGTGTCTTGGGCTGTAAAAGGGCACATTATCGAGACGTTATCCACCCTACTGCCCTTGTAAAAATAATTACGATAATTTGTGTGCGTCAAGTCCTGTGCTGAGTACTCAGCACTGTACGTAATATCAATTTTTGGTGTGTAAGGAAAAATTACACCGTCTGTAGGTACCAATGGTGCTAGTATACCAGGATCACCTGGTGTCTTGTAAAGGATAGTAGCTCCTGGTGCCAAGTGCAAACGCACACGCCAATCACCAGCTGTCTTGCGTGCATCATTGAGTGCGGCTTGTTCTTGCGCTTGCTTTGTTAAGGCTGTTACTTGACTTGCAGCACGTTCTTCTTCGGTGATGGGCTCACCACCCATAGCGGCGGCTGCTACAGCCGGATCATTGAGTCCGCCAGCTGGTTTGTCAAATGGACCTGGGTCTACATCTAAAACAGGATCTGCTGCTGGGATGGGCTCACCTGCTGGAATTAGTTTGTCAAATGGACCTGGGTCTACATCTAAAACAGGATCTGCACCTTCATCCCCACCCCCATCCCCAATGGGCTCACCTCCTGGAATTAGTGCGTCAAATGGACCTGGGTCTACATCTAAAACAAGATCTGCACCTTCATCCCCACCTTCATCCCCACCTCCATCCCCATCCCCAATGGGCTCACCTCCTGGAATTAGTGCGTCAAATGGACCTGGGTCTACATCTAAAACAGGATCTGCACCTCCATCCCCATCATCCCCACCCCCATCCCCATCCCCAATGGGCTCACCTCCTGGAATTAGTGCGTCAAATGGACCTGGGTCTACATCTAAAACAGGATCTGCACCTTCATCCCCATCCCCAATGGGGATGGGCTCACCTCCTGGAATTAGTGCGTCAAATGGACCTGGGTCTACATCTAAAACAGGATCTGCACCTTCATCCCCACCTCCATCCCCAATGGGCTCACCTCCTGGAATTAGTGCGTCAAATGGACCTGGGTCTACATCTAAAACAAGATCTGCACCTTCATCCCCATCCCCAATGGGCTCACCTCCTGGAATTAGTGCGTCAAATGGACCTGGGTCTACATCTAAAACAAGATCTGCACCTTCATCCCCACCTCCACCCCCATCCCCATCATCCCCACTTGCTTCAGGATCTTCATCACCCACTGGATTAGGAGTTTGGTTTTCGGCTTCCGGAGGAATTATTTCTACAAATTTACCCCCAGGGCCTTGCGCGAAGGAAACAGATTGCGGATCATTTTGCCAGGCCTCATATGTGGCTTGATCAGGAAATAGTAAATTCCCTTGAGGTGTTTGTACTGAGAGAAATTGCTCTGATGTAGTATCTAGACCGCGAGTGTCTGGTAATTGAGTTGTGGATTCGCCTCCTCCACCGCCACCACCCTGATCTACTTTCGGATCCACAGGCTCGGGTTCAAATTCCGTGGTCTCCAATGATAGTATGGAATCCGGAACTTCTGGTTCAGTTGCCTGTGGGTCAGTATTAAGTGGGACCACAGTGGGATCGACCTCAGACAATTCCTCTTGAGCTAGAGACACAGACTTTTCTGCTGCTGCTAGGTCCTCGAATTTTTCTTCTAAGACCGCTGCCTTTGTGTCTGACATCTGGTCATGAGCTGCCAGCAATTCTTGATTCAAGGTTTCTTTTTCAGCATCTACCTCTGTGACTGCTTCCTGTACTTCGTTTTGGGCCTCTGTTAGTTGCTCTTGAAGTTGCTCTTGAAGTTGCTCTTGAAGTTGCTCTTGAAGTTGCTCTTGATCTGCGCCTTTATCAACAGCTTCTGCTCCAAGATCTACTTTCGGATCCACAGGCTCGGGTTCAAATTCCGTGGTCTCCAATGATAGTATGGAATCCGGAACTTCTGGTTCAGTTGCCTGTGGGTCAGTATTAAGTGGGACCACAGTGGGATCGACCTCAGACAATTCCTCTTGAGCTAGAGACACAGACTTTTCTGCTGCTGCTAGGTCCTCGAATTTTTCTTCTAAGACCGCTGCCTTTGTGTCTAACAATGGCTCACCAGATTCTATCTGGTCATGAGCTGCCAGCAATTCTTGATTCAAGGTTTCTTTTTCAGCATCTACCTCTGTGACTGCTTCCTGTACTTCGTTTTGGGCCTCTGTTAGTTGCTCTTGAAGTTGCTCTTGAAGTTGCTCTTGATCTGCGCCTTTATCAACAGCTTCTGCTCCAAGATCTACTTTCGGATCCACAGGCTCGGGTTCAAATTCCGTGGTCCCCAATGATAGTACGGAATCCGGAACTTCTGGTTCAGTTGCCTGTGGGTCAGTATTAAGTGGGACTGGCGCAGGACCTACCTCGGAGATAGGTGCACCTGTTTTCGGTGTAAATTGTGGGACTTCGTCTCTAGCGAACTCCGGCAGCTTGGCCTCACTTTTGATATATTCCTCTTCTAGAGCAACTAATTTTTGCTTCTGTTTTTCTATTTCTGCTCTTTGTTCAGGTGACCTAGACTGTTCAGGTATGTCTTCTAAACGTCGCAATTTTTTCTTTGAATCGCCTATCTCAATCTCTATCTCTTCAAGCCCTTCTCTAGCGCGAATTCTAGCCATCGTCGCCTCGCTGCGCGCCTTGTCCCTCGCCTGTTCTCTTAGCTCTTCTTCACCTATATACTCGTAATCTCCTTCAGCATCAATGCCTTTAGCATTCAATGCTTGTCCCATTTCAACCAATTTGTCACGCATTGCTTGTTGAGCACGTTCTAGATCTGGATCTATAACAGCATAGACGGGTCGACCGCCCTCAACGGCAAATTTGCCAGTTCCTCGTATTGCGTCTAGACTCTCAATTTGTGCTCTTAGCTGATTATATGCCAATTGTTCTGGAGATAATGTAGATACAGGTTGTGCTGCTTCACGAGCCTGGGGATCTTGTGCTGAAACCGGATCAGGTGTAGTACTACCGGGGTGGTCAGGGCTGTCTGACATCTGCTTATATTCCTATATCTTATCTACCAAGACGTGAGACTTGTGCTGAAGTGAATTAATTATAGATCTAGGATTCAATATATCAGTCACAATGACTCTCTTGTTTTATTTATTACCTACAAAAACGGCTAAGTTTAACCAACAAAAAATTGACAACAATGCACAATGTTGTATAATAACTACAGTATAGGAGATCACGTCGCAATGTCTATCAAGACACCC
>Ga0194132_10008863_pt1 | contig 14188 bp, 16 predicted proteins | sample TA2KigOf80mmetaG_FD_148612 | JGI IMG/M metagenome (GOLD analysis project Ga0194132, IMG submission 148612) | Freshwater microbial communities from Lake Tanganyika, Tanzania - TA2015054 Kigoma Offshore 80m | ecosystem: Environmental > Aquatic > Freshwater > Lake | place: Tanzania: Lake... | reverse complement strand
CTCCGCCAGGGCGAGATCGTGATGGAAGGGCCGTCCGCCAAGCTTCTTGCCGACGCCGAGATGCTCAAGCACTATCTCGGTTAATCAATACACCAAGGGGCGATTCACCGGATGCACAGCACCCTGAAGCGCCTAGCCGTCCTCGGTCTCGCGGCGACAGTCGCGGTCGCCGGGGTCTCCGGCGCCGCGGCACAGACCAAGCCTGCGATCAAGGTCGGCGCGATCCTGCCCATGACCGGCCCGATCGGCACCGTCGGCAAGATGATCGTCGCCGCGATCGAGCTCGCGGTCGAGGACATCAACACCGGCGGCGGCATCAACGGCAGCAAGATCGAGCTGATGGTCGAGGACGATCAGGCCAACCCGACCCAGTCCGTCCTGATGGCCCGGCGCAACGCGCAGAACAACGCCGTCATCGTGCTCGGCCCGGTCACCGGCACGTCGTGGGAGAATGTCGCGCCGACCTCGACCGCGCTCAAGCTTCCCACCATCAATTTCAACTCGCTGAAGCCCCAGGTCGCCAACTCCGAGTGGGCGATGCGCATCCATCCCAACGACTCGATGATGATCCCGGAGTCGATGAAGCAGTTCATCAAGCTCCATCCGAACGTCAAGCGCATCGTCGTGATGGCCGACATGAAGGAGGCCTCCGCCGAGGCCGGCGCGCAGGAGATCATCAAGTTCGCGCGGGCGAACGGCCTCACGGTCGTCGACACGATCGACTTCCAGACCGCGACGACCGACTTCTCGCCGCTCGTGATCAAGGCGCGCGGCCAGCAGCCCGACGCGGTGTTCTCGACCGGCCTCCTGCCGACGGTCCTCAAGCTCTCGAAGGAGATGCAGACCCAGGGCCTCGACGTGCCGCACTTCAACAATTCGATGGTATGGCCGGGCGCGACGCCCAACGTGATCGGCCCGGCCGGCAAGAACTTCTTCTCCGCCGGCTTCACCACCAACGAGCAGATCGCGGGCAATGAGCGGTTCAACCGCTTTCTCGCCCGCTACGAGGAGCGGGTGAAGAACGACACCGCGATCCCGAAACCCGCCAATGTCGGGAACGGCACGCTCCAGTACGATACGGTCCACATGGTCGCCAAGATGATGCGCGACAAGGGCATCGACGGGAACACGCCGATCACGCGGGCGCGCGAGCTGATGCGCGACGCGATGAAGGAGCTGCAGGGCTTCGACGGCCTCGTGCAGCTCAAGATCGGCGCCGACCGCAACGGCTATGTCCGCTCGCATCTCGTGCGCGTCGATCCGGACGCCAAGATCTGGCGCTACGCGCTGCCGGCCGACCAGCGCATGTAGGACGCTCGACCGTCTTACGCGATACGGGCCGGGAGCTATCCCGGCCCGTTCTCCTTTCGGAGTACGCGATGAGCGAACAGCCGCGAGCCAATGCGCTCGGCCAGCCGATCGGCCCTCCCGTACCCGGCTGGTCGCCGCGCCCGCGCCCGCCGCGGACGCCCATGGTGGGCCGCCACGTGCGGCTCGAGCCGCTCGAGGCCGCACGCCACGCGGCCGATCTCTTCGCCGCGTTCGCCGCCGAGCCGAGCGGACGGCATTTCACCTATCTTTCCGTCGAGCCCTTCGACGACGCGGGCGCCCTCGCCGCCTGGATCGAGACGTCGTGCCGCGGCGACGATCCCCTCTTCCACGCGATCGTCGAGCGCACGACCGGCCGCGCGCTGGGTGTCGCCGCCTTTCTTCGGATCGACCCGGCGGCGGGCTCGATCGAGGTCGGCCACATCAATCTCGCGCCGGCGCTGCAACGGACGGCCGGTGCGACCGAGGCGATGTACTTGATGATGGGCCGCGCCTTCGACGAGCTCGGCTACCGACGCTACGAATGGAAGTGCGACGCGCTCAACGCGCCGTCGCGCCGCGCGGCGCTCCGCCTCGGCTTCACCTACGAGGGAATCTTTCGCCAAGCGACGGTCTACAAGGGCCGCAACCGCGACACCGCCTGGTACGCGATCATCGACCGCGAATGGCCGGCGCTCGCCGCCGCCCATGCACGCTGGCTCGATCCGGCGAATTTCGATCCCGCCGGGCGTCAGCGCGAGAGCCTCTCCGCGCTGACCCGCGACGCGCTCGCGGCGCGCGCCTCGACCACCCCCTAGGCCGTCGCTTGCAACTCCTTGGGCACGAGCCTGCCATGGTCGACGATCGGCTTGTTGTCGAGGCTGAGCGAGCAGGCTTTGAGCGGGATGTCGAGGTGGCAGCCGGTGTCGTTCTTGCCGCCGAGCTCGAGATTGGGCCCGGTCGAGAACAGGACATTGCCCATGAACGCGCGGCCGTCGACGCCGGTCGTCTGGGCGGCGATGCGGCTCGTTCCGAGGAAGTCCCACTGCGCGTTCTCGTCCATGCCCCAGCCGATGTGCGACACGGCATAGGCGCGCGGATCGTTGTAGCGGGCGATGAAGTCGCGCATCAGGTCGCCCTCGAACCCGCCGCCCTCGATCGACTTGACCCAGCCCTTCTCGATCCGGAGCCGGATCGGCGCGGCGACGTAGCGCATGAACGGATAGAGGATGTCGCCGGTGTTGATGACGACGGTGCCGTCGACGCCGTCGTCGTGCGCGCCGGTATAGAGGAAGCCGCCGGCGAAGTGATCCCAGCGGCCGGGCGTGTCGGTGTAGCCGTACTGGGTCATGACCGGATAGGCGCCGAGGCGGTAGGTGACGTCGGTGCCGGCGGCCGAGGTGATGCGGAGCGTCTTCGCCGCCTCGAGCATCCGCTGGGCCGCCTCGACGCGGCGACGGAGCGATTCGCGCGGGAACATGCGCGCCAGCACTTCGTAGGGCTCGCGCACCATCAGCATGCGCGTGCCCGCGTCGGTGATCTGCTTCTGCTCGGCCGACCACAGGAGACCCAGGAGGTCGACCACGATATCGGCGTTCTTGAGGGCCTCGATCGCCGGCTGGTTGCCGGTGATCGCGGTGCGCTTGAGCTTTTCGCCCGGCCGTTGCGGCTTCCGTGCGAGATTGAGGTGGAACGTCGTCGCGCCGATCTCCTCGCCCGCGGCGAGGAAGGCTTCGGCGAAATCACGCTTCTCCTCGCCTTCGGTGAGGACGGCGAGCGTCTCGTCGGGGCGGAGCTTGCACAGCTCGAGCTCGGCCTTGAACAGGCGGATCATTTCGGGATTGGCCGGCATGGCGCGGTCCCCTCTGCGGCTGGTCGGTCGGGGCGATTGTTCTGCCCGCGCGCCGCCGGGTCAAGCCGCGTCGATGAAACCGCCTTGTCTCCCGGACGCGGACATGGCCCAACTGGTCGCGACGACCCGTCCGGAGATGCGCCATGGCCGAGCCGACCGCCGATTTCGCCGCCCTTTATCACGACCGCTTCGGCGCGGACGCCCCGGCCGCTTTGGCGGGTGGCCGCATCGAGGGGCTCGCGCCCGAGGCGGCAGCCGCCCTCGCCGCGATCCTGGCGCGGCGGAGCTATCGGCGCTTCGCCGACCGGCCGGTGTCGGACGGTCTCGCCGCCCTCCTCCTCGCCGCGGCGCAGTCGGCGCCGGCGAAATCCGATCTGCAGCAGCTCTCGATCATCGATGTCCGCGATCCGGCGCGGAAGAAGCGGCTGGCCGAGCTCTGCGATACCGACTGGATGGCGACGGCGCCGGTGCTCCTCGTCTTCTGCGGCGATCTCCGCCGCGTCCGCCGTCTCGCGGCGCTCCGCGGTCATCCCTACGCGCAGAACACGCTCGACAGCTTCATGAACGCGGCCGTCGACGCCGCGCTCGCGATGCAGACCTATGTCGTCGCAGCCGAGATCGCAGGCCTCGGCACCTGTTTCGTGAGCCAGGTCCGCAAGCGCCTGCCGGCGGTCGCCGAGACGCTCGCGATCCGCGACGGCGTCTTCCCGGTCGCCGGCCTCGCCGCCGGCTGGCCGGACGAGCGTCGCGATGTCACGCTACGGCTGCCACCGGCGGCCGTCGTCCATCGCGACCGCTATGACGACGACGCGCTCGCCGCGGCGATCGAGGCCTATGACCGGACCCGGAACGCCCGCCGCGCGATGCCGGCGCAGTACAAGCCCGACAAGTTCGGCACCGCGCCATTCTATGGCTGGTCGGAGAACGCGACGCGCCGGCTCGCCGAGCCGAGCGATCTCGCAGGGCTCCGCGCCTTTCTCGCCGGCGCCGGCATCGCGCTCGACTGAGGCCGCTCAGTAGGGCGTCCAGGCCCTGACAACCGCCGGACGAGCCGCGATCGCATCGTGCCAGCGCTTCACGTTGGGGAACAAGGCGAGCCCGATGTCCTTGGTGCCGTGCACGTGGACGTCGGCGTAGATCGCGATGTCGGCTACCGAATAGCCGCCGGCCATGTAATCGTTGGTCGCGAGATGGCCGTCGAGCGTCGCCAGCATGTCGTGGAGCACCGCCTCGTAATGCTTCTTGGCCGGCGGCACGTCCTCGGTGGTGCGGATCACCCAGTGGCCGAACTGCTGGGCGAGCGTCGTGAACGTCGCCGAGCCGTAGAACAGCCACTGGTCGACCGCGACCCGGCGCACCGGATCGGACGGATAGAGACCCGTGGCCGATTTCTCGCCGAGATATTTGAGGATCGCGCCCGATTCACAGAGCGTGATGCGCTGGCCGCCCGGCCCTTCGGTATCGACGATCGCCGGGATCTTGTGGCCGGGCGAGATCTTCAGGAACGCGGGCGCGAACTGCTCCTTGTTGCGGAGATTGACGGGCTTGAGCACGTAAGGCAGGCCCGATTCCTCGGCCATGTGCCGTGCCTTGTAGCCATTGTCGGTCATCCACGTATAGAGCTCGATCATCGCCGTCTCCTTCTCGCTTATTTGCGCCGTTATGCGGGCATTTCGTCGCGTTCATCCCGCCGCCAGGATCGCGTCGGCGGCGCGCTCGCCGATCATGATCGAGGTGAGATTCGTGTTGGCGCGCGTCACGTTGGGCATGACGGAGGCATCCGCGATGCGGAGCCCCGCCACTGCGCGCACCCTGAGCAAAGGATCGACGACCGCTTCCGGATCGTCGCCCGCACCGATCCGGCAGGTGCCTGCGCAGTGCAGAAACGCGATCGCGTTGGTCCGGATCCAGTCCTCGAGCAGCGCCTCGTCGGCGAGGAGCGTGTCGAACGAGGCGCCGGGCGCGGCAATACGCGCGACGAAGGGACGCCGGAGCGGCGGCACGAGATCGAGGACCGCGGCGGCGGCGGCCGTCCGGATCGCGTTCGCGCGCGTCCGCCGGTTCATCGCCAGCATGCGTTCGGAGAAGCTCGACGGGAAGATCGCATCGACCGTCGCCGCGACCGCCGGCGCGCGGACGAGCTCGACCATGTAGCGCACGCCCGCCTTGAGCCGGTCGAGGTCGCGGCGGTCGTCGAGCAGGTTGAACACGATCCGCGGCACCAGCACGTCGCCGTCCCGCGCGAGCGACACCGATCCCCGCGAGCACGGCTGATAGACCGCGAGGATCATCGCGGCGAGCCGGCGGCCCATCCTGTGCCAGGCGGTCTTGTTGCTGACACCGATATACATGTCGTTGGGGCCGAGGTCGGCGAGCCCGGAGGTGTAGCGGATCGCGAGATTGCCGGCGGCGCGGAGCCGCTCCGGCTGCCGAGCGGCACGCCTTAGGAAGGCGCCGAGCGCGACCGAGGGATGGTCCTGGAGGTTGCGACCGACGCCCGCGAGATCGGCGACGACGGGGATGCCGAGCGCGCCGAGCGCCGCGGCCGGCCCGAGGCCGGACCGGAGGAGGAGCTGCGGGGTGTGGAGCGCACCGGTCGAGACCACGACCTCGCGCGCGAGAAAAGTCTCGGCGCGCCCCGCGATCCGCGCCGCGACCCCGCTCACGCGCCGGCCGTCGAAGATCAGGTGGTCGACCGTCGTCTCGGCACGGATCGTGAGATTGGGCCGCGCCCGCACCGCGCGGTCGAGATAGGCGATCGCGGTCGAGACGCGGGTCTCGGCGGTGTTGTTCATCGCGACCCGGCAGAACCCGTCATCGACCTGCGCGTTCATGTCGTCGTGGAACGCCATGCCGTGCGCCTCGAGCGTGCGGCCGAGCGCGTGGCAGAAGCCGGGCCAGTCCTCGCGGCGGTGGCGGCGGATCGGGATCGGACCATCGCGGCCATGCAAGGGCCCGTCGAAATCGGTGTCGCGTTCGAGCTTGCGGTAATAGGGCAGCACGTCGTCCCACCCCCAGCCCGTCGCGCCCGCTGCGACCCATCGGGCGAAGTCCTCGGGATGGCCGCGGATCGCGACCATCGCATTCACGCTCGACCCGCCGCCCATCAGCCGCGGCTGGGTGTAGCTATAGGTGCGCGCGGTCTTCGGCGCGTTGTGCGGCGGCGGGCGCCAGTGGACGCGGAGATCGGGCCACATGAACTCGGGGCAGAAGGTCGCGGTGAAGAAGGGATCGCGCACCTCGGGCGGGATCGCGTCCGGTGGCGTGTCGCGACCGGCCTCGAGGAGGAGGACGCGTCGGCTCGACTGCGCCGACACCTGGCTCGCGACGACCGCACCGGCCGAGCCGCCGCCGATCACGATGAGGTCGTAGACCGCCGCGCTCATGTCGACGGCGCGGCGAACCGGGCGAGCCAGGCGCGAACCGGCCTGTCGATGTCCGCGAGCTCGCGATAGGGGGCGAGTGTCATCAGGGCCGGGAACTCCAAAGCGAGCTGGAGCACGTTGTGGCGATTGGCTGGGCCCGTGTTCGGCGTCGCGCCGAGAAGCCCGAGGACAGGCTTGCCGGCGACAAGGAAGCGGAGCGAATTGACGCCCGAGCCGAAGCCCGCCTCGTCATAGGCATAGATCGCGCCCACCGCCTCGTCGCGGAAGCGGCGATCGAGGGCGGCGAAGAACCGCGTCGTCACCTGGTCGGGATCGGCATCGCCGGCCTGGTCGCGAAACGCCGGCCAGTCGCGGTCATAGCGCTCGATCGGCGCGCACACCATGCGGTCGAACGCGGTCTCCGCCATGTCGGGATACTGGGCGCGATAATAGCGGTGGCGCGTGTCGACCGCCGCGCCTCCGGCGCGCAACGCGGTGAAGATCGCGCACTTCACCGTGTGCGTCCTCTCGGTCGCGTTCATGCCCTTGCCGCCGACATAGACCGGGATCATCGCCGCCCCATTGCGGGCGAAGCATTCCCGACCCGGGCGACGGGCGCAAGCGGCGATCAGTCGGTCGGATCGCCCTCGCCCGGCGCGACCGCGAGCCCGAGGGCGGCGAGCCGCTTCATCCGGCGCGGCAAGTCGGCGGTGACGGTGCGCTGTCGGAACGGGCCGATCTTCGCCCAGCGATCGTGCTCATCGCGGGTGCGGCCACAGCCGACGCACCAGCCGGTCCGCGAGTCCCAGCGGCAGATGTCGAGGCAGGGTGAGCCGGTCTTGGCCATGGCCTTCAATTGGTACGCCAGTCCGCGGCGCTCAAGACCGCGGCGAAACCGTCCTCGGTCCCGATCGCGAGATGGTGGCCGTCGGGCGACCAGGCGAGGGCGCTGACCGGCCCGTCGCCCGGCCGCTTGACCAGAAGCGTCTCGTTCCGCCCCATCTGGCATAGGATCACGGCGCCGTCCTCGTAGCCGGCGGCGACGATGTCGTGGACCGGGTGGGCGGCGACGCGGGTGACGAACCCCTCGAGGCCGTGGCCCATCTCGAGCGGGGGCTTGCCCGTCGGCCCGTCCTTGCCCGCGAACGGCCAGACGACGATCCGGTCCGAGCCGCTGGTCGCGAGATAGCGGCCCTTGGCGAACCACGACATCGACTGGACCTTCACCGGATAGCCGCTCATCCGCATGTCCTTGCCGTCGGCGACGCGCCAGCTGTGGAGCGCATTCTCCTGCATCGCGGTCACGATGAAGCGGCCGTCCGGACTCCACGACGTCGCGAGATGGGAGCCGCGCCAACCGAGCGACCGCGGCGCCTGCTCCCCGCCCGCCGTCCAGCGCAGCGTCACCCCGCCATAATGGCTCGCCGCGACGCGCTTGCCCTTGGGATCGAGCGCGATGCCGCCGGCACTGCTCGGCAGCGGAAACAGAAGCGGATCGCGCTGGCCCGCCGGATCGAGGACGGCGATCTCGCGCCCGATCCCGGCGGCATAGACACCGGGCCCGGCCATCAGATGATCGACCCAGCGCGCCGCGAACATCGCGACCGTCGCGATCGTTCCGTCGGCCGCGATGCGCCGGATCGTCCCGTCGTCACCGCCGGAGATGAAGGCGCCCGCGCGACAGTCCGGCACGAGCGAAAGGACGGCACCCGCATGCGCCGCGTGGACCGGCAGCACCGCGGGCACATCCTGCACGGGCTTCACGGGCGCGAGGCGGATCGCGCCGTCGCCACCCGCGAGCGCGAGATGGTTGGACGCGCGATCGAATGCAGCGGCGACGACGAAGGTGCCGAGCGCCCAGACGATCCCGATCTTGTCGAGGAGCGCGTTGCGCCGGTCGTCCGTCGCCATCACGCCTTGATGCAGGCCTCGAAGCCCGCCCGCAGCGCGGCCTCGTCGAGATTGCGGCCGATGAACACCAAGCGCGAATAGCGATCGTCCGCCGACCGCCACGGCCCGGTGAAATCGCCCTCCATCAGCATGTGCACGGCCTGGACGACGAAACGCCGGTCGTGACCGGCGAACTCGAGAATGCCTTTGGACCGGAGGAGATCGACACCCCGCTGGGCCACGAGCCTCTGGAACCAATCGACGAACTGGTCGCCGTCGAGCAGCTGGCGCGTCGTCAGGCAGATGCTCTTGATGTCGTCGTCGTGCTCGTGGTCGTCCTCGGTGAGGAAGTTCGGCTCGACCGCGAGGATGCGCTGGAGATCGAACGCGCTCCGGTCGAGCACCGCATCGAGATCGATGCCGCAGCGCTCGGTCCGGTGGATCGTCGCGGTCGGGTTGATCGCGCGGATGCGCTTCTCGACCGCCGCGAGCTCGGCCGGGCTCATCAGGTCGACCTTGTTGAGCAGGATGACGTCCGCGAAGGCGACCTGCTCGGCTGCCTCGTGGCTGTCGGCGAGACGCAGGTCGAGGTGCTTGGCATCGACCACGGTGACGATCGAATCGAGACGCGTCTTCTGCCGCACGTCGTCATCGACGAAGAAGGTCTGCGCCACCGGCGCCGGATCGGCGAGCCCGGTGGTCTCGATCAGGATCCCGTCGAGCTGGCCCTTCCGCTTCATCAGCCCGCCGAGGATGCGGATCAGATCCCCGCGCACCGTGCAGCAGATGCAGCCATTGTTCATCTCGAACACCTCCTCGTCGGCGTTGACGACGAGGTCGTTGTCGATGCCGACCTCACCGAACTCGTTGACGACGACGGCGTAGCGCTTGCCGTGGTGTTCGGTGAGGATCCGGTTGAGAAGGGTGGTCTTGCCGGCGCCGAGATAACCGGTCAAGACCGTCACGGGGATCTTGCTCATCGGTCACTCCTTGCGGTGTGTCAGGAGAATTCGCTGATGCAGACGAGGAGCCGGCGGCCGCGCCCGGCGGCGATCGGCGGCGAGCGGTGCACGATGCCACCGCCGCGATTGCCCGGATACGCCTCGCCCTTGAAGAGGCCGACCCCGAAGGGCGGCAGGCGCCGGATCGCCGCCGGATCGGGACAGATGGCGAGATTGCTCCCCTGTCCGAGCGCCGCGCGCACGACGGCCGCGTTCGGCACCCACTCGGTGCCCGGGCCGGCATAGGTGCACAGAAGCCGGATCCCGACATAGTCGGCGTGGAACAATCGGCACGCGTCGTCGTCGAGGTGCTCGAGCCGGACCTCGACGAGGGAAGCCGCCGCGAGCGCGGCGAAGCGACGCGCGAGCGCATCGATGTCGGCGATGAGGGCCGCGCTCGCCTCCGCCGCGGGCTCGTCGCGGGCAGAGAGCGCATCGGCGATGTGCAGGGCGACATGGTCGGGACGGCACACGGCTCGCACCTCGAAGGCCGGTCCGGTGATCCAGGCGCGCGCCGCGTCGATGACCGCGCGCCGCGCGGACCGACGCCAGATCGCGAGATTGATATCCGGACGGTGGACCCCGTCGAGCACCGCCGCGGTGTTGCCCGCGACGATGCCCGCGTCCTGCTGCTCCGCCGCCGACCCGGGTTCCCGTCCGGTCAACACGCGCACTTCACCCGACGCGTCCAAGGTCAGCCTCTCGTCGCGCGATCGAACCGCATGACGTCCGACGCACCGACACCGCCGCGCTCCGCTTCGGCGGACGCGACGTGTCGGGCGACGTCGTCGACTCTCGGAATGTTATACTATATCCATTGAGTGCTGCCAACGGATGCCTGCCGATGACCAAGCACGCGACGATGCCTGGACCGGGCGATGACCCCGACGACCTGCCACCCGGTTTCGCCGAGGCATTCCGGCACATCGGCGGCGCGGCCGGGGCCACGCCGGGGGCGATCGCGACCGCCCTTCTCGTCCAGGGTGTCTCGCATTTGGTCGATGCACATGGCTACGGCCGTGCCGCCGAGATGCTCCGCCGCCTCGCCGAGATCACCTCGGCGGAGCGGCGGCTCGCCCTCCAATAGGCTACACCGTCGCCTTGGGCGGCTTGAGCGCTCAGGGGCGCTCTGGAGCGCGCCTTGTGACGGTCTGTGGCCTCGCCGAGCGGCTCGACGGCGGCTATGAAGACATGGTCACTGTCCGCAGAACCGCACCCGAAGGGTCGGCGAACGGGAGGAGGATCAGATGAACACCATCAGCGCGCCGCGGATCGAGACCGTCGACGAGCTCGGCATCGGTCGGCTCGAGCTGTTCCCGATCGCCCCCGATGAGGAGACGCTGCTCTCGATCTGCCGAGAGCTGTTCGAGAACCACTGGCAGTCAATCGTCTTCGGCACGCTGATCCTAGGGGCCGTGTTCGAATGCAAGGCGACCGCGGCACCGAAGAAGATCTCGCTCTTCGACGGCTATCTGACGGTCGACTTCGGCGCCTGGCATTTCCACGTCTGCATCGGCGCCCACAAGGGCTCGGCCAACAATCCCGTCGACCCCGAGCTCGCGCGCATCCGGCGCACCGGCCGCGCCGAGCTCTACCGCCAGCTCGGCCCGGAGGGCGCGCCGCAGAGCTGGGGGCTCCGGCTGTTCAACGGCCGCGGCGAGCAGCAGATGACCGTGTTCCTGCCCAATCCGTTCATCGGCGACGACGGCAATTTGACGCGGAACCCCGACTGGTCGCGGCTCGTCCTGTGGGATGCGTTGCGCGCGCGTTACCTGGGCCTGCCGCCCGACCCGCGCGACCGCGCCGCGACAGCGTTCTTCCACGGCTGAACCGATGCGGCGCGGGCTCGCCGCTCTCGCGACGCTCGCCGCTCTCGCCGTAACGACCCCGGTGGTCGCGGCGAGCGAAGGACCGCGCCGGATCGTCTCGCTCAATCTCTGCGCCGATCAGCTTGTGCTGCGGCTCGCCGACCGCGACCGGATCGCGGCCGTCACCTGGCTCGCGCGCGACCCCGAGCTGTCGATCATGGCGGAGGCGGCGCGCACGGTCCCGATCACCCGCGGCGGCGGCGAGCACGTCGTGTCGCTCGCGCCCGATCTCGTCGTCGCCGGTGTCCACACGACGCGCATCACGGTCGGCTTCCTGAAGCGCCTCGGCTATCGCGTGCTCGATCTCGACCTGCCCGTGACGCTCGATGCCGTGCGCGCCCAGATCAGGCTGGTCGCCGAAGCGCTGGGTCGACCGGTATGCGGCGAGGCGCTGATCGCCGAGATGGATCGCTCGCTCGCGGCGATACCGGCAGGGCGCGTCGGGGCACGTGCGAACGTCGCGGTGTGGCAGCCGAACGGATTCACGGTCGGCACCGACACGCTCATCGACACGGTGATCCGCGCCGCCGGCCTCGACAATTTCGCAGCCCGGCGCGGCATCGCCCATTACGCGCGGCTCGATCTCGAGACGCTCATCCTCGGCCGGCCCGACTTCCTCGTCGTCAACCGCGCGGACGAAGGACCCGCCGCGCTCGCGACCGAGATGCTCCGCCACCGCGCGATCGACGCGGCGATCGCGGCGACGCGGCGGATCGTCGTGCCGACCCGGCTATGGGTGTGCGGCGGGCCGGAGACGGCGGAGGCGATCGCGCTCCTCGCCGCGGCGACGGCTGACGGTCCGAGGCGATCGCCGTGACGCGCGTCGGCGCCGCGGCGACGGCGACGAGGCTCCGCTTGCCGGCCCTCGGGATCGGCCTCGGTGCGACGGTCGTACTCCTCTTCGCCGTCTCGCTCGCGGTCGGCAGCGCGCCCGTCTTGCTCGCCGAGGCGGTCGCCGATCTCCTTGCCGGCCGCGACAGCCTCGCCGCGCTCGTCCTTGTCGAAATTCGCCTCCCGCGCGCGCTCCTCGCCGTCATGATCGGTGCGAGCCTCGGGCTCACGGGCGCGGCGATGCAGGGGCTCCTTCGCAATCCGCTCGCCGAGCCGGGCATCGTCGGCGTCTCCGGCTGCGCGGCGCTCGGCGCGGTCGTCGTCTTCTACAGCGGTCTCGCGGCCCTGGTGCCCTTCGCCCTCCCGCTCGGCGGCATCGCCGGCGCGCTCGGCGCGGTCGCCCTCCTCTACGCGCTGGCCGGCCCCGGCGCCGGTACGCTGACCCTGATCCTTGCCGGCGTCGCGCTCAACGCCCTCGCCGCCGCGCTCACGGCCCTCGCGCTCAACCTGTCGCCCAACCCCTACGCGACGCTCGAGATCGTGTTCTGGCTGATGGGCTCGCTCGCCGACCGGAGCCTCGCCCATGTCTGGCTCGCTTTGCCGCTGATGCTCGCCGGCTGGGCCCTGGTCGTGACCGCCGGTCGTCCGCTCGATGCGCTCTCGCTGGGCGAGGACACCGCGCGGAGCCTCGGCTTCAACCTCGACCGCGTCCGGCTTCAACTCGTCCTCGGCACCGCGCTCGCGGTCGGCAGCGCCGTCGCCGTTGCCGGCGCGATCGGCTTCGTCGGCCTGGTCGTGCCGCATCTCCTGCGGCCGCTGGTCGGTCACCAGCCGAGCCGGCTTCTCGGCTTGAGCGCGCTCGGCGGCGCCGCGATCACCCTTGCCGCCGACATCGCGGTTCGTCTCGCCGGCGGCCCCGAGCTCAAGCTCGGCGTCCTCACGGCGCTGATCGGCGCGCCGTTCTTCCTGGCGCTCGTTCTGAGGATGCGCCACGAGGCGGCAACATGACACTCGCGGCCGAGGGCGTCGTCGTCCGCTATGGTGCGCATCGCGTGCTCGACGGCGTGTCGATCGCGGCCGAGCCGGGCGTGCTCCTCGGCCTGATCGGCCCGAACGGTGCTGGCAAGTCGACGCTGCTCCGCGTACTCGCCGGCATCGAGCGGCCGACCGCGGGGCGCGTCACGCTCGACGGCGCCGCGCTCGAGACGATCCCCGGCGCCGTGCGGGCGCGGCGCATCGCCTATCTGGCCCAGGGCTCGACCGTGCATTGGCCGCTCACGGTCGAGCGCCTGGTCGCGCTCGGCCGTCTGCCGCACCGCTCGCGCTTCGGGGCGGAGACCGAAACCGATCGCGCCGCGATCGGCCGGGCGCTTGCGAAGACCGAGACGGCCGCGCTCCGCGACCGGCCGGTGTCCTCGCTCTCGGGCGGCGAGCGCATGCGGGCGCTGATTGCCCGCGCGCTGGTCGTCGATGCCGCGATCCTCCTCGCCGACGAGCCGGTTGCGGGCCTCGATCCCTATCACCAGCTTCAGCTCCTCGAGCTCCTGAGGACGCGCGCCGATGCCGGCGGCGCCATCGTCGTCGTGCTGCACGACCTCACGCTCGCGTCGCGGTTTTGCGATCGGCTCGCCTTGCTCGATGCCGGGACGCGCGTTGCGAGCGGTGCGCCCGACGCGGTCCTGAGCGTCGCCAATCTCGCGCGCGTCTACCGCATCAGCGCGCTGACCGGCACGCATGACGGCACGCCCTATATCGTCCCGGTCCACCGCGCGCGCGATGGCGGCGTGCGCGCGGGCGGAGGCGACGGTGCGTAGAGCTCTCGGTCTCGCCAGTCGCCAATCCTGGTTCGGCGCGGCCGCCGCGTCGGTCGCGCTCCATGCCGCGGCGGTCGCGGCCTGGGTCGTCCTCGACGACGGTCGGCCGTCAGCGCAGACGGAGCCCGGACCGATCCCGATCGAGATCGCCCTCGCCGCCCTGCCCGACCCGCCGCCGGCGACAGCGCCCGCCGGCGCGGGCGAGATAGCACCATTGCGACCGGCCGATGCCGCATCCGCCGCGACGCCGACATCGGTC
>Ga0194132_10008862_pt1 | contig 14188 bp, 13 predicted proteins | sample TA2KigOf80mmetaG_FD_148612 | JGI IMG/M metagenome (GOLD analysis project Ga0194132, IMG submission 148612) | Freshwater microbial communities from Lake Tanganyika, Tanzania - TA2015054 Kigoma Offshore 80m | ecosystem: Environmental > Aquatic > Freshwater > Lake | place: Tanzania: Lake... | reverse complement strand
AAGTCACCATAGTATTCGTTTACCTTTCCCATCTGCATTCCAAAATCAAGAAAAACTCTTGTTCCCTTGTCTTCTACTAGGAATTTGTTTCCACCGATTTCGTTTACTCCACCAAAAAATGTTATAGATGTCACAACAATTTCTAAAATCTATTCTAAAATATTAACTATTTTAGCTCAATTAGGTAGATTTTTCTTTAACTAAAATACATTATAGATAATTTGGATTCAAATAAACAAAATATACTTGAACATTGTAAATCATTAATCGAAGATTTCAAAAAACGTCAAAAAAAACGTAATAACAATTATGATGTAGATTCACAAATTCAAGACTTGAATGCAGCAGAATCACTTTACAAAGAAGTTAAATCGATTAAAAAACTTGCTGAATTCACCGGACTATCTGAAAATTTTTTAAGGTATAATTTTCGAAATCTTATTCGTGTTCCACAAGAATTACGCTCTGATGTCTTGGAGGACAAATTATGTTTTGATCCTATACTTGCAAAAGAAATTGCATTTTATGCGACAGATTTTTTGAGTTGGGATGGTGAACGTGAAAGTGAAAAACAAGTTATCAAAATGGCTAGATCAATGTCAGCATGTTTTAGTAAACCTGAAAATCTTGAAATGCGAAAAGTATTTTTTTTAGTAAATGAAGATTATACAAAACCTGTAAGTGCTACTACAGAAGCAAGAAAAAAAATTAAAGAGATTTGTGAATTGTATCCATTTCAGCCGGCTATACATATAGATGATAGAACCTATAAGCAATACATGAGAATCGTTTATTATATGAATAATCCTGATGTTGCAGAATTTCTTCGTAGATGGGAAGATGAAAAGGGTAGAAAAATAACAAGAAAGTGGGCATCTGAATTAATTTCAGATCCTGAAACATTTCTAGCATTACATAAAGATGAGTTTAATGATTAATCGTTATTTACTTATATAACTAGTCAAATACGCCAGTAGTTTTTAGTAGAAATTTTTCTAATTTTGATTTGTTTATTAATCCCAAATCAAGATCAGATAAGATATCGTCTCTAATTTTTTTACCAGTATAATGTTTTATCAAATTTAGAAATTTTTTAATCGAAATGCGAGCGATGTCTTCCAAATACTCAGATGTAATCTCCAAATTCATTTCTTGGCCATTTATTACAATTACTTTTGAACCTCGTCCGTGAACAATATCACTTCGTAATTTATATTCAGATTTAACAAAATTCCAATAAAATTCTCGTTCTTCATCGTTTTTAGCAATTAATGTACAAATTCTATTAGAAAATTTTATTGAAGTATCAATTGATGAACTAAAAAGACATTCAAGTGTTATGTTTAAATCCACAATTTTATCTGTGATATCAGTTTTTGACATTCCCAAATGAAACCGATTTAGAGCTAACTTGATAAACGATAATTCGTTTTGTTCTAAATTATTTGATGAAAATTCATCATAGAATTTTTTTAAGAGATTTATTTTTTGCTTTTTAATTTTATAAATTGGTCTTCCTGAAATAAAATTATCATTTTCTGATATCCTAGATGAATATTTTGTCCATTTTGTATAATTCCGATAAAACGAGCCTACCTGTAAATCTCCTGATTGAAAAATTAAGGCTCCCTGAATAAATTTTAAAAAGTTTTCTTTAGCTAATTCATCTTCTTTATAAACATCATTTACAAAAGGAATTTTTGTTTCCAACACATAAGCTAACTTGAATAATTGGGATGGAGTCGGTAATTCTGAACCAACTAAATTTTCTTTTATTATTTTAAACTGTTCAGCAGATATTCTTTTAATTGTAATATTTCCAAAATGTTTTTCATTAATATCAGAGGCGAAGTTGTATAAAGGGGTGAAATAAGATATTTTTAATATTTCTTCATTTACATAAGTGATAAATTCTTTTACTAATTTTTCAAATTTTTCAGAATTAAAACTAAAAGAATTATTTTCTATACAAAAATTTTCTATCAAATAATAAATTAAATTTTTAACGTCAATATCAGGTTGAGAATAAAATTTTTTTATTTTTCGTTGTTCTGATAAAAATGGTAACAATAATTCAAAATCATCATTTTCTTCTAATTTTTCTCTAATATTAATTCGAGAAAAAAATTCTGAAAAATCTTTTTTTGAAAAATCTTGTTCATTATTATATAGATGGTTTTTGAAAATAAACTCAATCTGTTTTTTTTCTTTTATCGGTTCTTTTGATTCAATTTCTGAGCATGTTTTTAGACCAGATTGAAGAAAATCATTACATAGGTTTTTAAATAAAGTGTTTTTTTTCATTTATCGGTTATTACTTTTGCAGGTTTGGAAAATCTTTTTGTAATCTCTTGTGCTAGTGATGATGCAGTTTCCTTACTTGCTCTAGTTCCATCTACAACAACAAAATCAGGATCTGTTTTTTTCACATATTCTAGAATATTTGAGTAACTTGAATGAGGAGATAAGCACGCATACCATCTATGAGAATCATGTGTAAAAAATGGGCCTTTCTTTGCAAATTCTTGATTAACGTCTGCTTGAATTACTATTCCTCTATCTTCTTGTGGAGTGTTTGTTCCTACAGTAGCAAATCTAACATATGGTTGATGTTTTTCGTATAATTCATTTAGATAACTATCAGTTGCTTCTTTTAGTTCTCTAAAACCAGTATTATATGAAATTGATAACGCTTCTGTCAATTCAATATGTTTTTTATTTGCCAAAAATGGCACTGCTTCTGGTATAGTATTTCCGTCATTGCCTTTTTCTATTTGTTCAAGAATATCTTGCATTGAACCAGAATGTGCTCTGATCTCTACTGGATGTCCCTTCATTATTTCATCATACACTTTATCAAAAATAGTTCTAAGTATAGATGATTTATCCGTATAATAGTCATGAATAGAAGTTCCATGTGTGGCATCTAATACTAAATAATCACATTTTGGAACTTGTATTCCAGGATAACAAAAATCTCCAGAGTAAAGAATTTTTGTTCCGTTCTCTTCCATTTCTACATAAACTTGACAAGAACCAGGTACATGATTTGCGTTGATTAATTCAATTATCTCTCCTTTATCTGTATGAAATTTTCTACCGTAGCTTATTGGTTCAAGATTAGCTCGATAAAGATTTGAATTTAAAATTGATTTGACTGCTCTAAGAGATGTCTCGGTAAGCAATATATGATCACAGTTTGCAAGTGTTCTTGAGAAATTTTTAATGTGATCCTCATGAAAATGAGTAAAAACAGCAGTAGTTTTTCCAAAAAAATAACCATCACATACTATTGAATTGCCTAATGTTATAGGAGAGCATTTAGGATCAAATTTGTCAACTTTTATGTCTATAATATTTTCAAAATTATCCATTTTGTAATATCTCCATTAAAATATTATTGAAAAAATTAGTCATAGACATTTTCAATTGTTTTCTTTTTAGTTCAATTTTTTCAAAATTAGCTTCTTCTAATGAAATGAATAAAGTTTTTTCTTTGATTGATGCCGAAGAGATCTCTATATCTTTAAATTTATTTTGCAAAATAGTTTTCAATATTTTCTTACTTTCTTGTTTGTTCACAATTTTTTCTACTTTGTCTAACAGACTATCAGAAATTGAGATACCAATCAAGTAGTAATGATCTATTACTGGTTTAACTTTCATTACACTTTCAATAATTTCTTCTATAGGTGTTTCAGGGGATTTTTTTTTACGAGAAACTATTTCTTTAACATCGTCTTTGTTTATTTCTTTTTTTGTACCAAAACTACCTAATACAGTTTTTAAAATTATATTATGATCTTCTTTATTTGGAAGGTCAGCTACTATGCTACCTATTGTAAATGGAATTGTAGTACTATCTCTATCTCGAAAACCTAACATGTATGAATTTTTTCTTGATAAGTTCTGAAGTTTTTCAAAATTTACAAGCTGAGTTGTGTCAGGTGGTTTATCTAGTGTATGGATTTTCTTTTTTCTACCTAAGCCTAACCTTTTAGATATCTGTGATTTACTTTCACCAGTTTCTTTTTCTAATCTGATAATAAGATCAGAGCATTCAATAGGTGTAAGTGGTCTATCTGCTGTACCTGTACCGACGCTAGCTAATAGATCAGAATATAACTCAAAATCGTCTAAAAGACGGCTAGTCAATTTTAATCGTTTCTAATCAGGCTTACTTTTTTTTGCGATTCTACTTTTTAAGCCGTCTACAATAATATCGTGTGCTTCCTCCTCTGGTGATAAGCCACTTTGTTTTGCTGCCTCTTCCAATGAATCAGCGTGTACTGCTTCTAGCAATACGTCGTAATTTTTTGAATTGCGAATCTTGATAGATTCCTTTTCAATCTCCTCAAGTGGTTTCTTTGGATTTTGTTCACCAGCTTGTTTTAGTTTTGTGTATTCATCATTTGATTTAGATTTCTTGTTTCCAAGCATTTTCGCAAATGCATAGACTTTTTCCTCTGGCACATCTCCATCTTTTGTATAATCCAATGCGTCAACTGCCTCTATAGCAATGTTCATTGCTGTTTTAGGATTTTTATGAAATGCCCCAAGATTATCCTGCAGCAATTTAGGCAATCTAGCAAATTTTACATATTTTTTTACTAATGCTATAGAGATACCATGCTTTCTTGCAACAATTCTTTCATCATTATATATTTGGAATAGATAATTACATGCGTCGATTGCATCAGCTAATGTCATTGGCAATTGTGTCAGATTTTCTCCAATTGAAATGGCTTTTGCCTCTGAAGTATTTTCAGGAGGAAGACGGACATGACATGGAATCTTATCAAAGCCCTCTCCAGTATGTGATTTGTTTAATTTTATGAATGCATTATAGCGTCTTTGGCCTGCAAGAATTTCGTATTTGCCTTTAAACTCTTTTCTTGCCTCGTAAAGGTCATGTCCTGGACTTAGGTCATCAATTTCAAAAACTACTATTGCTTCTAATAATCCATTTACATAAATGTGCTGAGCGAGGTCATCTATTGCTTCTTCTACATTTTCTGTTCTAATGTTGCTTTGACCAACTATTAGTTTGTCAAGTGATATATCCTCAAATCGTTTAAATTTATTTGTCCTGACCAATTAAAAACCTCTTACTTTTGACAGTATTTTAAATTTTTATACTATTATTGCTGCTGCAATTAAGGCAAAATCTACAGTAATTGAGTATTTAGAATCCAACAAATCGTAAGCTTTTCTCATATCATTTTTAATAGATTCGTTTTCTAAAATTAATTCATTTAATGAATTAGAAGAATTAGGTTTTTGTTGAATAATAACAGATTTTTTTTGAATTTCACTTTTGCGTGTTTTGTATTCTTCATTGATGTTATCTAATTCATTTTGTTTAAGATTCAAAATCAATTTTTTAAATTCGTTAATCTCTGGTTTCATTAGTTTCTCAACATGTTCTATTGCAGAAATATAGTAATCATCTATTGAGTCTGACTGAATGTTTAGCTCAATGGTTTCGTTATTAATGGATTCTAGCTTGATATCATCTAAGTTCATAATATTTCGAGTTTTCATATCAACATCTACAACAAACAACTTTGTATTTGTTCTAACGGACTCAAATATTATGTAGAAATAAAATCTTAAAACGTCATTAACTTTTGTTGTTGAATTAATCTTGGTTATTGTTGCAGGTCCAAAATCAATACATGATTTTATTATTTTGTAGAATGTACTACTTCCGGGAGTCATTAATTCACATTCTTGTTGATCAAAAATCTTCTTATCAAATGTTATTTTTAATTCTGAACCAAACAATTTTTCATATTCATTAGGAATTACTATAGTAAACAATCCGTTATTTTCAATAATCTTAGCATTGATTTTTGAAAAATAACCTAATACTAATTCAAAAACTTTATTTTCAATTCCAGTCAATTTTTTTCTCCAGTGAACTGAGTTTAAAATTTCTGAACACTTCTTGATTAAATTTATTTATAGCATTGTTTAGCTCTTCTTTCTTATAATTCCAGTTTTCTCCTAATGCTGAAAATTTGTTTTTTGCCTCTATCTCATTTTTAGACGAAATGTATTCTTTGAAGAGTGATAGTCCTGATTTTTCATCAGTAATATCCTCAAATAATAAATCCAAATCGCCCAAAGTCATTGAAAATAATTTAATTTTTGTATACAATAATTCAAGAATGTAGTAATCTATTGTATCCTTGTACACATAATTGTATATGAAAACATCATTTTTTTGTCCAATTCGATGCACTCGGCCAACTCGTTGTTCAACCTTCATTGGATTCCAAGGCAGATCATAATTGACTACATTATTACAAAATTGAAAATTTTGACCTTCTCCACCTGCACTTGTGGAAATCAAAATTTTTGTATTATCTTTGAATCGCATTACCGATTCATTTCTTTCAATTAAATTCATTTTACCATTAAATATTGTTACTGAAAATCCATTTTTTTCTAAAAAATTTAACAAATATTTTTGCGTAGACAAAAACTCTGTGAATATCAAAAATTTAGAATCAGTTTTTTCTTTTATAGTTTTTAGAAGTTCAAGGGCTTTGGTATCGTTTTCAATGCTTTTTGCAAGAGAATATAGGTGATCATATTCGTCTTCAGAAATCAATTTTGATTGTTTCATTTTGTATAGTGCAATTTTAGAGGAATCAGTACTACTAGATATCAATCTCTGGATTATCATAAGATGCAATATACTATATCCAGATGTATAATTTTCTCTAACTTTTTCAGTAATTTCATCGTAAAGTTTTCTTTCATTATCAGAGGGAGTTAGAATCTTTGTATAAGGAATTCTATCTGTAAATTTTATGTATTTTTTAACTTCTTGTCTGGTTGTTCTGATAATAATTTGAGACAAAATTTTTTGTAATTCATCTCTAAAAAACGTATTAAGCTTCCTCATTTGATTATCTTCAGTATATTTATTTTTGAATTGTTCAAGCGTACCAAAAATCCCTGGGCGTAATAATTCTATTAAATTGTATAACTCTCCTAAATTATTTTGAATGGGAGTGGCTGAAATAAAAATTGTAAATTTTCTTGGTAATTCTTTTAGTAATTGATGTTTTTTCGTTTCTGAATTTTTCATACTATGTGCTTCATCAACAATAACAACATCCCAATTTCTATTCTTTAATAGATTTTTGTGATTTGGAAAAACAGCTGAACTATGAGACATAATCAATAAATCATGACTTCCAGCATCCTTGAACCTATCATCATCAAATTGTTTTATAAAGTCTAAACTAAATTTTGTAAGTAACTCGTCTTGCCACTGATATACAAGTGACGGTGGTGTTAAAATTAATACACTCTTAGCTAGACCCGTAATTAAAAATTCTTTTAAAATAATTCCAGCTTCGATTGTTTTTCCTAACCCAACTTCATCTGCAAGAAAAGCTGAACCACCAAAATCATTTTTTACTTTAAGAGCTGCTAAAATTTGATGATCAAATAACTCAATTTTTTTATTTGATTTAATAGAAGAAATTATGGATAATGGTTGTTTTTTTATCTGTGTAAATATATAAAAGGCATTTAATGTTAGTTGAAAAGTCTTGTAATCATCAAATTGTAATTTTCTTAGTTTACTTTTTACATTACTTCTATCTGTAAATTTTATTTCAATAGTTTCTTTATTCATTAATTTTTATCTAATTACGATTTTGCTAATCTTGTTCACCACTGATATTATTTGATTTATAGCATATTGAATTTCATGTTCCGTATTTTTTCGTCCTAATCCAATCCTAATAGAAGAATGTACACGGTCTTCATTAAACCCTAAAGCTAGCAAAACATGAGATGGTTCTACCATTTGTGTGGTACATGCCGAGCCTGCCGAAATCGCAATCTCTTTTGAAATTGAATTAATTATTGCTTTGCTTTCTATTCCTGAAAAATGGACATTGAGATTATGTGCAAGCCTTTTTGTGGGATGACCATTTAGTTTTCCTCCAATTTTTTCAAATTCAGAAAACATTTTTGTAGTCCAGACTCTATATCGTTCATTTTCTGAATTCATTTCTTTTGAGGCAATTTCGATAGCCTTTCCAAATCCAACTATTCCAGGCACGTTTAATGTGCCTGAACGAATATTTCGTTCCTGACCACCTCCAAAAATAATTGGTTCAGGTTTGACTCTAGGTTTGATGCTTCGAATGTAAAGTGCACCTATTCCTTTTGGCCCATAGATCTTGTGTGAGGAAAACGACATCAAATCAATATTCATTTTTTCAACATCCACAGGAATATGACCAACAGCCTGTGCAGCGTCTGTATGAAATATCACATTGTTTTCATGGGCAATTTTACCAATTTCTGCAATATCGGCTATAGTTCCAATCTCATTGTTTGCAGCCATGATTGAGATCATAACTGTTTTGTTTGTGATTGATTTTTTGAGCAGTTCCAAGTCAATTTCTCCATATTGATTCACAGGTAGATAAGTTACTTTTTTTCCAAGGCTTTCCAAGTGTCTTGCAGTATCTAAAATTGCCTTATGCTCTGTAACACATGTGATCAGGTGATCACCACGATCCTTGTATTTTTCCATAGTTCCAATTAGTGCCAGGTTATCTGACTCTGTAGCACCACTTGTGAAAATAATCTCATCATGTCGTGCCCCAATTACTTTAGCAATTTTTTCTCTAGAATCTTCAACAGCTACTGATGCATCATATCCATATGTATGATCAAGACTTGATGCATTGCCAAACTTTTCTGAAAAGTATGGCATCATTGCATCTAAAACTCGTGGGTCTACAGGAGTTGTAGCATGATGATCAAGATAAATTGGGAATTTTAGCTCACTCATTTTCTTTCAATCTTTATCATCTCATAAAAATCTGACAAATCATTAATTCTAGGATACAAGGCAGTTAGACCCCGATTAAGATGAGCCCTTGTCATCTCGTTGAGATAAGTTTCGGGTGCAAGTCTATCTTTTTCTAGTCTTTTGATCATCAAAGCTAAAAACATCTTTTCATGCTCACCAAACAATACACTTGGGGCAATTTCCATCCCCCTTTCATCAAATTCATCAGGATTTGGGATAGAAGGGTCTCTTAATGAAAGACATATTGCAAATCTGCCTAAAATGTTAGCAGAAAGTCCAGTTTTGTGCTTTATCATGCCTGCCAGGTTCTGATTTCTGAGGCTAACTCTTAGTCGATTAAACTGCAATTATCTTCTCGCCTTTTTCATTCCAAAAGTAGGTGTCAATATGCTGCTTTGTTTTACCTTTGCCTTGCAGATACTCCATTACATATGATTTTGATATGTATGGCTTTAGCTGTGCATAAAATCCTGCATCAATTTCTGCATCAGTTGAAAATATTACTACCTGATGCGATGCAAAGGGAAAGAACTTTTCAATCAAATTCTGTCTGTGTGCAATATCTAATCTTGCAAGTGGCGTATCAATGATAAAAGGTAGTGGTTTTCCAGAAGTTTTTGCTAATGCCAAAAGTACAGCAGTAGCAAACATTTGCTTTTCACCTTCAGATAGAAGGTCTTTTGGCAAAGGCTCATCTTTGTCTCTATAAAGTATAATATCAAATGTTTCTTTGTCAATTACAACTTGCTTGATAAAGTCTTTTTTGTGCATCAGATTGTTTATTGCCTCAAGCAAATAGCTCTCCAATAGTTCTAGTTTTTTTACTTTGAGTTTTTCTTCATACTCATCTAGAGCTGTTTGTATTTTTTCAGTCAGCTTTGCGTTTGTACTTGCTTGTTTGTCTTTGAATTTTTCTGCTACTATATTTCGAAGTTTTACATTTAACATTTTGATGTATGCCTGTTTAGCTGCAATTTGTTGTTCTAGATGACGAATTTCTGTTTGTGTTGTACCCATCTCTTTATTTTTTGAGTTTAGCTGACTAATCAGCGGGCCAATCTCATCATCTTTTGGTGCATGTACAAGTGCTGTATCAATTTTAACTAGGTCTTCAGATATTTGATCAAATTCTGCACTATTTGTTTCAAGCTGAGCTAACTCTTGTCCTATTTGCTTATCAATTACCTCAATTAGCTGTGATGTTTCCTGAGTTGAAAAATTAAAAACTCCTTTTTCTGCTTTGTTTCCATTATAGTTTTGTTGGTCAAGTACCTGTGTTATGTTTGATACAAGTTTGTCTTTGTAAGATTCGCTTATGCTAATTTCTTGCCAGAGTTTTTCTGAATTTATATAATCTTTAATTTTTTTGATTGCATCTGCAAGAATCTCTTTTTCAAATTGATTTTTTAGAATTTCTTGGTCTTTTTCAAGCTGTACTTTTACTTCCTGGATTTGGTTTGGGATTAGTGCAAATGGAGCAGGCCCATGGCAAAGATTTCTTATATTTTCACTTATTACAGCACGTTTCATCTCCAAAAAGCTCTTTTTTGCCTTTAATTCCTCTCTTTTTGAGGCAAATCCGCCTCCAAGTTTTGAGACTTTGGCCTCTAGCTCTTCAATCTCCCGTACAATCTGGGCAATCTCACTTTCATAAGATACCTGTTTTTCTTTTAGTCTAGTAATTTCGTCCATAGTATCGTCTCTTTCTTTGCTTAGCTTTTCAAACTCGTCTTCAAGATATTTCATGTCGCCTTTGAAGCTTCGAATAAGATTGACTTGCAGATCAGAGCGGAGTTGTTGTATCAGGTCTAAACCAAGCAGTGAGTCAAAAGATGATTTTATCTCAATGTCTTCATTTTCTTCTTTTGCTATCTTTGCTATTTTTTCTCCATCAAAAAAGAATAGTTTTGCAATTCCTTTTGGTATCAGCTCCTCAATAAATGACTGCCATTGTGATTGTTCTATAGTATCTAGTGGAATAAATTTTTCAGAGTCTGAATCTCTTTTTTTGATAGTAAGATCTTCGATGATTTTCCCATCTTCGTTTCTCCAAGTTCTATCAACAAGATATTCAGTGACCTTGTTGTCATGACTATACTTGAACTGAACAATAGTGGATGCTGCATCAGCTGATGCAGGTGTTCCCAAATATCGATGAATTTTATTGTCTAGAAATTTCTCATATGATTTTCTTGTAGTTCGTTTGCCAAGATATGACATTCCATAAAGACAAAGCATTATAGCTTCAAACAGTGTTGTCTTGCCTGAGCCATTTGTGCCGCCAACTAGTATGATTGGTTTGTCAGGACTACAAGTAAAATCAAACTCATTTTCATCGCGGTACACACCATAATTTTTGAGAATGGCTTTAGTTAGTAACAAAACTAGTCCTCACTCTCACTTTTTTTGTTAATGTTTCTGTATTGACTTTTGAGGTTTTTCTTTTCTTTTAGGTCTTCAACAATTTCATTAAGATCATCACGCCATTCTTCTGAAAGAATTTTGTTTAATTTATCATAAATTTTAGAATGCTTTGTCATTCCCTGCGACTCAAATTCTGTGTGTAGCAGTCTACTAACAAGTAAATGTGGAATGTTGTTTTTTTGACAAACCTCTTCTAAGATTTCTTGTTCTACTTTGCCAAATCCGCCTAGGTCTTCTTGCCTTTCAGCTAGCTTTTCTCCAGTTATCTTTTCATAGATTTGATAGGCAGAGTTTTTCCAGTCTCCACGCTCCATTCTCCAAATTCGCTGGATTTCATGAATTTCGTCTTCTAAGATTAGTGCCATTTTTGGGTCAGGGCCATTTTTTCTAACCTTATTTTGTGTGTCAAATAACTTTCCAAGTAATGTTTTACAAAATTCTAGCTTGTATGGCCCAGGTGTAACATTTTCTGAACCATCTGTATTAAACCAGACCCTGCCATCTCTTCTTTTGAATTCTCTTATCTCACTTTTTTTTGCAGGATCTTGTGTGTCTTTTAGTTCTTGGCGGAACTCCAATAATGGCTGCATCCAGTCCTCACCGCTATCGATTAGATTTTCCATTGACTTGTCCTCACCTACAACTGTACAAACCCAGCAACCAAATCTACTGTTGCCACATGATGGCGTGCTAGTATCAACTACTAGTGGACACTCACTTGCATTTGCACTTTGATATAACGCTAAAAGATCTCGATTGTTGTTTCCCCATGGATTTTTGTTTTGTAGCAAATAGTTCCAGACATCTTCGGTGATAAAGTCTCTTATTGGGGTGTAAACATAGGTCTGGGCAAATTTTGAATGACGTGATAGATAGCTTCCTTTAATTTCATACAGGCTCATTAGTTGTTGACGAGAACCGCTCTCATCTTTTCTTATTCCCAAAACAACAATAGCTTCACCATATTCAGAAACTTTTTCGTTGATGAATCTGTCTGCATTTTTTATCTTTAATCTGTCAGTACACCAACGAAACTGATTGCTTGGTGCAGGGTAGCCTCGCCCTAAAAGACATACCCAAAAAGTATCAGCTAGCTTTGGTCTTACAAGATTTGTTGATATTGGAAGTCTTTGTTCTTTAGCAGTATTTTCCATTTTATCCAAAGTGCCAGTAATTTGCTCTACAATTTTTGGTGATTCAACCAAAGTATCAGATGAGATAACAAAAATTTTCTTTTGTCTTTTTTCAGCTGGTAGGCCAGAAATTGCATACCATACTAGTTGTACCATACATGTAGAGTCTTTTCCTCCACTAAAGCCCAAAATCCAGGGACGGTTATCGCCAAGATATACGTGCCTAATTTCTTCGTAAATTTGCTCCAAACTATGTGTTTTAAAGACAGATTCAGTCATGCAACCACAGCCTGAGATTCAAACTCATCCAAGGTCTTTGATACTCCACATTCCCCAAGGATCACATCAGCTGCTTTTTTGATACCTAATCTTGTCTTTATCATATGTCTATCAATTACTAACTTTCCTTCCCAAATTGGATCATCTCTTTCCCAACTAACTTTTTGTAGTCCTTTGAGTTTTTGTTTCCAATTATCGGCATACTGTGTTGTTAGTACATGTCCTACTATTCCCAATGCGTTTAGAACATTAGTATGTGCATGGACAAACCCTTGTCTTAGCTCATATGGTGCAACTTTTTTTTCAATTAAAAGATTCCATTGTGGGATGTTTTTTGCAACTTCATTCCAATAATCAACTGCAAGTCGCTGTTTATCAGCTGAAATTGTCTTTGTTTTAATTCTTAATAGATATCTTGTGGCATCAGCAATTCCATTTAGTGTAAAGAATTTTAGCGAGCGATTTGATATCGAGGTTTTTTCCATCTCTGTTCTTCCTCGAAATACTTCGACATCATCTGCTAAAGTTACAATGAATCTAGCAAAGGTATCTCTATGATCATATAAAATTCCAAGAGACTTTGTTGGCTTGACAGCATGTTTGTTTAGGTCAGCAAACATTTGCTGACTTTTCTTTAGACCCTGGTCTTCAAAAAAGACAACTGAAATTTTTTCAGAGCCAATCTCAGGGCGTTGCTCATAAGCTAATCTTATTGCTGCACATCTATGCTGGCCATCATTAATTAGAATTGGTGCATCAATTGGAATTATTATAGTACCAATTCTTCCATTTTCTCCCTGCGAAGGATCAGGATTAAATGTTATTTTACCTCCAACTGAAACAGTAACAGATGAAAAGATGTAGTCGTTTTTATTATTTAGAATGTAATTTGCAATAACTGGAATTCTTGACTCACGTAATTTTCTTTGAGCTCGAAGATTTGGTGGAATCTTTGGGTCATTGTTAAATTTGAAATGATTATAGAGCGTAGCAAAGGAGCACATTCCAATGTAAAATTCACGGCCTGCCTGAATTCCTCTAACAGCCTCAAAAGAAATCGTGCCGCTTTCCCTGTCTATTTCTCTAAAGGTATACTTTCCCACTGGTAGGAGGTTCCTTGGAAGTATATTAAAAAGTTTTGGAAGTACCTTAACATTTAGCCTTAAATCATGCCCAATTCCTTGAGAATTTTCTCAAGTTTTGACCGCTCTTCAGCTGGACATGGATACTTGTAGTCACCTTTTCTTGCAGGCGATTTCATTCTAGTTTTGCCATGGTCATTTAAAATATTGGCAATCCAGGAAGATTTTGCAAACTTGCCATGACGTTTTTTGTATAATTTTTGGACCTCGGCGTAGCCCATTGATATGAGATGTAAATTAGCAGTACTTAACTTTGATCGGTTTAGAAAATGATCGCAAAAAATCCAAAATTAGAAACTAAGAAAGGATCTTTTGCAACTTTTTCTTGTCGTTACTATCCAATGTTAGCTTGAATTTTC
>Ga0194132_10008861_pt1 | contig 14188 bp, 10 predicted proteins | sample TA2KigOf80mmetaG_FD_148612 | JGI IMG/M metagenome (GOLD analysis project Ga0194132, IMG submission 148612) | Freshwater microbial communities from Lake Tanganyika, Tanzania - TA2015054 Kigoma Offshore 80m | ecosystem: Environmental > Aquatic > Freshwater > Lake | place: Tanzania: Lake... | reverse complement strand
TCAGCCGGAAGGTTGGATCCTGCGAGAGCCGCTCGGCATCGTTGACATCCTCGTAGCCGGCAATCCGGCTGTAGACGGACTGGCGCAGTAGGTCCGCCAGCGGAAGCTGGGTATTCTTGCCGCGCCGTGAGTCAGTCAGGTGTTGGGCAATGAGAGCACCGAAGCCCAGCCGTTCATCCAACTCACGCACCAGGATCAGACCACCATCGGAAGTAACGCGCGATCCCTGGAAGTCGATCTTGAGAAGGCCGTTGAACGAGAGCTGAAAGGGCTGGTTTTGTTTGTCACCCATTGGGTGCTGTCCTCCGCAGGGGTCTTCGCTGCCTTCAAACCCCTATCGATATTGATGCGGACGAGCATCCAGGAGATTCGCACGCGCGGCTCAAAACGGAAATGTGGGCTAAAGTCTTATGGAGATGCTTCGAATGATCAGAAGCCTGGGGTTGTCTTGTTTTGCCGGGCTGGCCGGCGCCCAAGACCCGGCCCCGGGGCCGCAATCGCGCACCGAGGAGATCGAGCAGCTCCGCCGGGCCAAGGAGAAGACCCTTCAACCGGACCAACTGCCCAAGGGCGAGCAAGCGCTGAACGAGGTTCGGGACCGCCAGTTGATTGAACGGTTCACGGCGGGGGTGGCCGGCGTTCGCCTGAAGATGGGGGGGCTTGCGACCGGGTCGGGATTCGCGCTGGGGCCCGAGTATGTGAAGACGGACCTTGGCCGGGCGTTCAGCCTGCGCAGTTCCGCCCAGGCGTCGTTCCGGCGCTGGTACATCGTGGACCTGGAGCTGGACGCGCCGGATCTGGCCAATCGGCGCAGCTATCTCAACATGAAGGTGGCGCATCGCAACTACGCCTCGCTCAACTACTACGGCCCGGGCGCGGATTCCGAGCGCAACGGCCGGGCGAATTTCCGGTTCGAGGACCAGACGTACGATTTCACCACCGGCTACCGGCCCTGGTCCAGCCTGCGGCTGGGCATCCTGGGCGGCTTTTCGCAGGTAAACACGGGGCCGGGAAATGACCGCCGCTTCGCGTCGCTTGAGCGAATCTACAGCAACCGCCAGGCGCCGGGGATCGACGACGGGACGTCGTTCCTGCGGGGCGGGTTCGAACTGGTGCACGATACGCGGGACACGCCGGGCGGGGCTCGCAAGGGCGGGTTCCACATGGCCCGCTGGACGTACTTCCGGGACAACCACTTGCGGCACTTCACGTTCCGGCGGCTGGAGTTGGAAGCCCAGCGTTACTACAACTTTTTTGAAGAGCGGCGCGTGCTGGCCTTCCGCGCCCGGTCCGTTCTGCACGATACGAACAAGCGCAACCTGGTTCCGGTCTACTATCAGGCCGTGGTGGGCGGCGCCGACGATCTGCGCGGGTTCCGGCCGTTCCGGTTCTACGACAACCACAGCATCATTCTCAACGGTGAATACCGCTGGGAGGTGTTCAGCGGCCTGGACGGAGCCGTTTTCGCCGACGGCGGCAAAGTCTTCCACCGCCTGGACGACTGGAACAAGCGCAACTTCGAGGGCAGCTTCGGTTTCGGGCTGCGGTTCAATGTCCGGAACAGCGTCTTCATGAGGATCGACACGGGGTTCAGCCGTGAGGGGTTTCAGATTTGGTTCAAATTCAACGACAGCTTCACCACCAACGACCGGCCGTGACGTTCCTGGCAGCCCTTCTGGCCGTGGGCGCCGCCCAGGGAGCGAACACGCCCAAGTTCTACCCCGACGACCCGCTGCTGAAGGCGCCGCGCCCGCATTCGATCAAGAACCCGGTGAAGAGACGGAAGCTGAACGACCTCTTCGACCTGTTCCTTTACACCTTTGCCAACCCCGCCGAAAAGCAGACGCCGGCCAAACCCATTCGCGCCATGGGCACCAACACGCTGGATGAAGTGCCCGACATTCCGTGGTGGTTTGAGAACCGTCATGGAAGCCGGCCGATGACCATCCCCCAGCTTGTGCTGGGTCCCGGCGGGGGCAACAATGCGCCTTCGCGGGAGGGCGCATGGCACGTCCTTTCCGCCAAGAATCAGGGCGTTACGCCGGGGTTCATGGTGCAGGACAGCAAGGGCCGGCGGTATCTGATCAAGTTTGACCCGTCGACGAACCCGGAGATGGCCACGGCCGCCGACGTGATCGGCTCGCGGCTGTTCCATGCCCTGGGCTATTTCGTGCCGGAGAACTACCTGATCCGCTTCGACCGGCAGCAGCTTGTGGTGGACCCCAAGACCACGTTCACGGACCTGGACGGGAAGAAGCGCCGGATGCGGGAGTCCGATGTCGACACCATTCTGCGGCGGATCGCGCGAGACAAGAGCGGCCGTTACCGCGCGGTGGCAAGCCTCTTTCTGAAGGGGGACCTGCTGGGTCCATTCCGCTACCATGGCACGCGCACCGATGACCCGAACGACATTTTTCCCCACGAACACCGCCGCGATCTGAGGGGGCTGTTCGTGTTCTGCGCCTGGCTGGGCCACGACGATTCGCGGTCTATCAATACTTTGGATACGCTGGTGGAAGAAGATGGAGCGCGTTTCATACGCCATGATCTGATCGATTTCGGGTCCATTCTGGGCAGCGCCAGCACGAAGTCGAACTCGGCCCGTTCGGGGCACGAGTACCTGTTTGCCTTCAAGCCGTCGCTCAAGCAGTTCTTCACGCTGGGCCTCTATGTGCCCGAATGGGCGCGGGTGGATTATCCGCATTTCCCCTCGGTGGGCAAGTTCCATTGGTCCGATTTCGACCCCGAGAAGTACCGCACGGAGTATCCCAACCCGGCCTTCATCAACCGGTTGCCCGATGACTCCTTCTGGGCCGCCAAGCAGGTGATGCGATTCACCGACGATCAGATCCGGGCCATTGTGCGCATGGGCCAGTACAGCGACCGCAAGGCCGAGGACTGGGTGGTGGAGTGCCTCATCAAACGGCGTGACCGGATCGGCCAGACGTACTTCAAGCAGGTGCTTCCACTCGACGGCTTCCGGATCAACGGGCGCCAGCTTGAGTTCGACGACCTGGCGGTGAAGTACGGCCACATCCCGAATCGCCGCCTCAATGCCAACTGGAGCGTTTTCGATAACCTCACCCGCCGCCGCACCGCCATCGCCAGCCCCGCGGCCTTCACCATTCCCGAAAGCGATGCCCCCTTTCTCGCCGCCGAGATCTGGGGCGATGAAACCGCCAAGAACGTGGTTGTTTACCTGCGGCGGACGGCCACCGGCCGCGACGTGGTGGGAATTGAGCGCAACTGGTGAGGGATGAATCGCCTGTGAGCCCAATCATCAGCCCCGATACCGGCCGCCCGCAGCGGCTGCCCCCAGGGCAGAGCCTGACACGCAAGTGGCCGGTGCTGGACGCCCATGGCGCGCCGGCCATCGACCCCGGCAAGTGGCGGCTCTCGGTGGAGGGCCTGGTGCATCAGCCCGTGGAACTTACCTGGAACGAGTTCGAGGCTCTGCCGCGAGTCCAGGTGTTCGCCGATTTTCACTGCGTCACGCGCTGGTCGCGGCTGGATAATCTGTGGGAGGGTGTTGCCGTGAGCACGCTGCTTGGTCTGGCTGGCGGCGCCCGGCCCGAAGCGGCTTTCGTCCTGGCGCACGGCTACGACTACGGCTGGACCACCAATCTGCCGTTGGATCAGGCGGTGGCGGAGGACGCCCTGGTGGCGATTTCGCATGACGGGGAACCGCTTACGGCGGAGCATGGCGGCCCGGCCCGTCTGATCGTGCCGCGGCTCTACGCGTGGAAAAGCGCCAAGTGGCTCTCGCGGATCGAGTTGATTGCCGAGGACCGGGCTGGATTCTGGGAGCGCAACGGGTATCACATGCTGGGTGACCCGTGGCGCGAACAACGCTTCGGCTGGGGTTAGGCTCAGGCTATTTCGCAAAGAGGCTGAACAGACCGCCCCAGGAATTGGACTGCTTCTTTTCCGCCGCCTCACCCGCTTTGCCCGCGAGCTTTCCGGCCAAGGCAGCCACCGACTTCTGGAAGGGACCGGGGGCCACGGGCTTGCCATCCATCAGGGCGTTCTGCACCGCTTCATAGTCAGAGGGCAGCAACTGATAGATGGGGTTGTGCAGCGCTGTCTCAATGGTTTCCTGGCTCAGACCCACTTCGCGGCTGTAGCGATTGACAAGCAGCTTGACCCTGGAGGAAGGGATGTGGTTGCGTTCAAGAAAAGCGAGCGCCCGCTGCGTGGCCTGGAGCGCCGGCAGTTCGTTGGTGGTGACCAGCAGCACCTCATCCGCGGCGCGAGCCAGGGCCAGGTTCCAGGCGCCGTACAGGCCGAACGCATCCACCACCACAGTGTCATAGAAGCCGCGGGCCCAGTTCAGAATGGCGGCTGGATCCTCCCGTTCATTCGAGCCATCCACGGAGCTTTCGGGTGAAAGCAGCACTTCAATGCCCTGGGTGTGCGTCACCAGCTGCTTCCACACGTCGGCATCCAGCGATTGGGCGTTGTGCAGAACGTCGAGGAAAGAATAGCTGGAACGCAGCTTCAAGCAGAAGGAGACCGTACCCGCCAAAGGGTCAAGATCCGCCAGCAGGAGCTTCTTCGCGCCCAGCTTCTTCAGGTGGAACGACAGATTGCAGGCGATGGTGGTGGCGCCCGAGGCGCCCTTGGCGGGGATGACACAGAGGAGGCGTCCGCGCGTGGGGTCGCCGGCGAGAAGGATCTGCTTGCCGGCCTTCTGCAGCGCCGGCGCGAGTTGATCCTCCGTGAAGGGCCGGATGAGAAACTCGGTCGCCCCCTGCCGCATGCAGCGCAGGACCATGTCGGGGTCGCTGGTTCTGAACAGCGGAATCACCGGGGGCTTCTGGCTGCTTTGCGCCAGTTCAGCCAGTAACGCAAACGCCTGGTCCGCGCCGGACTGGATATCCAACAGAACCAGGTGGCACTGAGCAGCCGCCTGGGCCGCCGCCTCATAGGCCGTCACCGTCTGCACCGTGGCGGACGGAAGACACTCCGCCAGCAGTTCGCGGGCTTCGGTTTGCACGGTGCTGTCGGGTGAGACCAGAAGTAATCGCCAGTCGGGCATTCCAGGGTGCGCTTTCTTGGGATGGCCCGGGCCGATCTCCGGGCGGAGGATACAGTTATCCATCGGCGGGATTGAGTAATCCTTGAAGGGCTATTCCCAGGGCCCGTCCGGCCGATAAGCCCGGTGTGGAACCGAACGGCAAGACAAAACCAACCTATGTTCTGCTTTGTGAGACGCAGCCGCTGACAGCTCTGGGCGTTTGCTACGCCGCGGAGCGAGCCGGCTTTGAGATGCTTCCCGGCGGTGATTCGGCCGCGGCGGCGCTTGAAACCGCGTTCCGGCAGCGGCCGGCGGTCCTGTTGATGGACAAGGCGCTGGGAGTGCAGGCCGCCCTTGACATGGTGCCGGCGCTGCGGCGCGGGGCGCCGGAAACGGCGCTGGTTCTGTGGGGGGTCTCCATCACCGAAGCCGAAGCACTGCGGTGCCTCCAGGCCGGCGTGCGCGGCGTGCTGCGCAAGGCCTCTTCGCCGGAGATCCTCATCGAGTGCCTGAAGGCGGTGGCGGCCGGCCAGAACTGGATGGAAGACAGCGTGTTCAAGGCGCCGCCCGCTTCAGAGCGCAGCCACCGCTCCGAACTCACCCCGCGCGAACAGCAGGTGATGGAACTTGTCGAACACGGGTTGAAGAACCGCGAGATCGCGCGTGAACTGGGTATCCGCCCGGGCACGGTGAAGATCCACCTGAAGCACATCTTCGAGAAGACCGGTGTGCGCGGACGCTACGGTCTGGCCCTTACCGGCATGCGCCAGAAGGGGCTGCTGTCCATTCCGCCGGGCGAGGGTCCACGGCAGGCCGCGTGATATTCTGAGGGCGTGCGGAACGCCTATTGTTTCGCCCTGATTCTGGGCGCTCTTCAGATCCCCGGGTGGCCGCAAGCCAACCCGGCTCCATCCAAGCTTCTCGACATCCTGGCCGAAGAGTTGGATCGTAATTTTCAGGCGTTGAAGAAAGCCGATCCGGCCCCGTACTTCATCTCCTACGCCATCACCGAGGATGAGACTCACGCGGTGCAGGCGAGCAATGGCGCCCTGGTTTCGGCCAACAGCCGCAAGCACCGGTACCTGGATGTCACGGTGCGTGTGGGGTCGCCGAAGCTCGACAACTACCATCGCATTCGCGGTGAGTTTCCGCGGTTCGCCAGCGGCGCCACGGTGTCGCTTGACGACGAGCCCAACTCGGTCAAGCGTACGTTATGGCTGGAAACGGACCGTGTCTACCGGGCCGCGGCGCAGCGCCTGATCCGCATTCGCACAAACCAGGAAGTGAAGGTGGCGGAGGAAGACAACTCCGACGACTTTTCCGTTGAAAAGCCGGTTGTCGCGCGAAAGCCGGTGGCGGCGCTCACCTTTGACCGCGAGGGCTGGTCGCGCCGGGTGCGTGCCTGGAGCGCTCTGTACCGCGATTTTCCGGACGTGCTCAGCAGCAGCACCGCCGCCACGGCTCAGCGGGAGGTAAAGTACTTCGTCTCCTCGGAAGGCGCCCGCCTGGAGCACGGCCGCACGTTCGCCCGCGTACTGATCTCCGCCTACGGCAAAGCGGCCGACGGCATGAACCTTTCCGCCGGCGAGACGTTTGAAGCGGTGGACCCCTCGCGGCTGCCGGCCGACAAGGTGATCCAAGCGGCGGTCAAGAAGTCCGCCATGCAGTTGGGCGATCTGCTGCGGGCCCCTCTGGCCGATCCCTTTGTCGGGCCCGCCATCCTGAGTGGCCGCGCCGCCGGGGTGTTCTTCCATGAGATCTTCGGCCATCGCGTGGAAGGCCACAGACAAAAAGATGAAGCCGAGGGCCAGACGTTCACCAAGAGCGTGGGCCAGCCGGTGCTGCCGGACTTCCTTTCCGTGACCTTTGACCCGCTGCGCCACACCCAGGGCGCTGTGGATCTCAACGGCTGGTACGACTACGACGACGAGGGTGTGGAAGCGCGACGCGTCGGCCTGGTGGAGAACGGCATTCTGAAGACGTTTCTGCTGTCCCGATCCCCCATCAAGGGCTTCCCTTCATCGAACGGCCATGGCCGCAAGCAGCCGGGGGCTGAGGTGGTTTCGCGCCAGTCAAACCTCATTGTGGACTCAGGGCGGCGCGTCCCGGAAGCGGCCCTGCGCAAGATGCTGATCGACGAGGTGAAGCGCCAGAACAAGCCGTACGGGCTCTACTTCGAGCACGTCACCTCAGGCTACACAACCACCGGACGGCGCGGTCTGCAGGCGTTCACGGTGGTGCCGCAGATTGTCTATCGCGTGTACGGCGACGGGCGCGCCGATGAACTGGTGCGAGGCGTGGACATTGTGGGAACGCCGCTTGCCAGCTTCGCGAAGATTGCCGCGACGTCGGACACGATGCAGGTGTTCAACGGGTACTGCGGCGCCGAATCGGGCAACGTGCCGGTTTCGGCCGTGGCGCCCGCGCTGCTGGTTTCCGACGTCGAGATTCAGAAGAAGGACCGCTCGCAGGATCTGCCGCCCATCCTGACGCGGCCCGCCGCGGCAAGGAGCGCCCAATGAAACGGTTCGTGGCCTGTTTGATGCTGGCCGCGCTGGGGCAAGCGCCGGCGCAAACGCAGGCGCAGGCGCCGGACAAGGACGCGGTGCTGGCCGCGATGACCGATGAAATGGCGCGCCTGAAATCGCTGAGGCTGGACAATGTCGACCGGCCGTACTTCGCCGAGTACGCGATGGATGAAGCTCGCGGCTTCAGCCTGACCGCGTCGCTCGGCGGGCTGATGAGCGAGCGGGAGACGGGATTCCGTGTGCCGCGAGTCCGGGTGCGGGTGGGCGACTACAAGTTCGACAACACCAATCACGTCTATTCGGATTATTCGTTCGGCGCGCGCTATGATTCGGATTCGCTGCCGCTCGACAACGACTACGCCGCCATCCGGGAGCATCTCTGGCTGGCGACGGACCGGGCTTACAAGAGCGCCGTGGCGGCCATCGGACGCAAGCGGGCCGCGCTGCGCAATGTCAACGTGAACGAACAGTTGAACGACTTTGCCCGCGCGGAACCCGTGACGCTCCATCTGCCGCTTAACCCGGCACGGCTGGACCGGGCCGAATGGCGCCGGCGCGTGGTGGAAATATCGCGCATCTTCGCCGATTACCCGGAACTGCGCTCCTCCAGTGTGGACTTTGAATTCGCCGACGGCAGCACCTATCTGGTGAACTCCGAGGGGGCCTCCGTACGGTATCCCGACCGGCTGGTGTACTACCGGGCACGGGCGGCCGCGCAGGCTCCCGATGGAATGGTTCTCAGGGATCATGTGGTGCTGCCCACGCTCGATCCGCTGAAATTGCCGCCGGAGGCGGACTTGCGCCGGGCGACAACTCGCGTGGCGGAGAATGTGCGTGCGCTGCTGAAGGCGCCGGTGGCGCGCGATTCGTATTCCGGTCCGGTTCTGTTTGAAGGGGAGGCTTCCCCGCAGTTGTTTGCGCAGTTGCTGGCGCTGCAGTTGAACGGCTCCCGGCAGCCGGTGAGCGAACCGGGACGGCCGGCGCCGGTGCCCGCCTCGGAGCTGTGGGGCCGCATTGGGTCGCGCGTGCTGCCGGAGTGGATGGACGTGATGGACGACCCAACGCAGAAGGAGTATCGCGGCCGGGCGCTCTACGGGAACTACGTGGTGGACTTTGAAGGCGTGGCGCCAAAGCCCGTTCCGGTGGTGGAGAAGGGCATCCTGAAAAGCTATCTGCTGACTCGGCAGCCCGTGAGGGGCTTTGAGGGATCGAACGGCCACGCACGGCTGCCTGGCAACTTCGGCGCTTCGACGGCGTACCCCAGCAATTTCTTCGTCCGCGCCGGAGAGCGCGTGAGCGCCGCGGCGTTGAAGACCAAGCTGATGGACTTCGTCAAGCAGCGCGACCTGCCGTTTGGCGTGATTGTGCGGCGGCTCGACTTTCCATCCTCGGCGGGCGGTGAGGAGTTGCAGCGCATCGTGGCCGGCGCCAGCCAATCCGGCTCGTCGCGGCCGGTGAGCCTGCCCATTCTGGTCTACCGCGTTTATCCGGATGGACGGGAGGAACTGGTGCGCGGATGGCGTTTCCGCGGGCTGAACAGCCGGTCGCTTCGGGACATCGCGGCGGCATCGGAAGACGAGCACGTCTTTGATTTTGTGGGCAACCTGGCGTTGTTTGCGTTGATGGACGCGGGGGGATACGTCACCGGCTGCAGCATCGTGGCGCCCTCGGTGCTGATCGAAGACATTGAGTTGGAGAAGCCGCAGGACGAGCTGCCGAAGATTCCGGTGGTTCCGCCGCCGCCGCTCGTCAGCCAGAGATGAGGATCCTCAGCCGCACCATCTTCAAGGAGGTTGCGGGCAGCGCCCTGCTGGGCACGCTGCTGTTCAGCTTCGTGCTGTTTCTGCGTGAGCTGAGCAGGCTGTTCGAGCAGCTTGTCCGCGGGTCGGCCCCATCGAAGACGGTGGCCTATCTTTCGGGGCTGGTGCTTCCGCCGGTGCTGGTTTTCTCGGTGCCCATCGGCATGCTGGCCGGCGTACTGATCGCGCTCAGCCGCATGTCGAGCGACGGCGAGATCACGGCGATGCGCGCCACAGGACAGCCGGCGCGGCGCGTGGTGGGCCCGGTGGTGGCGCTGGCGTTGCTGGGCACGCTGGCGGGCTACGCATCGAGCGTATGGCTGACGCCATGGTCGATTCGCGAGACCTACCGGATCATCAACCAACTGATCGCCGCGCAGCTCACCGCGGAGATCCAGCCACGGGTTTTCGAGGAACAGTTTCCGAACACCATCCTTTACGTGGGCGATGTGATCACCGGAACTCAGGTGCATTGGAAACGCATCTTCATCGCCGACCTGACGCCGGCCGACCAGCGCAAGAGCGGCGCGCGGGAGCCGGGTGACGGGCCAAGAATCACGGTGGCCGAGGATGCCCTGGCGCTTCCGGACGCGGCCACCAACCGGATTCAGCTTTCGATGGTGAACGGCAGCACGCACGAGATCGGCCGGAACCCGGAGGAAGACTACAACTCCGAATTCCCCAAAGGCGATCAGATTCTGGCGGCCCAGAAACGCGATGAAAAACGAGCCAAGGCGTACAGTGAGCTGGACACGATTCCCCTGTACCGGGAGGCACGCACCAACGTGGATGCCGCCATTGAACTCCATCGCAGGCTGGCACTGCCCCCGGCATGCCTGTTGCTGGCGCTGATCGGCGCACCGCTGGGCGTGTCGTCCCGCAAGTCGGGCAAGTCCGCGGCTTATGTTCTCACGGTCGCCATTGCGTTCATGTACTGGATTGGCCTGGTGAGCATGATCGGCCTGGCGCAGCAGCGCAAACTGCCGGTGGCGCTGGCGGTATGGACGCCGAACCTGATCATCGCCATGGTGGCCGTGGTTCTGATGGCGCGCATGGAGACTCCCGGCGACCGCGATCTGGTGGGCTGGCTGCGGTCGCGGTTCACCCGGCTGGGGCAGGCGCTGGGCGGCGTGATTGAGCGCGGCCCGGGACGGCTGGGCTCCGCGCCGCGGCGCTTCTTCCTGGGCCCCCACGTCATCGACACCTATGTGCTGAGCAGCTTTGTGTTCTACTTCCTGCTGCTGCTGATCAGCTTTGTTCTCATTTTCCATGTGTTCACGTTCTTCGAACTGCTGGGCGACCTGATCCGCAACCGGATATCGATGACCCGGTTCCTCACCTATCTTGTGTTCCTCACGCCGAAGCTGATCTATGACTTCATGCCGTTCAGCGTTCTGGTGGGCGTGCTTGTGACCTTCGGCGTGATGGCGAAGAACAATGAAGTGACCGCGCTCAAGGCCTGCGGCGTCAGCCTGTATCGCGTGGCTCTGCCGGTGCTGGTGGCGAGCCTGGCGGTGAGCGGCGCCCTGTTCGCGTTTGACCACTATTACGTTCCGGAAGCGAATCGCATTCAGGATTCGATCCGCAATGAGATCAAAGGGCGCCCGCCGCAGACGTACCAGAATCCCACCCGAAAATGGATCTTCGGCAACGGCCCGCGGATCTACTACTACAAGCATTTCGACGCCACCGAGAATCTCATGGTGGGTGTCAACGTGTATGACCTGGATCCGCGCAGCTACCATCTGCAGCGGCTGATCACGGCGGAGCGCGCCCGCTGGGAGCCATCGCTGGGACGCTGGGTGTTCCAGGACGGACGCATGCGCCGGTTCAACGGCGTGAAAGTGACAGCGTTTGAGGACTTCACCGGCGGCACGCAGACGTACGGGGAGCTTTCGGAGCCGCCCGACTACTTCCTGCAGAAGGTGAAACTCGACAAGCAGATGAACTTCGAGGAGTTGCGCAGCCACATTCAGGATCTGGAGCAGCGCGGCTTCGACACCATCCGGCTCAAGGTGCAGTATCACAAAAAGTTCGCCGTGCCACTGTTTGCCTTCATCATGGCTCTGCTTTCCGTGCCATTTTCGTTTCTCACCGGAAGCCGCGGGGCGATGGCCGGCGTCGGCGTCAGCTTTGGCGTGGCCATCGCCTACATCTCCGTGAGTTCCCTGTTTGAGCAGGTGGGCAACATCAACCAGTTGCCTCCGGCGATGGCGGCCTGGGCCCCGGACGGCATCTTCGGTCTTGCGGGCGTCTACTTTCTGGCCCGGATGCGAACGTAGCGGCCCACGGAGCAGCGTACTCAAAAATGAGCGCGGCGGTCCGATAAGGGAGCCGTGGTACTGTGGCAATCCGCGCTGTCTGTTTCGCTGTTCCTGGGCACGCCCATTCCATGGGCCGTGTGTTATTCGGACGCGGTGCCTGCCGACGAGCTTGAGCGGTACTCGCTGCTGGTGCTTCACGGACGGTATCACCCTCCGCTGCCCGCGCTTTCTTCGGCCGGGAAGCGTCTGTTCGGCTACGTGAGCCTGGGCGAAGTGGAGAAGACGCAGCCTCACTTTACGGCTGTGCGCAAACAGGGCCTGCTGCGAGGCGAGAACGCCAACTGGCCGGGCAGCTACTTTGTGGACCTTCGCGATCCACGGTGGCACGAGTGTGTGCTGCGGCAGTTGATTCCCGAGATCCGTGCGCAGGGGTTTCACGGCGTCTTCCTGGACACGATCGACACGGCGGAGCACCTTGAGACGCTGGATCCGGGGGCCCATCGGGGCATGATGGCCGCGGCGCTCGATCTGGTTCGCGCCATCCGGCACGGCTATCCGGATATGCCGCTGATTCTCAACCGGGGATTCTTCCTGCTGGAAGAGGCGGCGCCTTTGGTGGACTACGTTCTTGCCGAGTCGATCTATTCCGATTACGACAGTGCCAGAAAGGCCTATCGCCGCGTGCCCGCCGCCGAGTATTCGGAAACGGTCCGAAAACTGGCCGCGGCGCGAACGCGAAACCCGGGGCTCACGGTGTTGAGTTGACTCTCGACTATTGGAAGCCGTCCGACACCGCCACCATACGCGAAATCTACCGGCGGCAACGGTCGCATGGTTTCCACCCCTACGTGGCCACCGTGGAGTTGAACAGGATTGTGCCGGAACCAACCCCATGAAGCATGCTGCGATGCTGCTGCTGGCCGCGTTGACGGCCGGCGCGGCTGAGCGGGCGCTGCCCCGGGTTGTTCTCGGCATCTGGGACTCGGCTGACGAGAAGGAACGAATCAACCATCTTCACCTTCTGGCGGAGATGCCGCTGAACCATCTTGGCCTGGTGCTTGAGATGGTGGACGTGAACAAGACTCTGCCAGCCATCGACCACCGGGACGACATCCGCGGCATTGTCTCGTGGCTGCAGGACGACAGGATGCGCGATCCCCAAGCGTACGCCCGCTGGGTGGAGGCCGCGGTCGCCCGCGGCCTGAAGTATGTGCTGATCGGCGACCCGGGCGTGAGCCATGACCGGGCCGGCAAGCGGATGCCCGTTGAGTTGATGACCTCGCTTTTTCGCGCGGCCGGCGTGGAGTACCGCGGCGACTGGTCGCGTATCACCTACGACGCGCGCATCGCGGCGAAGACGCAACTGGTTGACTTCGAACAGTCCGTGGGACCGATGCTGCCTCCCTTCGAACTGGTGCGGGCGGTGCACCCTTCAGCAGCGGTCCACTTGCGCGTCCGGCGCGCGGGGCCACCCGTTCAGCAGTCCGATCTGATTGTCACGGGCGGGCATGGAGGCTGGGTGGCGCCCGGGTATATCTACTACTCCGACGCGTCCGCCAACCGGCGCTGGCGGATCAACCCATTCGAATTTTTCAGTCAGAGCCTCGACGCCGGCAGTCTTCCCAAGCCGGACGGCACGACACTCAACGGCCGGCGCATTTACTACAGCCACGTGGACGGGGACGGGTGGCGGAGTCTGGTGGATATCGCGAGTTATCGCAAGCAGGGCGCCAACACGGCGGACGTGCTGATCCGCGAGATTGTGGAGGCGTATCCCGATCTACCGGTGACCGTGGCCCCGGTGATGGCGGATCTCGACACGGCGTGGCACGGCACTCCTCGCACGGTGGCCCAGGCGAAGAAGGTGTTCTCGTATCCGTGGGTGGAGGCGGGATCGCACACCTATAGCCATCCGCTCGACTGGGAGTTCTTTGAGCACTACAGCCGCGACTCGGAGAAAGAATACGGCCGGGATGGCAAACATGAATACGACAAAGCCAGGGCGTACTCGGACCAGCCGTTTGACCTGATCCATGAGATCGGCGGGGCGGCTGAATTTCTCAACAAACTGCTGCCCAGGGGCAAGCGCGTGGAGGTTGTGCAGTGGCCCGGAGATACAAACCCGTTCCCGGAAGCACTGCGGCAGACACGCCTGGCCGGCCTGAGGAACATCAACGGCGGTGACTCAAGGCTGGATGGCGAGTTCCCATCGTATTCCTGGGTGGCTCCATACGGTTTTCTGGCAGGCACCGAGCGGCAGATCTATTCTTCGAACTCGAACGAGAACACGTACACGAATCTGTGGACCAGCCGTTTCTTCGGATTCCGATACCTGGACAAGACCGTCACGGCCACTGAGTCGCCCATCCGGGTGCGGCCGTTCAACGTTTACCCGGGATTTCCATTTTGGGTCTCCCGGACCCCGACAGTGTACATCAACGCCTCACTCCCGTGCCGGATTTGATCAGAATCCCCTTTCCGAGGGCGGGCCAGTGCCTGCGGATGGCTTCTTTCGACCATCGCACAAAAACGAAAACTGACAACATGCCTGTTTCCAGCAGTTCTTTCGACACCTCTCCC
>Ga0194132_10008860_pt1 | contig 14190 bp, 16 predicted proteins | sample TA2KigOf80mmetaG_FD_148612 | JGI IMG/M metagenome (GOLD analysis project Ga0194132, IMG submission 148612) | Freshwater microbial communities from Lake Tanganyika, Tanzania - TA2015054 Kigoma Offshore 80m | ecosystem: Environmental > Aquatic > Freshwater > Lake | place: Tanzania: Lake... | reverse complement strand
CCCCATAAACGGACCGGCCTGTGGTCATCGGTACCAGGTCGATGGACGGCATACTCTTGCCTTGCCAACGACGGTCTTCAGGGGACTTGAAGACAAGCTTGCCTGCCTCTGGCATCGGCAACTGCCGAGCGAGTTCCACCAGATCACCAAACCCGAGGGTGTGCCCACTTGTGGTGTGCACCACCGTATGGGCTCGTGCACGGACAGTTGCAACCGGCACCTTCCATGTGCGGGCCGCTGCCTGCTGCATCAACACCTTTACCACAGCACCCGCCTCGCGATATTTCGGCAAAAAGTTGCGAATGCTCGTCGAGCCGTCGGTGTTCTGGGAACCGTAGCGGTCTTCATTACCTTCGGCCTGTTCAACCACACATCGGGACCAGTCCGCTTCCATCTCATCGGCAATGATCATCGGCATGGTGGTGCGAATACCCTACCCCATTTCCGAACGATGACAGATGATCGTCACCAGACCATCCGCCGCGACACGTACATACGCGGCAGGAGACCAGGGCACCGCGGTGCTACCGGTGTTGGCGACTGTGGCAGCATCGAGCCGACGCACCCCGCCTAGGCGTATGGCGATAACCAGCCCACTCAACGACAAGAGCTTGAGGAAAGATCGACGGGACGATTCTGCAGAACGATCCCCTGCTCTTCCGGCTGACCAGGGAAGGCCCGAATGATTCATGACAACTCCACCGCACGATGAATCGCCTTGCGGATCCGCGGATAGGTTCCGCAGCGGCAGAGATGCCCGGACATCGCCGCATCGATTTCCTCATCCGTGACGCTGGACTTACCAGCTACCAGATGCGCAGCCTGCATGATCTGTCCTGACTGGCAGAACCCATATTGCGGGACATCGATTTCCCGCCATGCCAATTGAACTGGGTGGCTACCCTGAGGATGCAGCCCTTCGATGGTCGTGACCTTAGAATCTTCTAGCGCCGCCATGAGCATCTGACAAGCACGCGCAGGGGCACCGCTCACATGCACCGTACAGGCACCACACTGGGCAATGCCACAACCGAATTTGGTGCCGGTGAGATCCAGGAGATCGCGCAAGTACCAGAGCAGCGGCATTGAGGGGTCGCCGTCAAACTGGTGCACTTCACCATTCACGGTGAGGGTGATCATGAGAGGCTCCGCAAGAATTCGATGCGGGCAGAATCCCACCGCAGCGGTATGCCCCCAAGAAGAAATGACGGATGAAATCCCCAGACCTCAGGTCTGCGTCAGGAGGTTATCTTGATCGATCTATGTCAGGCGGAACCGAAACGCGCTTTGGCTTCCCGGCGCCGTCGGTGCAACACCGGTTCGGTATACCCGTTTGGCTGTTCCCGACCTTTGAAGACCAGGTCGCATGCGGTCTGGAAGGCCACACTGCCCGCATAGTCGGGGGCCATGTTCCGGTAGGCCGCATCACCGGCATTCTGTTGATCCACCACCCGCGCCATGCGCTTGAGAGTCTCCAGCACCTGTGCCTCTGAACAGATCTCCTGGTGCAACCAGTTGGCGATGTGCTGTGAGGAGATGCGCAGTGTGGCGCGGTCTTCCATCAGGCCCACGTTGTGGATGTCCGGCACCTTGGAGCAGCCCACACCCTGATCAATCCAACGTACGACGTAGCCAAGAATTCCCTGGGCGTTGTTGTCGAGTTCCTTCTGCACTTCTTCGGTAGAGAAGTTGCGACCCGCTGCCAATGGGATCCGCAGGATTTCATCCACACTAGCGGCCGTTCTGTGTTCGATCTCCTGCTGCACACTCGCCACACTCACCTGGTGATAGTGCAAGGCATGCAGGGTTGCCGCAGTCGGTGAAGGCACCCAGGCGGTATTGGCTCCGGCTTTTGGATGACCGATCTTGGCCTTGAGCATCTCCTTCATTTCATCGGGCTTCGCCCACATGCCTTTGCCTATCTGTGCCTTGCCGCGGAATCCGGCAGCCAGACCTGCATCAACATTCGCATTCTCGTAGGCAACGATCCAGGGCTGCGACTTGATCTCTTCTTTCGGCAACATGGCACCGGCCTGCATGCTGGTATGGATCTCATCACCGGTGCGATCAAGAAAGCCGGTGTTGATGAACACAACCCGCTCGCGTGCAGCGTGAATGCAGGCGCGCAGGTTCACGGATGTGCGCCGCTCTTCGTCCATGATGCCGACCTTGAGTGTGTTGCGGGCAAGGCCGAGGGTTTCTTCAATCCGGCCGAAGAGTGCAACGGTGAGCGCTACTTCTTCGGGACCATGCATTTTCGGTTTGACGATGTAGACGCTGCCGGTACGCGAGTTACGAAGCGGCCCACTACCCTTCAGATCGTGGATGGCGCAAAGCGAAGTGACGAATCCGTCGAGGAACCCTTCCGGCACCTCGCGGCCTTGCGCGTCGAGCACGGCATCGGATGTCATCAAATGGCCAACGTTGCGCACCAGCATGAGCGAACGACCGGGCAACACCAGAAGCTTGCCGTCAGCACCGGTGTATTCCCGATCTGCATTGAGTTTGCGGGTAATGGCGCGGCCACCCTTTTCCATCACTTCGGCGAGGTCACCCTTCATCAGTCCAAGCCAGTGGCTGTAGACGATGCACTTGTCCTCGGCATCCACCGCCGCCACCGAATCTTCGCAGTCCTGAATGGTGGTGACCGCACTTTCGAGGATCACATCCTTCACACCGGCGGGATGGGCTGCTCCTACGGAGCTCTTCGGGTCGATCTGGATTTCGAGATGCAAGCCGTGGTGAACAAACAGAAACGCGGACGGATTGTCCGGATTCACAACACCGACGAACTGTGCAGGATCAGAGAGACCGGTATTGCCACCATCCGAGGTAAGCACCCGCAGCGAAAAACGGCCGTTGGCTTCAGCCAGCAGGTAGGCGGTTACTTCCATATGGCTCGCACCATCGAGCGGCAACGTCTCATCAAGAACCTTGGCTGCTTCCGCAACCACCAGCTCGCCGCGTGCCGGGTTATAACTGCCGCCTTTCTCGCGACCGGGGGATTCCGGGATCAGATCGGTGCCGTAAAACGCATCGTACAAACTCCCCCAGCGTGCGTTTGCGGCATTGAGCGCGTAACGCGCATTCATCACCGGCACCACCAGCTGCGGCCCTGCCATCAAGGCAATCTCCGCATCAACGTTGGCTGTGTCGATACGAAACGCTGGAGGGGGCTCCACGAGATAGCCGATCTCCCTGAGGAACGCCTTGTAGGCCAACGCATCATGCGCCTTACCTTTGTGGTCAAGGTGCCACCCATCGATCTTCGCCTGCATTTCATCCCGGCGGGCGAGCAGCTGCCGGTTCACCGGGCCAAGCACATCGAGCGTCTTGGCAAAACCCGCCCAGAACGCATCGACTGAGACGCCCGTGCCTGGGGCAATCCTGTCCTTCACCAGCGCATCCAGTTCGGCGGCAACTGCAAGACCACTGCGATTGACTCTGGCGGGGCTCATGACAATGCTCCCTGCGGATCAGTTCTGTGACTGGATGGATGGGGGATCGCTCAGAGACCGAGGACGGTCTTGGCGATGATGTTTTTCTGCACTTCTTTTGCACCACCGAAGATCGATGCTGCGCGCGCATTGAGATAACGCGCCGTGACCGTCTCCGCATAACCCGGCCCCACCCAGGGGTCGTTGTGGCCGTTCAGCGAAATCAGGTTGGCGTGAGGCAGCATGTAGTAGTGAATGGCTTCCATCTTCAGCGTATTGAGCTGCTGGTTGAGTTCAACCGATGTGTTTTTGGCCAGTGACGATCCCGCGCCGGGGCTTTCACCCTTCGACAGCTTCGAGAGTGTTACGAGCTCCGCGAACTCAAGCGCCTGGATACGGATCTCCAGGTCACTGATGCGCCCGTTGAACCCCGGATCGTCGATCAAGCGGGTACCGTCATCACGCTCTTTGACAGCGATGGACTTGAGCTCCGCCAGCGATACCTTGAGACCGGCCGAAGCGGCACCACCGCCCCGCTCGTACTCGAGCAGATACTTGGCGAGGGTCCAGCCTTCGTTCTCCGGCCCAACACGATTTTTCTGCGGCACCCGTACATCGTCGAGGAAGACCTGATTCACTTCATGGTCTGCTGCCATCGTGATGATGGGTTCAACCTTGATGCCGGGCAGGTTCATAGGAATCAGCAGGAAGCTGATGCCCGCCTGGGGTCGAACGTTCGGATTGGTGCGCACCAGACAGAATATGTGATCTGCAAACTGGGCATGCGTCGTCCAGATCTTGGTGCCGTTGACGATGTAGTCATCACCGTCCTTTACAGCCGATGTCTTGAGGCTGGAAAGATCCGATCCGGAACCCGGCTCGGAATACCCCTGACACCAGTAGTGCTCACCGGTCAGCATTCGTGGCAGGTAGTACGCCTTCTGCTCTTCAGTGCCGTATTTGAAAAGCACTGGCGCAAGCATCCGCAAGCCAAGCGGAATCACCCCGGGTGCACCGGCCTTGGCAGTTTCTTCGTTCCAGATGTACTTCTGGGTGATGCTCCAGCCCGGGCCACCGTGTTCCTCAGGCCAGCTCGGCACCGCCCAGCCTTTTTCCAGAAGGATCAGCTGCCACTTCATGGCGAGATCCTTGTCGGCGAATACGGTTGTGGTCTTCTTCGCCTCGGCCCGCATTTCCGGAGAGAGTTTTGCATCCAGGAAGCCGCGGACTTCTGCTCTGAATTGTTCATCCTGCGGCGAAAATTCGATCTTCATGCCTTTGGCCGGTAGTTTTTTGTGCAGCGCGGCAGTGTACAAAAAGGCTTGCTTGCCGGCCATCCCGGGACCGAATATCCATACGACACAAACGTCCGTCGGGGGAGGGACAAATGAGCACATTGCCGACAATTACTTTGCTTTACGCCGGAATTCTGAGCCTCATGGCCATTGTTCTGGGTCTTGGGGCAGGCACGATTAGAGGGAAGGCCGGAATCTCGATTGGCGACGGCGGAATGCCAGCGCTGCACGTGGCCATGCGCCGCCATGGCAACTTCATCGAATGGGTGCCGATGATCTTGATCACCCTCGGTCTTCTCGAGATGCACGGAGTCGGCGCAACCGCGATGCACAGCATGGGAGCCGGACTTGTCGTCGCGCGAGTCCTGCATGCCATGGGCCTCAAGGCTGACACGATTCAGAGCATTCCGAGATTGCTCGGCGCCTTTGGCACTGTGATCGTCATGGCAGTGGCAGCAGTTTGGGCAATCGTCATTTTCCTGTGAGAATCACCCCCGGCGCGGCGGTGAATGGACTACCCTTCTCCGTCGCACACGAGGCCATTCTGCTGTCCATCGGCGATCCCGACGAAGTTCGCCTCACCGAGTCAGGCGAAGTCGAGTACGTCTACTCCATAAACGAACGCCATGCAGTGATCTACCGCTGCCATGAACAGCGACTGGTAGAGTGCACGTTTCCTGATCACGGGCCCATCGTGATGGATGGCCTGCCGATCGTTTCGGCGAAACCCTGGATTGCCGCCCAGTCCGGTGCGCTGCACGTCGCAAGATTCTGGATCTCGCCGGACCATTGCATCGCCTACGATGACCGGGATTCCGCCAACGGTTCCTTTACGGTGTATCGACACGGGCACTGGGACCAGCTCATCAATCAGGCACGGAGACTGTAATCAATGGCCACACTGATGGTTCGCCTCAAGGTACGTGCCGGTCGCGAACAACCGTTCGAAGAGATGATCACTGAGCTCGTCGACAACACGCTGACATACGAAACCGAAGTGATCCGCTACGAATACTGGAAGGGGCAGGAACCCCTCACCTGGTACGCCTTTCTCTCCTTCACCGGCAAACCAGGCTTCTTCACGCACCAGGATGCGGACTATCATCGGAATCAGCCCTATGATGCCAACATCGAGAGCATGCAAATGGAGTGGCTCGATCCGGTTGAGGGCGCCTCACCGCTGCCCCGAACCCTGAATACGCCTTTACCGAAAGACATGCCGGCCCACATCGCTGAATGGGAAACCCGTTCACCGATCCAGCCGGCACCTTGGTGGCAAGGGCGAAAGTAGGCACACTCGAAACCACCAACGAACATCGTTAACAAGACCATACACAGACTCATCACGGAGTATCCATGCCCACCCGCATCATCATTTCCGGCACCATCGACATGCCGCCACAGAACGTCGCGCCCGCTCTCGAGACCGCTCGGCCCCTGATCGAAGGTGCACTCACCGAACCGGGCTGCCTCGACTATGACTGGTGCCCCGATCCGCGTATCCCCGGCCGCATCCGCGTGTTCGAACGCTGGGAATCCGAAGCCAGCCTCGCTGAACACTTCAAGTGCGAGTGGTACCTCAACATGCGCAACCACCTCGGTTCATACGGCATCACCGGCGCCGCCACCGCGAAGTACCGCGTCGATATCGAAGAACCGGTATACGACTCGACCATGACGCCGCGAGCAGACTTCTTTACGGTGAAAAAGTAGATCGGCTGAAAGGGCGCGCAAGGAGAGAAGCGCGGGCGCCGCTTAAGTGTCAGTTCCCGCGTGAACGCCTGGTTGTTTCACGAACCTTGTCGGTTGGAAACCAGCCCTCAGCGCACGACCACCCGGTCATTGTTCCAGGGGGAAACGATACCTGCGGTCTGGAAGGCTTCCGGTAGTTCTTCAACCATGTGGTAGGTTGCGGCGAGCCGGCCAAAGCCGACGAAGAACGCGACGTTCATGCCGAGTTCCACAATCTGCGCTTCGGTGTAGTACTTGCGCAGCTCATCGTAGATGGCATCGTCAATGCGCAGGTGGTCCGTCGCCATGAGCTCGCCGTATTTGATGGCGATCTTTTCAGCTGGGGTGAGATTCTCCGCTTCCTCCGGGCGCTCGAGTGAACACACCAGATCTTCGGTGCAGCCATCATTAATCGGCGTGGTGTAGCGGATGGCCATGCAGCTGCGGCACTGGTTAAAAAACGCCACGCGCAGCCTGACGAGTTCAATCAGTTTTTCAGGAAGCGTCCGGTTGATCTTCAGTGCGCCACCAAAACCGAACAGGCCCTTGGCCATCGCCGGGGTGTGCGCAAAAAACCGCGTCAGTCCCTGTTCGAGATCACTGGCCGTTTCGGGCCGGGTCATCGCACGCAGCTCCGGATCCCACTGTTCCGGGGGCAGTTTGGTCAATCGGGCCATGGTCATCTCCAGAGGGTGAATGCAGGTTGAGAAGATTGCGGGTCAGAAGATACCTTCATTGCGTACGTCTGCAAGTGACGTGCAGAACACATCGATCATATGGTCGATATCCGTATCCGAATGCGCAGCACACAGAAACGCGCGCTGGGTGCCGGGAACCAGCACCCCGCGGTTGAGTGCGTGCAGGTAAAACGCCTTCTGCGCACTGACGTTGACCTTGTTGGCATCGCGGCTCGAGTTCACCGATTTGCGCTGGAAGAACATGTGGAACATGCCGCCGACGTTCTTCATCTGCGCCGGTATCTGGTTGGTTTCACAGTAGTCGTTGATCGCCGCAGCCAACCGATCACCCATGGCATCGATGCGCTGATAGATCTCCGGATGATCACGCAGGTGCGTCACCATCGCGCGCCCGGCTTCCATCGTCAGCGGGTTACCTGAAAAGGTGCCACCGGAAAATACGCCACGTTCCGCAGCGAGCCCGGTAAAACAGTTCATCAGATCAGCCCGACCCGTAATGCCACCCACCGGCAATCCACCACCCAACACCTTGCCGTAGGTGGCGATATCCGGCTTCACACCAAACCGTTGCTGGGCACCACCGTAGGCCACCCGAAAGCCGGTGATAACCTCATCGATGCCGAAGAGCACACCATTCTCCCGGCACACGTCGGCGAGCTCACGCAGGAATTCGCCACTGCCGCTCTGCGGATTGGAGCTCTGCACCCCTTCAACAAAAACCAGCGCCAGCTCATCGCGGTGCTTGCGGATCAGGTCAAACGCATGACGGTTACGGTAAGGCAGCAGCAGAACCAGATCGTTCAGCGCTTTCGGGATGCCATTACCCATGGGCAGCGCGCGCGGTTCATCGCGGGAGCTCGACGGATCCGCCACCCACATGCCGTAGTCATGAGCGCCGTGATAGAAGCCGTCGAAGAGGGCGATCTTTTCCTTACCGGAGAATCCGCGGGCGGCACGAAACGCGTACATGGTCGCTTCAGAGCCCGTGTTGCAGAACACCACCCGTTCCGCACAGGGACTGGCTTCGTGCAGCAGGTTTGCGAGACCGAGCTGAGCGGTGGTGTGAATGCCGAACATCCAGCCTTCTTCGGCCCGATCCTGGATCGCTTTTTTGATCTCGGGGTGCGCGTGACCCAGCATGTGCAGACCGAAGCCGACTGATGTGTCGATATAACGGTTGCCATCGGCGTCAAAAACATAACCGCCCTGCCCGCGCTGGATGAAGATCGGGTGCGGCATTTCCAAGTTCGCCGCCAGCCCCGAGTTCAGCACCTCTGATCGGTCTTCAGCGATCTTCTGCGAGGCCCGGGTCTTGGCCTGCAATTCCGCGCGGGCTTCGCTGATGGTGGTCACGGCGAATGCCTACTTCCCAGCCAGCCGCGCCACCACCGGCGCGAAGGGTTCGATGTTGTCCTTGTTCACTGTCACGTAGGAGATGCCGAAGAGCTCGCGACGCCGCTCCAGTTCTTCGCAGATCGTGTCCACACTGCCGAACAGCGCGTGGGGATGCTTGCGCATCTCCGCTTCCGACATCTGGAAGTTTTTGGCAAACATGCCGAGCACCGGCGACGGATCATCCATCACAAAGGTGAAGTATGCACCGATCTCGATTTCAACCTCATCGAACCGCGCACCCGCACCCTGCTTGATCCAGTTGACCTTCTTGCGTGTCTCTGACTCAGTGGACATGGCCACGCCATCAGGACCGATCAAACCCATGCGGTTGTTGAAGTTCAGGCTGACGATATCCGCTTCCCGTCCGGCAAGTCTCAGCACCCGCGGACTGCCGCCACCGATCATGATCGGCGGCTTCGAGACCGGCTTCGGCACACCGGAAAAGTCCTTCCACTGAACTGCCTTGTTGGCAAGGTCCGCCATGCCATCACGCCGGAAGGCTTTGACTGCTTCGACCACATCGCCGAGGCGGTCGATTCGCACCTGGGGTTCATCCTTCCGGATACCGAGGGCAGCATACTCTTCGGTGATCCAGCCCGCGCCGAGACCGAACTCGAGCCGTCCGTTGGAGAGCTTGTCGATGGTCATCGCGGATTTGATCAGCACCACCGGCAGGTGGTAGTCGATGCAGAACACCCGGCAGCCGATGCGGATCTTTTTGGCCACCGCCGCAGCCCACGCCATGGCCGGAATGGCGGCGAGATTCTGCTCCGGATGATTGGCCTTGGTCAGCGCGGGTCCCGGTCCGAGGATGTGGTCTGCCAAGTGAAATGCGCTATAGCCGAGGTCTTCAGCTTTCTGCACCTGGCCCGTCCAGTCTTCCCCAGAATTGGCGTTGAAGGACTGGACCGCAAAACGGAACGGTTTTTTTGCCATGAGTGTCTAACTCAGTGCGCGCGATCAAAACAGTACTTGATACCGCGTCGCAGCAGTTCGTAGAACTGTGGCCTATCCCATGCACCTCGTTCGATTTTGGGGTAGTAGTCCATGATACCGACCATATCCCAATGGCCACGGGAGTGGCCAAGATTCAGATACAGCACCTCACCCTTGCCTACCTTGTTGATGTAATAGACCGGGCGCGGCTTACCATCGTTCCAGGTTTTTTCGATGAAACCGGTCGCCTCGCCGTCAAAATGGGTATGCATGAGAACCTGAATATCACCATGAATGCGAGAGAGATAGAGCTCATCATCACTCACGAAATCACCGATGCCTTTCACCAGCGCATGCTCAGGATCTGTGGTTTCGATCTTGAACGGCATGATTGGTGGGTGCGCGATGAACTGGGTTCCGAGAGTTTCCATAAGGATCGGCGCAGTCTCCGGAGCGTTCACACCCTCCTTCTGAAACTCAAGAATCGAATTCGTACCGTGCAACGCAAACCAGCGTTTGCCACTCGCGACGAAGTCGCGGAGTGCTTTCTGCTGATCTTCTGTGGGCAGCACGTTGCAGGTGTAGGTCACCAGGAAATCTGATGCGGCAATTGCTGCGGTATCCGCATAGTCCGCGGCTACCGTCACGCGAAGAGACGGGTGTTCAGCAAACAGCTTCAACAGTTCGAGCCGCGGATGGTCAATGTCGTGAAACTGTCCCGAGGCGATCAGATACGCCCGTGTCAGTGGTGCCGGCATGATGGATCTCCCTCAAAAAGTGAACGGAAACAGATTTTTCTAAGGCAATCAGGCCCGGAGCGCGATGCGAAAGGCTCGTAGGAGCGGGTGCAGCACGAACGCACTGCACCCTCTGCCGCATCAGTACTGGATGCGCTTCGTGAACCCGCCGTCGATCACCACGTTGGTGCCGGTGGTAAACCCTGCGCGGGGGCTCGACAGGAACACCACCTGGTCAGCCACTTCCTGGGCCGTGCCCATGCGACCGGCAGGGATTTCCTTGACGATCGAATCATAGAAGGCCGTCATGTTTTTCTTGATGCGATCCCACGAACCATCTTCGATCATGATGGGGCCGGGGCTGACGGCGTTGACACGGATCTTCTTCGCCGCGAGGTCCTGGGACAGCGCGCCGGAATACTGCAGCAGCGCACCCTTGAGGGCGTTGTAGGGACCTGCCTGCATGAACTTTTCGAGGGCCGCCGTGGTGGAGATCATCACGATGCTGCCGTTCGCGGAGTTGGCGAGGTGGGGCGTTGCGGCTTCTACCAACCGCACCGTGCCCAGCACGTCATGGTTGAAATGGCCAATCCAGCCCTGTTCACCGGGGCCGTTGCCGCCGCTGACGTTGGAGACGACGCTGTCGAGACCACCCAGCGCATCTGCGGCAGCGGCAACAAAATTCTTCAGCGCGTCACCGTTGGCTACATCGACAGCCTGACCAAATGCCTTGACGCCTTTGGCGGACAACGCCTTGACGGCTGCGTTCACTTCTTCCTGGTTACGGGCGCAGATCGCCACGTTGCAACCTTCAGCGGCAAACGTATCGGCAATGGCCCGACCTATGCCCTTGGTGCCCCCGGTAATAAGCGCCTTCCCACCCTTCAGTTTCAGGTCCATACGAGTCCTCTCTCTGTTATCTCTCTGGGTTATCCCGCTGTTGTTGATGCCAGCGGCTGATTATGTGTGACCGGTGATTGAACGATACCGCTCTTATCCCGCTCAGATCGGTCCAAACCGCGGCGGCGGAGGTTTGTCATCCGACGAGACCGCAATCCAAACCTTACCCCCTTCGAGGGTGACCGGGAAAGTCTTTACCGGAAAAGTTGCCGGAGGCGATTTGCACGCGCCGGTACGCACATCAAACCGTGCACCATGCAATGGGCAGCGCACTTCGAACCCGGACAGCTTGCCGTTCGACAATGCCTGACGAGCGTGGCTGCAACGGTCTGCAAGCGCATAGAACTGGCCTGCCACCTGACAGACCATCAGATCCACACCGTTGGCGGTAACGCGGGTCATCTCCCCGTCGCCGAGAGCGGCGATGGGGAGGACCGGAATCACTTCAGCCATTTGATCGGATTGCGGTGCAGGTAGTCGTCGAGGGTTTTATGGAAGTGACGAATACGCAGCTCCTGCGATGAGATCCACAGCCCGCGGAAGCCCGAGGAGTTCATTCCCGCCTGCACCATCGCCAGGTTGGACGCGTCCTGGTCGAGCACTTCACCGATGGACTCTTCCCCATGTTTGAACTGACGGTGCTGCGGCCGCTCCGGATGCGGCGTGCCTTCGGGCAGCATCATGTAGTTCTGCAAGTCGTAGTACATCTTGTTCGGATCACTTTCGTGGGGCCGCTGCCGGAACAACATCGCGCTGTTGCAGTGAATGTTCCAGGTCAGATTCGGGAAGATCAGGTAGTGATAGTCGTCGGTGAGCTGGTCATCATTCAGGTCACTGTAATCAAGCCCCATCTTCTTCGCGTTTTCGCGCAGGTGTCGCTGTACCGCGCGGCGTGCGCCGAGGCCATCACCCTTGTAACCATTCGGATCGAACCCGTGCATTTGCATGAAACCGCGCATGCCGTCGTCGATGATCGTACCGTCTTCGATGTGGGTGGATACCGCACCAAACGGAATCAGATAGCGGTTGTGACGTTCGTAGGTATCGATCTGCACGTCGTAATCTTCAATGAAACCCATGAGCTGTGGATGGGTTCCGGCGACGTGATAGGTCTCGTTGAACGCATCGACCGAGGTCTTCCAGTTGCAATCCCATTCCACGGTCACATCGTTGACCAGCGCCATGCGATCCATGTGATACGGATCGAGGTGCTCGGGAATCATGCCGAGGAAATCGCTCAGCGGCTCCACATCAGGGTTCATGCTGAACCACACCCATGCGCCCCAGACGTCACAGGGCAGCTTGACGATAGACAACTTGTCGCACGGCGCGCCCTGCGGGAACGTTTCCGCATCGGGCACGTTGACGAGTTCGCCGCGGAGGTTGTACTCCCAGAGGTGATAGGCGCAGCGGAAGCGATCCGTGTTGCCTGACGCCCCATAAGCCACCTGGTTTCCGCGGTGGGAGCAGACGTTGTAGAAGGCGTTGAATTTGCCGTGCTCATCCTTGGTGAGAACGATGCTTTCCTTGCCGATCTTCGTCACCACATAGTCGCCGGGGTGTTTGAGATCGCCGAGCCAGGCACCCATCAGCCAGACCTTGGTCCACATCCGGTCCCACTCGGTCGCCATGAATTCCGTCGAGGTGTAACGCTCCTTCGGGATGATGTCGTGGCCGAGATCGGGGTCGGGAGCCTTCTCGCAGGGTGTCTTGCTGGCCTGCGGGTCAGCAAAACGCTCAATCTTGCGATAAACGGTCATTTTGTTCCTCCCTCATGTACGCCTGAAGTTGTCACCTAAAAAGCCGAGAGCTGAAAAAAGCTGCGACCGGCGAAAACAGTCACTGTTGAATGTTTTGAAGTGTACCCGCAGTTTTTACTGCGGCAAACCGTGTTACAGGCAACCATCGCAGGATGGAGCCTCCACCCCCGCCGACAAACCGACAACCTTGACTGTTTTCGGTTACCCGCCAGAATCGGAGCACGGGATCTGGGATAAGCAGGATCGGGGACACACTCCGGAGGTTCCATGGCGACAGACACTTCCTCAAACGAGATCAACCGGCAATTCCGGCTGGCCGCGCGCCCTCGTGGAATGGTGAAAGAAACCGATCTCGACTATGCCGAAGCCACGGTACCCGTTCCGGGCCCGGGGGAAGTGCTCGTGCGCACCCGCTATATCTCCCTCGATCCGTCCATGCGCGGCCAGATGGAAAACCGGGCCGACTATGTCGCGCCGCTGCAGATCGGCGACGTGATGCGCGCCGGTGCTGCCGGCGAAGTGGTGGAGTCCAACAACCCGAAGTTTCCGGTTGGAACTCTGGTGACCGGCTCCTTCGGCATGCAGGACTGGTGTGTGAGCGACGGTCGCACCATTCCGCTGCGGACCTTTCCGGCCGACGTGGACGGCGTTACTGCGTTGGGCGTACTTGGTGGTACCGGCATGACGGCCTATTTCGGGCTGCTTGAAATCGGCCAGCCGAAAGCAGGCGACGTAGTGGTAGTTTCAGGCGCAGCTGGCGCAACGGGTTCGATTGCCGGCCAGATCGCAAAAATCAAAGGCTGCCATGTGATCGGCATTGCCGGCGCCGCGGAAAAGTGTCGTTGGCTGATGGACGAACTCGGTTTCGACGCCGCCATCAACTACAAGACCCAGAACGTCGCGGAAGAACTCGATCGGCTTTGTCCACAAGGCATCAACCTCTACTTCGACAATGTCGGCGGTGAAATTCTCGATGCATGCCTCGCCCGCATCGCCATGAATGCCCGAGTGGTGATTTGTGGCGGAATCACCCGGTATAACACAACCGGCCCAATCCCCGGACCACGCAACTACTTCAATCTGGTGTATCGTCGGGCGCGTATGGAGGGTTTCATCGTCATCGACTATGCAGCACGGTTTGCCGAAGCCAGTATCGAGATGAAGCGGTGGATCGATGCCGGGCTGATCCGCCACCACGCGACTGTGATCGACGGGTTCCGGTATCTGCCGAAAACGCTGGTGGACCTCTTCGCCGGCGTGAATACCGGCAAGCTCATGGTACGGGTGGATTGAAGGCCTCA
>Ga0194132_10008859_pt1 | contig 14192 bp, 10 predicted proteins | sample TA2KigOf80mmetaG_FD_148612 | JGI IMG/M metagenome (GOLD analysis project Ga0194132, IMG submission 148612) | Freshwater microbial communities from Lake Tanganyika, Tanzania - TA2015054 Kigoma Offshore 80m | ecosystem: Environmental > Aquatic > Freshwater > Lake | place: Tanzania: Lake... | reverse complement strand
ATGCCGCGCGGGCCCTGGCCGGTATCCCGACCGAGACCGCCGAAGTCGACGCGAGCGGGAATCGAATCACCCGTGCCGCCAGCGCCGACCGCGACGTCGATCCCTTAACCGGCCGCCCCGCTGAAGTCAGCCTGACCATTCCCTTCGACGAAGCCGCCGCCGCCGCGGTGTTCCGGCGTGCCGATTACCTGTGGGTGGTGTTCGATCGTTATAAGCAGGTCGATGTCGAGGGCCTCGCCAAGGCCGCCGCACCCTATGTGACGCTGGTCGAACAGCTGCCGTACCGGACCAACACCATCATTCGCATGGTGACCCAGCCCGACATCAACCCCAGTGTCCGCCGCAACGGCCTCGATTGGATTCTCGATTTCCGCGCGCTGCCGATGCGTCCGACCCGGGCGATCGAGGTCACTTCGCAGGTTGACCGTCAGCCGCCCAACATCTTCCTCCCGGTAACCGAGGGCGGCCGCACGGTTGCCTTCGACGATCCTGAGGTCGGCGACTATCTTCTGGTCATCCCCGTCATTCCGCTCGGCTACGGCGTATTTCCCGAACGGGCCTACCCCGATCTGGATTTGCCCGTCACCGCCCAGGGCGTGGTGGTGGTGCCGAAGTCCGATGGCGTTCGCGCGCTGGCCTCGCGCACCGGCATCGATATCGATGTCGAAGGCGGCATGGCGCTGTCCAAGGCGGCCGCCGAGAAGCTCGGCGCCCAGGCCAAGGAAGAGGATATGAACCGCATCCTCAACATGGCCGACTGGCAGATCGGCAAGGAAGAGAATTACCTCCGCAACAAGCAGGCGATGCAGAACGCCATCGCCGACGATACGTCGTCCGGCAAGCAGGAGGGTCGTCTTCGTTTCGCCCGCTTCGAATTTGCCAACGGTTTTTATGCCGAGGTGCTGGCGCTGTTGCGGGTGATGCAGGGGACGGACCCCGAAGTCGAGAACACCGCGCCGTTCCGCGCCCTGCGCGGCGCCACCAATTTGCTGATGCGCCGCTGGCAGGAAGCCGCCGACGACTTCTCGCATTTCAGCCTCGCCAATGAGGAGGAAGCGCGGTTCTGGCTGGCCGCCGCCCGCTCCAAGATCGACCCGCCCGAACAGCATGCCCAAACCTTGATCCAGACCGGCGCCAGCGTGCGCACCTATCCGCGTCGCGTGAAAATTCCGCTGGCGCTGATTGGGGCCGAAGCCGCCATAGCTTCAGGTGACGATTTCGGCGCCCAGGGCTTCCTCGACATGCTGCGGCGCGAGCAGCCGACCGTCAACGAACGCGCCGCGATCGATTACCTGGACGGCAAACTCAATCAGAAGATCGGCGAACTCAAGGTCGCGCTCGAGCAGTACGGCAAGGCAGAGACGAGCGAGAGCCTGATGTACAGCGTGTTGGGACTCCGCGACCGCATGGAGCTCGAGTACCAGCTCGGCACCGCCAAGATCGAAGAATTGATCGAGACCTATGAGACGCTCAGGTATCGCTGGCGCGGAGACGAAACAGAGCTTGGCTTCCTGATCCGGCTCGCCGAACTGCATGCCGAAAGGCTCGACTACGGCGCGGCGCTCCGGATGCTTAAGCTCGCCACTCAATATTTCCGCGACTACGACGCAGCCGATCGCGCCGCCGAGCGCATGACGTCGATGTTCGAAGAGCTCTATCTCAACAGCGCCGCCGACAAGCTGCCGCCGGTCCAGGCGATCGCGCTGTTCGACGAGTTCCGCGCCCTGGTGGCGCCGGGCGAGAAGGGCGACGAGATGATCCGCCGCCTGGCCGACCGGCTGGTGTCGATCGATTTGCTGGAACAGGCGTCGCTTCTGCTCGAACGCCAGATCCAATTCCGTGTCACCGGTATCGAGAAGTCCCGGATTGGCGCCCGGCTGGCGCTGGTGCGTCTGCTCAACCGCGAGCCGGCCGCTGCCATCACCGCGCTCATGGAAACCAACATCCCCGACGCGCCGCCCGACCTGCAGGCGCAGCGCCGCCGGCTTGAAGCCCGCGCGCTGACCGACCTCAAACGCTCGGACGACGCCATCCTGCTGCTCGGCGCTGACAAGACCGAGGAGACCAAGCAGCTTCGCGCCGAGATTTACTGGCGTATCCAGGATTGGACCAATTCCGCGAAGGCGCTGGCCGACCTGGTGCCCGAACCGGGCACGGATTCGCTGAGTGACCAAAACGCGCGCCTGGTGCTCGACTGGGTGACGGCCCTGACGCTTGCCAAGGACGATCGCACCATCGCCCGCGTGCGGCAGCGGTATCTCACGTCGATGCTGCAGACGCCTTACAACAACGCGTTCGATCTGATCACCACCGAGAAAGAAAGCGGCATCGATCCCGCCAGCGTCCGCCGCCAGATCGAACAGGCGCAGAACTTCAAGTCGTTCCTGGTCGAGTACAAGGACATCCTCGGCGACAAGCCGCTGAGCGCGATCAACTGAGGTTGATCGTCAGCCCTTCAGATATCTGACAATTGCCGCCGCCCAATGGATGGGCTGCTCGTCCTGGATGTTGATCGACCCACCCGCGAGTTCGACGTAGGTGAAGTCGGGGCGGAGCTTGCGGGCGTTCTGCGTCCACGCGTGGATCTGATCGCCCGTGTTGCTGAGCAAGAGCGTCGGGTAGTGTACTTTCTTGAGCGCGGTTTCCTGATCGTAGTTATAGACGGCGGCGAAGCCCCACCATTGTGGCGCACGAATCAGATTCCGGTCGACGGCGTAGCGGGTGAGAATCACGGGGTCTAACTTGCGCGCATTGGGCGCGGCGAAGCCGGCCGAGAGATGGCTGCCGTCGGCTTTGTACACTGGGCCGGTCTGGTTCATGTCGAGTTGCTTCAAGCGCTCGGCGCGTTCCGCAGGCGTCATCAGATAGGCGCCATGGATCAGCAGCTTCACCGTGCGCGCCGGCTGCTGCAGCGAAAATTCGGTCGCGACCGTCGAGCCGGTGTGGTGGCCGAGAATGTTGGCGCGGCGATCTTCAGTGCATCCAGCACCGGCGCGATGATGCCGGCCCAGCCCGCGACCGTCGGCGCCTGGTCGGGCGGGTCGGAGTTGTCGTAGCCCGGCAGATCGATGCCGATTGGCCGGAGGCCGGCCGCGGCCAGCAACGGATAAACCTACTCGAATTGCCGCGAAGAGTTGTTCGCCTGGTGCATCATTACCAACGGTTCGCCCCGCCCGGCATCGCGATAGTGGATTTGGCCATAGGGGCCCGATGCATAACCACGGGTCATCAGCGACGGCGCGGCGCTGGCGGTGCCGGCGAGGGGCCAGGTATAGGCGGCGAGGGCGATGCGGCGGCGTGAGAGCATGGTGGCTCCTCCCTTGGTCGATGCTCGACGGTGAATGTTATTTCGGTTATTTCGGGGACATACATTTAATTCGGCGTGTCGAATTTAGTGTATGTCCCCGTTTTACCCCCGTTTTACCCGATTTACAGAGAAAGTCCCCGATTACCGGCAGCGGCATATGCGCCGGTAGCGAAGGACCTCTAGCGCCGCGCGCGCCGTTTTCTCACCGCACCGTCTCGTCGTCCACTACCGCCAGCCGCTCTTCCGCGTCGGTGACTGCGGGCTTCCAGTGCTCGCGATAGTACTTGAGAAACGCTTCGCTCTTCTCGTGGGCCATGTAAACATCCCAATTCGGGAACGTCATGGTGACGGTGTACTGAAAGCGGTTCGGCGTCACTTGCCGGTAGAGCTTGAAGTCCATCTTCTCGGGTAGGGCCGTCATCGAGGCGTGCAACGTCTTGAGGAACGCGTTGGCCTCAACGCTGTTGGGCGCGCTCTTGAGGGTGAAGGCGATCGCGAGCTGGATCGGCCTGGTCGTGCTCCAGCCCTTCGGCAGCTGGGTGATATTGGTGTCGCGCTTGGCCAAAAATTCTTCGGGTGGTTGCGTCTGCGCCTGCGCCGGCGCGATCGCGAGGACAAACAGAAGCAGTGCGCATTTTCGAAAATCGTGCATCGCGGTTCTCCCCTGTGATGGGCTTAACAATAGGCCCATTTGAGGCGAAGAGTCGAAGCGGGACGGTGCAATTGACGCCCCCCGCCAGACCCTCTAGAAGCCCGTATTCATTGGAGAATTACCGAGGCCGCCATGTCCACTTTCGCTGTTCCCGCCAAGCCCGTCGTCGCCGTTGTCGGCGCCACTGGCGCCGTCGGCGCCGAATTCATGGACTGTCTGACCAAGCGCAAGTTCCCTTTGACCGAGCTGCGCCTGCTGGCATCAGCCCGCTCGGCCGGCAAGAAGATGCGCTATGGCGATCGCGAGATTTCAGTTCAGGAGCTGACCGAGGCCAGCCTCAAGGGCGTGCACATCGGGCTGTTCTCGGCCGGCAGCGGTATCTCGAAGACCTTTGCCCCCGTGGCCGTGAAGGCGGGCGCGGTGGTGGTCGATAACTCGTCCGCCTTTCGCATGGACCCGTCGGTGCCGCTGGTGATCCCCGAGATCAACCCCGAACAAATTGCGCGCCACCAGGGCATCATTGCCAATCCCAACTGCTCGGCGATCGTGTCGATCACGCCGCTGTGGCCGGTGCACAAGGTGAACCGGATCAAGCGCATGACCATCGCCACCTATCAGGCGGCCTCGGGCGCCGGCGCTGCGGCGATGGAAGAACTGCGCGCTTCAACGCAGGCGTATTTGGAGGGCAAACCGTATCAGAACACGGTGCTGCCGCATCCTTACGCTTTCAATCTGTTCAGCCATAACTCCAAAGTCGATCCGGTCACCGGCTATAACGACGAAGAATCCAAGGTGATCGCCGAGACCAAGAAGATTTTCGGCGACCCCGACATTCGCGTCTCGGCCACTTGCGTGCGGGTGCCGGTGTTGCGCGCCCATTCGGTCGCGATTCACTTTGAGTGCGAACGTGCGATTACACCTGACGAGGTTTGCGCCATCGTATCGAAGGCGCCAGGCGTCAAAGTGGTCGACGATCGCGAGAAAAACTATTTCCCGATGCCCAAGGACGCCTCGGGGCAGGGCGACGTGCTGATCGGCCGCATTCGCCAGGATGTCAGCGACCCGTCCGGTCGCTCGATCGCCTGCTTCACCGCCGGCGATCAGCTGCTCAAGGGCGCCGCGTTGAATGCGGTTCAGATCGCCGAGAAGCTGCTGCCGTAACGCGCTCAGCCTGTCGTCCGGGCGGACGCCAGGACCCATGCTGCCAGCGAGTGCGATGACGGGTGGACCCTGGCTTTCGCCAGGGTGACATTAAGAAAGGTTATTCGAAGAACTTTGTAAACGCGGTATTGACGGCGAGACGGCGGGTGTTGTCGCACGCCGTCACGTCGGCGATGCAGTCGCGGTACTGCTCGAACAGCAGCTTCGAGAAGCCGTCGATGCCAAAACCGAATGCTTCAAGCGCGACGCCCGACAGAAGCACGGCATCGATGTCGCGGTTGCCGGCGCCGCCGGCGGTAGTCGGTGCGCAGTCGAAGTTGAGGCAGCGGATGTCGTAGGCGGTCCGGTACAGCTTGGGCCGTTCGTCGATGAAGCGGATAGTGAACTCGGGCTGGTGATCGCCGAAGGCGACCACGCCGGTCGGCCGCCCTGATTTTTCGCGCGACGCCAGGAAATCGGCGAACGCCTGATCCGCTTCGGCGAAGCGCGCGACATAATCGGTCATCGGATCGTCGAAGGTGTGCGGGCCGTGCTGGCTGATGGTCAGCATCAGCACCGCGACCGGTCCGTCGTGCTTCGCGGCGATTTTTTCGGTCGCGCCATAGAGGATCGAATCCGGAAAATCCCAATCCCAGCCCGAGCCGACGTCGAGCGACGAGGGATCGTAGAACTCGTCGATACCGATCGAGCGATAGAACCGCTCGCCGTTGATGAAGCTGCCGGGCGTCGGGTAGACGACAATGGTGCGATACCCGAGTTGCTTAAGCAGGGTGAAGATCGAGCGCTTCACCCGGCCCTCGAGCTGATGGAAGACGTAAAGACCGTCGCCGCCAAACTCCTGCGGGCGCATCTGGGTCGTGAGCGCAAATTCGGTCCGCCAGGTGCCGCCGGCCCAGGTCGGCACATGCAGCTGTCCGTTCAGTTCCGGGCGTTCGGCAAACAGCGTCTTCGGTGCGTAATCGGGGCGCAGAAGCTGCGGGTAGAAGGTCGATTCCTGCAGGATAAAGAACAGATCCGGCAGTCCCGCCGCGGGCGCCGTCAGCGGTGCGTCGGAGATCGTGGGCTCGACCGTGCCTACCGGCAGCCGTTCGAGCTGGGCGGGCGGAATGGTCGCGGATTGCACCAGTGCAGCGATGCCCGGCCGGTTCATCGCCTGGTCCCAGTCGTAAACCCTGAGATCGAAAGATTTGACCGATGTCGCGGCGGCGATGCCGACGGCAACGAGGGTCACCAGGCCGGCCTTCTCGAAGCGGGTGAAGGGGCCCGATCCCGTCATCAAGACATAGATGTAGGCGGGCGGCACCGTAACGCCGAGCAGGATGAGGCCGGCGATGCGCCAATCGTTATAGGCGAGCACCAGCGCATTCAGGCGCAGCATGTAGTGATCGGCGTACAACAGCGGCAGGCCGGTCAGCAGATATTTAACCAGGCTTCCGATCAGCAGCACGAGCGTTGGCGCCGTCGCCAGCGCCGCCAGCACGAGAGGGTGTTTGCCGCGCCGGGCGCCGAGCGCGAAGAACGGCGCAACGGCGAGCGGCACATAAGGGTCGAGGAATGCCGCGGTGTAGAAGACGACCGTCAGCAGCACGGCGACCGCAACGACGCGTCCCATCACGCCCGGCATGTGCGGCGAAGATTGTGTGGCTGGAGCGGCTGACATGGCGTCGGTTGGGATAGTCGCTTTGGCCGCCAAGCGCAATGGAGCGCGGTGACGGGGATATCTGGTAACCGATTGAAATATCTAAGATATTTATGGCGAAACGAGGGCGGGCACGGTGAAGCTCGCGGCCGGTTCTTCGCGGTCGGCCCGATCCATCATCATCAGGTACGCGCGTTCGACGTGACGGCGGAAGCGGTTGGTGTCGAACAGCGAATGGGTATCGCGATTCCTTCTGATCACGGCGCGGTAACGCGCGCGTTCGTCGGGCTGGCGCGCAAGCTGGAGCGCCAACGCTTCGTAGTCAGCGAGTGAAGATGTGGCGAGTTCAGGGAGGCCGATCGCTGTCAGCAAGCTGAGTCCGACCCGCGAAGCAAAACTGTTGGCCGTGCAGCTCACGATCGGCACGCCCATCCACAGCGCATCGGTCGCCGTAGTGTGAGCATTGTAGGGCACCGTATCAAGGAACAGGTCAGCGAGACAATGGCGGGCGAGGTGTTGTTCCATCGGCAGCTTCGGTGCGAACACCAGGCGGCTGGGATCGATGCCGCGCGTCGTTGCTTCGCGCCGAAGATTTGATTTCGCAGACGGCGACTCGGTCAAGAGCCACAACACGCTGCCGTCGACGGCGGCAAGCAGGCGCATCCACGCCGCGAAAATGTCCGGCGTGATTTTGACAATGGTATTGAAGCAGCAGAACACGACGCCCGATGCCGGAAGTCCTGCTTCCGCGCGGGTCGGCGCTTGCTCGGCGACGCTGCGGGCATCGTCGACCCAATACGTCTCGGGCAGGCGCGCGATTTTTTCGGCGTAATGACGCTCCTGGCTTGGCGGAATGACGAGGGCGTCGGCCAGCACGTAGTCGTTGGCGCTGGTTCCCGCGGTGCCGGGATGGCCCATATAGTTAACCTGCACCGGCGCCGCGCGCTGGGCGGAAATTCCGGGCCGCCCGTCGCGAGTTAGGGTCGAGAGATCGATCAATATATCGGTCTCCCGTTCAACGATGAAGGCCGCGATCTCGCGGTCGCTCTTCGCCTCGACATCGAAAAAATTATCGCATGCGGCCCTGATCCGTTCGCGCATCGGATGCGTGGTCGGTGGGCCGTAAGCGAAGGCGGTCACTTCGAATTTTATCCGGTCATGCAGTCTGAACAACCCGGACATCACTTGGCTCATTGGATGCTGGCGAAAGTCGGCGGCGAGATAGCCGAGCCTGATCCGATCATGACCGTAGCGCCGACCGGTCCACACCGGGTGCGTCGACACCGGCGCGACTTTGGCGATGAATGTTGCTGCTGACTTCAGTTGCAACGCTTCATCGTCCGAAACCATCAATAGCCAGAACGGCGTCAAGCCCTGTTTGCCGGCAGCGATGTCAGCCTCGACCTTGACCTTGAGGCTATCGTAGTCCGTCCAGTCGCAGTCCTTGATGCGGGCGAGCAGCAGATTGCCGGCGGCTTCGCCGTGATCCGGCGCGCATGTCTTGAGGCGCGCAAACGTTCCCGCTGCCTCGGTGTTGCGATCGAGCGCCAATAGCACAGCGCCGCGATTAGCAAGGCCGACGGGATGATCGGGCGTGGCCCGGAGCAGCGCATCGAAGCTGGCGAGCGCGTCGTTCAGACGCTGGAGACGAAACAGGCAAAGGCCTCGGTTGTTGAGCGCCGCAAGGTCGCCCGGGTTGGTCGCGAGCACGCGGTCGAAGCTGGCAAGAGCATCCGTGAAGCGGCGCAGTTCGATCAAGGTTTCGCCACGAGTCGCTACCGCGGCCGCATTGCCAAGAGCGACGGCGTGATCAAACGCCACGACGGCCTCGTCGAATCGCTTAAGTACCTTGAGGGCGGCGCCATATCCGAGCCAGGCATCGGCATCTTTGGGGTATCGCATGAGCAGGTCGGCGAAGTCCGCCACAGCGCGTTCGGGGATGCCGGCATCCAGCATCGTTGCAGCACGATTGAACCGGCCATCCGAGTTGTTTGGATCGGTTGCGAGCGCCTGGTCGAAGGCGGCCATGGCGCCAGCCCAATCCCGCGCCGCTCGCCGCTGGTTGCCCGTGGCGATCAGCGCGGCAATCAACACAGCTGCGTCAGTCGGCCCCGTCATGGCCTCCCATCACCAATATCGCGGCCGGTGCGATCGACCAGCATGGCGGTCGAGATCAGGCTGAGCACAGCACACGCCGCAACGTAAAACGCAATCGCCGTGCCGGTGCCGAAGCCCGCGAATAGCGCCGCGGCGATCAAGGGCGCCGGGCCCCCGGCGATGACCGCCGCCAGTTGGTATCCGAGCGACGAGCCCGAATAGCGCAGCCGGCCCGAGAAGCACTCGGCGATCAGGGCGGCCTGCGGGCCGTACATCATGTCGTGCGGGACCAGCGACAAGACGATGGCGACGAACACCAGCGTCGGCGATTTGGTGTCGAGCAGGCCGAAGTATATGAATCCGAACACCAGCATGGTGGCGGCGCCGATCATGTACATCTTCTTGCGGCCGATCCTGTCCGACAAATGCCCGGACAGGGGAATGGTCACGAACGAAACCAGTGAAGCGATCATCACGGCTGTGAGCAGGAAGTCGCGGCTCAGGCCCAGGGTCGTCGTGCCGTAGGAGAACACGAAGGCGGTGAACACGTAGAATGGCGCCTGTTCGCCCATGCGCACCAGCGCCGAGAGCATGATCTCGCGCGGGTGCTTGCGGATCACCTCCATGATCGGCGCCTCGGCGACGTTGTTCGTGGCGGCGAGGCGGGCGAAAGTCGGTGTTTCCAGTATACCGACGCGGATATAGAGGCCGACCACCACCAGGAAAATCGACAGGAAAAACGGCACCCGCCAGCCCCACGACAGGAATTCGTCGCCCGAAATGGCGCTGAAGACGAGGACGGCAAGATTGGCGAGGAACAGGCCCGCCGGCACGCCGAATTGCGGCCACGAGGCGATATAGCCGCGGTGTTTGTCCGTCCTTGCCCATTCCATGGCGAGCAGCACCGAACCGCCCCACTCGCCGCCGACACCGATGCCCTGGATGAAGCGCAGCACCGTCAGCAGAACGGCGCCCCAGATGCCGATCGATTCGTACGTGGGTACCAACGCCACCAGAAAGGTGGCGATGCCCATCAGCATCAGCGTCGCGATCAAGGTGGATTTTCGACCGATGCGATCGCCATAGTGGCCAAAAATCGCCGCCCCCACCGGCCGGGCGACGAAGCCGACGGCGTAGACCAGGAAAGCCTGCAATGTGCCGACCAAGGGGTCGGACTCGGGAAAATAGAGCTTGGCGAAGACCAATCCGGTGACGGTCGAATAAAGGAAAAAATCGTACCATTCGATGGTGGTGCCGACGGTACTGGCGATCACCGCCCGCGTCAGCTGGCGGCGGTGTTCGGTCTCCGATAAGGCCATGGGCGCGACCGACATTTCGTCCCCCGGACGCTTGGATTTTCCCCGCCCGGGGTCATAGCATCGGCCGGGCTGCCGGTCGAATGTGAAGAGAAGCGCGAACAGGGGGATGCTTGGTGTTGAGGCGGTTGGGCAGGTTGATCGCGGCGTTCGGTCTCATGGCTGCGTCCGCGGAGGCCGAGACCACGGTTACGGTTGGCGTCACCGCGCTGCCGGCTGCGTTGGGCCATCCGTTCATGGGCTCGTCGATGCCGACGACGCTGCCGTGGGCGGCGATCTACGACACGCTCACCTGGCTCGATGACGCCGGCAAAGCCGACCAGGCGCTGGCGGTCGACTGGCAGGCGATCGACAGCCGTACCTGGGAATTCAAGCTCCGGCCCGATGTGAAGTTCCACAACGGCGAGCCGCTCAACGCAGACGCCGTGGTGGCGGCGGTCAAGTTCATCGCCAGCTCGGCGGGGCTCCGCACGTCGCTCGGCAATACGCTCGGCATGATCAAGCGGGCCGAGAAGCGCGACGATCTGACGGTGATCCTCAAGACCGATGCGCCGACGCCGTTGTTACCGCTCCTGACCCGTCAATTGCGCATTCCAGCGCCTCTGGCATTCGCCAAACTCGGGGCCGAGGACTTCGCCAAAGCGCCGGTCGGTACCGGGCCGTTCATGGTGAATGGCTGGGGTCCGGCCGAGATTTCCGCCAAGGCGTTCCCCGAGGCCTGGCGCAAGGCCAAGGTGGACAACCTGGTGATCCGCAACGTCCCCGACTCCGCGACACGCGTGGCGGCACTGATCTCCGGCGAGCTCGATATCGCCATGTGGCTGCTGCCTGAGGATCAGCCGGCCATCGCCGCCGTTGGCGGCCAGTTGATCTCGCGGCGCGAGCCGTCGCTCAACATGATGACGTTTGTCACCGCCAAGGCCTCGCCGTTGAAGGATCCTCGTGTCAGGGTGGCGCTCAATCTGGCGGTCGATCGTAAGAAGATCATCGACGCGTTCCTCGCCGGCAAGACCGAACCGGCGACGCAATACGCGCTGCCGTCGTCGTTCGGATTCGATACCGCGCTCGAAGCGTTTCCCTACGACCCTGACCGCGCCCGCATCATGCTGTCGGACGCCGGCTACTACCGCGGCTTCTCGATGGTGGTGTCGATCGTGCCGGGGCAGGGGGCGCAGTCGATCTATCAACAGATCGCGGCCGACCTCGCGCTGATCGGCGTGAAGGTGGAGCTTAGACCGGTACCGCTGTCGCAGTTCGTCTCGTATATGCGCGAGCACGACTGGCCGGGCCCGGCCTGTGCCAACAGCCAGTCCATGATCGACCCGATCGAGACGATGCGGGCCACCGCCTGCGGCGCGAGCCAGTCGTTTCACTGCTCCAAAGAAATTTCGGCAATGGTCGAGCGCGCCCGCGGCGAGTTCGACATCCAGCAACGCCTCGGGCTCATCCGTGACATCCACAAAGCCCAACGCCTCGACCCGCCGGCGCTGTTCTTCTGGCAAGGCGTCGCCTTGGACGGCGTCGGCGCGAAGGTCAAAGGCTACCGCGTTGTGCAGGACATGATCAGGTTCGAGGAGATACAGAAGTAGTTCCACAACTTCTCCATGTCACCCAGGAATTCCTATTTCCCGGGCCAGTCCAACCACGCACGTAGCGCGCTCGCGAATTGCGCCGCGCCGGTATCGAACACATCGTCTTTGACATCCGGCAGCTCGACCAGCGTCGCCCGCGGCAGCAGGTCGCGGTGGGCGGCGCGGGTGTGCTCGAGCAGTCCTTCGTGCGGCGCCAGCAGCAGGACCGGCTGCCCGATCTGCCGTATGCGGTCGGCGACCGGGTAGGAAAACATGGCGTGTGAAGCGTACCAGAACTTGTCGAGCGAGCGGATGTCGGCGAGGAAACTTTCCGCGGCGCGCTCGACCGATACGCCCGGCGCGCGGTTGATCACCACCACGCGCCAGCGGTCCATGACGTGGCTGCCATCCTCCGGCAGCCGGAAGTCACGCTTGATCGCGGCGGTGCGCGTCGCGACCTCGTCGGGTTTCATGTACGGCACGCTGGCGAGGATGACGCGGCGGACCAGATCGGGTCGGGTCACCGCCAGTTCGGTCGCGATCAGAACGCCGGTGTGAAATCCGAACACGTCGATTTTGCCTGCGCCGCCCTGCCCGAAACCCAGGCCGTCGAGGGCATCGGCCATCGCGCCGGCGAGGTCGGCCATGGCGGGCGGCCGTGGCGGCCGGTACGACTCGCCGTATCCGGGCGTGTCGAAAGCAATGGCCAGGCGATCGCGTCCCATCGCCTCGACCAGCATTTTGAAATCGTCGCCGGACTTGGGGTTCTGATGGAAGAACACGATCGGAGTGAGGTGTCCCCGCCCGGCGGCCGGCTGCGCCGAGCGGTAGTGCATTTGGCCAAAGCGGGCATTGACGTAGCCGCGCTTGGTCGCGACGTCGACCGCGTGCGCGCTTGTCGCGACGAGAAGCGCCGCGGCGGCGAAAATGATTTGGCGCCAGACACGCTTTTCAGTCACACCCATGTCAGTCCTCACTCGACCACGGCGTTACCAACGCAAGACTCTGTCGGCGGTGCAGGCGGTAGCTGTGGAAGTCGCGATCCGGCGTCCACACGCATGCGCCGTCGTGGAGTTCAGCCATCCGCCCTCATCCCATCCCCTGCCACGCCCAGCCGCCGTCGACGTGGAGCGTATCCCCGGTGAGATAGCTGCCCGCCTTCGACGCGAGGAACAGCGCCGCGGCGGCCACCTCCCAGGTGTCCCCGTGGCGTTTGAGAATCAGCCGCGCCAGGCGGCGATCCCGCCCGGCGGTGTCGGTGGTCAACGTGTGGCGGTTCATGCTGGTGATGATGTAGCCGGGCGCGATGTTGTTGACGCGGATGTTGTGTGGGCCCAAGTCCATCGCCAGCGCGCGCGAGAGGTGTTCGAGGCCGCCCTTGGCCGCGGCGTAGCCGGGCATGTTGGCGAAGCCGCGCACCGCGCCGATGGAGGTGATGTTGACGATCGCGCCGCCGTTGCCGGCCTTCTTCATCAGGTCGCTCGCGGCGATCGCGCAGGTGTAACAGGCCCGCAGGTCCGCCGCGATCATGGCGTCGAACGCCTTAATGCGGTCGTCGTCGGTCTTGATGGGCACGAAGATGCCGGCGTTATTGACCAGGATATCGAGCCGGCCGTGCCTGGCGAACGCATCGGTGCAGACTTTCTTGAACGCGTCGGCGTCGGCGATGTCGCAGGAGACATACGTGACGCCCGCGACCGACGCCTGATCCGGTTTGGCCGATCGCGCCACGCCGATGACGTGCGCGCCGGCTTCGGCCAGCGTGTCGGCGATGGCCGCGCCAATACCGCGCGACGCGCCAGTGACAATGGCAACTTGCCCATTAAAACCGAACAAATTGTCGAGAAATGCCGACATCCGAGCCTCCAATCTTAAGGCGGTATCGGGGCAGACCGTCTCGACCGAGTCAATCTCCCTGCGCGCGTCGACAAAATTTGTCTAAAATCGCCGATGCCTCGGTTTGTTGCCGACACGCTTCAGCCGCCTGTATCCGTTGCGCTTTCGGCGATGCGCCGGAATGCATCGGCCCGGGAGCAGGACAATCTTGCCGCTTGCCTGGCTGCCGTGACAATGGCCGAACCCGATCGAATCGCCGTCGAGCGCACGGCAGCGGCATGGGTGGCGAACGTCCGATCGTCGATCGGCCGCACCCCCGGGTTGGAATCGTTCCTCGCCGTGTTCAGTCTGTCGAATCGAGAGGGAATTGCGCTGATGTGTCTCGCCGAGGCGTTGCTGCGCATTCCCGACGCCGCGACCGCCGATGCTTTGATCCGCGATACCATTGGCGGTGGGGACTGGAAGCGCCACCTCGGACAGCCGGAGTCGGTGTTCGTCAACGCCGCAACCTGGGCCCTGATGCTGACCGGCAGTTTCGTCCGTGAAACCGATGACGCATATTGGTTGACATCCATCAAATCGCTCGCGCAACGCGCCGGCGATCCGGTGGTTC
>Ga0194132_10008858_pt1 | contig 14192 bp, 17 predicted proteins | sample TA2KigOf80mmetaG_FD_148612 | JGI IMG/M metagenome (GOLD analysis project Ga0194132, IMG submission 148612) | Freshwater microbial communities from Lake Tanganyika, Tanzania - TA2015054 Kigoma Offshore 80m | ecosystem: Environmental > Aquatic > Freshwater > Lake | place: Tanzania: Lake... | reverse complement strand
TCTGATTGGCTACACTCTGTCATAGGGGAAAGCCGCTCCTCTCTTCGCACAACTTTTACTAGAAAAATCAGTTATGCCAGAGAATGCGGCTTTCCGCTACACTTCCCGTGAGAAAAACGGGCTAGCGATGTTACGGTACGGCCCATTTGCTCGGCTATGTCCCCGGAGCGGTGCGGCCCGGGGCCAAGCGCGGCCATGGCCCGCAGGTACTTCTTCTCGCCCTGCGTGAGCCTGTCGAACCTGACCCGGAAAAAGCTCTCATCGAGCGCCGCCACGGCTTGCCGGGATGCGTTGACCACGTCCTGGTGCCGGATGGGATTGGCCGGTGCGGTATCCCAGGCATGTTTGCCCCATTCCTGCAGGAAGTAGGGGTAGCCCTGAGTTTTCCGGATGATCAGGTCGATCGCATCCGCTTCAATCGAAACACCTTCGTGCTCCGCCGGACGCTCAATCGCTTCCTTGGCGTCGTGTGGATTCAACGGTCCAATCTCCGGGAAGTCGAAGAGCCGCTCCGCATACGATTTGGCGTTCCCCATCCGCCCCCGCAACTGGGGGAGTCCCGCGCCGACGACTGTGACGGGCAACTGCTCTTGTGCACAACGGTGAATGGCTGAGATGAGCGCCGCCATCTGTGTCTCTTCCACGTATTGCAACTCGTCGATGAACAGAACCAACGCCGTGTCCGCCGCCCTGGCCGCGAAGCCCACCTGCGCGAGGAGAGTGGCTAGATCGATCTCAAGATCGCCGTTATCGGCCAGACCGGGCTCAGGGTCGTAGTCCAACCCCACTTCGATGTCTTCGAAGGTGAGCTTCAGCTTGCTCACGAAACCCGCCAAGGCTCTCAGACCCCGCACAGCCAGGTCCTTGGCGGCCTCTTTCCTGCTCAATTGCAGCAGGGCCAATCGCAGCGCCGGCGCGAGAAGAGCGGGAAGCGATCGGCCCTCCGGGGCCTCGATTCGGATGGTCTGGATGCCCTCCGTTTCCGCCTTACGGCGTATCTGGTCCAGAAGGACTGTCTTGCCCACACCGCGCAGTCCAACCATCATGATGCTCTTCGCCGCTCGGCCCAGCCGCAGCCGCTTGAGCCGGATGGCGATGTCGTTCAGAATGACACCGCGGCCAGCAAGTTCAGGGGGCGGGTTGCCGGCGCCAGGAGCGTACGGGTTCCGAACCGGGTCCATGTAGCAATATTAGCAGTATTACGCTTGTTCCATAATTTGGATAATATCCGTATATCTCGTCTTCTTACGCCTCTTCAACCGGATTCATCACACCGCCAATGGCACGCACCAATTGATCCCACCTGGACTGCTCCGCCGTGAGTTGCTTCCTGCCCCGGGCGGTCAGCTTGTAGAACTTGGCGCGCTGGTTGTTCTGGCTCATGCCCCACTCTGAAGCCAGCCACCCCCTGCTTCTCCAAACGGTGCAGAGCTGGATAAAGCGACCCGGTCTCCACCTGAAGAACATCCCCCGAGTTCGTTAAACTGAGTCCATGGGCACACTACGCTCATTGGCCGGCGAGGAATTGGCCCGCGCGCTTGACCGGCTCCGGAATCCGAGACCCGGCGGCAAGGTTGAAGCAGCCAGGGAATTCGGCGTTGATCTCACCCTGCTGATGGAGCAACTCAAACTTTCGCCCGCCGAACGCGCCAGCCGGATGCACCGTTTGGCCCTGGCCGCCGAGTCGGTGCGGGGTGCCGTCCGTCAAAACGAAGCATGAACCTTGAGCGCCTCATCCAGCAACTGTGCGACTCCCAGGTGGACTTCGTCGTAATCGGCGGTTGGGCCGCGATTTTCCATGGCAGCGTTCACGTCACCAACGATCTCGACATCTGTTATTCAAGGGACAAGGAAAACCTTCGAAAGCTGGCCGCCGCTCTGGCGCCTTTTCACCCCCGTCTCCGTGGCTTTCCAGACGGCCTGCCGTTCATCTGGGATGCCACGACCTTGGCCAACGGGGCATTGTTCACGCTGACAACAGACCTTGGCATCATCGATCTGCTGGCCGAAGTGTCAGGCGTTGGAACGTTCGAGGAGGCATGCGCATCTTCAGTGGAGGTTAACGCCTTCGGGCGACGCCTCCGAGCCCTCGATTTGCCGGCTCTGATTTGTGCCAAGAAAGCCGCCGGGCGGCCCAAGGACCTGCTGATGCTCCCTGAACTGGAAGGCCTCCTGGAAGCTTCGCGGGATGAATAGCCGCACGATGCCAGCGAAGCTGAGATCAGGAGCCGTTCATGCGCGAAGCGCTATCGGAACGAATCACGGTTGACCCCAACGTCCGTTTCGGAAAACCCTGCATCCGCGGTCATCGAATCACCGTTCAGGAACTCCTGTCGTGGCTGGCCGAGGGCGCGTCCCCGGGGCAGATCCTCGAAGACTACCCACTATTGGAGCCTGAAGACTTTCTCGCGGTGTATGCCTACTCGGCCGAACTTGCTGGTGCGGCCAAGGCCTCCCAAGTGTGAGGCTTCTTTTCGCCGAAGCGTTGTCGCCCTGCCAAGCCCCTGCATCATCAAGACCGGCGCAACCACTTCTCCGTCCACGACCCCTTCCCCGGCGAAAACTGCCGTGCCGCCGCGCGCAGATACGGCTTCAGCTCCCGCGTCCAATAGGCCATGAAACCCGTTTCCCCGATCTCCCGCACCTGCGTCCGGTAGTGCCCCAACACCTCCCCGGCCAGCATGCCCCCCGCGTGCACCGCACCCCACTGCGCCGCCTTCGAGAGCATCCAGAGCCGTGCCGGAACGCTGCGCACCGTCGTCATCGCCATCAGCGATGACACCGCGAACACAGAACGCTGCTGCCGTGCCGCCTCCGTTTCAATCGCCGACCACCCCTCCCTGATCGCATCCGGCGACGGCAGCGGGATCGTGCTCGCATTGCGGCGCACCGTCTCCCACTCCTGGCGCAAACCCGCCACGTCCAGCGGAGGACTGTTGATCGCCCCCGCCAGATGCGCCGACGTCCGTTCCAGCCCTTCCAGAATCGCCTCCATCGAATGGAACGATTCCCCGGCCGGCAGCAATCCCTCCTCCTGCAAACTGGCGGCGATCCGCCCCATCAGTTCACGCCCCGCGCCTGAAAGATCCGCCAGCGCCGCCATCACCCAAACCGGCGACGCCCGGAACGCCAGAATCCCGAACCACTCAATCCCATTCCCCGCCGCTCGTCGAACCGCGAAGTCCCCGCTCAGCGACCCCTCGGCCGGGTACGCGTCCCGAACCTCGCCCACCTGCTCAATCAGAAACCGCAGCGTGCCTTCCACCAGATTCGAGTACAGGCGCGTGCGGCGGAAGCCCTCCGGTAACGTCAGCTCCGTGGCCTCGCGCAGCAGGCCGCCCGCCACCGCCGAAGCAGCCCGCAGGGCGCGTTCGGGCAGCGACAACACGTAATGCGCCACTCGCTGGTGTAGATCCATTCCTGATGAACTCAATCCTGGTTCAAGTGTAGCGGCAGAGTGCCCTGATACCATGGAACGGCATGGGGCCACGTGGGATCTCGAGTGTAGTCGTGGTGTCCTGGCTGGTGTTGGGCGCCGCGGGCGTGGCCTACGCGAGCCGGACCGGTGTGCCAGCCTGGGCCGCCGGCTTTCTGCTCGCCGCCTTTCTCATCGAAGGCCCCCTCTACCTGCTGGCGGGCATGGAGACGGGCCGCGCGGCCTTCGCCCGCCTGCCGCGCGACGTTCAGCCTTGGGTTCTGGGCCTGAGCGCCCTGGCGCCTTATCTGATCTACTCCATCCCGTGTGGCGTCTATCAGTGGCCCCACTTCGGCACCCTCGCCGGGCTGATCGGTCTCATGGCCTTCTGGTATTGCGTAGCGCCGCGCCATGCGTTGTTCGACGTCCTCTTCCTCGCCCTGTTCGGCATGCTGATGCTCTCCTCCACCTTCAAGACCATCTATGCGGCGCCCGCCGGGGCTCCGCGCGTCGATATCCTCGGCAAGCTCATGTGGGTGCGGCTGGCGGTGCTCGCCGTCGTCGTCGGCCGGGGGTTTCCCGTCGCTTTCGGATTCCTTCCGTCGGCGGCACAGTGGAAGATCGGCGCCAGGCAGTTCCTGTTGTTTCTGCCCGTGGGCGCCGCCGTTGGATTCGGGTTGGGGATCTTCCAACTGGACAAAGCCATGCCATGGGCTCCCCAGACCGCTCTCACGGCCCTGGGCGCCTTTCTCGGAACTCTGCTGGTCGTCGCCTACTTCGAGGAGTTCATCTTCCGCGGCGTCCTGCAGCAGTGGCTGGGCGAATGGATGGGCCGGCCAATCCTGGGGCTGATCCTCACCTCGGCGATCTTCGGCGCCTCCCACCTGCCGTTCCGCTTTTTCCCGAACTGGAAGTTCGCCCTGCTCGCCGCGATCGCCGGGCTGTTCTACGGGCGGGCTTACCGGGAGGCTCGCGATACCAGGGCGGCAATGGCGGCCCATGCCCTGGTGGTCACCGTGTGGACAGTTGCCCTGGGGAAGGCCTAATCGACTCCCGCGAAGTCAACGAATGCTTGAGAATTGGAATGCCTGACAATATGGACACCCAGCCGGCCGAAGCCCGCCCGGTGCGCGAAACCTGTTCGGTCTATACCGAGTTCGCCATGCCCAACGACGCCAACGTACTCGGCAATCTCTTCGGTGGCAAGGTGATGGCCCTGGTGGACCTCGCCGGCGCCGCCGCTGCCGTGCGCCACGCCCGCGCCACCGTGGTCACCGCCTCGGTGGACGAACTCACCTTCCTCCACCCCATCCACATCGGCGAGATCATCACCCTGCACGCCTCCGTCAATCGCGTGTTCCACACGTCGATGGAAGTGGGTGTCAAGGTGGTGGCCGAAAATCCCCTCACCGGCGTGTCGCGCCACACCTGTTCGGCGTACCTCACCTTTGTGGCGATCAGTGCCCAGGGCACACGGCTCCGGCTGCCGCAGGTGCGGCCCGAAAGCCCGGTGGAGATCCGGCGCTGGGAACAGGCCGCGCTCCGCCGGGAGCATCGTCTGCGGATGCGATCCCAGCGCCAGGCCCGCCAGTAACTGCCGGGCCTATTCGGCCTTGTGCATGTATTTGATGTTGTGCTTGTACAGCAGCAGGTTCGGGTCGCCTTCGCGATTCACCTTCAGGCACAACTTGTCGTACCACTCAATGACGCCCTGCAGCACCTCGCCATCGTTCAACACGATGGTCATCGGCGTCTTCGACTGCATCTGCTTCAGGTAGTAGAAATTCTCAGCATTCGTCTGCTCGGGGGGTGTGGCCTTCTTAACCACGGGTGTCCGCGGGGGAGCGGATTTCTCTCTCGCCTCACTCAACGGAGGACGTACAAAACGGCGGTTGCCTGTTTCCACCAGGGTGCTCCAGTCTGTGGCCCCGTATTGGGGCGAAATACTTCTTGCTTCCGTCATATCACAAGAGGGGGGGCTACGCAATTTGGCAGCCGCCGGCCGCCGGTTTCCCGGGGTGTGGATTCCGGGGCATAATCAACCCTATGAACAAAATCGTGGGCCGCGCCTTGTGGGCGGCCGTTTCCGTGGTGGCCGCCTTGGCGATCGCCCAGATTGCCGGGGAACGCGGCGAGCCCGTCAACAGCATGTGGGTGGTCTTGGCCGCGGTCTGCACCTTCCTCATTGGCTTCCGCTTCTACGCCAAGTTCATCGCCGCCAAGGTCATGCTGCTCGACGACCGCCGGGCCACCCCCGCCGAACGCCTCCGCAACGGCCATGACTTCGAACCCACCAACAAATGGATCCTCTTCGGCCACCACTTCGCCGCCATCGCCGGGCCCGGTCCGCTCGTCGGACCCACGCTCGCCGCGCAGTTCGGCTACCTTCCCGGCACCCTCTGGATTCTCGTGGGCTGCGTGCTCGGCGGCGCCGTGCAGGATTTCATCATCCTGTTCTGCTCCATGCGCCGGAACGGAAAATCGCTGGGCCAGATGGCGCGCGAAGAGATCGGCCGTGTGGGCGGATTCACCGCCCTGGTCACCGTCCTGCTCATCATGATCATCCTGCTGGCCGTGGTCGCGCTGGTGGTGGTGAACGCCCTCAAAGGCAGCCCGTGGGGCACCTTCACCATCGCCGCCACCATGCCCATAGCCGTGTTCATGGGCCTCTACCTGCGTTATCTGCGGCCCGGAAAAGTGCTTGAAGTCTCAGCCATCGGATTCGTTCTCGTCCTCGCCAGCATCTTCGGCGGAGAATGGGTGGCGCATCACGCCGTGCTGGGGCCCATGTTCACGCTGTCCGGCGTGGCATTGGCCGTCTCCGTCATCATCTACGGCTTTGCCGCCAGCGCCCTGCCCGTGTGGCTGCTGCTGGCCCCGCGCGATTACCTCAGCACTTTCGTGAAACTCGGCGTCGTGCTTCTTCTGGGCGCGGGCATCCTCTTCGTCCGGCCTGAACTCCAGTTGCCCGCCGTCACCCGGTTCGTCGATGGTTCCGGCCCCATCTTCGCCGGTAAGATCTTCCCGTTCTGCTTCATCACCATCGCCTGTGGAGCCATCTCCGGGTTCCACTCCCTCATCTCTTCCGGCACTACCCCCAAGATGATTGCCCGCGAAAGCCACGCTTGGCCCGTCGGCTACGGCTCCATGCTGCTCGAAGGCTTCGTCGCCATCATGGCCATCATCTCCGCGGCCGCGCTGCAGCCCGGTATCTTCTTCGCCGTCAACTCGCCCGCGGGCATCGTCGGCGCCACACCGGAAGCCGCCACCGCCACCATCACTGCCTGGGGCTTTCCGGTCACGCCCCAACAGATGGCCCAGCTTGCCGATCAGGTGGGCGAATCGTCGCTGTTCTATCGCACCGGCGGCGCACCCTCGCTCGCACTCGGCATGGCGCACATCTTCGCGGAAGGCATGCGCGGCGCCGGGCGCGCCATCCTCGGCTTCTGGTACCACTTCGCCATCATGTTCGAGGCCCTGTTCATCCTCACCGTCATCGACGCCGGAACCCGCGTCGGCCGGTTCATGCTGCAGGATCTGCTGGGGCAGATTCACGCCCCGCTCGGACGCACAAGCTGGATGCCCGGTGTCATCGGCTCCAGCGCCGCCATCGTGCTCGCCTGGGGTTACTTCCTCTATCAGGGTGTAATTGACCCCCTGGGCGGCATCAACACCCTCTGGCCCCTGTTCGGCATCGCCAACCAACTGCTCGCCACCATCGCCCTCTGCGTAGCCACCACCGTGCTCATCAAAATGCACCGCGCCCGCTACCTCTGGATCACCTGCGTGCCCATGACCTGGCTCGTCGTGGCCTGTTATTCCGCCGCCTGGCAGAAGATCTTCTCCGATGTGCCCCGCATCGGCTTCCTGGCCCGCGCCAACCAGTTGCAGGGGCTCATCGATTCCGGCAAAGTCACCGGCGCCAAGGTCGCCGAAACCCAAACCATGATCTTCAACGAACGGCTCGACGCCGCCGTCTGCGCCCTCTTTCTGGTGCTGGTCACCACCATCCTCGTCGACTCCATCCGTCTCTGGGCCGGCATCCTGAAGGGGTCGCGCCCCGCCGCCGTCACCGAGACCCCCTTCGTCCTCACCCAGCTTCGCCCCGAGGAGATCTAACCATGAACACACTATGGCTGCACCTGCGGAACGCCGGCCGTCTGGCCTGGGGCCTCCTCCGCGAACTGGGCGATGAAAACGCCTACGCTCGCCATCTCGAAGTCCACGGCCGCACCCACTCCGGGGCCGAATGGCGCCGCTTCAGCGAAGAGCGCCTGCGCGCAAAGTACGCGAGGGCGAAATGCTGCTAGCCGCGCTCCTCGCCGCTCTCCCGGCACTCGCCCAATCCACGCCCCGGCCCGTACCCGCCATGCGCGACCAGGCCGTCACCCAGCAGCAGTGGCTCAAGATGCGCCTGGAACGCGTGCTGCCGCCCCTCATGCGGAAGCACGGCATCGAGATGTGGCTGGTCATCTGCCGCGAATACAATGAGGACCCGGTGTTCATGTCCCTGGTCTCCCCCACCATGTACGCCGCCCGCCGCCGCACCATCTACGTCTTCCACGATCGCGGACCCGAACGCGGCGTCGACCGTCTCGCCCTCGGCGGCGGCTCCCAGGGCGGTCTCTACACCGTCTACCGCGATCCCCAGGTGGAGGGCCGCGAAATCTACGGCGAAGGCCAATGGACCCTCCTCCGCAAACTCATCGATGAGCGCCGCCCCGCCACCATCGGCGTCAACATCTCACACACCCACGCCTTTTCCGACGGGCTCTCCGCCGGCGAGTGGCAGAAGCTGGAAACCGTCCTCGGGCCGGAGAACCTGAAGCGCGTCGTCCGCGCCGAGAATCTCCCGCTTGAATACATCGAGACCCGCCTGCCGGAAATGCTGCCCGTCTTCCGCACCATGATGGAGACGGTCCATTCCCTCATCGCCCGCGCGTTCTCGAACGAAGTGATTCAGCCCGGCAAGACCACCAATCAGGATGTCGTCTGGTGGCTGCGCCAGCAGGTAGCGGACCTCGGGCTCGGCACCTGGTTCCACCCCAGCGTCCGCATCCAGCGCCGCGGCCGCACCGACGTCGGATTCCTGGCCGAAGAGGCCCCCGTCGTGATCGAGCGCGGCGACGTCCTGCACACCGATTTCGGCATCACCGCCATGCGCCTCAACACCGACACCCAGCACATGGGCTACGTCCTCCGTTCCGGCGAAACCCAGCCGCCACCCGGTCTCATGGCCGCCCTGCGCAACGGCAATCGCATGCAGGATCTGGTGCTGGAACGCCTGAAACCCGGCCAAAGCGGCAACCAGGTGCTGGCCGCCGTCCTCGCCGCCATGAAGGAGGAAGGCCTCCGCGGCGAGATCTACTCCCACACCGTCGGCGACCACGGCCACGGCGCCGGCCCCCTCATCGGCCTCTGGGACCGTCAGGAAGGCGTGCCCGGCCGCGGCGATGTGCCCGTGCTCGCTAACTCCTGGTACTCCATCGAGTTGGCGTCACGCACCAACGTCCCCGAATGGGACGGCCAGGAGCTCTTCGTGGGCCTGGAAGAGGACGCAGCCATCGGCCCGGAGGGCCGCGCCGCCTGGGTCCTGCGGCGCCAGACCGCGTTCCATCTGGTGAAGTAGAACGCCGCCCGCTCTTAACATTCTTAACGAACGCTTTTCGGTCATTTAACCCCCTTTTTTCGAGCTTCCGGTTACGCTCGAAAGTGAAAGGTTCGATTGACCATGACAGCCGTTCCCGTTCTCGACGCCGACACGATGATGATGCTCCAGGCCCGCGAGGGTGACACCGCCAGCCTGGAAACGCTGCTGGCCAAGCACCGCCGGCACCTGGTGCACCTGCTCTACCGTCTGGTTCAGAACCAGGCCGTCGCCGAGGAACTGGCCCAGGAAGTCTTCCTGCGCGTCTATCTCTCACGCCACCGCTATGAGGCATCGGCCAAGTTCGCCACCTGGCTGAACCGCATCGCCACCAACCGCGCTCTCAACTGGCTGCGCGATGAGAAGCATGCCCGCCGCTCGGAAAGCCTGGAATCGGTCACCCCCACCGGAACCCGCAAGCAGTTTCAAAGCGGCGCCCTTGGCGCGGACTCCGGGATGCGCCGCGAAGAGATGTTCGCCGAAATCCGCGGCGCCGTCTCCGCCCTTCCCGAACGTCAGCGCAGCGCGGTCGTCATGCACAAGTACCTCGAAATGGACTACGTCTCCATCGCCGAAGCCCTCAGCACCACCGTCCCCTCCGTCAAGTCCATCCTCTTCCGCGCTTACTCCGTGCTCCGCCACCGCCTCGGCCACCTCGACCGCTGCCGCGCCTGATCACGCACCTGCAATCGCCAGCGTTCGCCCATAGACCTCGGCGAACAACGGCGCCACACGATCCGCGGCCCAGCGCTCCAGCCCGATATCCTCGTCCCCCCGCACCAGCAGCGTCACCGTCTTCTCCGTCACCCGGCACTCAATCCCTTCCACCCGCTGCCCCCGGTTCTTGTCCAGCGCATCCGCCAGCCGGATCAGCGGCACCAGCAACTGCACCGCCCGCCGCGCCTCGGCGTCCAGCGCCTGAAACTCCGCGTGCCGCGCCGCCGGCGGGGTCTTGCGATAGTACCGGCACAGCAGCGCGATCACATCCCGCTCCGCGCTGGTGAATCCCGCCAGATCGGAGTTCGCCACCAGATACCAGGAATGCTTGTGGTGGCCCGTGTCGCTCACAAAGTGGCCGGCGTCGCGCAGGTGGCACGCCGCGTCCAGCAGCTTGCCCCAGTCGGCTTGCAGCCCGTGCAGCGGTTGCAGCGTCTCAAACAACTGGGCGGCAAAGCCCGCCGTTGCCCGCGCGTTCGGCAGCAACACGCCAAACCGCCGCGCCATCGCTTCCACGAACTTCCGCTGCTCCCGGCTCATCCGGATGCGGTCCCGTCCCACGCCGCGCAAGGCCAGGTCGGCGATCAGCCCGTCGCGCAGCCCCGCGCTCGAATAGTCAAGCCACCGCGCCCCAAACGCCCGCAGCGCACGGTGAAACACCGCGGCCCCGGCCACAATGATCTCCGCCCGCCGCGGCCCAAAGCCCGGCAGCTTGCCGCGTTCAGCCAGGCTCTTGGCCGCCACACTCAGATAGAACGCCTTCACCTGGGCCGCCGAAGCCCGCAGCCGGTCGGCTTCTTCGCGCTGCGCCCGCGGCACCCGATGCACGGAACAGACAATCGCCGCCGCCGTGGCCGAAGACGCCACCACGCGCTGAATCGCGGCCCCGCCCAGCCGCGATGCGATCTTCCGCACCGGCAGCGCCAGCTTCTCGTCGATGAACTCCTCCAACTGGTGCAGTTCATCCGCGCCCGGCCGGTCCGCCCCCAGAAAGACTTCAGTCAACCGCACCGCGCCCAGCGGCCGGGAATGCGCTTCCACCAGTTCGCCGTCGACGCTCAGCATGAACTCGGCGCTGCCGCCCCCCAGGTCAATCATCAGCACCCGCTGCCGGGGCTGCGGCCACACCGTCTGAAGTCCCAGATGAATCAGCCGGGCTTCTTCCTGGCCGGAAATCGTCTCCACTCGCTGCCCAATCGCCGCCGACGCCCGCTCAATGAACTCCCGCTGATTCCCCGCGTCGCGCGTGGCGCTGGTGGCCACCGCCCGCACCGCCGCCACATCCAGCTTCCGGTACGTCTCCGCCATCCGCGCCAGCACACTGCAGGTCAGCTGCATCGATTCGCGCGACACCTGCCCGTCGCGGAACACGCCCTCGCCCAGGCGTGTCACCTGGCGGTCCGCCGCCAGGCGCTGAGGCGGCGCGCCCGGCTGCACCTCCGCCGCCAGCATCCGCACGGAGTTGCTGCCAATATCGATGGCTGCGTAACGCGGCATCTGTCTCTATGATAAATTCCTTTCTTGGTACCCTATCTCGTCCCCAACCGGTATAGAGGCAAACTCATCGTTGTTGAGGGAATCGACGGCTCCGGCAAGTCCACCCAGTTGGCGCTCCTTAGCCAGTGGCTGCGGTCGCAGGGCTTGGCCGTGGCCTTCAGCGAATGGAACTCGTCGCCTCTGGTGAAACAGACCACGCGCCGCGGCAAGCGCAAGGAGATGTTCACCCCCGCCACCTTCAGCCTCATTCACGCCACCGACTTCGCCGACCGCATGGAAGGCTACATCGTTCCCCTCCTCAAAGCCGGCGCCATCGTCTGCGCCGACCGCTACGCCTACACCGCCTACGCCCGCGACGTCGTCCGCGGCGTCAGCCCCCGCTGGATCCGCAACCTCTACCGGTTCGCCATCCAGCCCACCATGGCCTTCTACTTCCGCGTGCCGCTCGACGTCGCCCTCGGCCGCATCCTGGGCGGCCGCGAAGCCATCAAGTACTACGAGGCCGGCATGGACCTGGGCCTCAGCCGCAACGTCGAAGAGAGCTTCCGGCTCTTCCAGGGCCGCATCCTCAAGGAGTATGACTCCATGGCGCAGGAGATGGGCTTCCACATCATCGACGCCGGCGGCAGCATTGAGGAGCAGCAGAAGGAGATGCGCCGCATCGTCATGGAAGTGCTGGGGCCGAATCTCGATCAAGTACTGCGCGCCACCCTCCCCCCGGGAGCCTCCCATGGCTAACCACTGGCCCCCCCTCGCACCCTACGGCGACCCCCTGCCCGGCGTCGACCTCACCGGCCTCCAAGGCAAGCTCATCGTCATCGAAGGGCCCGATTCCGTCGGCCGCTCCACCCAGGTGATGCTCCTCAAGAGCTGGCTCGAACAGGTGGGCCACGCCGTGCTCGACACCGGCATGGCACGCTCCGCGCTCGCCGGACGCGGCATCCAGCGGGCGAAGGACGGCAACACCTTCGGCCCCGTCACCATGACCCTCTTCTACGCCACCGACTTCGCCGACCGCCTGGAAAACGAAATCATCCCCGCCCTCCGCGCCGGCTTCGTCGTCCTCACCGACCGCTACATCTTCTCCCTCATGGCGCGAGCCCTCGCCCGCGGCGAAAGCCGCACCTGGCTTGAGGAACTCGGCGGCTTCGCCCTGGCGCCCCATCTCACCCTCTACATGCGCGCCGAGGTGAATGACCTGGTGCCGCGCGTCGTCCTGGGCCGCGGCCGTTTCGATTTCTGGGAAAGCGGCATGGACGTGCGCCTCGGGCCCGACATGCATGACAGCTTCGTCCGCTACCAGGCCCGGGTCATCACCGCGCTCGATCGCATGGCCGGCAAGTACAACTTCGAGATCATCGACGCCGCGCGCCCGCCCATGGTCATCTTTCGCGACATGCGCCGGTCCATCACCCGTCTGTTCCGCAAAACCAAAACCTGATCGCAAAGGAGATCCCATGTGCGGCCACCTTCACCCGCATCCCCGGATGCCGAGACGCAAGTTTCTCAGGCAGGTGGCCGTTGGCCCGCTCGCCTGCTCGCTGGGCACGGGCCACTGGCTGGAGGCCGCGCCGCAAGCCGCCGCCCCGCCCCGCTATGACGTCATCGTCCGCGGCGGCCGCGTCGTCGACCCCGCCCGCAAACTCTCCGCCATCCGCGACATCGCCATTCGCGGCACCAAAGTCGCCCGCGTCGCGGAGAACATCCCCCTCTCCGAAGCCCGCCTGGTGCTCGACGCGCGCGGCCGCATCGTCACCCCCGGCCTCATCGACATCCACGTCCACGTCTATGACGGCGTCGCGCCATTGGGCATCCCCGCGGACCCGAACTGCATCGCCAAGGGCGTCACCACCGCCGTTGACGCCGGTTCCGCCGGCGCCCACACCTTCCCCGGTCTCCGCCGCATGGTCATCAACACCGCGGCCACGCGCCTCTACGCGCTGCTCAACATCTCCGTCGTGGGCCAGTCCACGCTCTCCGACGACAACCCGTGGGGCGAACTGCTCGACCTGCGCTACGCCAACCCCAAGCTCGCCATCCGCACCATCGAACAGAACCGCGATGTCATCCTGGGTGTCAAAATCCGCCTCACCCGCAACATCGCCGGCGACCACGACCTGGAAGCCCTCAAGCTCGCCCGCGAAGCCTCGGACGCCGTCGGCCTCCCGCTGATGGTCCACATCGGAGGCCAGTATTCGCCCTTGCCCCGCATCCTCGCCATGCTAAAACGCGGCGATGTCATCACCCACAGCTTCCGCGGCGGCGAAGGCGGCATTCTCGACGCCCAGGGCCGCATCATCCCCGACGTGCGCCGGGCCGTTGAACAGGGCGTGCACTTGGACGTCGGCCACGGCGCGGGAAGCTTCTCCTGGCGCACCGCGGAAACGGCGGTGAAACAGGAACTGCTCCCCGGCACCATCTCAAGCGATGTGCACCAGTTCAACGTAGCCGGCCCCGTCTTCGACCTGGCGACCATCCTCTCGAAATTCCTCCACCTCGGCCTGACGCTCGAACAGGTGATAGAAAGAGCCACGGCATCCCCCGCCCGAGTCTTCGGCTTCCCCAGCGGTCTCGGGACCCTGGCCGAAGGAGCCGAAGCCGACATCGCCATCCTCAAAATGGAAGAAGGCGACTTCGAATTCCTCGACTCCGAACAACCCCGCCAGCTAAGAATCGCCCACCGCAAACTGGTCCCCGTGGCAACACTCAAAGGAGGCCAGCTCTACGGCTCCGCCACCATCCCCGTCGTCCGGGCCTAAGAGAACGGGCACCACCGATCCAAAACCGAGAGGCCCCTCCGTGCCAACATAGCTGAGACAACTCCCCTGGCCTTAATTACTGAGCAGGGCGAGAATAGGAATCAGCGTGAATTCTCAGACTCGCAACAAGAACGGGCTCCCTCCGGCTCCCACGGTT
>Ga0194132_10008857_pt1 | contig 14193 bp, 12 predicted proteins | sample TA2KigOf80mmetaG_FD_148612 | JGI IMG/M metagenome (GOLD analysis project Ga0194132, IMG submission 148612) | Freshwater microbial communities from Lake Tanganyika, Tanzania - TA2015054 Kigoma Offshore 80m | ecosystem: Environmental > Aquatic > Freshwater > Lake | place: Tanzania: Lake... | reverse complement strand
ATGCTCGAATATTCCTCGGCTGGTGATGCCGCCCGAAACGTGGGTGTGACCTGAGATAAAACCGGGCACGACCAGGTCGTCGCGGGCGTCGAGAACCGTGAAATCCTTGATTGGATTGGTTGAGACCTCTGCGATGAATCCGTCGCGAACGAGGATATGGACGCCATGCTCAATGGCGAGGGCGCCGTTTCGCTCGATCAGGGCCGCGCCGGCGTCGATGACAAATGCACCTTCCGGCGCGCGTGGTCCGGTTTGCGCGGCAGCCGGTGATGCGCGTAGCGCGCCGATAGCGGCAAAGGCCGCCATGGGTGCTGCAGTCGCGGTCTTGAGAAACGAGCGCCGTTCCGTGTCTTCGAGGGGCTCTGTCGCCGCAGCGCAGATAAAACACGAACCGTGATACTTCGGATCAATCGCGTGATCGTGATTGCAGGTCATGATCTTCCCCTTCGTTCCACAGAAGTCGATTGTGGGGGAGGGGCGGCAAAAGCAAAAGCAGCTTTTGCCCCTCAGGTGCTCGAAAATTCAGCCGCCTGTCACACCGGTCCCTTTGCGTGGACAGCCTTGGCGATCGCGATGGTTATGGCGGGGATGGCCAGATACGACAAGGCGACGTCGATCAGGTAGTCGCTGAGAGTCATGTCAAACGTCATGACGATGGTCGGAAGGTCGAGCGCAACGCTGACCGCGGCCCATGCGATTACAACCACCAGCCCCGAGACCGGACTGCGGGCAGGCGAAACGAACAGTCGATACGCCAGCAGACAAGCGAGCGGCACGATCACGATCATCATGACCGATTCAAAAAGATCTTTGGAATATCGAGGTGTTCCTTCCGGCGTATAGAGGAAAAACGCCACAACGAAGGGCACCAGCCACAGGATGAATCCGTAGACGACGATCTTACCCCAGCCTGACGTCGATGACGGCTCCGCCATTGATGCCTCCCCGGCCACATGTCTAGAAAGTATCCGCCCGGCCAGGCCGCGCGGCAACGCAAAGGTTGTCCCAAAAGCAATCGCCCCAAACCAAGGTTTGGGGCGATCGAAACGTCGAAATTCTCAGTGTGACTCTAACGCGAGTAGAACTCGACCACCAGATTCGGTTCCATCTGTACCGGATAAGGCACGTCCGACAAACCCGGCACGCGCTTCAAGCTGCCGGCATGGCGACCGTGATCGACCTCGATGTAATCCGGAACGTCGCGCTCGGGCGACTCAGTCGCTTCCTTTACAGTGGCGAGCTCCTTCGCCTTGGCGCGAAGCTCGATCTTGTCGCCGACTTTGATCAGCAGCGACGGAATGGTAACGCGCCTGCCGTTCACCGAGACGTGGCCGTGGCTGACGAACTGGCGCGCGGCGAACACGGTCGGCACGAATTTCATGCGGTAGACGATGGCGTCCAACCGGCTTTCAAGAAGCCCGATCAGGTTTTGCGAGGTATCGCCCTTGCGGCGGATCGCTTCCTGGTAATACCGGCGGAACTGCCGCTCCGAGATGTTGCCGTAGTAGCCCTTCAGCTTTTGCTTGGCCATCAACTGCACGCCGTAGTCGGACGGCTTCTTGCGGCGCTGGCCGTGCTGGCCGGGGCCGTATTCGCGCTTGTTGATCGGGCTCTTGGCGCGACCCCAGATATTGACCTGCATCCGGCGGTCGATCTTGTACTTACTTTCGGCGCGCTTGGTCATCGCGTGCGGATCCTTTTGGTGCGACACCATGGTGGTGTCTTTGTTGTCCCGGTAGGCCGCGCGATTGTCTGTGCGGCGGGGTGATCGGAAACAAAGCCCGGCACCCGCGTTCCCGGAAATGAGGCGCGGATCATAGTTGCCGAACACTCGAAGTCAATCCGCGCGCTTCAGGTTTTTCTTTCGGTCTTTCAATGGTTTAACCGGTTCGGGCGCGAGCGCGCCGCTTTGCCGCACGGGCCGGTCAGGTCGGCGGCCATAGCGCAGTTCCTTGATGATGCCGTGAAAGGTGCGCACCTCCTGCTCGGTGAGTTCGGCACGTTGCAGCATATTGCGGATATTGATGACCATTTGCTGGCTGATGTCTTCGTGGCGGAGAAACCCGCACGCGATCAGTTCCCGTTCGAGATGTTCGAACAGATCGATCAGCATGCCCTTGTCGGCGGGCCGAGTGCGATTGAACACCATGGTCTTGTCGGGGCCGGTGTAGGCCGCGATCTGGAACCACTCGTAGCCGACGAGCAACACCGATTGTGCCAAGTTGAGTGAACTGTGCGCAGGGTTCATCGGTATTTCGATGATCGCGTCGCAGAGCGCGATCTCGTCGTTGGTCAATCCATGCCGCTCGCGTCCAAACAACACGCCGAGCACGCGGCCCGACTGGGCCTGAGGCTGCATATCGGCGGCGGCGCCCTTAGCCGTGAACAGCGGCTTCACCATTTCGCGACGACGTGCGGTGGCCGCGTAAACCACTTCGAGGTCGGCAATGGCTTCGCCGACTGAATCGAAGCACTTGGCATGTTCCAGCACGCCTTCGCCGCCTGACGCGGCGGCGAGGGCCTTTTCCGACAGCCAGTCGACTTTGGGGTCAACCAGGCGAAGATCGGTGAGGGCGCAGTTCCGCATGGCGCGCGCGGTCGTCCCAAGATTTTCGGCGAGTTGCGGCTCCACCAGAATTACCGCAGGCGCGCCTTTCACCGGTTTAACCGGCAGGCGGCCCTTGTCGACGTGGCGTTCGGCGTTCGGACTGCGGGTCATGGTCTTGATTTGGTTCGAAAATCGCCCTCAATTCCTGTCAATTGTAGCGTATATTGGTTCCAACCTCACGGGCGCGTATACCTGCACGTGTCATTCATGACGAGGAGCGCAAGCATGATCAATCGACGAAAATTGTTTGGCACGGCGGCTGGCGCCGCATCGATAGCGACGTTTTTCCGCGAGCGCGCGTCTTACGCCAAGATGCCGGGCGACATTGAGTTGCGCGGTTCCATCGGCCGTCACGAGCGGCTTGGCTCGCTCGAGCTCGAGAGCCAGCAGGATTTCACCCTGGGCTTCCGGTTGTTCCATGCCGATAAGATGAGGAAGACCTCGGCGAAACTTCTGTTGCAGGCCCTGGCCGAAAAAGGCATCGACCCCAAGAAGCCGATGACCTACCCGGAGATGCTGGCGATCGCCGACGCCAACCCGCACATCAACTTGGCGCAAAAGACCTGGCTGTCGAACCAGCAGGTGACCTGGAAGACCTTGCAGGACTACTTCCATCAGAACGGCGACGCCTACTTCGCTGAAATGGAAGCCAACGATAAAACCGGCCCGGGCACGCTTGAGCTGCGCCCCGATATGCTGGTGCCCGAATACACCCGGCACGAGATTCACATTCAGCCGGGCGGATATGTCGGCGATCCGTTCGCGGGTCACATCTATCACTATGGCACCAACAGCTTTTACATCGCGGTGCTGGGCCACAACGAGCAGGACGAAATCCACCGCAAGGTTGCCGGCAACATGCCGGTGCCGGAAGACGGCAAGGTCAAACGCATTCTAGATATGGGCTGCGGCATCGGCCAGATGTCGATGGCGTTGAAGGAAAGATTCCCCGAGGCCGAGGTGTGGGGAGTCGACATCGGCGGACCGATGGTGCGTTACGCGCACTTGCGCGCCAATGATATCGGCAACGGCGCCAATTTCCGGCAGGCGTTGGCGGAAGAAACCGGTTTCCCTGACGGATACTTCGACATCGTCACCAGCTACATCATGCACCATGAAGTGCCGGCCGAAAAAACCATTGAGATCATCAAAGAAGCCAATCGCGTGTCACGCAAGGGTGCGGTCTATGCACCGCTCGACTTCGTCAATGGGGGCACCAGCGGTCCGGCCACGTCTTTGCATAGCCGCTGGATCGACCATCGCTGGAACAACGAGGTCTGGAGTCTGTCGTATCACTCGATCGACTTCAGCGCCGAAATCGCGAAGCGTGGCTTCAAACAAATGCCGGCAAAATCGCTGGCACCACAGTTCGGCGCCCGCCATTTCGTTAAGGCCTGACGCGCACTGGTTCGTTCCCTGATCAAGCGGGCCCCGGGGTTTTCCCCCTCGGGGCCCGAATTTATTGAGGAATCAGAGGGCGCGAGACCCAGACATCGACTGTTACCTAGCCCCGTTTGATTTTTGCCTTACCGGGCCCCATAGAAGCGGTCAAGAGGAAGCCCGCAGACCCGAAGGAGGCCCAATGGCCGAGACAAAATCGACCCGCCCGACGTATGCCGTCGATGCAATCCCATCAGACGTGAAGAGCTCCGTCTTTCTTGGCAACCCGATCCTCGACAACGTGGTGTCGAGCCTGATCGCGATGGGCACCGAACTCTGGGCGACCAAACGCCGCCTCAAAGTGGTCGAAGCGGTCATGGCCGAGAAGGGCATTACCAACGAAATGATCGAGCAGTACACCCCGACCGACGCCCAAAACGCCGCGTGGGAGGCCGACCGTGATCGTTTCATCGACCTCTCGTTCGGACCGCTCGCCAACCCCGGCACGTTGCCCGTCTCCGCCGACTTCCCGAAGCGATCGGGCGGCGGCGCGTAACCAATCCCCTCAGGAGAATCATACATGATCAATCGTCGAGCTTTGTTCGGAACCGCGGCCGGCGCCGCGTCGATGGCAGCCTTCTTCCGCGAGCGCGCGGCCTATGCGAAGCCCGCGGGCGATATCGAAGTTCGTGGCACAATGGGCCGTCTCGAGCGCCTTGGAACGCTCGATCTTGAAAGCCAGCAGGATTTCACGCTCGGTTTCCGGTTGTGGCAGGGCAAGGATCTGCGCAAGACCACGATGGGCCTGCTCAACCAGGCGCTCACCGCCAAAGGCATCGATCCGAAGCAGCCCATCACTTACAAGGAAATGCTGGCCATCGCCGACGCCAATCCACAGATCAACGTGGCGTCCAAGACCTGGTTGTCAAACCAGCAGGTTACCTGGAAGACGTTGCAGGACTATTTCCACGCCAACGCCGATATGTACCTGGCCGAGATGGAAGCTGCCGACAAGGTCGGGCCCGGCACGCTCGAGCTGCCGAAGGACTTCGCCGTGCCAGAGTACACGCGACATGAAATTCACATTCAGCCGGGCGGTTACGTCGGCGATCCGTTTGCGGGTCACATCTATCACTACGGCACCAACAGCTTTTACATCGCCGTAATCGGCCACAACGAACAGGATCAGATCCAGAAGCGCGTCGCCGGCAACATGATGACGCCGTCCGACGGCAAGGTGAAACGCATCCTCGATATGGGTTGCGGCATTGGTCAGATGACCGTCGCCCTGAAGGAACGGTTCCCCGACGCCGAAGTGTGGGGCGTCGACGTTGGTGGCCCGATGGTCCGTTATTCGCACCTCCGCGCCAACGACATTGGCATTGGCGTCAATTTCCGCCAGGCGCTGGCGGAAGACACCAAGTTCCCAGACAACTACTTCGATATCGTGACGAGCTACATCGTTCACCACGAGTTGCCGGCGGAAAAGACCCGCGAAGTGATCAAGGAAGCCTATCGCGTGACGCGGCCTGGTGGCGTCTACACGCCGCTCGATTTCCAAAGCGGCGGCCTCACAGGCCCGGCGGCGTCACTTCATGCCCGCTGGTGGGATCACCGATGGAACAACGAAGTGTGGAGCCTGTCGTATCATTCGATCAACTTCACCGAGGAAATCGCCAAGGGCGGTTTCACCCAGTTTAAAGACTCCAAGTCGATGATGCCGGGCTTTGGCGCGCGCAATTTCTACAAAGCCTGAACTCGACTTTTTGCCTAACGCTCAACAGGCCCCGGGTCATTCCGGGGCCTGTTTTCTTTTGGCGACTCAGGGCAATCTCTGGCCTGAATTCATCATCGGAGATTGGCCATGACCTCGACCTCAAAACGCAACCTGCTCAAGGGCGCTGCCGCGGCGACGCTGATTGGCACTTCGGCACGTGCAGCTGACGATGGGGCTTATGACGTCATTGTTGTCGGCGCCGGCAATGCCGGCTTGCCCACCGCAATCTTCGCCGCCGCGCGCGGATTGAAGGTGGCGATCATCGAGGCCTCCGGCGTCATTGGCGGCACTTTGCATCTGTCGAGCGGCCAGATGTCGGCGGCCGGCACCAAGTTGCAGAAGTCGAAGGGCATCGATGACACGCCTCAGATTCATTACGACGATGTGATGAGGATCTCGAAGGGCACCGCCGATCCGGTGCTGCTGAAGCTCGCCACGGAAAACGCCGCGCCGACATTCGACTGGCTGATGGACAACGGCCTGACGGTCGATCCGAAGCATCCGGTGACCGGCACAACCCACGATCCATATTCGCGCGAGCGCTATGCTTGGTCCAAGGACGGCGGTCGGGCGATTTTGAAAATTCTTGAAACCAACCTGCAGCCGCATGTCGACTCGGGCAAGGTTACGTTGATGCTTCAGACCGAAGCCAAAGAGTTGATACGGGATGGGGGCGGCGCCGTGACTGGCATTGCCGTTGAAGACGAGAAGCGCCAAGCGAAGCGCGTCATAGGCTCGAACGTCGTGTTGACGTCGGGTGGGTACACGTTCAATCCCGAGATGTTCCAGAAACTCGAGAACGCGCCAATTCATACCAACATGACCTATCCGTTCAGTATGGGCGCCGGCTACACCATGGCGATCGCGGCTGGAGGTTATGTCCGTGGCGGCCAACATCACACGCCGCTGTTCGGCGCGATTCTTGCCGACGTCGATCGTCCCACCCAACCGCGCGCCATGGCGCGGCATTTTCCGGGTGATCGACCACCGTGGGAAATCATCGTCGATGCGGGCGGCAAACGGTTCCTGCGTGAGGACATCCTCAGCCACGATGCCTATGAGCAGTCATTGGGCAAGCAGCCCAACGAGCGATGCTGGATGGTGTTCGATGCCGAAATTATGGCCAAGGCGCCACGCCTGATTGGTGGCGGTGTCACCGGGCCATGGACGCCGGAAGACACGGCTGAGGCGTTTAAGACAGGCGACGTACCGTATTTCTACACTGCCGCGACTTTGGAAGATCTCGCCAAGAAAGCGGGTCTCGATGCCAAGGGCTTGGCGGAGACGGTTGCGGCTTACAATAAAGCGCAAGCGTCAAAGGCCGGTGATGCGCTGGGTCGTCAGTTTATGCCGCTGCCCATCAACAAGGCGCCTTATTACGCCGTCGAGATTCATAGCTGGGGGCTCACCAGCTACGCCGGCGTCGCCGTCAACGGCGACTTGCAAGTGATCAAACAGGACAGCACGCCGATCAAAGGTCTCTATGCCGCGGGCGAAATTCTTGGCATGGGCCAGCTGATGGGCAATTCTGTCTGCGGCGGCATGAGTGTTACGCCAGCACTGGCGCTGGGACGGCTGCTGGGGATGAAGACTCTGAAGGCTTAACTGACATCCCGCGTTTAGAGCTGCCGTTCAACAGCCGATGTCGCTCCGTCGCATGCCCTAACCGGGCACGGACCCTATTTTTGTTAGGGAAGATTGAGCCGTCGCACATTGTCTCCGTCGCGCATCCAAGCGATGCTACGGCGCGCGACCGAGCGCGCAGCGAAGCGCGTGACGTATTGACCCACCTTTGCACGCAGCCTGTTGAATCGACTTGCCCGCCGGGAGCGGGGCGAGGCGTTATCGTTTGAGGCAGTGCGCGAACGCATTGCCACTTACTTGCGTGAAACTGTTCGGCGACGCGCCCTGGCGCAATACGTCGCCGTGCTGGCGGGCGATGCGACGATTGAGGGTGTCGACGTTCGCGGCGCGGGCGGCGCCTAAAGGCAATCTACGAATCCAGCTTCGCCGCCAGCTCGTCGACCTGCTTCTTCAGTTGGGCGAGCAAGCCCGACATGCCGCCATTCTGCTGAATCACCGTCGCGTATTCGTTGCGATAGGTGATGGCCATGCTGACGCCTTCGATGATGACGTCGACGATTTGATGTCCGGTGGCACGCTTGCGCGTGCGCCAGGCAACGGCAAGCGATTGCCCGTCCTTTCCGACAATCGCCGAATTGACGATGGCGCCTTCGTCGCCATCCGGCACCGAATCTCTCACCGACAGGGTCTGCCCGTCATACTCGCCGAAGCGCCGCGTCCACGTGTAGACCACCACGTCCTCGAACAGCGCCTGGAATTTGGCCATGTCGTCGGCCGAGGTGGCGCGGGCAAACCGGCCCAGGACGAAACGGCCGATGGCGGGGATATCGAAGAACGTCTTGAACAGGCCGCGGAAACGCGTCGTCTTTTCGCGCTGTGTAATCTTCGCCGACAGAATGTCGGTGATTCCGGCTGCCGCAAATTTCTGAATCGCGACGGTCGGCGTATCGCCGGTTTGCGCCATGGCGCGACCGACAAAGAGCGCCGCCGCAGCGGTGCCGATGGCTGATCGCCGGTGGATCATTGGACTGTGCTCGTCGCTGTCTGTGACGGATCAGAATTCTTGGCAAAAGGGTCTTCGCCATCGATTTCTTCGATCGGTGGCGGGGCGCCGTTGCGAATCTCTTTTGCACGATTCTGCTGGTAAGCCGACCGCAACGCCGCGTAATAATCGATCGACGACTTCTTGAGTTCGTCGGTCGCTTCCATTGTTCCGGACTTGAGGTCGACCAGCAGGGCGCCGAAGTAGGCCCAGTTTACCCACTGCGGATTATCCGCGTAGGTGTACCAGGTCACGGGATCGAATCCGAAGTTGTCAACCGCGAGGCCGAAGCCATCGCGGATGCCTGTCGGGCCCAAGATCGGCACGTACAGATAGGTTTGTTCCTTGACGCCCCAAACGGCCAGCGTCTGGCCAAAGTCTTCATAGTGGTAGGGCAGTCCGCGGTCGGCCGCGACATCTGACAGTCCGCCGATACCGGCGGTGGTGTTGATGAGGAAACGGCCAAGCGTGAAGCCGGCGCGTTTTACCTCGCCCTGGAGCAGGTCGTTGGCAAAGGTGATCGGCGTTCGGAGGTTTCGAAGGAAGTTCGTGACTCCGCGGCGTGCCGGCGCCGGCACCACTTCGCGATAAGTCCAAGAGATCGGACGAATGATGACGGCATCAAGTGCCTGATCGACGCCGAACATGGCGCGATTGAACGGCTCCAGCCGATCGTTGTTTTCCTTGAAAACAGCGCGCGCGTCGGGTTCGCTTTTCGGCGGCTTGCTCGCACACCCAGCCACAATGGACGCGCACACTACGGCGATCATCAGCCGCTTGGCCCGCTGCAATTCTCTTAGAAGCTCAACGCACACGATCTCGAAACCTTCAACGCTGGTCCCGGCCCTCACCGGATGCCCGGATTTAGCTCGTGGCTACCATGCTAACCCCGGAAACACTATACACGAATGCGTCATGACAGAGGCCACAATATGTTGTAGGTGGCTCCGTTGCGGCGCTGCAACAGTGCATTCTTTCCGCAATTTAGTTTGATCATTTTTCATGCCCGTGGGAATGACCCGCCGCCCCTCTTGAAAGCCACTTTTTCATGACACCAACGACAACATCTTCTGGCCGGTTGCCGATCCAGGTGTCATTCGAGTTTTTTCCGCCCAAGACCGATAAGGCCCAGGAACAGCTGTGGGCGGCCATTGAACGACTGGCGCCGCTTAAGCCGCGGTTTGTGTCGGTGACCTATGGCGCGGGCGGATCGACCCGCGAACGCACGCACGACACCGTTGTTCGGATCCAGAAAGAGACCGGTCTGGCGGCGGCGGCGCATCTTACGTGCGTTGCGGCATCGCGCGAGGAAGTCGACGCTGTCGCCCGCCATTATTGGAATTCCGGGATACGTCATCTGGTCGCGCTCCGCGGAGACCCCCCCGATGGCGTCACCCGCTATGAGCCTCATCCCGGTGGTTATGCGTATGCTGTCGATCTTGTCACCGGGCTCAAGAAAATCGCCGATTTCGACATTAGCGTTGCCGCATACCCTGAGCCGCACCCTGATGCCCCATCACCAGCGGCCGATATCGACAATCTGAAGCGCAAGATCGACGCCGGCGCCAACCGCGCCATCACCAATTTCTTTTTCGATGTCGATCTTTATCGGCGATTTATCGAGCGAGTCGCCGCTGCCGGCATCAAAGTGCCGATCGTGCCCGGCATATTGCCGGTTTCGAATTTTGCCAGCGCCGTGAGGATCGCGACCAAGTCAGGAATCTCGGTGCCGCCTTGGATGTACGATCGTTTTGCCGGGCTCGACGACGACCCCGAGACGCGAAAGATGGTCGCTGCCACGGTGGTGGCCGAGCAGGTCAATGCACTGGTGGCCGATGGCGTCACCGAGTTCCACTTCTACACGCTCAACCGGGCCGACCTGACGTATGCGATCTGCCATATTCTGGGCGTGCGCCCGCCGTCCGCCGCCGCGTAGAGTCGTTTCGCCTCAAAATCGCAGTCGAATCTTCCTTTGACGCGACCCGGCTCGCCGATTACTTCGGCGGCGGGGGACAGATGAACATGGCCAATGGGCAGCAGCCGGCGTTTCCGGGCGAGCAACAAGCGGCAGATGCTGCGATCAGGTTGATGCATACCCTGGGCCTGAAACCCGAACCGCTCAATTATGCGGTCTGGTACACTTATTCCGCCGGCGAGCGTCTCGACCTCAAGGCGGAGCTCGATGTCTATCTCAAGGCGCGAAAGCCGATCTCGCCCGCCATCAACGAGCAAATTTTCGCCAAATACATCGCCGATGCGCTCGCTGCCGTCGCTGACAGCGCCTCCCGTCAAAAGCTCGACGATGCCAACGATCGCCTGGCCAAGACTTTGAATGCCGTGATGGGTCTGGTCGCGGCGGCCGGGAAGAGCGGTGACGCATTCGGCCAGGCGCTGACCAAATTCAAATCTGAAATCACGGTTGTCGCCGACCCGCGCATTGAGGCCGCTATCACCGCCATGGCGTCCGAAGCCGAAAAAATGGCGGCGCTGAACACCAAGCTGTCCTCGGAGTTGGCCGGCGCGTCCCAGGACATCGCGTCGCTCAAGAACGACCTCGATACCATCCGGCAGGAGGCCTACACCGACGGCTTGACCGGGGTCGCGAACCGCAAGGCATTCAATAAGCGGATCGACGAGCTAACCAGCGCCATGCGGGCGAAGTCGGGCCATTTGTGCCTGCTGCTCACCGATATCGACCACTTCAAGAAATTCAACGATACCTATGGCCACTTGGTCGGCGATCGCGTCATCAAGACCGTCGCCAAGACACTCGCGCGCAGTGTTCGCGATCAGGATTTTGTGGCGCGTTACGGGGGCGAGGAATTTGCCGTGCTGTTTCCGGCGACCCGACTGACGAACGCGGTCGCGGCCGCCGACAAGATTCGCGCCGCTGTTTGCGCGCGCGAGATGCAGAATCGCGACAACTGGCAAAACCTGGGCCGGATCACGGTATCGGTCGGCGTCGCCGAATTCGCGATTGGCGAGAAAATCGACGACCTGATCGCGCGCGCCGATACCGCGCTTTATCTCGCCAAGCAGACCGGGCGAAATCGGGTGTGTTCGCAAGCGGATTTGCCAAAACGATAACGCTCGATTGTTTTGTCTGCGACGACCGGCCTATAAAGCCGGATGTCCGATCCCTTTGAACTGACCGAAGGCGACGTCGCTCCTGCGCCGACAGCCGCACCGGCACCGCGATTACCCTGGCTCGACGGGCTGAACCCCGAACAGCGCGAGGCGGTCGAGACCACCGAAGGGCCCTTGCTTGTCTTGTCCGGCGCCGGCACCGGCAAGACCCGCGTGCTCACCAGTCGGCTGGGATACATCCTCGCTCATCGGCGCGCGAAGCCGTGGCAGATTCTGGCCGTGACTTTCACCAACCGCGCCGCCCGCGAAATGCGCGAACGCGTCGCGGCGCTGGTTGGGCCTGTCGCAGAGTCGGTTTGGCTTGGCACCTTCCATTCGCTCTGCGTGCGGATTCTGCGGCGGCATGGCGAATTGGTCGGGCTTCAGTCCAACTTCACCATCCTCGATGCGGACGATCAGCTTCGGCTGCTCAAGCAAGTCATGGACGCTGACAACATCGATCAGAAGAAATGGGTGCCGCAGGCGTTGATGGGCATCATTCAGCGCTGGAAAGATCGGGGCTTGGGGCCCGACGGCGCAAAACGCGAAGGCGGCAGCGATTTCGCCGGCGGTCGCGCCGTCGCGCTATTCACCGCTTATCAGGAGCGGCTTAAGTCATTGAATGCCGTCGACTTTGGCGATCTTCTGCTTCACTGCGTGTCGTTGTTCCAGTCGAAGGCAGAAGTCTTGTCCGACTATCAGGACCAGTTCCGCTACATCCTGGTCGACGAATATCAGGACACCAACATCGCGCAGTATCTGTGGCTTCGCTTGCTGTCGCAGAAGCACAAGAATTTGTGTTGTGTCGGCGACGACGACCAGTCGATCTACTCCTGGCGCGGCGCCGAGGTCGGCAACATTCTCAAGTTCGAGAAGGACTTCCCGAACGCCAAGGTGATTCGCCTTGAAAGCAACTACCGCTCGACGTCGGTCATTCTCAAGGCGGCATCGCATCTGATCGCCCACAATCGCGACCGGCTTGGAAAAACATTGCGCGTCGCGCCAGGGATCGGCACGTCCGACGATGCCGCGCCTATCGTAGTACGCGGCGTGTGGGATGGGGACGAGGAAGCGCGCTGGGTGGTCGATGAGATCGAAGCACGGCAACGGGCCGGCGACAAGTTGTCGAACATCGCAATCCTGGTCCGCGCCGGTTTTCAGATGCTGGCATTGGAAGAGCGGCTGATTCAAACCGGTGTGCCGTACCGAGTGATTGGCGGGCCGCGCTTCTATGAGCGCCTGGAAATTCGCGATGCCATCGCCTACTTGCGCCTCATTCAGCAACCGGCCGATGATCTTGCGTTCGAGCGAATCGTCAACAAACCTAAGCGCGGCATTGGCGAATCGACCGTGCAGAAAATCCACGTGCTGGCGCGTGCTCAGTCGATCCCCATGTTCGAAGCGGCCGCGCGAATGACGGAAACCGACGAGTTCCGAGCCCAGGTCCGCACGACGTTTCGGTCTTTGATCGAAGACTTTGCCCGTTGGCGAGCGATGAAAGACACAACGCCGCCCGGTGACATTGCCGCGGCCGTGCTCAACGAATCGGGATATCTCGACATGTGGCGCGCCGACAAGACACCCGAAGCGCCGGGCCGCATCGAGAATCTCCGCGAATTTGTTGGCTCCCTGGCCGAATTTCCAAGCCTGCCGGCGTTTCTCGAGCACGTCAGTCTGGTGATGGACAACGACGCCGACGCGGCCAAGGACGGCGTGGTTCTGATGACGCTCCATGGCGCGAAAGGACTGGAGTTCGATTCGGTGTTTCTGCCGGGGTGGGAAGAGGAAATCTTCCCCAATCGCCGTGCGCTCGACGAGGGCGGCGAGAAGTCCTTGGAAGAGGAGCGTCGCCTCGCCTACGTTGGCCTGACCCGTGCGCGCAAGCGTGCGTCGATTTCTTTTGCGGCAAACCGCCGTATCTTTAACCAATGGCAGGCCGCGATGCCGTCGCGATTCATCGACGAGCTTCCGGCAGAAGCCGTCCAAAAAAATTCCGATCTCGGTCTCTATGGGGCAACGGCGGCAAGCAGCGGCGCTGAGTTCGGCGAAACCTGGAAGCAGCCGTGGTGGCGCGACAAGACGCGCCGGCCAACGCAGGCCCTGGAGGACGACGTCGGAGACTGGCAAGTCGAATCGCGGAAATCGGCCGGCGGTTTCGCGCGGGGTGGCCGGGTGTTTCACCAGAAGTTTGGCTACGGCACGATTAAGGCCGTCGACGATGACAAGCTCGAGATCGAGTTCGAGAAGTCGGGCCGCAAGAAAGTGCTCGACAGTTTTGTTCAGCACGCATGACGCGACACTTGTCTCCACCCGGCACGTTGTGGGCCGCGCGCGTGACCGTTACAGATGATGTCTCGGCGTCTTTCGAGGTCGCGCTTGAGGCGGGGGCCCTGTCGGTCAGTTCCTTCGAAATCGACGAATGGGCCAAACCTCGGCCGATCTGGGCGGTTGAAGCGCTGTTTACGGACAAACCACCACGGGGTTCACTCGTCGCCCGGGTCGCCGTCGCGGCAGCTGCGGCCGGCATCGCTGAGCCCGAGATTGAGATTGCGCCGGTCCCGAACCGGAACTGGCTCGCGGAAAGCTATCAGGCGTTTCCGCCGATCACGGCCGGGCGATTTCATGTGATGGGCGATCACATCGACGCGCCGCCGCCGGCTGGGTTGATCGCGCTTC
>Ga0194132_10008856_pt1 | contig 14193 bp, 13 predicted proteins | sample TA2KigOf80mmetaG_FD_148612 | JGI IMG/M metagenome (GOLD analysis project Ga0194132, IMG submission 148612) | Freshwater microbial communities from Lake Tanganyika, Tanzania - TA2015054 Kigoma Offshore 80m | ecosystem: Environmental > Aquatic > Freshwater > Lake | place: Tanzania: Lake... | reverse complement strand
GCTGGGGACGGTGCTGCTCTACTGCGAGAGGCAGTTCAAGAGGGTGAAGGGCTATGCCGGGATTGCGCAGGTCATCGCCACCATTGAGGCAGCGCAAGCTGAGCCGCCGCCTGTGCAGGTGAAGAAGACGGCGTGATGAACAACATGGGAGCCGCTCAGAAAATTTCAACGGAACTCTTGACAACCTCTCATTTGATACCCTGCGACAAATTTCTCCTGCGCAAGCGTAACGGGATCGGACCGTAAAAGGCCGCAACGCCTGCACTGCACTATCCTGAAATGGAACCGCTCGTGATATGTCCGCCTTGCCGAGAAGGTTGTTTCATCGAGCGGAGCGCCGACCAGCCTCGCGGGGTACATCTCATCGGCCTCGCCGTATATGTCACAAATGGCGCAAGGGGTACTGATCCCACCAGAATTGAGTCCTGTATCGGGCGGCATGCGGGTGCTGTTTGTGCCAGTTGTATCAGGCATACGGACTCTAGACATCATTGACCGCCCGCATGGAGCCACGCATCTTCTAATGCTCGATTACTGCCACGAAACACCCTGTCACCGCAAGCATTGCCAGCAGGCTATGCGATAGACGCAGGAGCATCCAGAATATTTCTGGCGAAAAGACAAAGGCCACAGAGTGCTGGCCTGGCCCTACTGCGACACCGCGCAATGCTGTGTAGGTTCGTAATAGAGGCGATTCCTTCCCATCGACGAAGACCTGCCAGCCCGGGTAGTAGGTATCGGCCAGCGTCAAAATCCCCCCGGCCTCTGAAGCCACCTCGACCGTGACCCGGTCGTGCCCGCGGCTCACCGAGAGCCGCACGGGCGGTCTGTCCGTCTGACCGCCGGTCTGCACGCCGGTGCGGCAGAGAGCCTGTGCCACGTCGTCGGTCGAAACGAGCAAGGCACGCCGGACCAGCTTCGCGTGGTCCGCCGCATGGATCGCAGTGAGCGCATCCCCGTCACTCGGCACGCAGTGCCACCCGTAGGATAAAAACGCGGGGCCCACCTCGGGCTGGGCCACGTAGATCACCTTCCCGGTCGGAGCGTGGCTGCGGAACGGCACGTACCCCGGCACGTCAGCGTCAACCTGAGCGAGCACGTACTTGACGTCCAGGAGTTGCAACGCGGCGAAGTTCGTTCCCGGCCCCTCCTTGATTTCCACCCACCGGGACGAGCCATCTGCCGACCCGTTCACCGCCCGCTTGATGAACTGGTCATACCACCGGGGGAAGAGATTTCCATACCCCACAGGGGTCCGCATGCCGGCCAGGGGAAGCGCTGTCGAGCCGGCCGTGGTCAGCACCCGATCGTAGGGTCTCGTCAGGTCCACCACGCGGTCGTCCAGGCCGTTCACTTGTTTCAGCAGCGCGATGTCATCGGGAATGGTGAAGCGCTCGGCGTAACTCATGACCGGCTCGTCTCCAGCCGTGCGGTGGGTGCGGTCCACCCCGTGACGGTAGCCTACGACGGACGCCTCGAACAGGACGGAGAGCGACAGCAGGGCGAACCACCAGCGGCGCGACGAACTCGACCAGCCGCCTATCCCACGGTACGTCAGGACCAGCACCGACGCTGAGGTGACCAGGAACAGCACCATATAGAGGTCGAGGACGAGGTCCTGCGGGTAAATGGAGGACGGCAGGGTGATCGTACGGAGTGCGATGTGCGCGGCTTGCAGCGCAAATAGAGTCGCCACTCCAACAATCACCCAGCACAGACGCCTGGCGGTTACAGAGGAAGATCCTCGCGCGACCGGGCGGCTGATGGCATTGTCCAACATCCACGCGACTGGCACGAGCGTGAAGAATGAGACGAACCACCCGAAGCGCACGACGTCGAAGCCGCTCACAAAGGGAAGGTGTCTTTTCAAATCGTTTATCTGGAGAGCAAAGACACCAATCACAAAATCAACCAAGAAAGCAAGGACCGAAAATTTGAGAATTAATTTCGCCATTGGGCTTGCGCGCTCTAGGCTTTCGCGAATATGGAAGAGAGCAACTGCAATCACCAGGACCACCGGCATCGAGATGCCATACCCGTCAAAGCCGGATGCGACCCGCTTGAAGACGACGAGAATCTGACGACCGAGACTCTGCATGTCGAAGGGGGCTGGAGGGACAAATGACGGATCAAGACGCTGCGAGATTCGCGCCGCATCCCAATACAGCCACAGCCAGGGAGAATACAGCACGAGCCCCATCGCCACGCCGGACCCCACGAGGAGGATCGGCCGGACTGCCCTGAATACGAAGACCGCATAGGCCATCACCAGCGCCAGAAGAATCGGCAGCGTCTTCACGGAAGACGCCGCCGCGCTGACGTACATCAAAAGTGCCAGCCCCACCCAGGGGAGGATGAGCCGGCGCCCGCCTCCGGTTTTCGCGGCCTCCTGCACGCGGTGCGCCAGAAGCAGCAAGGCAGGCAGGAGGCCGACAGTACTGAAGTCGTTGGCGCAGCCCGTCCAGACCGACAGGACGTACCCGCTCGCGGTAAAAAGAGCCGTGGCCGCGGCTGCGCTCTCCATGCTCACGAAAAGGATCCGGCGCAGGTACAGGAACATCGCCCCTGCCGCCACGGCATATCCCGCCAGATTCCCGATCAGATCAATTCCGAAAGGCGACAGGTGAAACACCCGAGCTGCGACATTGTCAAGCATGAACGGAACGGTGGGCAGATTCACAAGCCAGAGATTACCACTGAGAACATCTTCTCTCCATAGTGGTCTGACAAATGAAGAGTTATGAAACTGAGAGAACAAATATTGTGAGCTCAAGACGGAATGATACTTGTCGCCCCAGTATTGATAGCTGTTAGTTTGAAAAATGATCGCGAAGGTGAAGAGAATACAAGGTCCCATCACCCATATGAACACCAACTTGGTTTTAGTCAGACGACTCTGCGGAATCACGAACTGACTCCTCTCCAATAAGAACGTCTAAATCACCCTCAGCTGACTCGCGTTCGGCGGACGAACTTCAAGACAGCAACCGACTCTCAACACCTAAAAAGATCAGCAGATCAACGCGTACGGTGACGAGGTCGCACTACCACCTTCACGCAAAAGGTCAGAGAATCATGATCCTGATCAGTTTTGCCTCGGCATGCCGGCCTCAGCTCATGCTCTTGCGTGAACAATTACGGCGTTATCAAAGACCAATCTGAATTCGGCGGGAAATGGTTATCCACCTCTTCTATGGAAGGACCTCCGTGAGTTTGCCTCTCGCCCAATATTCGACCAATCGCAATCCGCAGGGTCCACAGGGTCGTCAGAGGATACTTGAGGGTCGTCAGACTTACACCGGCTAGGTGGGCCATATTCCTGATACACAGGACAACCAATAAACACCGGCCTGCGCTCAGCAATGATTTCTTTCTAGTCACAAACCGAATAAATGGCACGTTCAGCAGAATGCACCCACCCGCCGCAACAGCGCTGAACCACCAACTCCCTCCCAATCCGACCGCCCACGCCGCGCCCAGCAGGGCGACTGTCTGCAGAAGGAATTGTGCCTGCAGCACCCCACGCCTTACGTTCCATGTGAGAGCCATCGTAGCTGGGTAGACAGCTCCGATTGTAGAGACGCCGCGGCTCCAATTCATCTGCTGTCGAAAGTAGCGAGAGAGCGTCGGACGGAAATATTGTCCGACCTTCAGATCGGGAATCCACAGAATCGAAAGACCTGACAGCCATAGCTTATAGCCAAGCAATAGGTCCTCAGCACACTGACGAATTGGCGGAAACCCGCCGACCTTACGGAAGACATCGGCTCTGATCGCAAAATTCGCGCTTATATAGGCGTTGACAAATATCCGATCCTTTCTGTGATAGTAGGCAGCCTCTAAAAATCTGACCTCACTGGCCACCCCCTTGACGTGTTCGTCGCTATAGGTTCCAGCCACCGCCACAATTCGTTGATCCGAAAACGCCTCCCTCATCCTGGCCAACCAGTCGGGCGGAGCCGTACAGTCCGCATCAATAAAGGCCAAAATGCTGCCACCTGCATGCGCAGCCCCCTCGTTTCGTGTTGCCCCAGGGCCTGAGTTTCGTGCGAGGCGGATTATTCTCACGCGCTCCGGGTCACAGACCCTTGCGGTATCCTTCTCACTCGCATCGTCCGCGACGATAATTTCATAGTTGTCGTCAGCGAGGGCATATAAGGACTCAAGACAGCTTCTCAATCCCTCCGGATCATTGTAGACAGGAATGATGATGCTAATTTTTGCATCGGTAGGGAATTGCTTTTCAAATGACTCAAGACCCTTGTTCACGCCCATACAGATTCCTTCTCTGGCATGCCTGCCAGCAGACGGATTGATCAAAGCTTCCTAGCCGTAAGTCAGGCGCATAAATCACAGACGGTCACATTGCCCATAAGCGGAGCATGTTCGGGCAAGCGACACCTCAAGCGTTTAACCGCCGGGGCCCAGGCGGAGAAGCCGCTTGCACCATTTCAACACGGCGGCGGCCAGCCGGCCACGAGCAGTGGTCCGATAGTATCCCATCTCCTCTATGAGGTACCCGGCATGGACGAGACGGCGGAGCCGGCGATCTAACATCCAGTCATAGTGATAGCGTTTGGTCAGCTCCTCAAGGGTCAGCCCCTTCTCCGGCTCCGATGCCAGTTCGATCATCGTTCTGACGCCTACTGAACTCTCGGCCATGTAGAAAAACTGTGCATATCCCATGAAGAGGAAGAAGTACAACAGACCCCCGCTGAACAGAGTGGTAACATCCGATGGAGCCACCAGAGGGGCAGGCCAGACTGAGCGGTCATCGGGAAGCCACGTGTAGAACCAGACATAGACCGGAAGTCCGCCGAGCCAGAGTCCAGCGAGCACCAAAGCACGCCTGGACACCTGCACGGAATGGAAGACTACCGCCTGGACCAAGAAATACACCCCAAACGCCAACATGCCGGCCACCAGCCCTCGCATCAACCTCCTTCACCAAGTTGAAGAAATTTTTTCACAAACGCAAACATGGCGGCTGACCAGCGTCCCTTCTTGGTGTTGCAATACCGGCCGTGTAGCACCGTGATGCGGCCTATCTCCAGCATCTCGCCGAGCCGACGTCGGAGGACCATTTCGAGCGAGTACCGGGCTGCGATCTCCGCGGGATGAAGGCGGCGGTGCGGAGAGGCTTCGATCTCGATCATGATCCGGCCGGAGAAACCCCGGTCGATCAGGAAATAGAACATGCAGTAACCGACGAATAGAAATGCGAAGACCAACAGACCGTTCAACAAGTCAATCGCCCAGCCCGCTTTCGTAGAAGCCGCCGGGAGGAATCCTAAATCAGGCGGCGTCGCCAGGTACACGACCAGCAAAAGGATGCCGAGCGCGAAGGCGATCCGGACCATGGTCCTGAACCGGAATTCCGACACCTGAAGGCGGAAGAGCGGCACGTGGATGATCTGGAACAATGCGAAGCCTGCGCAGGCCAAAACCAAGCCTTTGAGCACCGACCGTCTCCTCAGCTCTCTCGGGCCAATCCCGTCATACCTGACCAGGTCAGCGACCGATCTGCCAACAAACACCCAAGACCGATCGCAATAGTCGTGAGCCACTGACTGCCGTGCAACAGGGTCGCATAAGCCGCTGCCTTGGTCGGCTCGATTCCTGCCACCAACGCCAGCCCCGCAACGCAGAAGCCATGGAACGTGCCCACGAATCCGGGCGCAGACGGAATGGCGACACCGAAGAGCACGATAACGAACACCAACGTTGACTGCGCCGGAGTCAATCCCAATTCGAACCCGTCTGACAATACCTGAAATGCGGCGATCGCAGGAAGCCACACGAGTATAGACAGGGCAAACACGCCCACCCCTTGCCAGCCGTTTCGGAGGGCGCACAATCCTTCCAGAAACCGATGCGCGAGCTCGAGACTGCGCGCAGCCCACGGACGATCCCATCTGCCCACCCAGCGCTCCGCGGAATGGAGCACCCGCGAGCGGTACCGCATCACGATCAAAAGGACAGCGATGCCGATTGCTACGATTACCAGCATGGTTAAACCGGTTCGTTTCAGCACGCTCGCGGCTCCCCAGTTGATTGCAGGCCCCATAGCCAATCCGATCCCGAGCAACGCCAGCGCTGCGATCACATCGAAGAGCCGCTCGACTACGACGCTGGCAAGGGCTGTCGGCATAGGCGCCAGTTCTCGCCGGGCCAGGACTAAGGCCCGCACCACCTCACCGACCCGGGCCGGCAGGAGACTATTGGCCATGAACCCGATGAAGGTAGCCGACATCAACGGCCAGATGTTGATACGCATCTCCAGGGCCAAGAGAAATCGCCAGCGCACCGCTCGGATGACGAGGCTGAGTTGCGAGGCGAAGACGCTCGCCAATACCCAGGGAAGACCCACCCGGCTGATTCCGCCCGCCATGGCGGCAAGATCGACGCCCCGAAACGCGTACCAGAGGCACCCGGCGCTGATAAGGATTCCGAGGAGGAAGCTGGAAAGTGCGTGCCTAGGCACGGCGCCCGATGATCGAATCCACGATGCAGTGGCATAGGGCCAGATGGGTAATTTCCACGTACCCATAAGAGGACGAGGCTGCATAGAAATTCAAGTGTCCGATAGAGCGGAGCGGGTTATCCGGCTTGAAGCCCGACATCGTGATGAGGCCACAACCTTTGCCCAGTCCCGCCTTGCTTCCCCGCAGGATGTTTTCCGATCGACCGGAGCTACTGATTGCGATCAACACGTCCCCCTCGTCCGCAAACATTTCCACCGGCCGTTCGAAGACGTGCGGATAGCCGTAGTCGTTGCTGATGCAGGTGAGCAGAGAACTGTCGTTGAACGCGATCGCGCGCATCCCTCCGTTTTTCCAGTAATCCACCGCTTGGTGAGAAGCAATGGCGGCGCTTCCACCGTTGCCGATGAAGATGACCTTCCGACCGGCGCCCGTGCGGCTTGTGATCATCCGGATGGCCTGCTCGATGCCCTCAGCCAAGCCCAGAGGACTACCATCCCCCTGCGTGGCCTCGACGCTTCGGAATACCGCCGCCAGCTCGTCAAAATAGGGCATGCGTTCCATTTCCCATCTTCTCCAAGTATCCGGCGCGTCTTGATGATTATTTCAACAGCGCCGTGATGAATTTATAGAGCGGTACTGGTTCCACCGCTGATCGGTTGCCTACGATGCGGACTGCCAGGGCCCCGACCGCGTTACCGATGAACCCGACCAGATCCATGGGCATCCCGGCCGCGACGCAGGGAGCGGCGACTGAGAGATACGCATCACCGGCCCCGACACGGTCCACGACCTTGCTCGAGAAGACTGGCACTTCGAAAAACCCGTCCTCGGCCGCGTAGGTCATCGAGCCATGATGACCACGGGTGATGATGGTCCGCCGGCTGCTCAGTCTGCGCGCGGTGCCTGCGATGAGGTCCCGAAGGTCGCTCACCCGATCGTGACAGGCCAGGCGGATCTCCGGCTCGTCGATGCAGATGAAGTCTGCGCGAGGGTACTTGGTGATCAGATTATAGCCCGCATTGGCGCTATTGGTCTGGGTGTTCACGGCGAGGAATCGGGACTTCGCGCAAAGGAGATTCACGATTTCCGACTTCATCAATCCGTGCCCATAGTCCGCCACCAGCACCAAGTCATAGTCTCCGAGCACGCTCGTGAGATAAGCGCAGATGTCCCGCTCGATGTGGGGCGGGATTGCGCTGTCGTCGAGGAAGCACACCTCGAACATTTTGGTCAGAAACGCGTGCTCCACATAGCGCCGCTTCGAGATCGTAGAGGCGTCGTCCCGGTGGAAGAACTGCGCCGTAACGTTAGGCTTGAGGTGCGACCGGACAAATTCCTCATGAGAATTCTTGGACCCCAGACAGGTGACCAGGTGCACGTCTTCACAAAACCCCGCCACGTGGTTCGCGCAAGCCAATATACCTCCGGCAAATACCTCCTCCCGCAAGTACTTGGTGGTGACCAGCAGCTCCTTCGGAGACTTGCCCATTGACTGACAGTAGTGATACTCATCGATGATTGTCTCCCCGATCAGGAGCACTTTCAGTTTGCGAAGACCATCCATCCGCTTGATGACATCCCCCGCCGAGTAGCGTTGCCGGAAGCTTTTGAGGAACGCCTGCGCATCGTCCGGGTAGACGTCGAAGTGAGTATTCAGCAGCTCAGTGGAGCTGAACGTGATCTCGTTGGTGAAATGGATCCGCCCGCCGATCGCTTTGACCGCTTCCTCCTCGTGCACAATCATGCCGGTCACGTCACTCTCGGGTGCCGCATACTCCCCCCCCTTGACGTACACGTGCGGCTTGAGCAGCTTGATCGCCTCTACCGCGCTGGGCCACCGGTTGATCGCCACGAAATCCACGGCCTGGAGCGCCGCCACCGATTCTGCCCGTAACCGCTGATTGAAGACGGGCCGGCCTGGCCCCTTGTTGACATGCTCGTCTTGGGTGATCGTCACTACCAGCACCTCGCCCTCCCGCTTGGCCACTTCGAAATGCCGGATGTGTCCGGGATGAATAAGGTCGAACACGCCGTGACATTGAACAACGGTCTTCCCCTGCTGTCGCAGGTCCTTTAATATCTCGGCCAACTCCTCCAGCTCCTTGACCTTGTCCGTCACATCAATTGTCTTCATATAGCTCTCTCCGTAGTCCATCACCTGGCCAGATACTGGAACCATTCCTTAGTTTCGCGCGCGATTAACTCCGGCGTCCAGACAGGAGCCGAACGCCAATCCTCGATGCTGGCGAGCAGCCGTGCGACCCCATCCTCGAACGATACTTCCGGCTTCCAACGCAACTGGGCGCGGATCTTAGCCGTGTCGGCGAAGGTGCAGTCGGGCTCGCCAGGACGCTTGGGAATGTGGACAACCGGGCCGCCCAGCAGCTCCACTAGCCGATTCACGCTATACGTTCCGCCGGAACCCACGTTGAAAATCTCCTGCTGCACGCCCGATTCGGCTGCCACCAGGAATGCTCGCGCGACATCGGTTACGAACGTAAAGTCCCGGGTCTGGGTTCCATCACCCACGACTGTAAAAGGTTTGCTGCTCAGCTTCTGCGCTAAGAACACGCCGAAGACCGCCCCGTAGGTCCCCGAAGTTCGGGACCGTGGGCCGAACACGTTGAACAAGCGCAATGACACCACCGGCAGCCTGTACACCTGCCCCCAGTGCAGGACGATCCGTTCCCCCAAAGCCTTGGTGAGCGCGTAAGGGTACTGAGGTCGAAGCTCAGCCGTCTCCGGAGTCGGAAATACATCAGGAATCCCGTAACAAGAGGAGGATGCAGCATAGATCAACTGCTTGGCTCCCGCAAGGCGGGCCGCCTCCGCCACTGCCACTGTCCCGTCCACATTCGCGCGGTGGTATTCCAATGGCTGCTGAATCGAAGGAACAATATCGGCCAGAGCGGCCAGATGAAAGATCCAGTCCACTCCATTGAAGTACGGACGGATCGCCTGGTGGTCCGCCACCTCAATCTGGTGAAACGATAGCCCTGCGCTGCTCTTTAAGTGGGCGAGATTCCCCAGATGGCCGGTGGACAAATTATCCAGGACAGTCACCCGATGCCCTTGCTGCAAAAGCAGCTCGACGAGGTGACTTCCGATAAAACCCGCTCCGCCGGTCACAAGAGTCTTCACGATACTGCTCGCTTTCCCTTATGAACGAGGCGCGTAAACTTCACGCATGTCCGGTCGTTTCTTCGCCGCTCCCGATCAATCTTGCCAACAGACGATCAACTAATCCCGGTGCGATCAGGTTGAGAGCCAGAAAGATCTTCCGTCTGATCGGCTGAGCGATCGCCTCCGCACGAGGATGCTCTATAAGCTTGACGATCCGAGCAGCGACGCGTTCCGCGGATTCTACCGGACCGATCATGCCCCGGTGGCGCTGAGTTCGGCGACGGGCCGCGTCAAAAAATTCAGTCCTGGTCGCACCCGGGCAGACTAAGCTCACACAGATGCCGCTCCCGAGCAGCTCAACACGCAATGACTCGGTTAACCCGACCATGGCAAATTTTGATGCACAATAAGCTCCGACGTAGGGAGAACCCCGTCGACCGGCGGTGGAGGCAACATTGATGATGTGACCATCCCCTTGCCGGCGCATTACCTGCAGGGCAGCGAGAATCCCGTGAAATGCCCCTTTGAAATTGACGGCCAGGACCTGGTCGAGATCCTCTACTGTCGTCTGTTCGATTGTGGCGATGAATCCCGCCCCGGCATTGTTCACCAATACGTCGAGCCGGCCGAATCTGCTCACGCACCCCTCGACAGCTCCTTTCAGCGTCGCCGGATCGGCTACATCACCGGGAAACACTAACGCAGCGCCACCCAAGGCCTTGATCTCTGCCGCAACGGTCTCGAGCCGATCGGCTCGGCGAGCGACAAGGCCAACCTTGGCACCGACCCGGCCCATCGCGAGCGCGGTCGCCTTGCCGATGCCGCTCGATGCCCCTGTGATCAGAACAACTCGTCTGCTCAACCCGATTGCCATGAGACCAGTATTCTGATCCAGCTTCGATGGACTCGCGCTAGGTCAATCCCGATCCTAGAATGGCCACATCTCCAGCCTAGCCCTCGCCCATCGGATAAACACCAATGGGGCGAATTGCCGCCCGATTCCAATGAAGGCCAAAGGGATCAGTAGAATCCGGCCAAGGACGTACCACCAGCGCCAATCACGCAGCGGCGTGGCCACCCAGACGAAAGAGATAGGCTCATTCCGCAGCAGCGCCCTGACTTGCAGCAACTGCAACCGGTTCGAGACGCAGATGAGCTTCCGGATCCCACGCCGGTTGGCTTCGGCCGCCACATTGTGCGCCTCTTGCACGGTATCCAGTGAGGGTGTCGCTCCAAGGTCGCTGGAGCACAGAATCACATCAGGCCTGAGCCCCTTGCGGAGCAGCTTCTGCTTGATGAGCCGCTCGACCGACTCCGGATAACGGGCGGAATTGCTTCCATATAGCCAGATCGGGCACCCAGTCTCCCTGTGCTGGGCAACGGCTTTGTCAACCCGTTCGTCTGTCTCTGCCGTGTCTGGATAATGGCACAGCAACCAGATGGCTGACGGCGTGGTCTGGGCCGATTGTTCATCGCAAGAAAGTGCGATTTCAACCTCTCCTTTTCCCCGGGAACCCCACCCCATCTGCACCTCAGACTTTGTAATACTCCCTGTACCAGTCCACGAATCGCTGCACCCCCACCTCGATGGGAGTGTCTGGCTTGAACCCCACCGCTTCGATCAGATCGTCGATATCAGCATACGTCTCGGGCACATCGCCTGGTTGTAACGGCAGGAAACGCTTTCCAGCTTTTTCCCCTAGGGTTTGCTCCAGCAGCTCAATCAAGTGCAGAAGATCCACTGGTTTGTGGCTACCGATGTTGTAGAGATGGTAGGCCGCAGAACTCGTGCCCGGGTCCGGCTTCTCGCTGGACCATGCCGAGTTCGACCGAGCCGGCTTATCAAGTACCCGCATCACCCCTTCCACGAGATCGTCGATATAGGTGAAGTCTCGCTGCATCTTCCCGTGGTTGAACACATCGATAGGCCGGCCCTCCAGAATTGCCTTGGTAAAGAGAAACAAGGCCATGTCAGGACGGCCCCACGGACCATAGACAGTGAAAAAACGCAGCCCCGTACACGGCACCCCATAAAGATGGGAATACGCATGTGCCATGAGCTCATTGGCTTTCTTAGTAGCAGCATAGAGCGAGAGCGGATGATCGACGTTGTCGTGCACTGAGAAGGGCATGTGTGTGTTGCCGCCGTATACGGAACTGGAGGAAGCAAAAACTAGATGGTTAACCTTTACCTGACGACATCCCTCCAGTACATTCAGGAAGCCTGCAACGTTGCTGTTAATGTATGCATGAGGATTGATGCGGGAATATCGGACGCCTGCCTGGGCTGCCAGATGCACAACTCGGCAGATTGACTGCTCAGCGAACAAGTTTGTCATACTCTTGCAGTCAGCCACATCCGCTTTGACGAATCGGAATCGTGGAAACGGCGCAAGTTGTGCAAGTCTCGCTTCCTTGAGGCGCACATCATAATAATCATTGAGATTGTCGAGGCCCAACACGTGATCGCCGCGCTCCAGCAACCGACGAGCAATGTGGTAGCCGATGAAGCCCGCTGCACCGGTGACAAGAACAGTCATTACTATTTTGGAGGCTTCTGCCGACAGGCTCTAACCGTCTTTTCAAGCCGGGACAACATCAGCCGCATCTATTTCGACGGCAGCGGCTTGTTTGATCAGGTGGATTGAGATCACCAGTCGATACCGCTTCTCTTTTCGAAGAAGGATTCCTCTGATGCCTGCCAGTGGACCTCGGATGACCTCCACCGCCATGCCTTCACGCAAATACGGATGGGCATCATAGGACAGGGTGTTGACCATGAGTTTTTTGAGCGCGTCGATTTCCTCATCCCGCACGGGCTCGGGTAAATCTCCACTGCCGACGATCTGCACAACGCCCGGAATCCTAAGCACGGACAGTCTGTCCTGCCAGATGAACTGGGCAAAGCAATAGCCGGAAAAGAGAGGAACCTCGATGGCTTTCTTGCGATCTTTCCACTGGCTTACTCGGTTCAACGTAGGGAGAAGTTGCTCGACCCCGTGGTTGATCAAACGATCTCGAACCTGCTTTTCATGTCGTGACCGTGTCCTGAGTGCATACCAGCGAGGAATATCATTGGTTTCTAACACAGCTTCGCCCTCTCACTTACAGTGAGCTCTCCGAGAACAAACTTTCAGCCGGGCTTTGTGAATCACATCCCGGCAGGCAACCATCCACCCGCCAAATCAATGTCAGCGCGTTCTTTGGTAAACCCTTGAGGATTGAATAGGCCTTACACGTAACGCATTACGGCTGTGATGGGGGAACTGCTCCCGAGCCAACACTGGCCTCATGAAGAAGATTGAATATCCACATATCTGGCCTCTTCGTATTCCGGGAGAACGCCATTTAAACTCCACGGACCGACGTAAGCACCCGTTTCCTACCTTATTGGAAATGCACGTCTTTTTCGCATACGACACAATAAGAAGTCAAGAAAAACGACGGCTCATTACTGAGAACTTATAAAAATAAATCAATGGCTTATTTCTGTTTCCAGTGTCGCAGTAAAGACCGGGCGCAGCCGAGCGTAACCTATAGCTGTTGAGTCACAACGGACACACGGGGAACCGGACCCAAGGCCGGGAGGACAATCCCAGGTTCTTGCACGCAACCGAACGCGGTCGTCCCCTTCCTTACCCCTTACCCAGTGGTCGCATGAACGGTGGGTCGTCGTGGTCCAGGCGATGCAGGTGAAGGGGGTCCAGGGACTCGGCAGTCGAGACCACCCCTGTTCCACCATCAGCAGTGGGCCGAAAGACATCGAGGGCATGGCTGTAATGATAGCTGCATCCATGTGGCGCCAGTCCGGCTTTCAGCTCCTCCGGACGCTCCCAGTTGGCGGTCAGGAGCGCGGTTCGTGCCGGGTTGCGCCGGCTGAACATGAACGAAAGATGGTCCGGGTACCAGTCGGCACCCCCAGTCGCATAGGAGACAAAGAGGCGGGCTTTGGCGACAGCGGCAAGCTCAGTCAGGTACCCGTTCGTCAAGTACCCGTTTTCACCCACATCCAGCCAGCGTCCTGGAGCAGACAGGGCAGCATGGGCCGCGTAGGTGCGCACTTCCAGCAATTGCTGCTGGGAGGCAAAGACAATCGCCATCGGCCCGTATTTCCTCACTAACTCGTCAATTACCCCTTCCTTCACGGCCGACTTGCCGGAATTGGCCGGGCCGCTGTCCACATGCACCAGCGTATTGCGCCCGCGATCGACGACGAGATAGCAGTTCCGTGGCATCTCGATGTCGCAGGGGTCCTCCCCGAAAAACGGCACCGAGACCACCGCCCCTCCCTCAAACGTCCAGGTTTCCCCATGTGCGAGCTCGATGATGTGTGCGAATCCCAGCTCACGGAGCAGAGCGAGGTAATCGTAATAGAGGGTGCGGCGATTACGCCGGCTCGGGACGACGACCGGGATGTCTTTGGGCAGGTGTAGCAACGTCCGGGGATCCACATGGTCGTCATGGTCATGGGTCAAAAAAATCGCGGAGGGGCGAGGGAGCAACGATCCCCAGAGAGATGGGACCGGTGATTCGGCAAACCAGGGCATCAACCAGGGATCGAAGAGGAAAAACTGCTCCCGTTGCC
>Ga0194132_10008855_pt1 | contig 14196 bp, 7 predicted proteins | sample TA2KigOf80mmetaG_FD_148612 | JGI IMG/M metagenome (GOLD analysis project Ga0194132, IMG submission 148612) | Freshwater microbial communities from Lake Tanganyika, Tanzania - TA2015054 Kigoma Offshore 80m | ecosystem: Environmental > Aquatic > Freshwater > Lake | place: Tanzania: Lake Tanganyika... | reverse complement strand
TGTTTGTCACCCATTGGGTGCTGTCCTCCGCAGGGGTCTTCGCTGCCTTCAAACCCCTATCGATATTGATGCGGACGAGCATCCAGGAGATTCGCACGCGCGGCTCAAAACGGAAATGTGGGCTAGAACGCTGGCAGCAAACGTGTAGTCCCTCATAGGTAGAAGTCTAGCGCGCCCAGCAACGGGACCGCTGGCTGGACTACAATACCAAATAGCGTTTCGCTTCAGATTTCGGGGAGTGCCTCACACTACCCCGGGGAAAAACACGGCCCATTCAATACAAGGAGAGAGTGTGCATCACATGAACAGGGAGCATCTACGTGCTTTCAGCAGTCTGCTTGCCCGGCTCGGCTGGTCAGTCCTGCTTGTCGTAGCCCTTGCCGGCGGCCTTCTGGCTCAGTCCGACAATTCGACCATCTCGGGAATCGTCAAAGATCCCAGCGGCAGCGCCGTACCCAACGCCAAGGTTGTGGTGAAAAACGAAGCCACCGGCTTCGAACGCAGCACCACCACCAACGACTCCGGCTTCTACACCGCCACCAACATTTCACCCGGCTTCTACACCCTCACCGTCGAAGCTTCGGGATTCAAGAACTTCACCAGGACCCGCAACCAGCTCCTGGCCGCCCTTCCGCTCCAGGTCAACGTCGATCTCACCGTCGGCCAGGTCACCGAATCGGTCAACGTTGAGGCCAACGTCGCCCAGTTGAACACCGAGTCCGCCGCTGTCGGCAAGACCGTCGAGCAGGTGCAGATCCAGAACCTGGCCCTCAACGGCCGCAACCCGCTCTTCCTCGCCATGCTCAAGCCCGGCGTGCGCCGCGGCGCCCCGCTTACCGGATTCAGCTATGCCCTCGATTCGGGCGGCTTCACCATCAACGGCGGACGCAGCCAGGATTCCCTCATCACCTTCGACGGCGCCGTCGGCATCCGCACCCGCGCCAACGGCACATCCATCACCACCGCCGATGCCGATTCCATCCAGGAAGTCCAGGTGCTCACCGCCAACTACGCCGCCGAATACGGCCGCAGCGGCGGCGGCCAGATCCGCATGGTCACCCGCTCGGGCGGCAGGGACTTTCATGGGTCGCTCTATGAGTACGTCAGGAACAATATCCTCGACGCCAATAGCTGGGCCCGGAACCGGAACCCTGCGACCGGCTTCGTCGCGCCCGTTAAGTTCAACCAGTTCGGCTTCAACGTCAGCGGCCCGGTGATGATTCCCAAGGTCTTCAACCGCAACCGCGAGAAGCTCTTCTTCCTGTTCAGCCAGGAATACGTCCGCCGCCGGTTTGAAGACACCAGTTTCCAGCGCGTCCCCACGGCGGCCATGCGCACCGGAAACTTCAGCGAACTGCTCGGACCCAGTATCTACTACGGTTCCCCGCGCATCCTCCTCGATCCCCAGAACAACAATCAGCCCTTTGCCGGCAACATCATTCCCGCGGCGCGCCAGTCGCCCAACGGCATGGCGTTCCTCCGCACATACCCGCAACCGAACGGCCTGTTCGCGAATGCCAACTTCTTCCAGGTGCGTCCCGGCTGGCAGAATCAGCGCAAGGATACCGTCTCCATCGACTACAACCCCACCGCCAGCCAGGTCATCCGGTTCCGCCACAACAACTACAACTGGACCGCGCTCGACACGTTCCGCGGCGGCTTTGACTACGCCATCACCGACTGGTCGCGTCCCAACAAGACCGCCACTCTCGGCCACACCTGGACCCTCGGCCCCTCGATGATCAACGAACTCCTCGCGGCGGTTTCCGTCGACCGCGTCTACATCGGCGTCGACCGGCGCGGCGAGCGCTACCTCCGCTCCCGCTCCGGCATCAACTACCCGTACATTTTCCGCGACCGGAAGGAAATCAACGACAAGATTCCCACCATCGAGATTCCCAACGTCGGCACCATCGATGGCGGTCCGTACCCGGCCAGCTCCACCGGGCCCATCTACAACCTCTCGAACAACTTCACCAAGATCTCCGGCAACCACACCTTCAAGTTCGGGGCGCTGTTTGAGCGCAGCGGCCAGAACGACTTCGACCAGATCAACGTGAGCGGCGTTCCCGGCGGCACCAACAACCAGAACGGACGGTTCATCTTCAACGACGTCCGTCCGGGCAACGCCCCCGGCACCGGCACCGGCCTCGGCAACGTGGCCCTCGGTCTGTTCTCCAGCTATGCCGAAATCGGCCCGCGCAGCTTTACGCCCTATCGCAGCCACATGTTCGAATTCTTCGGACAGGATGCCTGGCGCGTCAACTCGAAGCTGAAGATCGAGTTGGGATTCCGTGGCACCTGGATGAACGGCTATTACAAGTCCCTGTGGGGTAACATCGCCGTGTTCCGCCCCGACGTCTACAACACCTCGGGTGCGGCCGTCCTCGATCGCGCCACCGGAAACGTCCTCTCGGGCGACCGCTTCAACGGCGTCCGCATTCCCGGCAAGGAGTTTCCCGCCGCCGGCAAGGGCCGGGTTCCGGCCATCGATAGCGGTAACTTCAACCGCCTTCTCGACGGCGGCAGCCCGTACCCGGCGCCCAACCAGATGAATGTTGTCCCCCGGCTCGGCTTGGCCTATTCCGCCACCGGCAAGGATGTCGTTCGCCTCGGCTTCGGTGGCTTCATTTCCCGCCCCGGCGTCTACGACAGCGTCTTCCTCGGCGGCAACCCGCCATGGCAGCCCATGGTGTCGGTGACCAACGGCCTCGCCGATAACCCGGGCGGCGGTCCCCAAACGGCCTTCCCGCAGTTCTTCATGACCATCGATCCGGCCTACAAAGTGCCGCGCGGCTACAACTGGAACGCCTCCTATCAGCGCCAGTTGACCAGCGACACCACCGTGGAACTCGGCTACATCGGCTCCGTCGGCAACTACCTGTCGCGCGAGCGCGACCTGAACCAGCTCCCCACCGGCACCACGTTCCGCCCCGAAAACGCCGGCGCCAACGTGAACTTCCTGCGCACCTACAAGGGCTTCGCCAACATCCCGATGCTCGAACATTCAGGACGCAGCACCTACCACGGTCTGCAGGCTGAATTGAGCCGCCGGTTCGCCAAAGGGCTCCTCTACGGCATCGCCTACACCTACTCCAAGACCAGGGACAACAACTCCGGTCCGCGCGATGGCTTCATTGATGTCTTCAACCAGAAACTCAATTGGGGCAAGTCCGCCAACGACGTCCGCCACATCGCCATCTCCAACTTCCTGTGGGAGATGCCGTACTTCAGCAGCGCCGGCCGGCTCGCCCGTACCACGCTCGGCGGCTGGCAGGTCTCAGGGATCATTCAGTTCCAGACCGGTGGCCCCATCAGCATCGGTAACGGCGATGACTACCTCGGCATCGGCTCCTCGAACGGTAAGACCTGGAACCTCAACGGCACCCCCGATCGTCCCAGGCAGTTCGCCAACCAGACCGCGGCGGGTAACTTCGCGGGCGTCAATACCTTCTGGTTCAATCCGCAGGTCGGCGGCAGCCCCTGGGCCACCCGCCCGGCCAACGGCACTCTGCCCAATCAGAACCGCAACTCCGTGGCGTTCAACAACGTCGGCTTCCAGAACTGGAACCTGGCGCTCTTCAAGAACTTCCGGTTTGCTGAGCGGCAGAACATTCAGCTCCGCGGCGAGGCCTTCAACTTCCCGAATCACCCGAACTGGAATGGTGTGGACCAGAATCCCACCTCAGCCACCTTCGGCATGGTCACCGGGAAGAGCAGCGAACGGAACATCCAGTTGAGTCTCCGCTACTCTTTCTAGCGGAATCTCGAAACGTTGTAATTTCTTGACCCCGTCAGGCCACTACCTGATTGGGCAAAGTAGTACACTAGCGGCCTGGCCTGGGTCCTCCCGAGGTCAGGCCGTTTTTTTCGCCTCCGCCCGCAGATACTCCCCCAGCCGCCGCGTGCCCCGCACCGGCGCAACGAAGTCGCTCCCGCTGACCACCCGGACGAAAGCCATCAGATCCGCCATCCGCGGCGCGAACGGGCGCGCCAGCCCGCTCATCGCCGTCGGTGCCCATAACGGCAGATTCCGCACCCGCACCGGTTCGCCTGCCGCCAGACACGCCAGTTCCGCCATCTCCCGCCGGGTCACCACCTCCGGACCCCCTGCCTCCACCACACCTTCCGCCCTCGATTCACACGCCTCCGCGCACACCTCCGCCAGGTCCTCCTCCGCGATCGGATTCGACCGCGCCTCCCCACCCCCAAACACCACCGTCTGCCCCTTCCGGGCCATGTCCAGCAAAGGCCGGTACGCCGAAAAGAACCCCGTCGGCGCCACAATCCCATGGCTTAGCCCCGAACTGGCCACCGCCCGCGCCACCCGGGCATGGGCATCCAGGTACGCGTTACTCGGATACTCTTCGGCCCGCAGCACCGACACATAGACGAACCGCCCCACGCCCGACCGCCGCGCCGCCGCCAGAAGATTCAGATTCGCCGGAATGTCCACCTGCCGGTACCCGGGTCCGCGCGGCGCCAGTTGCGCGCTCACCGTCTGGCCCAGGCACGAGAACACAACATCCACTCCCGCCGTGCCCATGACGCCCCCCGCCAGCGCGTCGGCCACCACCGTTTCGTCCGCCTCCGCCACCCCGCCCCGCCTCGACAGCGCCCGCACCCAATGGCCCCGCCGCCGCAGTTCAGCCACAACGAATCGGCCCAGGGCGCCCGCCGCGCCCGCCACAAGAATGTTCATCGATTTCGTGCTCCTTGGGGTGCAATGCCGGCGCCGCCGCGCGAACGCTCCGTCCTCGTGAGCCAGCGGTCGGGCGGCATGATCACGATGGTCAGCGACCACAGTCACCGGCTCTAGTCAGGATAGGCCACCCTCGGTCCGTGCGCAAAAGCACCTCAGTCCCCCGCGTCTGCACCCCAGGACTACGGGCCAATCGGCGCCCAGGCAGAAGCCTGCAAGTGGCCTCCCTCACCCGCCGCCCCACACCCCCCCGCGGGACCCAAAAAACCGTATTCACCGCCGCCGGAAGTTTATTTTTGATTTGTTTTCAATAAATTGCAAAACATAGGACGAAACCCCGAAACATACGATCTGTAGAATCGGCACGGAGAACAAACCATGGCTACCTCAATCAAATCCAACACCTCCCGCGCCAACGGCGCCCTCTCTAACGGACCCGTCACCCCCCAAGGCAAAGCCCGGTCCGCCCAAAACTCCCTCAAACACGGCCTCCACGCCAAAGGCCGGGTCCTCCCCTGGGAATCCCAGGAAGACTTCGACCAGCTCAAGCAGAGCCTCCACGACTACTACCTCATCCCCGAAATCCACCGCTACCTCGTCGACCAGCTCGCCTCCGAACTCTGGCACATCCAACGAGCCGAGCGTTTCGAAGAGGCCCTCCTCATCTCCAACCACGCCGAAGCCCGCGCCAACCTCATCACCCGCGGCGCCAAGAACCCCACCCAGGACCAGATCCTCGCCAACACCTACATCCGCCTCAACACCTGCTCCAGCTACGTCACCGCTCTCCGCGAACGCAGCCGCGCCCACCGCCACGCCCGCCTCCTGCGCGCCGAACTCGACAAACTCCTCCGCCAGGTCCTGGACGACCTCCGGCCCAACAAACCGGCGCCCGAACCCGTCACCATCTTCGACACCTTCGCCCCAGGCGCCCCCGGTATCCTCAGGTTCGTTCCAACACTCCCTGAAACGCCCCCTGAGCGCCAGCCCGGCCAACCCCTCCCGCCAGACCGCAAACCCCATCCGGAGGCGCCAGTCACCACCCAATCATGACCCCAATACCCGCCCCACCACCGGCCCCCTCCACCCCGCACAGGATCAGTGTCTTCACCCACCACTCTCGTACAATTGAGGTACACCCCATGACACCTCTTCGCTGTTGGGCAGCCTCACTCGTCTCCCTTGCCTTCATCTTCGCGCTCCAGACCCCGTCCTCCTCCAACGCCCGCCTCGATCAGCTTCAACGCCACCGCAACCTCGGCAAGGCCTTCTACGAAAACCCCACCATGCAGGCCCAGGCCGCCGCCGAACTCAAGAAAGCCTTCGATCTCGCCCCGCAGTCCCTGCGCGACCAGCTCAACTACGGCCTCGCCCTCATCCGCGCCGCCAAAACCCGTGAAGGCATGGCCATCCTCGAAGCCGTCCAGAAAAAGGACCCCAAGCTCCCCTACACCTGGTTCAACCTCGGCATCGAACTCAAGAAACTCGGCGACTACCCCGCCGCCCGGGCCCAGTTCGAAACCATGGTCAAGCTCGCGCCCGATGAGCCCATCTCCCACTACAACCTCGGCGTCCTGATGAAGCTCACCAACGCCGCCCCCCAAGCCGTCCGTGAATTCGAAATCGCCTCCCGCCTCGACCCCAATCTCGCCGCCGCCCACTTCCAGCTCTTCAACGCCTACCGCCAAAGCGGCCGCACCGCCGACGCTCAGCGCGAACTCCAGGTTTTCCAGGCCATCAAGAAGCGCCAGGAAGGCGCCGCGATTCCCGAAGACGTCGACTGGTCCTACTGGTCCGAACTCTGGGACCCCGTCGAAGGTCAGGTCGAAATCACGGCCCCAGCCACGCTCCAGTTCACTCCCCGCAAAGCCGGCACGCTCCAATCCATCGCCGCCATCCTCCCCCTCGACACCAATGGCGACGGCCGGCCGGAGCTTCTCACCGGCTCCGCCCAGGGCCTCACCTCCTACCCCGCCGCAACCATCGCCAATCTCAAGCAAGTTCGCCACCTCGCCGAAGGCGACTACGACAACGACGGCCTCACCGACCTCTGCGTCATCTCCTCCGAAGGCCCCGTCCTTCTTCACAACACAAAATCCGGCTTCACCCGCGTCGATCTCAAGCTCCCCGCCGGACCTGCAACCGCTGTCTGGCTCGACTACGATCACGACTACGACCTCGACCTCTTCCTCCTCGGCGCCCAGTCATTCCTCTTCCGCAACGAAGGCTCCGCCGGATTCGCCGACCGCACCACTACCTTCCCCTTCGTCCAGGCCAACGCCCTCGGCGCACGAGCCTTCCGCGTCATCGCCGACACCAAGGGCTTCGATCTCCTGGTCACCTACGCAAACCGCCCCGCGGTGCTCTATCAGGACCGTCTGGCCGGCGTCTACGAACCCATCGAGATCGCCGCCATCCCCGCCGGCGCCGCCAGCCCGCTCCCCGGCGACTTCGACAACGACGGCTGGCTCGACATCGCCTACCTCGCCGCCGGCAACCTCAACATCGCCTGGAATCATCGCGGCCGCTTCCAACCCGGACCCGCCGTCGCGCCCGCCACCACCTTCGCCGCCGCCGACCTCGAAAACCGCGGCGTCCTCGACCTCGTCACCCCCTCAGGCGTAGCCCGCAACCTCGGCAAAGGCGCCTTCGCTCCCGCAAAGCCAGCCGCCGGCATCGCGCCCGCAACCACCCTGCTCGCCGAATCCGACCTCGATCTCGACGGCCGCACCGATCTCCTCGCCGCCGATGCCCAGGGCAACCTCACCCAACTCCTCAACACCACCCCGCTCCGCACCCGCTGGCTCCGCGTCGGCCTCACCGGCGTCAAGAACATCCGCCAGTCGCCCCTCGCCGAAGTGGAAGTCAAAACCGGCCTGCTCTATCAGAAACGCATCTACAACGGCCAGCCCCTTCTCTTCGGCCTCGGCGCCAACACCCAGGCCGACACCATTCGCATCACCTGGCCCAACGGCCTCATCCAGAATGAGCCCCGCCAACTCGCCGGCAAAGGCTACGACTACAAGGAGGCCCAGCGCCTCTCCGGCTCTTGCCCCATCATCTGGACCTGGGATGGCCGCCGCTTCCGCTACATCACCGACGTGCTCGGCGTCGCGCCCCTCGGCGCTTCCAGCGGCGATGGCAGTTACTTCGCCACCGATCACGATGAGTACATCCACATCCCCGCCGATGCCCTCGTCCCCCGCAACGGCCGCCTCCAGATCCGAGTCACCGAAGAGCTTTCCGAAGTCAGCTATCTCGATCAGATCCACCTCATCGCCGTCGACCACCCCGCCGCGTACTCCCTGGTCACCAGCGAAAAATGGAAGAGCCCGCCCTTCCCCGAATTCCAGCTCTATCCCGTCACCACACGCATCCACCCCAGGCGAGCTCTCGAAGACAACGGCCGCGACATCGCCTCGCGCCTCGCCGCCCAGGATCGCTTCTACGCCGACGGCTTCCCCCGCGACTACGCCGGCCGCGCCCAGCCCCACACCCTCACCCTCGATTTCGGCAGCGCCGCGCCCGCCAACGACGGCCTTCTCGTCCTCCACGGCTGGGTCGATTGGGCCGACGGCAGCACCTTCCTCAGCGTCGCGCAGGAGCGCCGCGGCGGCCTTCAGCCCCCATCCCTGCAGGTGCGCAACCAGAAGGGCGAATGGCAAACCGTCATTGAGGACATGGGCATGCCCGATGGCAAACCCAAGACCATCGCCGTCGATCTGCGCGGCAAGTTCCTCAGCGCGTCACGCGAAGTCCGCATCGTCACCAACCTCTGCGTCTTCTGGGACGAAATCTACCTTGCTCACGGCCCCCGCGCCCTCCCCGGCCTCAGCCGGCATCGCCTCCAGCCCCTCGCCGCCGATCTGCGCTTCCGCGGCTTCTCGCCCTCGAAGATCCACCCGGAGCGCCGCCAGCCGGAAGTCTTCTCCTACGATCATCCGAACCCCGTCTCGCTGTGGAATCCCACGCCCGGCCTCTACACCCGCTACGGCGACGTCCGTCAACTCCTCAGCCACATCGATGACCGCCTTGCCGTGATGGGCGCGGGCGATGAAGTGGCCCTCGAATTCGACGCCGCCTCGCTGCCGCCGCTCGCCCCGGGGCACGTTCGTGAATACCTGCTCCATGTCGATGGCTGGGCCAAGGACCGTGATGCCAACACGGCATTCTCACAGACCGTTCAGCCTCTCCCGTTCCACGGCATGACCGGCTACCCCTACGGTCCCGCCGAGCGCCACCCCCATCCCGCTTACGAAAAGGAATTCAACACCCGGCCCGCGCTCACGCTCATCCGCCCGCTCATTCAACGGACGGTCTCAGGGCAATGAAACGCCTCTCCGTCATCCTCTTCGCCGCGCTCATGGTCAACACGGCGTACCTCGCCGGCTTTGCCTCGCCCACCATCTTCTACATGGCGAACGTCCTGTTCCATGTCCTCGGTGGTGTGGCCGCGGTGGGGCTCTTTCTCTGGTGCTGGCGCACCGATATCCGCCGCGCTGCCATGCTGTCGCTGGTGCTCTGCGCCGCCGCGGGAGCGTGGCTCATGTGGGTCTACAACACGCTCGATCAACGCTGGCTGCTCTGGTCCCACATCGGTCTCGGCCTCCTCGGCCTCGCCCTGCTTCCGGCCCGCTTCCGCAACCGTTCACTCATCCTCGCCGCCATCCCGCTGGCCATTCTCACCTACCGCTCCCTCGTGCCGGACCCGGCCGATTCCATCCGCAATCCGCTCGTGGTCCCCACCTCCATGGAAGAGGAAGGCGGCGGCCCCAAGTCCCCCTTCTGGCCCTCGTCCGCCAAGACCAACGTCGGCGGCACCATCCCCTCCAACTTCTTCATGGATTCGAAGCTCTGCGGCGAATGCCACAAGGACGTCTACGAGCAGTGGAACAGCTCCGTCCACCACTTCGCCAGCTTCAACAATCAGTTTTACCGGAAGTCCATCGAATACATGCAGTCGCTCGACGGCACCCGCGGCAGCAAGTGGTGCGCCGGCTGTCACGATCACGCCGTCTTCTTCAACGGCCGCTTTGATAAGCCCATCAAGGACCAGATCGACACGCCGGAAGCCCAGAACGGCCTCGGCTGCGTCTCCTGCCACTCCATCGTCCATGTCGATGGCTCCATGGGCAACGGGGGCTTCACCATCGAGTATCCGCCGCTCCACGATCTCGCCTCCAGCCGCCACCCCCTCATCCGCAAACTCGACCGCTTCCTCACCTTCACGGACCCGGAACCGCACCGCCGCACCTTCATGAAGCCCTTCATGCGCGGCAACGCCGAATACTGCTCCACCTGCCACAAAGTCCACCTCGATGTGCCTGTGAACAACTATCGCTGGCTGCGCGGCTTCAATGACTACGACAACTGGCAGGCCAGCGGCATCTCCGGCCAGGGCGCCCGGTCTTTCTACTACCCGCCGCAATCGCAAAGCTGCTCCGATTGCCACATGCCGCTTGTCGATTCGAAGGATCCCGGCAACCGCAACGGCAAGGTTCACTCCCATCGCTTCCCCGCCGCCAACATGGCCGTCGCCTACGCCAATCGCGACAAGGAACAGATGGACGTCACCGAAAAGTTCCTCAAGTCCGGCTTCATCACCGTCGATATCTTCGCCGCCGCACCGGTCGAAAAGACCGGTGAAGTCGAAATGCGCCGCCGTTCGGGCGAAGGTCCGCAGCTCATGTCCACCTTCGCCGTCGGCGAGGAAGCCGAATCGCCCAACGCCGGCTTCATTCGCGAAGTGGGCAAGCTCGCCGCGCCCATCGATGCCGCCGGCGCCAGTTACCGCCCCGGCGATACCGTCCGCGTCGATGTCGTCGTGCGCACCCGCAAAATCGGCCACTTCTTCCCCGGCGGCACAGTCGACTCATTCGACGTCTGGCTCGAACTCACCGGCGAAGACGCCACCGGCAAAAAGGTCTTCTGGAGCGGCCGCGTCGAAGACAACGGCAAGGGACCGGTGGAACGCGGAGCCCACTTCTACCGCAGCTACCTGCTCGACGCCGAAGGCAACATGATCAACAAGCGGAACGCCTTCCAGGCGCGAAGCGTCCTCTACGTGCGCCTCATCCCGCCCGGCGCCGCCGACGTTGCCCACTTCCGCGTCAAGATCCCGCCGGACGCCAAGGGACCCATCAAGCTCCACGCCAAACTCAATTACCGCAAGTTCGCTCACTACTACACCCAGTTCGTCTACGCCGGCCAGCCCGCGCCCGGGCAGGAGACGAAAGCGACGCGCGATTTCGACAGCCGCGATTACACCTTCCATCCCTCGGACATTCCGAAAAACGTCTCCGGCGCCATCAAGGACCACATTCCCGATGTCCCCATCGTCACCATGGCCGAAGCACGCTCCGAACTTCCCCTCGGCCCCGCCACCGAATGGAAGCCCGTCGTCCGCAAGCAGGATCGCGAGCGCTGGAACGATTGGGGCATCGGCCTCCTTCTGCAAGGCGACCTCAAAGGCGCCGAATACGCCTTCAAGCGCGTCACCGAAGCCGAGCCCGGCTACGCCGATGGCTGGTTGAACGTTGCCCGCGCGCTCATCCAGGAAGGTGAAACCGAAGCGGCCAAGCCCTACATCGAACGCGCCCTCTCCATCAACCCCAAGCTCGGGCGCATTCATTTCTTCAAGGCCCTCATCCAGAAGGCGGACGGCCAGTACGATGAAGCCCTCGCTTCCCTCCAAACCTGCCTCGCCCTCTACCCGCGCGACCGCGTGGTGCTCAACCAGCTGGGCCGCATTCATTTCCTGAAGCGCGAATACCGCCAGGCCGTCGAAGCCCTCCAGCGTGTTCTCGCCGTCGACGCGGAAGACGTTCAGGCCCACTACAACCTGATGCTCGCCTATCGCGGTCTCGGCGACACCCAAAGCGCGGCCCGCGAAGAGAAACTCTTCCGCCGTTTCAAGGCCGACGAATCGGCGCAGTCCATCACCGCCAAACCCCGCATGCTCAGCCCCGAAGACAACAACGAACGCCAGCAGATCCACGATCATGACAGCGCCCCCGTCAAGGGAGCCGGCCAATGAAACTGCCGCTTCTCCTCGCCGCCGCCCTCACGGTGGAAGCCGCCGTTCAGTTCACCGATGTCACCGCCGCCGCCGGCATCCGCTTCACCCACAACAGCGGACGCGCGGGCAGGAAGTACCTGCCGGAAACCATGGGCTCCGGCTGCGCCTTCTTCGACATGGATGGCGACGGCTGGCAGGATATCCTGCTGGTCAACAGCAAGGATTGGTCGCCCCGCGGCCGCCGCTCCACCGCCGCTCTGTACCGCAACAACGGCAAGGGCGCCTTCATCGATGCCACCGCCGGCAGCGGGCTCGACGTCGAACTCTACGCCCTCGGTGTCGCGGCCGGCGACTACGACAACGACGGCCGTGAGGACCTCTACATCACCGCCCTCGAAGGCGACCGCCTCTTTCACAACGAAGGCGCCGGCAAGTTCCGCGATGCCACCACGGCCTCGGGAATCCGCAACGCCAACTTCGCCTCCAGCGCCGCCTGGTTTGACTACGACAAGGACGGCCGGCTCGATCTCGCCGTCGCCAACTACGTCCAGTGGAACGTCAAGGCCGATCTCTGGTGCTCGCTCGACGGCGCGACAAAATCTTACTGCACGCCAGAATCCTACAAGGGCACCCAGTCGCGCCTCTTCCACAACCTGGGCAGCGGCAGGTTTGAGGACGTGAGCACCCGCGCCGGCTGGCGCGACATGAACTCAAAGGCCCTCGGCATCGCCATCTTCGACTACAACAGCGACGGCTGGCCCGATGTCTTCCTGGCCAACGACACGCAGCCCAACAAGCTGTACCGCAACAACCGCAACGGCACCTTCACCGAAGAGGGAGTCGCCGCCGGCGTGGCCTTTGGAGAAGACGGCGTCGCCCGCGGAGCCATGGGAGTGGATGCCGGCGACTATGACCGCTCCGGCCGCCCCCATCTCCTGGTTGGCAACTTCTCAAACCAGATGCTCGGGCTTTACCGCAACGAAGGCAACGGCCTCTTCGTCGATGAGGCCCCGCGCTCCGCCGTCGGCCGCGCCAGCCTCTTGAGTCTCGCCTTCGGAGTCTTCTTCTTCGACTACGATTCCGACGGCTGGCTCGACCTGTTGGCCGCCAACGGCCACATCGACGAGGAGATCGGCCGCGTCCAACCCAAAGTGCAGTACCGGCAGCCGCCGCTGCTGTTTCACAACAACGGCAAAGGCCGCTTCGACGACGTCACCGCCACCATGCCCGCGCCCTTCCGCCGCTCCATTGTCGCCCGCGGCGCCGCCTACGCCGACTACGACCACGATGGCGATCTCGACGTGCTGATCTCAACCAACCACGGCCCGGCGTACCTTTACCGCAACGACGGCGGCTCGGAGTTGAACTGGCTGGCCGTGAAGCTGACGGGAACTCAATCGAACCGCAGCGCCCTGGGAGCCATCGTCCGCATCGAAAGCCCCGGAGGCAGGCAGTGGAGAACCATCCACTCGGGAAGCAGCTACTGCTCCCAAAGCGACACCACCGCCCACTTCGGCCTCGGCCGGGACACCCAGGCCACCGTACTCATCGAATGGCCCAGCGGCCGCAAGGAGCGGCATGAAAACGTGAAGTCGCGCCAGATCCTTCGCCTCGCCGAACCGAAGTAGGGAACCCCAAAAATCCCGTTCACAGCCGGACGGGAAATATTTCGCAATGATATCCCCCGCGTGATCAATCAGTTGCGGGAATTGAGCCGGCCGGAAGGCGTAACGCCCTTCGGCCAGCCGTTTACAATCGAGCCGGTGAAGGTTAGCGGCGCCTGCGCACGACAACTGCCAGGACCCCAAGGCCGAGAAGCGCGAAGCTGGATGGTTCCGGCACTTTGGGTGTGAGGCTCCAGTTTTCCGGGAGGTATTCTTCGTTGAAAAATCCGTATGCGAACGAAGAGGAAGCGATGCCTACAGGGGCAAGACTTCCAGCGGGTGCGAAGTAGAAGCTTTCCACGCAAAGTCCTAGAGGCCCGGAACAGGCGAGAAAGTCGATGCCCAACCCGTCCAGGCTCACCACCGGCGGCAAGGGGCCGGGGCCAAGAAACGCTTCGACAAGCGAGTATAAGAAGGGCAGATCCGGACCGGGGTTGCCGTTGAAGGTTACCATGCTGAAGGAACTGACAACGACGGTGTTGTTGTCGCCTTGCAGTTCACCCGTCAGCATCCCTGCGAGGAGACCTTTGCTGCTCTGATAGCTGAAGTTGTAGGCCATCGGAGCGGCCGGGACAAGAGAGACGGCCAGAAGGGCCAGGATAAGAAGACGAACGGACTTCATGATAAATGATTTCTCCTTGGTGTTGCTTGATGATCACCACAACCGAGGGTCTGGCGGGAAGGCCCCTCCGTGCCAACATAGCTGAGACAACTCCCCTGGCCTTAATTACTGAGCAGGGCGAGAATAGGAATCAGCGTGAATTCTCAGACTCGCAACAAGAACGGGCTCCCTCCGGCTCCCACGGTTTTGC
>Ga0194132_10008853_pt1 | contig 14198 bp, 12 predicted proteins | sample TA2KigOf80mmetaG_FD_148612 | JGI IMG/M metagenome (GOLD analysis project Ga0194132, IMG submission 148612) | Freshwater microbial communities from Lake Tanganyika, Tanzania - TA2015054 Kigoma Offshore 80m | ecosystem: Environmental > Aquatic > Freshwater > Lake | place: Tanzania: Lake... | reverse complement strand
CCCCCCAATACAAAACTTTCCGGTATGCTATCCAACACCGTGCCGAGCCAGATCGACATCGGCGCGCCACCGTGTTCTTTCGCCGCCTCATGGATTTCTTCCTGCGTGGGTACGCCCATGTGGCCAATATTGTTTTTGGCGGCAGACGCCCAATGCTGCGCGGCTTGGGTCGTTTCGATACGCCGATCCTGCAAGTCTTCAAGCCGCTGGTTCGTGATTCGGATGATGGCCGCATCGAGATCGGGAGACAGCCTGCGAAGCCGGTCGAAGTCCGCCTTGAGCAGTTCGAAGGCGATGGTTCTGGTTTTGGCGATGGCGTTGGCCGTACGGGGCGCGCCGGTCACCAGCGCGATCTCGCCCAACACCTCGCCGGCATGAAGCGTCTTGAATTCCTCGCCGTTTTCCGAAAGTCCGATATCGCCTTCTTCCAGAAAGTACAGCCGATCCCCGACATCGCCCATATCAAACAGCTTTTCGCCCGGCTGGAACGTGACCGGTCGCACAAAGTCGATCAGCGAGTGCACCTGTTCGGGCGGGATGCTCCGGATAAACTCGATATCACCGAGCCGTTCCAACATTTGAGTAATCTGTTTTTTGCGACGGTTGCTGAGATAGGAAATGGCGGTAGCCGCTTTGCGCAGATACCCGCCTTTGGCGTTGAGCATACGGTCGAATATTACAAAAATAAGCCCGCCGGCCGCACTGCCGGCCAATAGCCAGAGCATGGCCGCTACCGCGTCGTGACCGCCACCTGCTCACTCTGCGTGCGCCTCCGCATTTTCAAGCACCGCCGCCGCGGTCGGAGCGACCAGTTCGACGCTCAACGCGGCCAGTAGCGCACCCGCGCCAAAGGCGGTCAGCGCCGAGGTGATGTTTGACGGAGGTTTCCAGACGATCCCCAGCACCGCACCAATGACAAGCGACACGCCGACCAGACACCCCAACCCAATCGACCACATCGTGTACTGAAACGTAAAGACTTCACCCATGCCCATGTCCTCCTATTTCACTCGTTTCCCCACGTTGTCGCCGATATACACACCCATAAGGCTGGTGCGGTTTCCCCAGAACATGTCCGACCCGAAAGCATTTTTGTTTAGCCCTTTTACCCAAGGTTTGCGAAGCTCCAGTGCATGGGTATGATAGATAAACACCCCGCCCACATCTTCCACCAACGCACGTTCCGCCTCGGCATAGTAGCCCATCCGCTTCGCCTGATCGATGGTGGTACCCCCAAGATCCACCATTTCGTCAAACCGGGTGTTTTTCCAGTCGTGCCGGCCATGTCCCACCGGTTGAGAATGCCATACCTGCGACAGCATGTTGTGCGGGTCCGGGTAGTCGTACTGATACGGAATCAGGCTAAAGGGCACGGCGTGTTTGTACATGTTGTCCATATATAAGCCGACTTCCTGATTGCGCAGTTGCGTCTGCACACCAAGGTTTTGTTTGAGCATTTCCTGAATGGCCTGTGCGATCGACATCTGATTGGGATCCGCCTGACGCAGCCAAAACTCCACCGTCGGAAAACCTTTTCCGCCCGGATATCCGGCATCGGCCAACAGTTTTTTCGCCTTTTCTATGTCGAATTTCTGAATGTCCTTCAGCCGGTCGCCCGTATATCCGGAAAAACCCGGCGGGAGCATGGTATACGCCTGCGTGCCATGCCCCTTGAGGACCACCCGGCAGATCATCTCGCGGTCTATCGCATGGCTGAACGCCTGACGTACCCGCAGGTCGTTAAACGGCGGTGCGGCCGCACGGAAAAATAGATACCACGTTTGAAAATGCGGGTTCGACCGCAATTCTGTGCTCAAGGTAGGATGTTGCTCGATCATGCCGAGATCGGTGGCGCTTATGCCGTCCTGACGATCGACTTCATTGTTTTCATACGGGGTGATGCCGGGGTGCTGTCTTTCGATGATAAACTTGAGTTTAAGTTTTTCCAACCGAGCTTTGTGCGGACCGTTGTAGTGCGGGTTGAGGTCGTACAACAGATATTTGTTATACACCCACTCGGTTAGTTTGTAGGTGTAGTTGCTGACCATATTTCCGGCCTCGGTCCACCGCCGTCCGTATTTTTCCACCTGATGCGGCGGAACCGGAGCCGCCGAGTTGTACGCGACGATGTAGGGAAGATAGGGACAGGGGCCTTCGGTTTCGATTTCCAAGGTCCGGTCGTCGATGGCGCGGACCCCCACGGCGGTTCGGTCTTTGATATCGCCGTGGTTAAAGGCACGGGCGTTTTTGATGTCGTAAAAAAGAAAGGCAAACACGTTGCCTTCGGCGGGATCGAGAAACCGTCGATAGGTAAATACGAAATCCTGTGCGGTCAACGGTCGCCCATCGCTCCATTTTGCGTCTTTGCGGAGATAAAACGTCCATTTGCGTCCATCCGGCGAAGGTTCCCACCGGTCCGCCACGCCCGGCCCGGCTATATCGTCGGGGTCGAACATGACCAGTCGCTCGAACAGCCACGGGTCGGCACCCTTTACCCCGTAATTGTCGAGACTTATATCGAGCGTTTTGGGTTCTTCGATAAAGGTCATCAGCATCTGCTCCGAAAGCGGTGCGGCATCGGAAGGTAACTCAACCCCTACACTATTGACGACCGGACCGGCAGGGGCCGATGTCGTGTTTTGTTTTTCAGCGCTTCCGTTGCAGGTCGCAAAACAGACGACCCATGCTAAAAAAAGCGGTGCTGTACGGGAAAAGCCCCAACCGGGCATGAGGTCCTCCGTTGGCTGTTCAGGGTAAATGATAGGTGATCCTGTAATGATAGAACCGGCGCGAAAAAACGTCAAGACATTAACCTGTGTCTTGACAGTCCCGCCCGATCCGATTAAAGAAAGGAAGGGGCGTATTGCTTTCACCCTTCGAACTTCTGGCTTCAAACTTCTTTGAGGAGGTTGTCATGAAGCTCATGGACTATCTGTTCTGGAAAGATGTCGATCACGACAGGCTTAACTTTTACAAAGCCATGGGGCTGGATTGTCTGCTGGTCCATTATCCGGCGGAGGGGGCCCATTGGCCGGACCCTGCGGAGGAATTCAAACGTCTCAGGCGTTTTGTCGAAGCACACGGTCTCGAACTGCATGTCCTCCATTCTGCGTTTCTGCCAAGAGAAAAGATCGTTCACGGGCTTCCGGGGCGCGACGAGCAGATCGAGACGTGGAAACGCATCCTGCGCGCCATCGGGGCCGCCGGTGTCCCCAACACTGCATACACCTATCAAGGCATCGGGCACTTCCGCACGCCGGCCACCGTCGGCAGGGGCAATGTCCTTTATAGCACGTTCGACATGACCGAATACAGTAAAAATCCGCAAGAGCATCCGGACAAAGCCATTTCGGCAGATCGGCTATGGGAAAACCTATCCTACTTCTACGACCGTATCATGCCCATTGCCGAAGAAGCCGGGGTACGCATCGCCCTGCATCCGGACGATCCGCCGATCCCTGTACCGCTTGGCGGAGCGGACCGTATCGTTTCCAGCCTCGACCAATACGAAAGGATATTTTCGCTACACAACGGGCGTTCAAACGGTATGCTGTTCTGCCAAGGATGCGTAGCGGAAATGGGGGAAAACGTTCCTCGCGCCATCCGGCGTATCGGCGAACAAGACAGAATCGTATTCGTTCACTTCCGTAACATCCGTGGGAAAACGGACAATATGGACGAATATCGGTTTATCGAGGTATTTCTCGACGAGGGCGACGTCGATATGGTCGAAGCGATGCAGGTTTATCACGACATCGGCTATACGGGCGCGATCATGATGGACCACACGCCGGCCCTCCAGCATCCGCTAGGGGATTGGGCGGGAAGGGCTTACGCCAACGGGTATATCCGAGCGCTTATTCAGGCCGTGTACCGGTAACCTGCGGGTAGTTTCTAATTTTTCATCCCGCTCAAGCTGATCCCGCCTACAAAATACCGGTGCGCGATCAGAAACAGCAAGATAAGCGGTGCGGCGCCCATGACGCTCGCAGCAAAAATGCGAGGCCAATCCGCTCCGGTTTCCATGCGAAAAAAACTCAACCCTACCGTCAGAGGATAATAATCCTGATTGCTGAGCACCACAAGCGGCCATTCGAACATATTCCACGCGCCCATGAAGGTAAAAAGACCCAGCGTGATCAACGTCGGTTTTGACAGCGGCAGGACGACGTTCCACAGGATGCCCCACGAGCCACAGCCGTCGATACGCGCGGCATGTTCGAGTTCGTTGGGGATATTGAGAAATGCCTGGCGAAGCAGAAAAATACCAAATGCACCCGCAAAACCGGGTAACAGAACCCCCCACAGGGTATCCACCAGACCGAGTTCGCGGATGACAAGAAAATTGGGGATCAGTTGCACGGCAGACGGAATCATCATAGTGGACAGAACAAAGCCAAACAACACGCCTTTTCCGGCAAACTCCATCCGGGCAAAGGCATAGGCCGCGAGGATGTTGAAAAACAACTGCACCCCCGTGAGCGTTACCGCATAGATAAAACTGTTCGCAAGAAACCGATCTACCTTGCCAAAACGCACGGCGTCTACATAGTTGTGGAAAAACGACCACTCCGCGCCCGGCCAGTCAAGCGCGCTTTCTTCTCCGCTCGCCGCCTTGAGTCGCTCTTCGATCTGGTAACGCGGGGGAATAAGACCGGATTTGTCCTCCGCAAACTCGCGCCGGGTTTTGAACGACGAGCCGACCATGTAGGCGTAGGGATAGGTCATGACGACCGCGCCGAGTATCATGAGGATGAGCGCCACCATCGGCGCGAAACGCAGACGTCTATCCTTCATAGACGTTTCTCGAACGAAAAATACGCATCTGGATAAAGACAAATACGAAGATCACCGCAAAAAGCAGCCATGCCATTGCCGAAGCGTAGCCCATTTGTCCGGCAACGGCAAAAGCGTTGATAAAAATGGTATAGGTGATCACCTCGGTACTGCGTTCCGGCCCTCCGCCCGTAATGATATAGACGGATGTAAACACCTGAAACGCGCCGATGACCGTCATGACCGTCACAAATACCAAGGTATTGCGCAACATGGGCAGGGTGACGTGGCGAAACTGTCCCCATGCGTCGACACCGTCCACTTTGGCGGCGTCGTATAGATGCCGGGGGATGTCGGTAAGTCCGGCCAGAAAAATGACCATGTTGTATCCCGCTCCCGACCATACCCCCAGAAAGGCAAGCGCAGGAAGCGCAGTGGCCGCGTTGTCCAGTACCTGACCCCATACGCCGAACAGATGAAAAAATACGAGCGCGACAACCACACCCGGCGTAATCGAGGGCAAAAAATAAAGCGTGCGAAACAGCGCTTGTCCCTTTCGGATGCGCTGACAGAGCAGGGCCAAGGGCAACGCCGTGAGCAACACCCCGGCCACGCTCATCACCACGTAAAACAACGTATTGCGCATGGCCAGCCAGAAATGACTGTCCGGCTCGAACAACGCCCGGAGATAGTTGTCCACCCCCACAAACCGGGACGCTCCGGCAAAAGCGTCATAGTCATGGAAGCTGGAATAAAAACTGATGCCCATACTCACGACGCTAAACCCGAAAATGACGGTCATGGCCGGCGCAAGATACAAATAAGGGGTCAACCTTCGATAGAACGACCTGCCCATAATACATTCTCCCCCAAGTAGTTTCATCTTTCGAACTTCACTCTTCAAACTGCTCTCTTGCCGTCCACTGTTTTACTTGGATATTGTACCGGTCAAACACACGATTGGCGTGATACGCGGCCTGTTTGAGCGCCGCCTCCACCGAAGGATAGGGACCGTTCCCCTCCATGATGTCCGGATATCGGAGCAACAGCGTCTCTATGACCGGGTTGACCTGATGGTCGACCGCGATGATCTCGGTATGCCGCAGTTTGTCTCCGTCCAGCAGAATGTTTTTGATATTGGACAGATACGGTCGCTCGATCAGCGCCTCCTGCCATCCGGGGGTTTGGTAGAAATCCACCCTCGGACCGGGATACCGCAGGTATTTGAGACGCAACAGATTGCCTTCGAGACTGCATACGAATTTGATGTATCGCCATGAGGCTTCCTGATGCGGGGTGTTACGGGCGATGACGAGCATGTTGCCCCAGGTGACGGTCCGGTATCCTTTGCCTTGCGGACCGGGTGGGAAGGCCGTTTTGCCAAAATGCTGCCATCCGAGCGTGTTGCGCATGATGTCCTTGCCCGACCACGTGCCGGCGGCAATACAGGCTACATTGCCTTCCTGAAACTGTTCCGCATCCACCAGTTGCCGTCGGAACGGAAGACATACGCGGTCTTTCCAGTACAGTCCGGCCATAAATTCCATGGCTTCTACGCCGGCAGGCGTATCAAACCGTACAAGCGTTCCTGCGGCATCCTGAAACTGCCCGCCGTTGGCCGAAAGCCACGGGGGAAACATACCCGCGCCGCCGCCATAGGCGTGAATCATAAAACCGGCTTGAACGATCCTGCCGTCTGCGTCGTACCTTGTCAGCTTTTTTGCGATACGGCGAAAGTGTTCCCAGTCGCGTATGGCGTCGTATCGGATGCGGGCATAGTCCACCACGCCGGTGGAGTCGCTGATGAACAGATCGCGGATTTCTTGGTCATGCGCGGCCTCTTTATGTAGAATATCCAGATTCCAGATCAGACAGCTTGCGTCGATGATCTGCGGAATACCGTACACGACACCGTCTTGGGTGTGGTTGTGCCGCCATGCGGAGGGCAGAAAATCCGCTTCGGAAATACGCGAACCGTCCTCGTGAACCGGATCGCGTGCAAGGAGATCGTTGAGCGGTCTCAACATGCCGCGCTGATAGAACCCCTCAGCCCAGTATACGGATGATTGAAACACGTCGGGTGGAGATTTGCCCACCATGGCCGTGGAGAGTTTTTGGACGTAATTGCCAAAGGGAACGATCTGAAAAACGATCTCCACATCCGGATTTTGCCGCTCGAAAACGGTTTTGAGCCCGTCAAAATAAAAGCCGTATTCTTCGTTGCCCGATGGACTCCACCAATCCCACACACGCAATTTGACGGGCCGGTTTTCGCCTTGCCCCGATCTTATCGTCCATTCGCTTGTAAGACCTGCCCGGCTCAGGATCAGCGCGACAAAACCGACGACAGCGAACATCGCCAACAACCGGTATAGCGTTTGGACGCTCATGACGGTTTTTCTATCCAGTGCAACACCGCTGTTCCGGCCGTCGCCGTGTATAGCCGAACAGCCAGAGGGTTGCAAATCGCTTCCGGAACCCTGATGTACAACATGACGTGGTTTTCGTATTCTGATTGATAGACAAAGAGTTTCATGGATTCCAACAGATGACGGACGGGGTTTTCGAGTGCATAGGGAAGCACAAGACGGGCTTGGCGATAGGCTATTTGTTCTACTACTGGAAGCGCATCGAGCGCTTGCTGCACTACGCCACCATACGCACGTACCAAGCCGTCGGCGCCGAGTTTTACACCGTCGAAATACCGAGTCGCTACCGCTACGATCTCACCGACGCCTTTATGTTGCAAGGACGTTTAGCATGGGGCGGCCGGCCGTGCCATGCGGCTCGCCGTCGTCACTCATGCCGATGTCGAGCGTGTTGCCGGGGCGACCGGCGACAAAGGCCCAGACATTGTGCGTCGCATCCGGAAATTCGGCGCGTACGGCGTCGATAAAGGTTAGCGCCGCAACCCGATTCTCTGCGCGGCCCACCGTTGCGATAAAACGGCTTTTCTTTATTTCCAACTCGACTCGCACGGTACGAGCCGGGACAAGATACGCCATGACGAATTCCGGAAAGGCGGCGAACAAAAGATTGAGCCTGTATCAGACAGTATAGGGACGGGCTGGTGCAAAAGGAAGGGCAAAGCGCAAGAAAAGAGTGGGCAGCCAAAACGTTAGATCATATATTTAAACCGTATCGACGATCCCAGCTTATATGGAGCGACGTTCGAGAAAATAGCTCTTTAGATCATACCCGTTTATAGCGGTCAGCTTGATGTCTTAAAGAAAGGAACCTTATATGACCCTTACGCAAACACAATTAGACACGTTTTACCGAGATGGGTACCTCATCATACCCGATGTGTTTTCGGCGGAAGAGATGGATGCGGCGTGCGCCGCCATGGAGCAGATTTTCTACGGAAAGCCGTTTGTGGAATGGCGAGAGGATTTCGAAGCCGGTCAGACGGACAAAAAGGTCTCTGACGGTTTTACTACTACGCACAACCATAGCGAGGGACGTTCGCAGTTTCCGGTCGGCATGGACGCGCTGGACCGGTTGATCGAAAACAAAACGTATCTGGATATTTTCGAACAACTGCTTGGTGACAAGGCCACCTATTGCAACGCACACCTGTTTATGCGGAGCGGCCCGACCGACAAACGCCATGCCGAGCATCCGTGGGAAGGGTATCACATCGACCACTACACCAACTGTTTGCTACCGCCGTTTCATGATACGGGACGGTTCGACTACGTGAACTCCGGCGCGTATCTCCATGATGTAGAAGAGGATGGCGCTCCTATGCTCGTCATTCCCGGATCGCATGTTCAAGCGGCGGACACCTTTTCGCGCGGTTTTTCCGCCGATAACGTGGCCGGCGGCTCGCTCAAGGATATCCGGAAGGCTCCCGAACTGGCGCCGCCCAAACGCGCCACAGGAACACGCGGATCGGCGGCGTTTTACTCCTCCTATCTGATCCACGCCGCACAGCCGTTTCAGAACAAACGCAAACAACGGGCGTTCTGGACGCTCTCCATGTGCCGCCGCGACAACGACCGGTGGACACGTTTTTCCAATCCGTTTATCTACGGAGAGCGCAATTTCATGATGCCGTTTTTTACCAAGACTACACCGCGTGTGCGTTCGCTGTTTGGATGGCCGGAACCCGGCCACCCCTACTATACACCGCAGACCGTCGGTCTGATCGAGCAGACCTATCCCGGTATCGATATGACACCCTACCGATAGACCCGGTAATAGAGGTTTTATCTACCCCTATCTTTTTTGGGTTATTTGCCGTCTTTTTTGGGTTCGAAATTGAGCGACGCGGAATTCATGCAGTATCTCAACCCCGTGGGTTTGGGGCCGTCGTCAAATACATGACCCAGATGCGCATCGCATCGTTTGCACAACACCTCGGTACGGACCATGCTCCAGCTTACGTCTCGCTCCAGCTCCACGTTTTCCTCCGCGATGGGCGCATAGAAACTCGGCCAGCCCGTGCCGGAGTCGAACTTGGTCTCGGAGCTGAATAGCGGCGTGCCACAGCACGCACAAGTATACATCCCCTCTTCGTAATGTTTGTTATATTTACCGGTAAATGCCCGTTCTGTGCCTTTCTTGCGGGTCACGTCAAACTGCTCCGAAGTCAACTGCTTTTTCCAGTCGGCGTCCGTTTTATGAATTTTGTCGGTCATGACGACTCCTTTCCTCGTTCCGTCTCGGTTGAACTCGACGATCTTTACGGTTTTGGACATCTGTTGAGCGGGTTTGGACTGAGCGGTCGTCCGAAAGGTATACAAAGCGGCTCCGGCGGCGATCACGATACCAAGCACCGTCAGCGTGGTTTGAAGAGACATGTTTTTTCCTCCCACCGGTAAAAACGAACTATATCTGGTGTTTTTCCTACGCTCCGAACCGCCGATAAACTGCGTACGTTTCCATAACGATGCAGAGAACAAAAAAGTTCCGGTCGGAGATTTCTTTAACGCATCGCTTGAGAGACGGCCCAATGGGGAGAAGATGTCATACGCACATCCGGATAGCCCAGCAACCGTAGGGCAAAAAGCGTATACGCGGCGTCGGCGGTATGCGCGGCGACGGCATATACGGGGCGATCCGGCGTAACACCTGCCTGACGATACAGGGTCGTCAGGCAGGTCGCGGGGAGAAAAGCACCGTCGGGTTGCAGATGGCGGTCGAAAGGAATCGAAACGGTGTGTTTCGAAGAAGGCCGCTGACCTGCATCTACAAAGAGGGCAAGTTTTGCGGTTGCGATCGTGTCTACAATATGGCTATAGGTACGAGGACGTGGAGTAAAGGTGACATCGCGTTTTGACGGTTGCCACTCGGTCGTATAGCGATGCTGCGCCGTCCATACACGCCATCCACCGTCCAGCACGCTGACACGCCCGTGACCGTATTCCTGAAGCACAGCCCAAAACAACTCGGCGGAACGTCCACCATTGTCGTCGTAGGCAACTACGTAGGTATCGTCTCCGACGCCGATGGCGGTCATGAGCCACGCAAACATCGCCGGGTCGGGAAGAGGATTCAGAACCGCCGGATCGAGATGAACGGCATTGGGTAGATGCGAAACCGGATACTCCGCTGTGTTTCGTACGTCCACAATCCGGGCGCTGGGGTCGGAAATAAAAGGCGCAAGGGCGATTGCGTCGATCAGAAACTCTGGTTTTTCGTACCCTTTTCGCCCTTTGAGCGATTTGACATAGGCTACAAGATCCGCGCGTTCGGTTTCCGTAAACAGGGTGGCCATAAAACCCCGGAACCGATGACCGATCTCGAAATCGGTTCCGGGGATATGAATCCCCGGCAGCGTTTTTACATTGTCGCCTCGGAACGTCGCTTTGCCCTCTTCGCCGTGACATGCGGCGCATTGCATGGCGTAGATGTATTGACCGCGTGCCCTTTGTTCACGGTCGGGTTCTTCGTCCGAAACCGACAGAAAACTCCCTACGCCCAAGATTGGAATCAACAAAAGCCGCAAGGATAAAAAAGGTTTCATCGGATCGAAGCAAGCAAGAGTCGAAAACGAGAAGACGGTCTCATCCTATACCCGGCACGGGAAATCCGGCACACATTTCCCGTACTTCGTCGTGGATCGCGGCCAATCGAGCGTCGTCCGAAGGATGGCTGATGGCTCGTTCGATCCAGCGGGCGACCCTCCGCATTTCCGGCTCTTTCATCCCGCGTGTCGTCGCCGCCGGGGTACCGAGACGAATACCGCTGGGACTAAACGGCGAACGGGTGTCGTAGGGAACGGAGTTTTTGTTGACGGTCAGTCCTGCTTTGTCCAGTGCCGTTTCCGCATCTTTGCCGATAACACCTTTGTGGGTCAGATCGACAAGGACCAGATGGTTGTCGGTTCCCCCGGAGACCAGATCGAAACCGCAGGCCAGCAATTCGTCGGCCAGCGCTTTTGCATTGGCGACGATCTGACGCGCATAGTCTTTAAATTCCGGCTTCATCGCCTCCTTGAACGCGATGGCCTTGGCCGCGGTGGTATGGTCGTGCGGTCCGCCCTGAAGTCCCGGAAAAACGGCGCGGTCTATGTCCTTGGCGTACTGTTCCTTACACATGATGATGGCGCTTCGGGGACCGCGCAGGGTCTTGTGCGTGGTCGTGGTGACGACGTCGGTAAAAGGCAACGGGGAAGGGTGAACCCCAGCTACCACCAACCCCGATATGTGCGAAATATCCGCCATGGCGATGGCCCCTACCTCGTCGGCGATCGTCTTGAACGCCTCGAAATCGAAAAGACGCGGATAGGCCGTTGCACCGGATATGACCAGTTTGGGACGATGCTGAAGCGCGATTTGCCGGACTTCGTCCATGTCGATTCGTCCATTGTCCCGGCGCACTCCGTAGGACACCACGTTATACGACTTGCCTGAGAAGTTGACGCCGAGACCGTGAGTCAGATGTCCTCCCTGATCGAGCCGCATGCCCATGATCGTATCGCCGTAGGAGAGCAACCCGAACATGACCGCGATATTGGCCGGACTTCCGGAGTACGGCTGTACGTTGACATGTTCGGCTCCGAAGAGTTCTTTGGCACGCTGACGAGCCAGATTCTCCACCCGGTCTATATACTCCTGTCCGCCATAGTAGCGTTTGCCCGGATATCCCTCGGAATACTTGTTGGTAAGGATGGATCCCATGGCTTCGAGCACCGCCGAAGAAACATAGTTCTCGGAAGGGATTAACTCGATGCCTTCGCGTTGACGCTTGCGTTCGCCGATCATAAAATCGTACAACTCGATATCCACGCCTTTTATCGCTACAAAATCCTGCATGCATGACTCCTTGAAAAGTCGAAGCGCAACAACGCTTCACGCTTCATTTTTCGCCCAACACCCTTACAAAACAGTAGACGGTCAATCCGATGATCGATCCCCATGCCAATACCAAAAACAACCATCCGCCAGTTGTCATGCCCGGTTCCATATCGTATCTCCTTGTGGAATGCGGCTCGCCAGAACACCGCTCCGTGTGGCCTCCATACGCAATCGGTCGTTTCGGATCGGCGTCGGCTTGTCTAATGCTCGTCGCGCACGGTTCCTTTTTTATAGGCCCGGAACAACCAGCCGAGAATGATAACAAAGAGCAGAACCATCGAAAAACGTGCGACCCATAGATAAAAAATGTCGTCCGGATTCCGGGTTGCCATGGTCAGAATGGGAATCCCATCCTGATATCCCCAGAACGCCAGCAGACCAAAAAGATAGATCGGAGCCACGTATTTGATGATATACTTGAAGACGACCGGCACTTTGATCTGTGCGCCTTCGTGCAGTTCGGCCCACCCTCGGTCGATCCCGAATATCCATGCAAAAATGATCACTTCAATCAGTGAGAATACGACCAGAAGAAAAGTACCAGCCCAGAAGTCGTATTCGTCGAGATAGCCGTGACCCAGAAACAGCACGACGGGGAGTCCCCAGAACAGAAGCACCGCGCCGACGAGCAGAGCGGCTTTGCCTCGTGAGAGTTTCAACTGATCCTGCAAAAAAGCCATCGCAGGCGAACAAAGCGCGACGGACGAGGTGATACCGGCAAAAAACAGCAGTAGAAACCAGAGCATGCCAAAAAAGGCGCCGAATGGCAACTGCTGAAAGATCACCGGCATGGCGACAAAACCAAGATCGAACGAACCGCCTTTGGCGATCATCTGTGTTTCCATGACGCCAAAAAAGGCAACGGCAACCGGAATCGCGATCGATGCGCCCAACACGACTTCGGCAAATTCGTTGGTCATCGACGTGGTAAGCCCTGTCAGCGCCACATCGTCGCGTCGTTTGAGATAGCTGGCATAGGTCAGGATAGCGCCCGATCCTATGCTAAGCGTGAAAAAAATCTGACCGGCGGCGGCCAACCAGGCTTTGGCACTTCCGATGGCCGAAAGATCGGGGTTCCACAAAAAGGCAAAACCGTTGAACACCGTGTTTTCGGGTTTTGCCGGATCGGGTGCATCAAGCGTCCAGACCCGAATGACGAGGATAAAAGCAAATACGAACAAAAGCGGCATGGCGATCTTGGCGAGTTTTTCTATACCCGCCGAGATGCCCCGTGACAAGATGTATACGTTCAAAAAGAGGGTGATGAAAAAAAAGATCAGTCCGGTGGTCAGTCCGGAGAAATGTTCGTTGGTCACCTTGCCTTGAAAAGCGGCGAGAAACCCCGACATTTCGCCGATAGACAAAAGACCGTTGTACTGGTTGGTGATCGAGAAAAAGCTATAGGCAAGTGTCCACGATTCCACATAAGTATAAAAGATGGCAAACAGAAGCGGAACGGTGATGCCCAGCACCCCCAGCAGGTTGGCGATGCGTGCGCCCCGGCGGGACGAGGTCAACGTCCCGAAAGCGCCTGACGCAGTTCCATAGCCGTACTGCCCTCCATGGCGTCCTATGGTCCATTCCACCCACATGAGCGGAATACCGACCAACAGCAGCGCCGCAAAATAGGGGATCATAAATGCGCCGCCGCCGTTTTGCGCCGCCTGAACCGGAAACCGGAGAAAATTGCCCAGCCCGATGGCGTTCCCTGCCATTGCCAGAATCAGCCCCATCCGGCTTGCCCAAGCGTCGCGTTCCTGATCGCTCATGTGCCGCTCCTTATATGGACCGTAAAAGAAATATCCAGACGCCGCGACGTCAAAACCGCTCGCCGGGATAAGACAGACGTCTGCCCGCAATATGGAGAAGGAAACGCGCACACGATACAGACTCCGTCAGGCTCAGTCAAGAGGATTATCAACTACCCCGTAGCAAGCAACGGGGTTTGTAGTTCAACACCAAAGGCGTTGTCCACGATGGGCCGGTTGATAGCGGCCCTGCGGATGTTCTGCGCAGCGATGCTGTCGGCAAGTCCAGCGTGACCGCACGGCACACAGAGAAATTGCGCTTGAGATCGACGATTGGCCTTCTCACAATGCCCACACACAGGACACGTCC